>Ga0302311_10000417_pt1 | contig 53937 bp, 47 predicted proteins | sample III_Palsa_N1_3_FD_200449 | JGI IMG/M metagenome (GOLD analysis project Ga0302311, IMG submission 200449) | Peat permafrost microbial communities from Stordalen Mire near Abisko, Sweden - III_Palsa_N1_3 | ecosystem: Environmental > Terrestrial > Soil > Palsa > Peat permafrost | place: Sweden... | reverse complement strand
TTCCTCGATGGGCATGGCCCCGTTGAGGAAGACGCCGTTGATGAAGAAGGCGGGCGTCCCGTTGACGCCGGCGGCCTGCCCGGCCTCCATGTCCGACTCGACGAGCTTCTTCTTCTCGCCGCTGTCCAGGCACTGGGCAAACTTCGCCGTGTCGACGATGCCGGCCGAGGCCGCCCAGGTCTTCAAGTCCGGGACCTCGAGCTTCTTCTGGTTCTTGAAGAGCAGGTCGTGAAACTCCCAGAACTTGTTCTGGTCCGCGGCGCAGAGCGAGGCCTCGGCGGCCTTCTCCGCCTGGGGGTGCATGGGGAGCGGGAACTGGCGGAAGACAAGCTTCACCTTGCCGGCGTACTGCTGCATGAGCTGCTCCACCGTCCCGAAGGCCGCGCCGCAGTAGGGGCACTGGAAGTCGGAGAACTCGACGATGGTGACCTTGGCGTCGGGTGGGCCACGGACGGGCCCGGTGGCGGCCACGTCCACGCGCGGCGGTGGCAAGTCAATCTGCAGGTTGGCCGACGTGCGCAGCTCGTCGATGATTTTCTGGACGCTGCCCCGGCGCTGCTGGTTCCCGATGACGGCGACAATCTGGTCCCGCACCTGCTCCAGCGTCGTCTCCGGAGGGATGCGGCCGCCGCCCTTCAGCCTGTCGAAGAGCTCCTTCACCTCGGCGTCACTCGGCGGGGTGATGGGGATGGCCTCCACCCGGGACTGGATGTACTGCTCCTCGGTCTGTCCCTTCTTGGCCGCTTCGGCCTTGACGATGCGCTCCACCGCCATCCGCTCCAGGACTTCCTTGCGGGCCGTGTAGAGCTGATTCTGGATTTCCTGAAGCTTCGGCTTGGCCTCCACCTCGAGCTCCCCGGAGGTGATTTTCCCTCCGTTGTAGGTGGCCACCACCTTGTCGGCCGCCAGCGTGTTTCCCGAGCCGGCGGCAGCGGGCGTCTTCTGCTTGGAGCAGCCGGCGAGGAGGAAGGGCGAGGCCAGGATGGCGGTCGCGAGGAGGGAGGACGGGAGTATTTTCATAGGGGCGGGGGCCTTTTGCCTTGCGCCAGAGAAGTGTGCAAGCAAGGAGCAACAGCGGCCCTGGGCAAAACCTTCCCCAAGCCCGGGGCAGCGCCTCCCCGGACTGGGGAGGACGCTCGGGGACTCCGCTCAGGCCAGCTCGGCGGCGAAGTCCGGAAGCCGGAAGCCGAAGCGCTCCAGCTCGCGCTGCTTGGCTTGCACCACGGCGAAGGCCGTGGGGTCGGCCAGCACCTCGCGGACGAGCCGCAGGTGCAGGGTGTGGCCGCTCTTCACCGTCTTCAGATGGCCGATGACGGGGTGGCCGAAGAGCGCCAAGTCCCCCATGGCGTCGAGCGCCTTGTGGCGGACGAACTCATCCGGAAAGCGCAGCCCGTCCGCGTTGAGGATGCTGAAGTCGTCGATGACGATGGCGTTGTCGAGCGAGCCGCCAAGGGCCAGCCCCGCCGCCTTCAGCCGCTCCACGTCGCGCAAAAAGCCGAAGGTGCGCGCCCGCGACACCTCGCGGACGAAGGCCTTCCCCGAGAAGTCCATCTCCAGCCGCTGGCGCGAGACGAGGGGGTGGTGAAAGTCGATGGCCACGTCCATGCGGAAGCGGTCGCAGGGAGCCAGCGAGGCCTCCTTGTCGCCGTCGCGAACCTGCACCGGCTTCTTCACCACCACGAAGCTTTTCGGCGCCTCCTGCACCCGGACGCCGGCCGTTTGCACGAGGTAGGCGAAGGGCCCGGCGCTCCCATCCATGATGGGCACCTCCGGGCCGTCGAGCTCCACCCGCACGTTGTCCAGGCCGAGCCCGAGGAGGGCGCCGAGGAGGTGCTCCACCGTCCCCACCCGCGCCCCGTCCTTGCCGAGACTCGTGGAGAGGGCGGACTCCACCGCGTACTGCGCCGTGGCTGGAATGGACACCGGGCTGGGGAGGTCCGTCCGCACGAAGACGACGCCGTGGTTGGGCGGAGCCGGACGCAACGTCAACGTCACCGGACTGCCGGTGTGCAGGCCGATGCCCTGGCAGCTCACCGAGGCGCTCAGCGTTCGCTGGTTGAAGGACGAGGACATGTCTGGTCTTGGGACTCCCCTCCGTACCGAAGCCACGCACGGCCAACAACCCTCGGTGTCTTCAACACCTGAGGACCGCAAGAGGTTTCGTCCAGGCAAGCGCTCCGTTTGCCGCACTGTGCCAAACTGGTGAAATAGCCTACCCCCTCGACGCGCTACAACTCGCACCATTCACCAGAGGTCGCGAATTCCCTGACTAGGCCTCTGGGGCGACAGAATTTCACCCCGCGCGGAACCTGTCCAGAACGGCTTCGGCGTGTGCCCTGTCGAAGCGCCGGCCGGTGATTTCACTGCGCCGGCCAATGCGGAGAAAGAGGGCCTCGGCGGAGTCCCCAAACAGCGCGCAGTCCTCGCCCAGGCGCGAGCGGGCCAGTGGGCCGTCCAGGGACTGGGCCGCCTCGCCGGCGATGGAGAGGAAGCGGTCCACCGCCTCCAGGTCACCATAGCGCAGAAGCTGGTAGCTGCCGTCCTGGAAGTAGTCCAGGAAGCGCAGGAGCGCGCGCAGCTGCACCGAGGCGTCGGTGCGTCCCTCCAGCACCGCCGCTGCCTCGCGGGCCAATTCGGCCGACACCCACAAGTCATTGCGCAGCCGCTGCGCGACGAGGGCCGGGGCGACGAGGCGGGTGAAGCCCTCGCTGGCCCCGCGGGCCTCCACCGCCCGGGCCAGCTCCACCACCGCCCCCTCGAAGAGGGCGGTGAAGTCCCGGGCCGCGCCGCGCAGCCGCTCGTCGTCGAGCGCGCCCTCGCCGGAGAGGGCGCGGGAGAGGGTACGCGTCTTCTGGGCCACGGCGCGGGCCGCCCGCAGCGCCGCGTGCTGCCAGGTGCGGGTGGCCGTCCTCGGGGCCACCTCGTTGCGGAGGTACCGGGCGAGGGTGAGCGCCTCGCTCTGCACCAGGGAGAGCAGCACGCGGCCGCGCCGCTCGAGGGGTCGCTCCGGGTCGAGGTGCAGATAGCCAAGCGAGTGCAGGAGGCGGAAGAGGCCCAGAAACGAGGTGGTGAAGAGCTCCCGCTCCGGGTCCGGCAAGAGCCGGAGCGCGTCCAGCACCCCCACGGAGCGGATGCGGTCGAATTCGAGGCAGAACTCGAGCGGCCGGCTGGGGCGAAAGAAGCGGTTCTGGAGGATGGCCCGGACAGTGAGGCTTCCCACCTCGTGGAAGACGCGCTGGCCGACGCTGGGCAGCCCGAGGAGGTTGTCCACCACCACGCACATCGACTCGAAGCTCTGCGCGAGCAGGAAGAGGCTGTCCGAGGGCGTCTGTTGCTCGAGCTCGTCCTCCAGCAGCGCGCGCCGCACGCGGTCGTCCACCGCCCGCGAGCCGAGGTAGCGGCGAAAGACGAGCTTCTGCTCGTGCCCCGGGTCGAGCAGCCGCCGCGCCAGCCGGATGGCCTGGGACATGGCGTCTTTCAAGTCCTTCAGCGTCTCGGTGAAGTCGACCGTCTGCGACGAGGCGTCGAGCGGCAGGTTGTGCAGCTGAAAGGAACGCTCGATGGCCCGCACCAGGAGCTCGAACTCGAAGAGGCGCTCCTCGCGGCCCTCCACCCGCACGCTGCGCAGCCATCGCTCGCGCTCGGCCAGGAGGGCGGGACGGGGCTGGCTGCCGCGCATCAGCTGGACGTAGAAGTCGCGCGCGGTGCGGGCCGGCTGGGACTTGGCCGCCTCCGCGCGGTGAGAGGCCGCGCTCACAGGAGCGCCCCTTGGGCCGCCGGCGGCGGCGTCATGCCCAGGTGGCGCCAGGCCTTGGCCGTCGCCACCCGCCCCCGGGGCGTGCGCTGCAGGAAGCCCTCCTGCATGAGGAAGGGCTCGTACACGTCCTCCACCGTCTCGCTCTGCTCGCCCACCACCATGGCCACCGTGTCCAGGCCGACGGGGCCGCCGCCAAACTTGTCGAGGATGGTGTGCAGGATGCGCCGGTCCATGGGGTCAAGCCCGAGCGCATCGACTTGCAACCGCTTGAGCGCCGAGGCGGCGACGGCACGCGTCACCACCTTCTCGCCGTCCACCTCGGCGAAGTCCCGAATCCTTCGCAACAGCCGGTTGGCAATGCGCGGGGTGCCACGGGCCCGGGTGGCAATCTCCTTTGCGCCGTCCGGCACCAGCCGCACCCCGAGAATTCCCGCGCTGCGCTCGAGGATGGCCTCCAGGTCCACCGGGTCGTAATAGTCGAGGCGCTCCTGAATCTGAAAGCGGTCGCGCAAAGGCGAGGTGAGAAGGCCCGTCCTTGTGGTGGCGCCGATGAGGGTGAAGGGCTGCAGGTCCAGCTTCATCGCCCGCGCCGCGGGGCCGGAGTCGATGGTGATGTCCAGCCGGAAGTCCTCCATCGCCGGGTAGAGGTACTCCTCCACCTGGGGCGGCAGGCGGTGGATTTCGTCGATGAAGAGGACGTCGCGCGCCTCGAGGCTGGTGAGGATTCCGGCCAGGTCCCCCTTGCGCTCCACGGCCGGCCCCGACGTCACGTGGATGGAGACGCCGAGCTCGTGGGCGAGGATGTGGGCCAAAGACGTCTTGCCCAGGCCCGGCGGCCCGGAGAAGAGGCAGTGGTCGAGGGCCTCGCGGCGCTTTCGCGCCGCCTCGACGTACACCTTCAGCTTGTCCACCACCGCCGCCTGGCCGACGTACTCGGAGAAGCGGCGCGGCCGGAGCGACACCTCCACCCGCTGCTCCTCGGCGGTGGGACTCGGCTCGAGTGGACGGTGGGCGGGCGCCACGGGGCGGCGAGGGTAGCAGCTTTGCCCCGCCCGCCTCAGCCTGCCTGCAGGGTGCGCAGGGCCTCGCGGAAGAGCGCCTCGAAGGGCGCCTCCGCCCCCAGCCGGCCGGCGACGGTGTCGGCCACCCCTTCGGCGTCCTGGGGCCGGTACCCGAGGTTCTCCAGCGCCGACACCAAGTCCTTCCGCGCCCCGGACGTCGCCGACGCCGGCGCGCCGCTGGCCAGGGGCTTGGCCTTGTCCCTTAGCTCCAGGACGAGGCGCTCCGCCGTCTTTCGGCCCACGCCGTGGATGCGCGTCAGCCGGGCGAGGTCTCCTCGCGAGAGGGCCTCGGCGAGGTCCGCCACCTCCAGGCCGGACAGCACCGCCAGCGCCAGCTTCGGCCCGACGTGGCTCACCGAGGTGAGGAGGAGAAACATCTGCTCCTCCTCCACGGACAGAAAGCCCACCAGCTCGATGGCGTCCTCGCGCACCACGGTGTGGACGCGGAGCTCGGCCGGCTGCCCTTCGGCGGGAAGCCGGGCCAGGGACAGGAGCGAGAGGGCCACCCGGTAGCCGACGCCGTGCACGTCCACCACCGCGTCGCCGAGGCTCTTCTCCAGCACCACCCCCCGGAGCCGCGCAATCACCGAGGCGCCCCGTACACCGCCCGGGACAGCCTGGGCCACACCACGGCCCTTCGCCGGGCCCGCGGGTGCTCGGGCCACAGCGCCACCACCCGCGCCCGGTGCAGGTGGCACACCGCCACCGCCAGCGCGTCGGTGGCGTCCGGCCGAAGCAGCCCGGTGAGCCCGAGGAAGGCCCGCATCTGCTTGGCCACCGCCTCCTTCGAGGCGGCCCCTCCGGCGCCCACCGCGCGCTTCACCGCGGCCGGGGCGTACTCGAAGACGGGCCGGCTGCCCTGGGCCGCGGCCAGGAGCGCCACGCCCCGGGCGTGCCCCAGCACCAGCGCACTGCGCGCATTTCGAAAGGCGAAGACGCCTTCCACGGCCACCGCGTCGGGTGTCCACCGCGCCAGCACCTCGCAGAGGCCGTGGAAGAGCTCCGCCAGCCTGAGCTCGAGCGCGAGCTCGCCTTTGACGCGCAGCACGCCGTGGGTCAGGTGCACCAGGCGGCTTCCGTGGGCCTCCACCACGCCGAAGCCCGTGACCCGGCTTCCGGGGTCGATGCCGAGCACACGAAACGGAGGGGGCACGATGCCTCAGTCCTCTAGCATACGAGGTGGACGTGCCCGAGTTTTCCGCCGCTCAGACATGCGCCGCCAGGAGCGCGTCGTCCATCTCGTAGTTGGCCCAGACATTCTGGACGTCGTCGTTGTCCTCCAGCAAGTCGAGCAGCTTGAGGACGCGGCGGGCGGCGTCCCCGTCCACGTGGATGGTGTTCTGCGGGAGGAAGACGGTGCGCTGCTCGCCCAGCGTCAGGCCCTGCTTCTCCAGCGCCGTGGCCACGCTGTGCAGGGCGGCGGCCTCGGTGCGCACCTCGAAGCCCTCCGTCCCGAGAGGCACCACGTCCTCGGCGCCGGCCTCCAGGGCGGCCTCCATCACCTTGTCCTCCGAGGGCCCGGGCTTGAGGTGGATGCTTCCCTTCCGGTGGAAGAGCCAGCCGACGCTTCCCTCCGCGGCCAGGTTTCCGCCGCCCTTGGAGAAGTTGGCGCGGATGTCGGCCGCGGTGCGGTGCCGGTTGTCGGTGAGACACTCCACGAGGACGGCCACGCCGCCGGGGGCGTAGCCCTCGTACGTCACCTCCTCGTAATGCGTCCCCTCGAGCTCGCCGGTGCCCTTCTTGATGGCCCGGGCGATGTTGTCCGAGGGCATGTTGGCCTCGCGGGCAGCGAGGACGGCCGAGCGCAGACGGGCATTGGCTGCCACGTCCCCGCCGCCGAGGCGCGCGGCGACGGTGATTTCCTTCGTCACCTTGGTGAAGAGCTTGCCCTTGCTCGCCCCCATGGACTCCTTCTGCCGCTTGATTTTCGACCAGCGGTTGTGACCGGACATCCTTCTTCTCCTCTCCGGAGGACGTCCTGCCCCGTTAGCGCACGTCCCGCAAGAGCCGCCGTGCGTCGTCCGCCTCGGGGCCCTCGGGCTCGAGTGCCAGCACCCGGCTCAGCTCGACATTGGCCTTGGCGCGCTCCCCGCGGCCGAGGTGAATGCCGGCCAGCAAGAGGTGCGCACGGGGCTCCTTCGGGTCGAGCGCGACGGCCTTCATCGCCGCCCCTTCTGCCCCGCGCACGTCCCCGGCGTCAAACCGCGCCAGCGCCAGGTAAAGCCAGGCCACCGGCGCATCCGGCGTGGCCTGCACCACCTCGTCGAGGACGCGCACCGCCGCCGAGGGCAGCGCCGCACGGTAGAGCGCAATGCCCTCGCCCAGCGTGTGGCCGCCCGGCGCCTCCGGAAGGGGCACAGGCACCGCCGTCACCGAGAGGCGGGACGCGCCGCCCGTCTCCGCGGACGTGGCGCCGGGCGGGGGTACCGAGGGCGCGCCCGCGGCCGGACTCTTCGTCTGGCCCTCCTCGGGTGAAAGCCCGGGGCCGGGCGACCCCGCGGCGGTGGCCGGTGGCGGCACGGGCAGCACCGGGGCGGCGGCCTCGACGGGCTCGCGGCGCGGGCCACCGGGTGAGTCGGAGTGCCGCACCATCCACAGGCCACCGAGGGCTACGAGGAGAGCCAGCACGGCGACGGCGAGGGCCACCGCCGTCAGCCGGGCGCTGCGGCGGCGCAGCCCGGCCAAGAGCGCGTCGTCGGCCCAGGCCTCCTCGGGAAGGGCCGGCTCCAGGCCGGCGCGCTTCGGCTGGTACACGCGGGCCAGGGTACGGGCTGCAGCCTCGAGCGGCGACTCCTCGGGCAGGTGCAGCGTCGGGGGCTCGGCCGGCGCGGACGGCGGCCGCAGCGCTCGCAAGGAGGGAGGCGTGAGGACCTTCTCCACCTGGGTAGACGCCACCACCGGCTCCGGCGGCTCCTCCACCCGGGCGGCCTCGGAGGCGGGCGCCGCCTCGAGAGCCTCCCAGGCGCCCGGGAGGTAGGGCGCCCTGCCCTCCTCCTTGGCCAGGCTCTCCGGCAACAGCACGCCGGTGGCATACAGGCGGGAGGCAGCCCGCAGCGCGGGCACCTCGGGCAGCGGCGAGGCGAGGATGACGTCGCGCAGCGTCCTCGTGCCGTCGAAGAGACGCAGCAGCATCTCCGCTTCCCGCGGCAGGGTGGGCAGCGAGGCGCGCAGCATCTCGAAGTCCGGCTGCAGCACCGCGTCCAGCGGGACGCTCACCGCCACCAGGCGCTCCCAGAGTGCGAGCTCCGCGCCGAGTCGCCCGCACACCTCACGCAGGCCGGTGCTCAGCTCGCCCCGCGCCAGCACCGGCCCGAGGAGGACGCGGTACGCGCCCCGCCCGAGGGCCAGCATCCGGCTGAGGCCGCGTTCCCCATCCACGTCCTCGAAGCGGACGGACACCACCTCGCCACGCCGGAAGAGAAGCTGCCCGTGCGCTTCCAGAAACAGCCGCCCGGACGAAGAGCCGGCCAAAAGCGCGCGCAGCGCGGAGATGAGCGGCAGGACGTCGGTGTGGGACTCGAGGGTGGCATCCCGCGCCGCATGGCCCGCCCGCAGCCGCACGAGCGTCGCCAGGTCCTGCACGAAAAGGGGCTTGGGCAGGTAGTCATCCGCCCCGGCGCGGCCGGCGCGCTCCTGGTCCGCGGCCGTCGGCCGCGCAGCCAGGAGAAGCACCGGGACGTCGCGAAGCCTCGGGTGCGTGCGAAGCCGCTGGCAGAGGGAGATGCCGTCCGCGCCGCCCAGCCCCACCTCGGCCACCACCATGCCCGGAACCACGAGCGCGTCGGCCAGGTAGCGCTCTGCCTCCTCGGCGCTGGGGAGCGCGGCCACCTGGAAACCCTCCCGCAGGAGCCCCAGCCGCAGGAGGCTGCGCGCGCCGGCGTCGGGCTCCACCACCAGCACCCGGCGCGCATCGGCCGGGCGGTCGCCCAGCGACTCCGTGTCGAGAGGAGAGCCGCGCGGCCTCGGCGCGCCATCGGCGGCGTCGGCCTCGACCGGAGTCTGTTCCGGGGCTGTCGCGCCCACCGACATGGACGTCCCTTTCGCCCTCCCGTCATACACGGGCGGCACCACGCACGGGGATGGGTCGCCAGGGACTTCTCGTGCAACAGGTCGCTACCGGACGCGACGCATTTCCTCGAGGAACTCGTCCGGGCCGAGGAAGCCCATCACCCGCGGGTGCTCCAGAATATCTCCCCGCGAGGAGACGAAGGCCACGGTGGGAAGGCCCTCGATGCCAAACCGCTGGTACAGGGCGTCAAGCGCGTCCTGCCCATTGGTGCCGTCCACCTTGATGCGGACGAAGCGCTGCGCCTCGGCCACCACGGCCGGGGCGACGTAGGTGGCCCTGTCCAGCTCCTTGCAGGCCGCACACCACTCGGCGAAGAAATCAATCATCACCGGCCTGCCCGACGCTCGCGCCGCCGCCAGGGCGCGGTCCACCGGCGAGGGCGCGGCCGGCGCACCGTCCCACGTCAGCTCCCAGCGAAGCACCGTCTCCGAGGTGCGTGGGGCGTCCAGCGTCCCGGCCCGCAGAAGGACGGCGAGGCTGAGAAGCGCGACGCCCACTCCCTTGAGGAGTGCCTGGCGCGGGCCTCCCCCGAAGTGGCGATGGATGGCGCCAAGGAGGATGCCCGCCGCGGCCAGCCCGGCAGCGACAGCGGCGCCCGGGGCCCGGCCCAGGGCGTCCGCCACGGCGTGCACCCCATCGCGCAACGCCGGGAAGGCGTCCTTGACGTACGTCGCCGCCAGCGCCACCAGGAGGACGCCGAGGAGACTCTTCACCCACTCCATCCACACGCCGCCGCGGGGCAGCTGCACCTCGACGACGCCGATGAGGAAGAAGGGGACGCCGATGCCCATGGCGTAGATGAAGAGGAGGCCGCCGCCGAGCGCCGTGTCCTGCGTCTTGGCCACGAAGGCGAGTAGCCCGGTGAGCACCGGCCCGGTGCAGGGGGCAGCCAGAAAGCCGGCCACGCTGCCCATGAGCAGCGCCCCGGCCACGCCCGCCCCGCCGACGCTCGAGAGGCGCTGGACAACCCCCTGGGGAAGGGCGAGCTCGAAGGCGCCAAACATGCTTGCCGCCAGCAGAAGCAGCACCACCGCCAGCCCCAGCACCACGAAGGGGTTTCCCAGCACGGCGCCGAAGGCCGCCCCGGTGCGCGCGGCCAGGACGCCCAGGGCCGAGAAGACGAGTCCCATCCCCACCACGTAGGCCGTGGTGAGGACGAAGGCCCCGGCTCGGCTCGTCGCGCCGCGGGCCCCGAAGACGCTGACGGTGATGGGGATGAGCGGGTAGACGCACGGGGTGAGCGCCGTGAGAAGCCCGCCGAGGAAGACCACCAGGCCGCCGGCGAAGAAGCGCCCCGCCCCGAGGTAGCCCGTGGCGTCGAGGCTGCTGGTGGGGCCGGTGGGCACCACCAGCGGCACGACGACGACGGCCAGCGCGGCGAGGACGGCCCAGGCCAGCAGCCTGAGGAGGGGCTTTCGGGAAGTCGGAGGCGATGCGTCCATGGGTGTTTGAAGGAGCGTGCTTGGCGAGACTCGCACGCGTCCCCCTCATCTAATGGGCGGCAAAGCGGATGCTCGTGACCGCTTGCCTCGAGGAGGGTCGCCGTTATAATCGACCAGTCCGGTCCACATTCAACCAAACATGCTCAAGCTACCGATTTACATGGACAATCACGCAACCACCCCGCTCGACCCGCGGGTGCTGGAGGCGATGATGCCCTACCTCCGGGAGGACTTCGGCAACGCCGCGTCCAGAAACCATGTCTTCGGCTGGAAGGCCGAGGCGGCGGTCGAGCAGGCGCGCGCCCAGGTGGCGGCCCTCATCGGCGCGAGCGAGAAGGAGATTGTCTTCACCAGTGGTGCGACCGAGTCCGACAACCTCGCGCTGAAGGGCGTCCTCGAATTCTACCGGGACAAGGGCGACCACCTCATCACGCTGAAGACCGAGCACAAGGCCATCCTCGACAGCGCGAAGCGGCTGGAGCGGATGCGCCAGGACCGCGTGGAGGAGCTGCGCCTTCTGCGCCTCTCCGAGCTCGCCCAGGACGACGTCATGGCGGACAACGCGGACGCGCTGGCCCTCAAGTTCAACCTCGACGAGGACGTCGTCCTCCGAAGGTGGATGGCGCGGGTGCACACTGGAGCCCGCGTCAGCTACCTCGATGTCCGGCCCGACGGGCTGGTGGACCTCGAGGCGCTGCGCGCGGCGATGACCGACCGCACCGTGCTGGTGAGCATCATGCTCGCCAACAACGAGGTGGGCGTGGTGCAGCCGATGGAGGCCATCGGCCGGCTCTGCCGCGAGAAGGGTGTCCTCCTCCACACCGATGCCGTCCAAGGCGTGGGCAAGGTGCCCTTCGACGTCAATCGGATGAATGTCGACCTGGCCTCGGTGACGGCGCACAAAATCTACGGCCCCAAGGGCGTGGGCGCGCTCTACATCCGCCGGAAGCCGCGGGTGCGTCTGGCCCCGAGCATCGACGGTGGCGGGCATGAGCGCGGGATGCGTTCCGGGACGCTCAACGTCGCGGCCATCGTCGGCTTCGGCAAGGCGGCCGAGCTGGCCCGGCTGGAGATGGACGCGGAGAGCCAGCGGCTGCTCGCCCTGCGCGAGCGGCTGCGGACGCGCCTCACCAGCGAGCTGGACATGGTGACGGTGAATGGCACCCTCGAGCACCGCTTGCCGGGAAACCTCAACGTCTCCTTCGCCTGCGTCGAGGGTGAGGCGTTGATGATGGCCATCAAGGACGTGGCGGTGAGCTCCGGCTCGGCCTGCACCTCGGCCTCCCTCGAGCCCTCCTACGTGCTACGAGCGCTGGGGGTGGAGGAGGACATGGCCCATTCCTCCATCCGCTTCGGCATCGGACGATTCAATACCGAGGAAGAGGTCGATTTCGTGGCCCGGTTGGTCATCGACAAGGTGAAGAAGCTTCGTGAGATGAGCCCGCTGTACGAGATGGCGCGGGATGGCGTGGACTTGAAGTCCGTCCAGTGGGCGGCGCACTAAGGAGAGTTGACTATGGCCTACAGCGACAAGGTCATCGACCATTATGAGAACCCCCGCAACGTCGGGACGCTCGACAAGGAGGACCCCAACGTGGGGACCGGCCTGGTCGGCGCGCCGGCCTGCGGCGACGTGATGCGTCTGCAACTCCGCATCTCGGACGACGGCATCATCCAGGACGCGAAGTTCAAGACGTTCGGCTGCGGCTCGGCCATCGCCAGCAGCTCGCTGGTGACCGAGTGGGTGAAGGGCAAGTCCGTCGACGACGCCACCCGAATCACCAACAAGGACATCGCCCAGGAGCTGGCGCTGCCTCCGGTGAAAATCCACTGCTCCGTCCTGGCCGAGGATGCCATCAAGGCCGCCGTCGAGGACTTCAAGCGCAAGCGCGCGGCACGGGCCGTCCCGGTGGTGGCGACCGCGGTGGCCGCCTCCCCCCTGCCCTGACGTGAACGCCGCCGCACCACAACCGCCGGCCCCGGTGCCGGCCGCTCCAGCGCCCAAGCCACCGGCCAAGACGTTTGGCATCACCGCCGAGGCGGCAGCCCGCATCCAGAAGCTGCGGGATGAGCGACAGACCCCGGAGGCCGGGCTGCGCGTCGCGGTGCGCGGCGGTGGCTGCTCGGGGCTGACCTACGCCATCGAGTGGGCCGAGGCCCCGCGCGAGCGGGACAAGCTCTTCGAGCGGGATGGCGTCCGCGTCTTCGTCGACCCGAAGAGTTACCTGTACCTGATGGGGTCCGAGCTGGCCTACGAGGAGTCGCTGATGGCCTCCGGCTTCCGGCTGCAGAACCCCAACGTGAAGACCGCCTGCGGTTGCGGCGAGAGCTTCTCCATCTGATGCCCCGCGGCCCCGGGCAGGCGCCCCCCGGGGGCCGTGCCCGTGCCTGCCCCCCATCGCCCGGAAAGGATTGAAACCGACGTGCAGTGCTGGAACTGCAACACCGAGACTGCCCCGGGTACGCTCACCTGCCCGCGCTGCAGCAAGGTGCAGCCGCTCGCTCCGGGGTCGACCTACTTCGAGGCCTTCGGCCTCAAGCCCACCGTCGACGTGGACCTGCCCGGCCTGGAGCGCGTCTACCGCGAGCGTTCGCTCCAGGTGCACCCCGACCGCTTCAGCACCGCGCAGGCGCGCGAGCGGCGGTTTGCCCTCGAGCAGAGCACCCTCCTCAACGACGCCTACCGCACCCTGAAGGACCGCGCCTCACGCGCCTTCTACCTCTTGAAGCTGAATGGGCTCGACCTCTCGAAGGAGGACGCCGGGACGCAGAAGGACATGCCGCTCAGCTTCCTCGAGGAGGTGATGGAGCTCCGCGAGGCGCTCGACGGACACCGTGAACGCGGTCGCCTCGAGGCGGCGCTGGAGATGGCGGGCGAGGTGTCGGTCCGCCGCTCGACCGCGCTGGCCGACGCCGAGGCGTCGCTCCGCCAGCTGTTGGCCCATCTCGACGAGGAAAACTCGCGCCGGGACGCGAGCCACGCGCTGGCCCGCGTGCGCTACTTCACGCGCTTCCTCGAGGAGGTCAACGCGATGGAAGAGGAGGCCCTGGGATGAGTGGCGGCCTGCTTCAAATCCACGACCCGCTGAAGCCCGCGGGGCAGGCCGTGGGCATCGACCTCGGCACCACCAACTCCCTGGTGGCAGCGGTGGTGAATGGGCAGCCCCGCTGTCTTCCGGTGGACGAGGCCGGCGGGACGCTGCTTCCCTCGGTGGTGCACTACGCGGCGGAGGGCGGCGTGCTGGTGGGCGCGCAGGCGCGCTCGCAAGCATCGCGCTTCCCCACCTCGACTCTCGCCTCGGTGAAGCGCTTCATGGGCAAGGGCCGCGCCGACGCCGAGACACGGAAGCTTGGCTCCTACCGCTTCGCCGAGGGCGCCGGGGACGTCGTTCGCTTCGAGGTCGCCGGCGGTGCGCCGGTGACGCCCATCGAGGTGTCGGCCGAGATTCTTCGCACCCTCAAGCGCCGCGCCGAGGCCTTCTTCTCCGCCAAGGTGGAACGTGCGGTCATCACCGTCCCGGCATACTTCGATGATGCCCAGCGCCAGGCCACCAAGGACGCCGGCCGGCTGGCCGGGCTGGAAGTCCTCCGCCTCCTCAATGAGCCCACCGCCGCCGCGCTGGCCTACGGCCTGGACAAGGGAAGCCAGGGCACCTTCGCCGTCTACGACTTGGGCGGCGGTACCTTCGACGTCAGCATTCTCCACCTCGTCGACGGCGTCTTTCAGGTGAAGGCCACCGGAGGAAACTCCGCCCTCGGCGGGGATGACTTCGACCGGGCCGTGGCCGAGCAGGTGCTCTCGGCCGAGAAGCTGACGGCGCCCACGCCGGAGCAGGTGACGACGCTCCTCGCCGCTTCGCGCGCGGCCAAGGAGGCCCTCACCACCCAGGAGGTGACGACGCTCGAGTGGGAGGGCCGGAGGACGGACATTTCCCGGGCGCAGCTCGAGGCCTGGATTGCTCCGTGGGTGGAGAAGACGGGGCCGGTGTGCCGCCGCGCGCTGAAGGACGCCGGGCTCAAGGTGACGGAGCTGGACGGCGTCGTCCTGGTGGGCGGTGCGACGCGCGTGCCGGCCGTCCGCCGCTTCGCGGAGACGCTCTTCGGACGCGCCCCGCTGGGAGACATCGACCCGGACCAGGTGGTGGCGCTCGGCGCGGCGGTGCAGGCCGACCTCCTCACCAACGCCCAGCGGCAGGACGAGGTGCTTCTCTTGGACGTCATTCCCCTCTCGCTGGGGCTGGAGACGATGGGCGGCGTGGCGGAGAAGCTCATCGTCCGCAACACCACCGTCCCCACCGCGGCGGCCCAAGTCTTCACCACCTTCCAGGACGGCCAGACGGCCATCGACATCCACGTGGTGCAAGGGGAGCGGGAGCTGGTGGCGGACTGTCGGTCCCTGGCGCGCTTTCGCCTCTCGGGGCTTCCCCCGCTGGCGGCGGGAATGACGCGGGTGGAGGTGCGCTTCGAGGTGAATGCCGACGGGCTCCTGGCGGTGAGCGCTCGCGAGCAGGCCACCGGAGCGGTCCAGTCCATGACGGTGAAACCGACGCACGGGCTGACGGACGAGGAGGTGGAGCAGATGCTGCTCGACTCCATCGAGCACGCCGAGGCGGACATGCACGCGCGGCAGCTGGCCGAGCAGCGGGTAGAGGCGCAGCGCATGCTGGCCGACGCCGCCAAGCAGCTGAGGGAGAACGGCGACTTGCTGGAGGCCAGGGAGCGGTCCGGCCTGGAGGCCGCCATGGCCGACGTGAAGCGGCTCTCCGAGGAGGCCGACGCCGACACCCTGCGAGAGGCCATCCACGCCCTCGACGAGAGGGCCAAGCCCTTCATCGAGCTGGTGATGAACCGGGCCATGACGCGGGCGCTGGTCGGGCACTCGGTGGAGCAGCCCTAGTGCCGAAGGTGAGCTTCAAGAGCCCGCTCGACGACGTGTCAGTCGACGTCGAGCCCGGCACCTCCCTGCTCGAGGCGGCGGAGAAGTGCGGTGCTCACGTGGGGCACTCGTGCGGCGGCGTCTGTGCCTGCTCCACCTGTCACGTCTGGGTGCGGCGCGGCCTGGAGAGTCTCTCCGAGGAGGAGGACGCGGAGATGGACCGCATCGACCAGGCCTTCGACGTCCGGGCCTTCTCGCGACTCGGATGCCAGGCACGCACCAGCGACGAGGATGTGGACGTGGAGATTACCGAGGAGTCGCTCAGCGCCTACCTCGACGAGAACCCCGCCTTGCGTCACACCCTCGAGGCCGAGGGGAAGTGGCCGCTGAAGAAAGCGCGCTAGCCCAAACTGGCGCAGCGCCGGCGGCCGGGGACTTCCGCCCGGGACGAGCTGCCTCACGCCGTCGACTGCACACCATCCCGGGGTAGCCCTCGCGCCCCGGGAAGCCGCTCTGCTTGCGGCACCCACGCGCTTCCCGGTATGTGCGGCGAGCTCGTGCATCGCGCCTCTTCGCGGACGGCGTCAGGGCAACCAGAAGGCGTTTTCGTTTCTCGAGGAAGGTCATCCAACGAGCCCGAACAGGAGAGAACCATGACCGAAGCCACTCGCCTCAAGTCCCTGCGCATCGCCCTGCTCGTCATCGGGCTGTTTGCCATTTTCGGCTTCTGGCCGCTCACCGTCCTCTGGCCATCCGGCTGGGTGTGGCATGCGGAGGGTCGCTCCTACTACCTGGAGATGCTCATTGGCATCTACGCAACCCTGGGCTTCTTCCTCGTGCTCGCCGCTCGGAATCCCCTCGCCTCCCTGAGCCTCATCTGGTTCACCGTCTGGTCGAGCATCGTCCATGGCGGACTCATGGCCGTGCAGTCCTTCAGCGGCGAGCACCACATGGGTCACCTCTGGGGCGACGTCCTGGCCCTCTTCCTCGTCGCCGCGGTGCTGGCCGCACTGACGCCGCGGCAGACAAAGGCCGTCTCCGCGTAAGGGCGAAGGCCACCGGCCCGGAAGAAGAGAGAAGCTTTCCGTCAGTGGGACGGCTTGGCCAGGGCGACGCGCTCGAGCGCGAACTCGTCGCCGAAGGGCCCATTCCCGTTGGGCCGTGAATAGGTGACGTAGAGAACCTGGCCACCGTTCTCGGCAAACTCCAGGTGGGGGGCAGCGTCGTAGCTCGTCCCACCCATGCCGTTGCGGTCGGCGGTGAAGAGGTGCAGCTCGTCGGACCATGGGCCGACCGGCGCCGGCGCCGTGCGCAGCTTCACGTCGTTGGACAGCGGTGCGGAGTACACGGCCGTCCACACTCCGAGGTAGGTGTTGAATTGCACGGAGACGATGGAGGAGGCGTCGAAGACGGGCCGAGCAGAGGCGAGGGAGCTCGACCACTCGGCACCGTCCCAGTAGCGCCACGCGGACCGGTCGAGGACGGATGCGAGGTCCACCTGGCCGACGAGACAATGGAATGTCACGCCGTCCTGGACGCAGGCGAAGGCGTAGAGCGTGTCATCGTCGATGGCGACTGCGGAGCCGAAACCGGGCTCATCCTGGGAGAAGAGAAGCGTGGGAAACGCGGCGCCCGGCGCCACCACGGGGCGTTCCGGTAGCGATGAGAAGTCGGTCCACACAGCAAAGGACTGGCCGACACTGTAGAAATTGAAGTCCCCCGGCGCGGCCCACACCAGGCCATACGGGATGAGGGCGCGGTTTCGTGCAGCGTCGAAGAGTGGAGCCCCAGGCCAGGCGGCATACCGCGCTCCGCACGGTTGCTCTGCGCAAGGGTTGCCCTGGTGCTCGGCGATGAAGGCCGCCTCGTCGTCCGTCGGGGCGAGGAGGTAGCTCGGCGCGCCAGAGGCGTCGGTCCGTTCCGTCAGGGCGATGCCGCCATCCGCGGAGAGGACGCTAGTGAAGGCAAAGGAGTTGCCGTGCAACGTCTGGCCTTCTGCGTCCGGGACGCTGCTGAAGGTATCGCCGAAGAGCCAGACCGAGAGGCCCCAGAGCAGTCCGCTCCGGCCGCCGTCTCGACCGATGATGAGCGTCGATTGCGCGACGGTGCCCGCCTCGGTCGCCGACTGGACTTGCGCCGCCGGAGGGGTTCCGCAGGCCAGCGCGCCCACGAGGAGGACGACGCCGAGGGCGCCGAAGCCCCCCGCGGCTTTGTCACCCCGGCGACACGCACCCATAGGTGATTGGGACATTGGGGCCACAGGTGCATTCGATTTCACAGGGTACGTCGGGCATGCACACCCAACCCTGGGGGCAAAACCTGTCGCTGCCCGCGTCAGGACAGGCCGCTCCCGGACACACGTTGGGGTCGCTGCAATCCGCACTTGGGGTGCACTCGCAGGGGAGTACACACATATAGCCGTCTGTCCACGGCGGAAAGTCGGGAGGCAGCAACGCGCAGAACCCACCGTCGGCGCAATCAGGCGCAGGCGAAGGCTGCGACGAGCAAGCCATGACGCCAACAGCCGCGAAGACGCACAGCACGCTGTCCCTCGGCTTGATTGTTAGTTGAGGACGCATACGCCGGCATCACAAGCCACGGTTGGATTCGCGGGACACGGACAGATGCCAGTTGCACCGTTGATGCTCTGGAGGGCCGATTCGTACTCGGCTTGTGCGGAGACGTTGATTGCGGCGTTGGCGCAGTCGACGCAGAAGAGCCCTTTGCAGGAATCGCCCTCGGCTACGCCGACGCAGTCGGAGGCGGTCGAGCAAGTCTGGTCGTAGTCAGACGCTTCGATGCTGCCACACGTGGAGCACGAAACCAGGAGACCCGCGGCAACAACGGCGAGACCGACGAGCACGAAGCGAGAGTTGGTCATGGCTCCCCCCAGAAGCAGGACCGCGAGCGGGCCATCTTGGGCAAGAATTCTTGGCCTTCACAGCCCCGCGCCCCGTTCATGGCTTGACGGGGCCGTGCAGCACTTTGCAGCGTGTTCGTGCCAGCCCGTGCCCCTTCGCCCGCGCACAGGCCGGACACCGCAAGAAGCGGCTTGCTTCGCGAAGACCGACCCCTATAAGAACGGCCACTTCGCGCTTCCCGTCACCTGCCCAGGTGGTGGAATTGGTAGACACACTAGATTCAGGGTCTAGCGCCCGAAACGGCATGGAGGTTCGAGTCCTCTCCTGGGCACAGTAACAACCCGGAATTATTCAGACCAATTCGTCCACGGGGCGGCGTCTAGGGGGTGTCCCTAATTAAGCCACATTCGCACGCAGGCGATGTGGATGAGGGCGAGGTAGTTGCGGGCACTCTTCTCGTATCTGGAGGCAAGGCGACGAAAGCGTTTGAGGCCATGGAAGAAAACTTCGACCAGGTAACGGAGCGCGTACAGCTGCTTGTCGGGCCGGCGCAGCTTCGCGCGGGTTGGCTGCGAAGGAATGACCGGCTTCATCCCCAAAAACGTGATGGCGTCGCGGAGATGCTCGGCGTCGTACCCAGTGTCAGCGATGCAGGCCTTGCCCACCGCGTGGACCAGCAAGTCGCCAGCTTTGGTCATCTCGTGGTGATGTCCAGGTGTCAGCTCGATGTGCCGTGGTCGTCCTCGGGTATCGACAAGGGCATGAATTTTCGTCGTAAAACCCCCTCGAGAGCGTCCCAGAGCATTGCTTCGGACCCCCCTTTTCCGCCCGCGGCGTCTTGGTGCGCCCGGACGATGCTGCCATCGAGAATGGAGCCCTCTACATCGGGCTCGATTTGTAGCTCCTTGAAGAGCCGTTCCCAGACGCCCCGCTTCGACCAGTTGTTGAATCGGTTGTACACGGACTTCCAGTTGCCGTACCGGCGAGGGAGGTCTCGCCACGGAGCTCCGGTGCGAGTGAGCCACAGCACCCCACTGATGAAGCGACGCTCGCCCTTCAGTGAATGTCTTCCGCGCGCCGGCGGCAGCAGAGGACGGATTCGCTCCCATTCCTTGTCGGTCAGCTCGTGGCGGTGCATAGCGAGCGTTGATCAAACTTCGCGGCGGAGCACAACCCATGATCAGCCTCGCCGTCGATAGCCGCCAAGAGCCGCGGGCTTGCCGCACAGCCCGATCAGGACTTCCCCCATTTAGGGACACCCCCTAGGCGCCCTCGGCCGCGGCGGCGAGGCCGTCGAGGACCGGCACGAAATTCTTCGCCAGCTGCGCTCCCAAGAGGGGGGCAAAGAGGAAGGCCAGCGGGCCGGTGAAGGTGACACTCTGGGAGATGGTGCTTCCCGTGCCCTCCGGCTTCACCTCGCAGAGGAAGCGCAGCGTGGTGAGTGGCGGCCCGTCCATGCACAGGGTGAAGCGGCTCGGCGGCTCGACGTCGGCAAACGTCACGGTGTGCTTGCTGCCGGCCGTCGTCTCCACCCGGGCCGTCGCCCCGGTGACGAGGGGCCCGGCCAACATGCACCAGCGGATGCCGGTGTTCCACCGGCTCCAGTTGTTGGGGTCGGACCACACGCTCCACACCCGGGCTTGGGAGGCGGCCGTCGTCCGTGCTTTGCCGTAAGGCTTCAGCGTCACCCTCGAGGGGCGGCGTGCGCCCGGACGCTGCGGTGCCGGTCAATCCAGTACGTCCACGGGACAAGCACCCACAACCCGAGGGCGGAGAAGGCGACCGCGGTGGGGCTGTCCGGAGGCCTCTCCAGGGCAGAGCTCGCGGCGATGGCGAAGAGGAGAAACACCAGCACCCAGAAGGCCGCCGTCCCGATGGTGTCCTTGGCCCGCGTCGTGCGCAGGTAGAGGTAGACGCCGCCTCCGAAGACGAGGACTTCGGCCAGGACGGAGAGGGAAACGGAGTTCCACAGGCCAAAGCCCAGCTTCGGCCCGCCCGGGTACAGGGGCAGGTCCGGCCGGTGAAAGGGGATGTCCAGAAACCAGTGGCTCGGGACGAGGAGTCCCGCCACCACCGCGCCGCGCACGTCCTTCTGGAAGGCAAACACCACGAGGCCGAGGACGAGGCCGGCCGCGGCCTCGATGGCCAGGCTGTGGGACCAGGGGTAGTAGTCAAACGCAAACGGCGTGTAGGCCGTGTAGCCCGGCACCACCCGCATGCGCTCCACCCCGAGGAGGAGGAGGATGGGCCAGACGCAGTCGGCGAGATTTCCGGCCAGCGTCAGCGTCCCCAAGGACGTCTTGGGAGCGACGCGCTTGGCGGCGAAGGCCAGGCCGTAGTGTCCGAGAAACACTGGAGTGAGTCCCCCTCCCGCTGAGTCCGCGGGACAAAGGTAGACCGCCTCCTTCCCGCTGGGCAAAGGAGGGAGGCGGCTTTCGCCCTCGTCGGGCCCCTTCCCCGGGGCGCCTAGGGAGAGAACGTCTGGGTGCGCACCGTCGCGGCGGCGATGGCCGCCGCCCCGGAGGGGAAGTCGAAGTACTCGTTGACGACGTACTGGCTCAGGAGTCCCGTGCTTCCCGGGTACGTCGGCCCGTCGATGATGGGGCCCGGCAGCTGCTCCTTGGTGGCCGAGCCGTCCAGGACGGCAATCCACCGGACGTTGGAGCCCGCGCCGTAGGGGAAGCTGAGGACGTTGTCCGTGCGCAGGCTCGGGCTACCGACGTCGACGGTGAAGGCACCGCCCGGACGCGCGTAGGGGCCGGGGTTGAAGAGGCCGGCCACCAGCGGGAAGACGAGGCTCTGCGGCGACATGCTGTGCAGTCGCCCCCAAATCCAGTTCGACTGGGCCCCGAGCTGCAGGCTGAGCTGGTCGAAGGACGCCGTCATCGCCGCCTGTGCCTCCGCCTGGCAGTCCATGGCCGCGCAGAAGCTCTGCGTGTCCTGGGGGAAGGCGGGAATCTGGGCCGCCTGCAGCATGAAGAGCATGGCCTTGATGGCGTTGGCCGGGTTGATGCCCTGTCCCGCGGCCGCCAGGCTGTCGTTGAAGACCGTCACCAAGAGCCGGTTGAGGAAGGCGTGGAAGAGCAGGCACGCCGCCGAGTCCTGGGCATTCGTCACGTCCGAGTCCGGCGGGCTGGCCACCGGGTCCGTCCCGAGAAGCCCGGTGGGGCAATTCAGCCCGTCCTGCGTCCAGGCATTCATGAGGGCCATGGCCTGGCCGTAGGAGTCGGTGCCCGTGGTGGGCGCCGGCAGGAGGGGGAGGAAATTCGCCGCGATGGTGGCCACGTGGTCGGTCTGGATGGACTCCATGTCCGAGAGCGCCACCGTCCCGCCGTCCGCGGTGAGGCCGGCCAGCCGCTCGTCGATGCGGCCGGCGCGGAAGCCGGTCGGGTCGTCCCAGTAGAAGCTGAGGTAGGGGACGGCGGGTGCCGAGCCCGTCCCGAGGCCCAACGAGAGCGGCGCGGGGATGGTGGGGTCCTGCGTGCAGTAGATGTCCGACGGTGCCGAGTTGGCGGTGGCGAGGTAGCCCTTGGCCGGGTTCTGTCCCTGCGGCAAGAGCGCGTCTGGCACCCACAGACCTCCGTCCGCACCTCCCCACTCCGCTGCGCCGGTCCCCGGGAGCGGCGCCCAGGCCAGCAGGTTGGGGTTGCTCGTCCAGGGCCGCTGCGGCACGAAGGCATGTGGGTCAAACCCGATGTTTCCGCTGTCGTCGGCGAGGACGAAATTCTGTGCGCCGGTGTCGTAGTTGGCCAGGGCGGTGAAGGCGTCGGCGACGTTGCTGGCCGTCAAGAGCCCGAGGAAGGCGGAGAAGGGGTTGCAGGGCGCGTTGCTCGTCGGGCCGCAGCGGTTCACCTCGAGGCCTGTCCACCGCATGCTGATGGGGCCGGCGGCGGTCAACCCGACAATCGGGCCGTGGTACTGCGAGAGCAGGATGACTTCGGCCTGCGACTGAATGCCCGTCGGGGTGATGTAATTGATGGTCGTCGGGACGGGGATGATGGCGGCTTGCCCGTCGGTACCCGGGCTGAAGACCAGCGTCGTCTGCGACGCGAACTCCTCCTGGTAGACGTCCGTCACGTCATACCCCACCACCGTCACGCCCCAGCCCACGTGCGCTCCGCGGCCGATGAGGACGCCGGGGATGCCAGGGAAGGTGCCACCGACGACTTGCAGCCCATCCCCGGTGAGGGACGAGAGGTGGAAGAGCGGCGGGTACTGGAGCGACAGGTGCGGGTCGTTGGCCACCATGGAGGCGCCGCTGGCCGAGGCACTTCCCTTCACCACCCAGTTGTTGGAGCCGGCTTTTTCACCAGCGCTGGCGAAGGCCTTCTTCAGGGCCTTGAGACGCGCCGAGAGTGCTTGCAGGCCAGCTGTGTTGGCGCCCCGGAGGGACGGCAGCGAGGGCGCCTTGAGGGCGGAGGCCTTCAGCGGCCCGTGGCCGGCGACGGCACTGGCCGAAAGCGTGAAGGCGGGCACCGGCTGCTGGCAGCGAAGCCAGGCGTTGACCTTGTTGAGGTCCGGGGTGACGCCCGGCGTCTCGCCGAGGGCGTAGGCCGCGAGAAACAGGCCGTTGTCGATTTCGTCGCTCAGCGTCTCGGAGAGCTCGAACTGCTGCAGCCGGGCGATGGAGAGCGTGTCGGCCGGCGTCCACGCGGCCACGATGGCCGGGGTGAGCGGGTAGAGCAGGAGCCCGTACTCGGCCGGGAAGGGAGAGTTGGGGTCCCCGGCCTTCATGGCCGAGATGTACGCGTTCACCCCGTTGGCGTAGGCGGTCATGATGCCCATCGTCGTCGTGTCGAGCGAGCCCACCAGCGCCTCGCCGAGCGATTGGCCCGGGGGGTTACTGAAGGGCGTGGTGAAGAGCGTCCGGAACATGAGGTCGGTGGAGATTTCGGTCGAGCCGATGATTTCCGAAAGCTTTCCCTCGGCCGTGCGCCGCAGGATGTCCATCTCGAAGAGCCGGTCGTGCGCGTGCAGGTACCCCTGCACGGCGAAGCAGTCGACCTGGGCTTGGCAGGTGATGTTGGGGATGTCTCGCTCGTCGTAGGTGACGGTGACGGCGGCGGTGAGGCCGGGAATGGTGACCGGAACGCCGCTGGCCGGCGCGAGGGTGATGGTGGCCGAACCGGAGGCGCCGGACACCGTGGCCGTCAGCGTGACGGTGGTGGCTGTGCCAAGGGTGGCCGGCGGCGTGTAGAGGATGCTGCGCCCGGTGGTGGGCGAGATGGTGCCAGCGCCGGTGGCCGGCGAGAGCGACCAGTTGATGACCTCGCTGGTGTTGGTGGTGCTGGCCCCGAAGGTGATGGGGGTTCCGCCGACGAGGGTCGACCCCGTCGGAGGCGTGACCGCGATGGTGGCGGAGCCGCCACTGGTGGTGGCGCTGCCACAGCCGACGAGGGCCAGCGCAGCGAGGACAAGGGACACCAACGGCACTGTGAGGCGAGCGCGCATGCGAGACGACCCCCGACCTATAGGAAAGAAAGGCGCATCGGTCGCGCGTGTTGACTCGGAAGTCAAGGCGAGAACGACGACGCGCCGCGGTAATTCACCGAATGTGAGCTTTCCCCGTCCTGCCCGCCCACGGGGCAGGCGGAATGGGCCCTACTGCGGCTCCTGCTGCGTCAGGCAGTGCAACGTCCCCAGGCCCCACACCAAGTCGAGGGCGTGGATGCCCACCACCTCGCGGGTGGGGAAGAGGCGGGCCAGCGTCCCCAGCGCCACGCGGTCCGCCGCGTCGTTGAAGGTGGGCACGAGGACGACGCGGTTGGCGACGTAGAAGTTGGCGTAGCTGGCCGGGAGCCGCTGGCCGTCCCACACCACCGGCCGGGGCATGGGGAGTGGCACCACGCGCAAGGGACGTCCATCCGCGTCCGTCATGGAGGACAGGCGCTGCCTGTTGTCCAGAAGGCGGGAGAAGTTGGCGTCGGCGCTGTCCTGCTCCGTGGCCAGCACCACCGTCGTCGCGTCGACGAAGCGCGCCACGTCGTCCACGTGGCCGTGCGTGTCGTCGCCGACAATGCCCTCCCCCAGCCACAGCACCTTGCGGACGCCGAGGACGTCGCCGAGCAGCTTCTCCAGCGCCTCCTTCTTCAGGCCCGGGTTTCGCGCCTGGACGGGCGAGAGGAGGCACTCCTCGGTGGTGAGGAGTGTCCCCTGGCCGTTGACGTCGATGCTTCCGCCCTCCAGCACCACCTCCCGAAGCCGTCCGCCGAAGCGCGCGCGCGGTTTCCACTGCCGCCGCTTCTGCGCCCGTGCGATGCGGTCCGGCACGGCGTCGTCCTTCTGGTGGTTTTCGTACTTGGCCCAGCCGTTGAAGCGGAAGTGGGCCAGCGCCACCTCGCCCCCTGCGTGCTTGAGGAAGAGCGGCCCGTGGTCGCGCGTCCAGCTGCGGTTGGTGGGGAAGGGGAAGAAGTCCACCTGGGAGAGGTTCACGTCTGCCCGGCGAAGCAGGCGCCGGGCGAGCAGCTCCTCGCGCCTCCCATTCACCTCCAGCCGCACCCGCTCCGAGGCGACGAGGTGCCGGATGATGTCGGCGTAGACGAGGGGGATGGCCGGAAACTTCCCCGGCCAGTCCGAGCGCTCGTGCGGCCAGGCAAGCCAGGTGGCGGCGTGGGGCTCCCACTCCGCCGGCATGCGGAAGCCCAAGGCCGCGGGGCTGGCCGTCATTCGTCCAGCATCCGCCGGGTGATGGGGGCGTAGGCGTCGATGCGGCGGTCGCGCAGGAAGGGCCAGTTGCGCCGCACCTCCTCCGTCCGGGCCGGGTCGCACCGGACGATGAGCAGCTCCTCCTCGGTGCGCGAGGCCTCGGCCAGCACCACCCCGAAGGGGTCCGAGACGAAGCTTCCGCCCCAGAACTCGATGCCGCCGTCGGCTGGCCCTTCGTGCCCGACGCGGTTGACGGCGGCCACGAAGAGGCCGTTGGCGATGGCGTGGCTGCGCTGCATGGTTTGCCAGGCCGAGGCCTGGGAGGCCCCGTACTGGGCCTTCTCCTTGGGGTGCCAGCCGATGGCCGTCGGGTAGAAGAGGATGTCGGCGCCGGTGAGGGCGGTGAGGCGCGCGCCCTCCGGGTACCACTGGTCCCAGCAGATGAGGGTCCCGAGCCGCCCGTGCGCCGTCTCGAAGCTCTTGAAGCCCAAGTCCCCGGGCGTGAAATAGAATTTCTCGTAGAAGAGCGGGTCATCCGGGATGTGCATCTTCCGGTACAGGCCGCGGTTGGTGCCGTCCGCGTCCAGCACCACCACCGTGTTGTGGTAGAGGCCGGGCGCTCGCTTCTCGAAGAGGCTGGCGATGATGACGACCTTGAGCTCCTTGGCCAGAGGCCCGAGGCGCTCGGTGGACGGCCCGGGGATGGCCTCCGCCAGGTCGAAGCAGGCGACGTCTTCCTTCTGGCAGAAGTACTGGCTGCGGAAGAGCTCCGGGAGGCACACCACCTGCGCGCCGCGCTTGGCCGCCTCCCGCACCCGGGCCACGGCCGTCTCCAAATTCTCAAGAGGGTCCGTGGAGCAGCGCATCTGCACCAGGCCCACGGTGAATGGCGCTTTGGAAGTCATGGGAGTCTCTTGACGTCTTCTAGCGAGGTGCCCACGCTCGTGCGCGCCTGTCAATGCCAGCGGTGCGGACCGAGAGGGTGGAGAAGATGGAAGGCGCCTCGAGCGACGTCTTCCTTCAGTGCCTGGCGGCCATGAGCCGCTCCACCTCGGACGGGTCCTTGGGAATGGCGCCCGTCAACAGCTCCGCGCCGTTGGGGGTGATGAGGACCTCGTCCTCGATGCGGATTCCGAAGCCGCGCTGGGGCAGGTAGATGCCCGGCTCGACGGTGATGACGGCCCCTGCCGGCAGGGGCGCGTCGTAGTCGCCCGCGTCGTGCACCTCGAGCCCGACGAAGTGGCAGCAGCCGTGGATGTAGTAGTCGCCGTAGCCCGCCTCGGCGATGACTTTGCGTGTGGCGGCGTCGACGTCGGCCACCCGGACACCGGCCTTGGCCGCGGCGATGCCCGCGGCCTGCGCCTTGAGGACGATGTCGTAGATGGCGCGCTGGTCCGGGCTGAATTTCCCATTCACCGGAAGGGTGCGGGTGACGTCGGCGGCGTAGTATTCGGCCTCGGCCGCCACGTCGAGGAGGATGAGCTCGCCGGACTTCATGACGCGGTCATCCTTGCCGTAGTGGAGAAACGCCGAGTTGGTCCCCGAGCCGACGATGGAGTCGTAGGCCACGTGCCGCGAGCCCGCCCGGCGGAAGGCATTCTCCACCGCGTCCTTCACCTCGAACTCGCGCGCGCCGGGGTGCACCGCCTGAAGCCCGGCGGCGTGCCCGGCCCCCGTGTAGACGATGGCCTGACGCATGAGGGCCAGCTCGGCCGGCTCCTTCACCTCGCGCATGCGGGCGATGGAGCCGTTGAAGTCATTCACCTTGCAGCCGTACGTCCGCTCCAGGGCCTTGGAGTAATAGTCCATCACCTTCGGGCGCGGCGCGGGCTCGGCGACGAAGCCCCCGAGGTAGCTCAAACCTCCGCGGTGCACGCAGGCGTACACCAGCGCCCCGGGAAGCCCCGACAGGCGACGGAGGGACGGAAACCCGGTGGCGACTTCCAGCGAATTGGAGGGGAGCTCCGCCCGGGCGCCGTGCACGCGCTCGGCCTCCACCTCGAGGGGGGTGAGGAAGAGGACCTCCCGCGTCGTCGTGGAAGCGGGCGTGGGCGGAGCGGTGGGCTGGAGCAAGAGCACCGCCCCGGGCTCGTCGATGCCGGTGAGGTAGTAGAAGTCCATCCCCTGGCGCAGCCCGTCGAAGCTCATCTCGTTCACCACCGCCGCGGCGCCGGTCTTGAATTTCTCCATGAGGGCGAGCCGCCGCCGGCGGTAGACGTCCGCGCCCAGCGTCCCGTGCGGCCCGACGAAGGGCAGCTCCGGCAGTCCCGGGACGGCGGTGGTGAGCGGCCCGGCTGGCATCGGGCGCGGGCCGGGCGCTTCCTCGGCCAGGGCGGCGAGGGGGAGGGCCAGAAGGACGACGCGGAGGGGACGCAGGAGGCGGACGAGGCGCATGGTGGACGCGCACCATCCCAAGCAACCCTGGCCGAGGGGAAGGCGGAAAAGCGCGCCTCAGGCGCGACGCAGGGTGGCCGCCCGCGCGCGCCGGACTTGCTGGTGGGCGATGTCCCCCAGCGTCCGCAGCGCGGCGTGGATGCGCTCGTCGTCCGGGATGCCGGTGTTGATGCGGATGCAGCTCGGGTAGCCGGTGCCGGTGGCCGAGAAGATGGGGCCCGGGGCGATGGCGATGCCGCGCTCCAGCGCCTCGGCGTGAAGCGCCAGCGCGTCGGCGCCGTCCGGCATCTGCACCCAGAGGAGGGTGCCGCCGTCGGGGCGGGTGATTCTCGTCCCTTCCGGAAACGACTGGCTCAGCGTCTCGCGCATGCGCCCCATCTGCCCGGACAGCGCCCGGCGCAGCTGGCGCAGGTGCCTGTCGTAGCCGCCGGCCTGGAGGAGCTCGGCGATGGCCATCTGCAGAAGGGTGGGCGTGGCCACCGTCTGGGCAAACTTGAGGAGCTCCACCTGCTCGCCGAAACGTCCCGGCGCCGCCCAGCCCACCCGCCAGCCGGGGGCCAGCGTCTTACTGAAGGAGCCGCACAGCATCACCCAGCCGTCCTTGTCCCAGGCCTTGGCCGCCCGTGGGCGCAACGGGCCGAAGTGGAGGTCCCCGTAGATGTCGTCCTCGATGAGGGGCACCTCCGCCTTCCGGACGAGCTCCACCAGCTCCTGCTTGCGCTCGTCCGGCATCACCGTGCCCAGCGGGTTTGAGAAGTTGGTGACGACGAGGATGGCGCGCACCGTGTGGCGGCGCAGGGCCTCGGCCAGCGCGTCGAGCTGGATGCCGTCCCTCGGGTGGGTGGGAATCTCCAGCGCCCGCAGGCCGAGGGCCTCCACCACCCGCAGCGTCCCGTAGTAGGCCGGCGACTCGAGCGCGACGATGTCGCCCGGGCGGGTGACGGCCAGAAGGCACAGGGAGACGGCCTCGCTGGCCCCGCAGGTGGTGATGAAGTCATCCGCCGAGAGGGCGCAGCCCCAGCTGAGCGAGCGCCTGGACAGCTGCTGGCGAAGGGGCGGCCAGCCGGGAGGCATGTCGTACTCGAGGCCGACTTCCCCCACCTCGCGGGCCAGCGCCGCCAAAAGCCGGTTGAGGGGCTTGGACGGGAGCAGCTTGGTGGACGGGACGGCGGCCCCCAGCTGCACCAGTCGCCCGTCCCGTGCCGCCGCGTAGACGCGGCGCACGAGGTCGCTCACCTCCGGCTCGGCGGCCCTCCGCGACGGGCGGCTGGTGGCCGGCTCGGGGGCCGGCGCGGGCCGCGCCGGAAGGCGGACGTAGTGGCCGGACTGCGGCCGGGCCGACACCAAGTCCTGCGCCTCGAGGAGCTGGTAGGCCTGCAGCACGGTGGAGACGCTCACCCGCTCCTGCAGCGCGAGCTCGCGCACCGAGGGAAGCCTGTCGCCCGGGGCGAGAATGCCGGCGGAGATGGCCTCGCGCAGCTTCTCCGCCACCCGCTCAAAGAGCAGCGTCCTCGGGGCCCGCGCAGGCGATGCCATGTCTCGCTCCGTCGTCTCTTGTCCGGTGCTTCTGTCTCCTCACTTAGCTCCCGGGGGCGCGGGAAGACCAGCACAGTGGGCCCTTGGCGCCTGGAGGTCGGGCGCGCACTGTGCCGGTGGCCGTCGTTTCAGTAGCGCCAGCTCGTGGTGTCCGCGCCCGGGGGCGCCGTCTTCCGGAAGTGCTCGACGAGGAGGGGGATGAAGCGGGCGTGGTAGGTGAGCCGCGACTCGAAATTCATGTGCTCGGCATCCCCGCTCCAGCAGTGGCCGTCGCGGATGCCGTAGCGCACCACGGCGTCGGAGTGCGGGTTCTCGGTGGAGCGGAAGAAGGCCTCCAGGCGCCGGACGGCGCCGTCGAGGAAGTAGGTGTCCATGTTGCCGACGTTGACCCAGAGCTTCCCCTGCAATTTCGGCCCGAGGGTGGCCCAGTCGCGCTCGAGGATGTGGGCCAAATCGAAGTGCTCGCGCCAGTAACGGGCCACCGACTTGTCGATGACGCCGGTGCGCTTGTCCCACAAGCGACGCGGGTAGCCGCCCTCGCCGAGCGGCGAGTAGACGGCCTCCCAGGCGTCGAATTGCCCGCCGGAGCGGGTGTGTCCTCCCACCACCAGCTCCACCTGGTTGTCCTGCTCCATGGTGGCCCTGGTGTAGCCGTCCGCGGTGCGGGTGGAGGCGCGAGGCGTGCGGCGGAAGGGCCCCTCGCTGAAGTAGGCATTCGTGTCGGCGTAGAGGTCCACCGTCATGAAGGCGTGGAAGTCCACCGGGTCCGGGCAGTTGCCAATCGCCCCGTTGTAGGCGTCCGGGTACAGCACCTGGCTGGCCAGGGAAATCCACCCTCCGGTGGAGCCGCCGTACATGCCCCGCGCCCAGGGCCCGAGGCCGCGAAACGTCTTCTCCAGGTAGGGGACGAGCTCCAGGGTGATGGCGTCGCCGTAAGGGCCGACGTTGGCCGAATTCACCGCGTACGAGTCGTCGTAGTAGGGGTTCGCGTGCTGGAGCTGGACGAGGAGGACGCGGGGAAAGGACGGCCCCGTCCATTGCTGGTGAAAGTGCCAGCCGTACTCCTGCACCATGCGCATGTAGCCGTACCTCTCGCAGTCCTCGTGGCCATTCGGGCAGTGGCGGGCGAGGTTCTCCAGGTCCACCCTGGGCAGCGCCGGGTCGGCCGGCTCGCCCCGGTAGCCCTGGAGGTCCGCAGAGAAATGGGACTGGTAGATGATGAGGGGGAAATGCGCCGCCGGGTGCGTGTCAAAGCCCTCGGGCAGGAGCACCAGCGCGTGGAGGAAGGTGTCCTTACCCCAGAAGCGGGAGAGCCGCTCGCTCCGGAAACGCACGTGCTTCAGGTACTTGGTGTCCTTGGGCACGGGCAGCTCGGGCAGCGCGTGGTCGAGCTCCAGGGCCACCGTGCCGCTCGACTGTGCGTCGATGTGCAGGTGCTTCACCTGGGAGACGAGGTTTCCCGGCGCCTCGTTCCACTTCTGTCCCTCGCCCCTGTCCGGCGGCAGCTTCACCACCCGGCCGTCGCTGGTGTGAAACGTCTCGTAGCGGTGCAGGACGGCCTGCACGAAGTAGTCGCCTGGCGGAAGCGCGGACAGGGAGGCGATGGGGTAGCCCAGCACGCCACCTTCCAGGGCGGCGTCGGTGCCAGGCTTCCAGGCCTCGACGTCCACACCGAAGGCTTCGGGCGTGTTGTCGCCACTGTCCTCGACGTTGAGCTGGAGCCGCGGCTCGACGTCGCCGGTGGCGGCGATGAGGACGAGGAGGCGCCCATCGAGTGGCCCGGGGACAAGCGTCGGGGCGTACTGCACGCTGAAGCGCAACGGCGCCGAGGCCGGAGGGCCTTTGTCCACGCTGGCCGTCTGACAGGAGAGGACGGCCGGCAGGAGGAGGGCAGTCAGAAGCGAAGGGTGAGGACGCATGAAGCCCCTCTCTTAGCCGCTCGCTGCTTCGGGCGAGTGTGTTTTCCGGAAGGCGAGGCGGTCCCCGGAAGGGGCCTTCCGGCGTGGCTCGGGGTCGACACGGGCCTGAAGCAGCACCGGCGCTTCTAGGAGCCCCAAGGCGAGGCGCCGTCCCTCGGCCTTGCGTGCGCGGGCAGGAGTGCACTACAGACGTCGAGGCGCGAAGACGCGCCTCCTCAGGATGCAGACGCATCGCCGACTGTGCCGAAGCACCCGCGGGAGCGGCCCCGTGGCCTACGGCCTCTCGTTTTTGCTCCTCGGCCTTCAGCTTCTGGGGCTGGCGCACCTGACGCTCCAGCGTCACGGCGTCTGCTGGGAGCACGGCACCCTCACGGAGCTCGGCTCCACGCGCCACTCGGCCTCCTTCACGCCCTCGGAGGCCTCGTCGCCCGGCCTCCATGGCGGGACGTCCACGGCCCGGCTGGAAGACGACAGGGACGACCATTGCCCGGTCCAGGCCTCGCGCCGTGGCTGGGCGATGCCGCCGGCCGGAGCTGCGTTGCTCCTGGCCGTGGAAGGGCCTCGCGACGCCGTTCGCGAGGCATGGGCCTGGCGTGCCGACGACGGCCTTCTGCGTCGCGCCCCCAAGCAGTCGCCTCCTCTGACCTGAAGCTCGGGCGGCGCCCCGCACCTCAACGGGGGCCCGCGCGTCCGCTTGCGAGCAGCCTCCTCTGGGCAGCCGCCCTGGGGGGATTCCGCTGTGGCGCGCACCACCCCGAGCACCCCCCGTCCGTTGCGAGCCGTCTCAATTTGACTGGAAGCGGGCTTGCCCCAGCCGGGGAGGCCCCAGCCGTTTTCCCGCGAGGAAGCACATGGGCATCGTCGAGCATCTCAAACACGTCCTATTGGACCTGCGCGCCGCGTGGGTGATGTGGATTCTCCTTGGCCTCTCGGTGGCCAGCGTCCTGCTCATCGCCGAGCGAAGCTTCTTCTTCCACTCCCTGCGTGACGACGTCCGCGCGCTGGCGCGGGAGCTGGACGCGCTGTTGCGCGCCGGGCGCTACCGGGAGGCCATCGAGCGCATGGCGCGCTCACCGTCTCCGGAGGCGGCCGCGGCGCTGGCCGGCCTCAGGAATGCGGACCTCGGCCCGGTGGCGGCGGAGAAGGCCATCGGCGGCGCCCTGGCCCTGGAGCGGACGCGCATGGAGCGCGGGCTGGCCTTCCTCGGCACGCTCGGCAACAACGCCCCCTTCGTCGGGCTTTTGGGTACCGTCATCGGCATCATCGAGGCCTTCGAGCTCCTCGGTCGCACCGCCGGGGATGGCGCCGGGGCCGCCGGCGGAGCGCTGGCGCCCCAGGCCATCATGAGCAGCATCGCTGAGGCCCTGGTGGCGACGGCGGTGGGCCTCTTCGTCGCCATCCCGGCGGTGGCGGCCTTCAACTACTTCCAGCGAAAAATCGCCAACATCCTCTCGCGCAGCGAGGCCCTCACCAGCGTGCTTCTGGCGCACCTCAACGCCGAGGAGCCCGTCTCGGCCGCGGCGCCCGTGCCGCCCGAGTCGGCGAGGGCCAGCTGATGGCCTCCGGCAATGGCGACAGTGGCTCCGGGATGATTTCGGGCATCAACGTCACGCCGCTGGTGGACGTGTCCTTGGTGCTGCTCATCATCTTCCTCGTCACCGCGCGCATGGTGGTGGCCCCCAACGCCGCCCTCAAGCTGACGCTGCCCACCGCTGCCACCGGCGAGCAGGTGACGCCCGTCTTCGCCGTCACCCTCACCCTGGACGGGACGACGCGCGTCAACGGCCAGCCGGTACCCACGGACGCGGACTTCCTCGCCCGGGCTCGCGCCCAGCACGAGGCCCACCCGGACCTCCGGGCCGTCATCCAGGCCGACGGGGACGTGCACCATGCCCGGGTGGTGAAGGCCATGGACCTCCTCTCCCAGGCCGGCGTGACGCAGATTGCCTTTGCCGTCCATCCGGACACGGGTGTGCCAGCCGAGAAATGAGCCCGGCGCGGCGCAAGGGGTACGTCCTCAAGTACCGCGTCCCCCACGCGGCTGTCGGCGACGCGTCCGGAGGCCCCTACGCCATCGCCGAGCGCATCGGCCGCTACAGCGCCGGCTGGCGCTGGCCCACCGCCCTCGGCGTGACGGTGGGGCTGCACCTCGTCCTCGGCTACCTGGCCTTTCTCGGGGACCACGAGGACAAGGTGCTGCCGCCCAAGCCGCAGCAGATTGTCACCCTCGAGCGCCCGCCCGAGGAGCCGCCCAAGCCCGAGGCAGAGCCGCCACCTCCACCGCCCTCGAAGCGTCCACACACCCCGTCCGCGGAGGCAGCCAAGGTGGTGGCCGCGGCGGTGGACCCGAGCCAGCCCGTGGACATGACGTCCTTCACCATGCCGGTGGGCAAGAGTGACGCCTACGCCGGGGGCTTCACCGCGCCGACGGGGACGTCGACGGTGGCGGTGGCCGAGCCGCCGAGGGTGGTGCGCCCGAGCGGCAAGGCGCGGGCGGCAAGCCCGGCCCGCCGCGACTGGAGCTGCCCCTGGCCCGACGAGGAGCAAACCGGGGACCTCCATGACGCCTCGGTGCACATCCGCATCCACGTCGGCGCGGATGGACGGGCCCGCGCCGTGGACGTCCTGGACAGCCCGAAACCGTCCTTCGCCGAAGCCGCGCGCGCCTGCGCCCTCTCCGAGCCGTTTCGTCCGGAGCTGGACGACGCGGGCAAGAGCGTCGCCGGCCTCACCCCACCCATCTCGGTGCACTTCGTCCGATGACTCCTCGACTCCTCCTTCTCTGCGTCTTTCTGTCGGCCTCGGCGGCGCTGGCCGACATTGCGGCTCCCAAAGTCATCGACAGCCCGACGGCGGTGTACCCCCAGGGCTCGACGGAGACGGCCTCCGTCGTCACCCTGGTGACGGTGGACGCGAATGGCCAGGTGACGGGCGCCGAGGTGGTGCAGAGCGGCGGGCCGGCCTTCGACGCCGCCTCGCTGGAGGCGGTGAAGCGGTGGAAGTTTGCGCCGGCCACCCGCGACGGGACGCCCATCCCGGCCCGCATTCGCATTCCCTTCCGCTTCGAGCCTCCTGCGCCCCCGCTCGCGCTGGCCGACGCCGGCCCTCCTCAGGCCAGTGGCCCGGTGCCTGCGCCTTACGCCCCGGTGGTGGTGCCCATCGCGCCACCGCCAGGCCAGGCCGCCCCGGAGGAGGCCTCCATCGAGGAAGTCACCGTGCGCGGCACCCGGCGACAGGACTTCGGCAGCGGGGACTTTCAGATTGAGCTCGGCGCGCTGGCCTCCACGGTGGGGTCGTCAGCGGCCAAGGCCCTGGAGATGGCCCCGGGCATCGTCATCGGCAACGAAGGAGGCCTAGGGCACGCGCAGCAAATTATTTTGCGCGGCTTCAACGCGGACCAGGGGACGGCGGTGGAGATGAATTTCAACGGCATCCCCATCAACCAGGCCTCCAACACCGACGCGCAGGGCTACGCGGACTTGAATTTCCTCATCCCCGAGGTGGTGCGCGAGGTGGTGGTGCTGGAGGGCCCGTATGACCCGCGCCAGGGGGACTTCGCCGCCGCCGGCACCGCCGACTTCGAGCTCGGCGTCACGGAGCGCGGGACGCGCCTGCAATTCGGCTACGGAAGCTTTGGCACCGAGCGCTACCTGGCCATCATCGCCCCCACCGAGGAGCGGACGGGCACCTTCTTCGCCTTCCAGTACATCAAGACCAATGGCTACGGAGAGAACCGTTCCGGAAAAGCGGCGAGCGCCATGGGCCAGTACGAGGGGACGCTCGGCGCGAGGGGGCTGTGGCACATCCTGGCCACCGGCTACGCCGTCCAGTACCAGATGGCGGGCGCCGTGCGGCAGGACGACGTGCAGGCCGGGCTCATTCCGTTTTACGGCACCTACGACACGCTCCTCGGCGGCAACGCGCAAACCTTCAACCTGGGCGGGGACATCGAGGTCCCGGCCGGGGACGGCGTTTTCAAGCTGCAGGCCTTCGCCACCTCGCGCACGTTGAAAATACTCGAGAACTTCGAGGGGATTTTCGCGCCAACCTTGCCGGTGTCGACGCCGCCGGGCGTCGCTGGCGAGGGCATCCAGCAGTCCTACACGGCCTTCACCGCCGGGAGCCGCGCCAGCTACCGCATCACCGGAGAGTGGCTGGGCCGAGAGCAGGGCCTCGAGCTCGGCACCTATGCCCGGTATGACCACGCCACGCCGCAAGTCGCCCGGCTCATCTCCGGGACGACGACGCCCTACGCCGCGGAGAACGACACCACCGCCGACATCGTCAACCTGGCCGCCTACGCCGACGCCGACTTTCACCCGCTGGAGTGGCTGCGGCTGCGCGGCGGTTTTCGCGAGGAGTACTTCGGCTACAACGTCCTCTTCAACTGCGGCGACTTCGGCGGGGACATGGTGCCGCTGACGCCCATCGCCAACATTTGCAGCGGCTCGGGCGGGGTCCCGGAGCGCAAGTCCACCGCCGCGTCCCTCTTCGAGCCGCGGGTGACCGTCCTGGTCCAGGTGACGCCCAGCGTGACGCTGTCTGGAAGCTACGGCGTCGGGAGCCAATCCCTCGATGCCCAGTACGTCGGAGCACCCAAAGTCGCGCCCTTCTCCGAGCAGCATGCCGCCGAGGGGGGCATCCTCTACAAGCGCCGCGTGGGGACGGTGGACCTGTCTGCGCGCGGGGTGGGCTTCTACAGCATCCTCTCGAGCTCCTACCAGTTCGACCCAGACTTCGGCTCCGCCGTGCTGACGACGGGGACGACGCGGGTGGGCTTCGTCGGCTCGAGCCGGGCGACGGGGACGTGGTTCGACCTCCTCGGCACCCTCACCTTCGCCCATGCGACGGACAACGACTCGGGCCTTCTGACGACGCTCGTCCCGGCCTGGGTGGCGCGCATCGACGGGGCCGTCTTTGGACCCATTCCTGGCCTGATGCTGGACGGCGCTCCCATTGTCGGGAAGCTCGCCAGCAAGGCCAGCTTCATCGGCGGCCGGCCCATCGTGAGTGGCGTCCGCTCCCCGAGCACCTTCACCCTGGACGCCGACGCCACCCTGCGCTGGCGTATTTTCGAGGTGGGGCTCCGGGCGGAGAACCTCACCAACCTCCAGTACGCGCTGACGCCCTTCTACGGCCCGGCCAACTTCCCCATCGGCAATATTCCGGCGAACCGCACCACGTCGACGTACACCTTCACCGCCGCGCCGCCGCGGGCCTTCTACGGCACACTGGCCGTCATTTTTGGGGGCCCGTAGCGGGCTCGGTGGCGGTGGAGGGCGCCCCGTCGTCCGCGCGCCACCGCTTGGCCAGCGCCTGGACGAGCCGTCGCGCCAATAGGCCCATCAAGAGGCCGAGGAGGGCGCCCAGCAGGACGTCCGAGGGCCAGTGCACGCCGGCCACCACGCGGCTCAGCCCCATGAGGGTGGCCAGAAGGTAGAGGACGGGCGCGGCCGGGGGCGCAGCGACGGCGAAGGGCGTCACCGCGGCAAACCAGTTGGCGGCGTGCAGGCTGGGGAGAGAGCCGGCGTTGGCCGCCGGCACCACCTGACGGACGGAGCCCCGGGCGAGGGTGTAACAGGGCCTCGAGCGGGACAGCATCGGCTTCAGGAGGCGGGCGCCGACGAGGTCCGTCGCCACCACCGCCAGCACCGCGGCGAGGATGAGGGGGGCGGCGCGGGCACGCCATTTCCAGAGGGCCCAGAGGATGAGGACACAGGCGCCCAGCACGCCCGAGAGCGGGCGGTGGCAGAAGCGCACCAGTGCATCGACGAGGGGGCCGAAGTCGCGGTTGAGGGCGTAGAAGACGGGGATGTCCCAGCCGAAGGCTTCGACATGCGGCGTCACGGAAGGGCCAGCATAGCGGGGTTTTTCCGGCCCCTGGGTCCGTTCCACTGTGGGGGACAGTCAGCCTCGGCTTCGCCTTCCCCCCACAACCTGAACGCTCGCGCCGTGCGTGGACGTGGGGCCAGAGGCATTCCAAAGGGACGGCACGTTTCCTGCGACTGCTTCTTGGACGGACATGAATGACGGTCTCTCCGCCGACCCATCCCCGGGGGCTTCTCGCGAGGGCTTTGCCCTCGAGGCCCCCGCTCTGTCCAGGGCGGATCCAGCCTCGCTGGAGTTCCTTCGGGCGTGGGTGTCCGGAGAGCAGGTGGCCGTCGCGTTGCGCGAGGACTTGTGGGTCGACCCGGCGGCCTGGGGGGTGGCGCTGGTGGACATCGCGCTGGCGGCCGCGCGCACCTACGGGCGAAGAGGGCTTCCGGTGGCGCTGGCCCTGGAGCGTATTCGCGAGGGGCTGGACGCGGAGTGGGAAGTCGCCTCTTCGGGTCCCGAGAAGCAGGCAGCTCCGCTGGCACCGCCAGCGGGCGAGCGGAGTCGTTCCGCCCGCGCGCGACGCAAGCCGCTCCGACGCCGGGCGCCCGCCCCTCGCGGAAGCCGTTGAGCCCCGCTGGCCAAAGAGACTAGAAACCGTTTCGAGAGAGAAGGACGGATGTCACACGAAAACGAACTCTCCATTCCCCCGCGCGCTGCCTCCGACGACGAGGCCCGCGAAGTCCTCCGCTTCTGGTCTGCGCGCGGGCGGCTGCACGTCACCGTCCGGGCCGATGCGTACCGGGACCCGGCGGCGTGGGGCATCGTCCTCGCTGACTTGGCCCGCCACGTCTCCAACGCCTACGCCCTCGAGGGCCATGCCCGGGCCGACGCGCTGGCCCGCTTCCGGGCGGGCTTCGACGCCGAGTGGGGCTTCTCCACGACGGACCCCTTCGCCGAGCCGGTGAAGCGGACGGCCCGCACCGTGCGGGCCATCGATGACTCGCTGGACGGCTGAAGGCGGCACGCCGCCGCGCACCTTCAAGGCGCAGGCGGCACGCTGGTGACGGTTTCGCAGGTGGCGCCAACGCGGGCGAGCAGCTCCCAGGCCCAGCCCACCGCCTCGTCCACGACTTCGCCCAGGGCCTGCGTCCCCCACAACACCGTCAGCGTCTGCGTCGTGGTGGCGTCGGTTTTCGTCCGCTGAGCGTCCTTCACCGGGTTGGCGCAGGGGCCACTGCCGTCCTCGAGGCAGAGGAGGTGCTCGACATCTATCTCCTGCCCGCTGGCGTTGAAGACGAAGCGGCTTCCTAAGGCCGCCAGCCGGACGACGAGGGGCGGCACGAGGCGGTCCACGTCCACGACGCTCACCGGAATGCCTGAATGCAGCGCGACGATGTTGCCCACGTCCACGGCCGGGTTGATGGACCGAAGCTGCCCTTCCGTCGCGGCGCGGACGAGGTACTCCGGGGCGGGCTTGCTGCGCCCGGTGGGTTTGAAGCCGCCGTGGCGGAGGAGGTCCCGGACGGCGGCCCTCAGCGTCTCGTTGGGAGCAAAGGGGACGTCGGCCTCGATGGACAGAAGCGGGGCGTAGGCCTCAGCCGGCAGCTCGCCGAGCGGCGCCGGAAACTGGGTGAGGAAGGCGCGCAGCGCGAGCAGCGGGTGGGGGTGGACGGTGAGCGAGGCCACGGGCGGGGAGGGGCAAGCCTAGCAGCGCCGGCCAGTTTCGCGACGGAGGAGGTGGGCCGTGCTACCCACTCGAGGGGCCACCCATGCTTCGGTCCATGAAGGCAGAGCTCGTCACCGGCCTTGCGCTGTACCGGACGGTGGTGCTCGACAAGCTGTCCCACGCCCGCGAGTCGGTGTGGATTTCGACGGCCAACGTGAAGGCGATGTTCGTCGAGCAGGACGGCCACTTTGACTCGGTGCTGGCCCTCTTCCGCACGCTGGCCGCGCGCGGCGTCGAATTGCGGCTGCTCCACGCCGAGGTGCCCTCGCGGCCTTTCCGGAAGGCCTTCGACAGCCTGCCCTCCCTCGTCCGGGGGGGCCTCCAGCTCAAAATCTGTCCGCGCGTCCACTTCAAGTGCGTCCTCGTGGACGGGGCCTGGGCCTACCTGGGCAGCGCCAACCTCACCGGCGCCGGGCTGGGGGCCAAGCATGCCGACACCCGGAATTTCGAGCTCGGGCTGCTGACCGAGGACTTCGACGTCATCGACAGGCTGCGAGCGCTCTTCTCATCCGTGTGGTCAGGCGCCGAGTGCGGCACCTGTCGGCTGCGCGCGGTGTGTCCGGACCCCATCGGCGAGGCCGTCGCGCGGCGTCGGGCGGCGCCAGGCGGCGTGCGCCTGGGGCACGCCCGGCGTCTCGTCCGCAGTCGCCGGTAGAGTCCGCTGCCCGAGAGCGCCCGGTGCCCAGAGGCAAGGGCCCGAGGGGCGCGATTGACACCCGGGACGGGGCCGGTCGACGCTTCCCTCTCGGGGCACAAGGAGCGGAGCTGACATGAATCGACGCGACGTGGTGCTGGGCACGGTGGGGGCGGCTGCAGTGGGAGTGGCGATGCGGGCCCGGGCAGACGTCCCGTCCGGCCCTCCTTCCTCGACGTCCCTCATCGACTCGGCCTTCGTCTGCCTCCAGGTGGGGCAGGCCTGTCAGCAGTTTTGCCTCACCATGCTGGGCAAGGGCGAGACCGCGCTGGCCGAGTGTGCGGGCACCATCGCTGCCATGCTGCCCCTCTGCGCCGCGCTGACCGAGCTCGCGGTGCAGGGCTCGCCCCGCCTCAAGGCCCTGGCGCTCGTCTGCGCGCAAGTCTGCCGCGACTGCGAGAAGGCCTGCCGCAAGCACGAGGCCCACCACCCCATCTGCAAGCAGTGCGCGGACAGCTGTGCCGCCTGCGCCGCGCAGTGCGACAAGGTCCCGGCCTGACCTTCGCCGCCGAGCCGTTCTCGCCCGCACCCGGTGCGGGGCACCCCCAGGCCCAGACGGTGCTGGCCTATGTGCTGCGGCGGCCCGCGCCCCTTCCCTTGCGTCGCGAGCGCGTCGTGACTCCGGACGGGGACTTCCTCGACGTGGACTGGCTCGAGGCCGCTCCGGAGCGGCCACACCTCCTCGTCCTGCATGGCCTCGAGGGCAGCTCCGCCTCGGGGTACGTGCGACAGACGCTGCACGAGGCCCAGGCGCTGGGGTGGGGCGCGGCGGCGATGAATTTCCGAAGCTGCAGCGGCGAGCCCAACCGCATGCTGCGCTCCTACTGCTCCGGGGAGACGGCCGACCCGCTCTTCATCGCCCGGCACGTCTCGGCGCGCATCTCCGGGCCGCTTCTGGCGGTGGGCTTCTCCCTGGGAGGCAACGCCCTCTTGAAGCTCATGGCGGAGACGGGGGAGCACGCCCCCTTCCACGCCGCCGCGGCGGTGAGCGCGCCGTTTGACCTCCTGGCCTGCGCCGAGGCGCTGGACGCCCCTTTCGGCCGCTGCGTCCTGTACCGCCGGCACTTCCTCCGCACCCTGAAGCGCAAGGCGCTGGGGAAGCTGGCCACGCACCAGGGCCCTGGCCTGCACGCCGAGCGCGTCCGCCGGGCCCGGAAGCTCCAGGAGTTTGACGACGTCTTCACCGCCCCCAGCAACGGCTACAAGGACGCGCTCGACTACTACCGGAGGTGCTCCTCCGGGCCGCTCCTCGAGGACGTGCGCAAGCCCACGCTGCTTCTCAATGCCGAGGACGACCCGATGATACCGGAGACCTCGCTCCCGCCGGCCGGCGCCGGAGGCTTCCTCAGCGTCCTTCGGACGAAGCAGGGCGGCCACGTCGGCTTCCTCGGTGGAAGCGTGCTGCGCCCGCACTTCTGGGCGGAACGCCAGGCGGTGCGGTTTCTGGCCGCGCAGCTCCCCTCCTGAGAGAGGCGGCGAGGGGGACGTACAGCGCGACTGCCTCTTCAGCGCCACGGAAACGTTGCTCGGTTGAGCCTTTCGACGGCCGTGGCCCCGCTGCTAGGCGAGCCTCGAGCTAGAGCAGCGAGGCATTAGCGCAGGTAAGGCTTGAGGACGTCGATGAGCTGCTGGGCGGACTGCGCCTGCTTCGAGGACGGCACCCGGTCCGGGTCGACGATGTGAAACCGCACGTGGTCCTCGATGACTTCGCCCATCAGGGCCCCCATCGCGCCCCGGGCCGCAGCAATAATCTGCAGCACGTCGCTGCAGTCCCGGTCCTCGGCGATGGCCCGCTCGAGCCCTTCCACCTGGCCGCGGATGCGCCGGACCCGGTTCAAGAGCTTGTTCTTGTCGACGAGGGTGTGCTCCATGCGTCTCTTGACGATACCATACCCCGGTGTGGTATCCAACACCGGACCCATCCGACAGACTCCACGCCGTCCCTCGCTGACCGACTGTTGTCGCGTGCGGCCCCTGGCCGCGCCCCTTCCAAGGCCCTGAGGCGCACCTTGCTTCGGCAGTTCCTCGCAGCCGTCCGCGAAGGCTTCACGGGCCGAGCGCCATCCGCCCCGGGCGGGGCGGACCGCGCCAAGAGCGCCGCGCAGCTGCGGGAGGCCGCCGGGGCGTCGGCCGAAGCGCTCCTCACCTCGCTCCAAAGCGGTCCCACGGGGCTTCTGACCGACGTCGCCGAGGGGCGGCTGAAAACGCATGGCCTCAACGAGGTGGCGCATGAGCGGGCGCCGCCCTGGTACCTGCAGCTGTGGCACGGCTTCGCCAACGCCTTCTCCGCCCTCCTGACGGTGCTGGCCACCGTGTCGTGGGTGACGGGCGACCACGAGAGCGCGCTCATCATCGCGGCCATGGTGCTGCTCAGTGGGCTCCTGCGCTTCTTTCAGGAGCGCCGGGCGGGGCTGGCCGCGCAGAAGCTGCAGGAGATGGTGCGCGTCACCTGCACCGTCATCCGCCACGATGCGAGCGGTACCGCCGCGCAGCACGAGATTCCGATTCGGGACCTCGTCCCGGGAGACGTGGTCAAGCTGTCGGCCGGGGACATGATTCCCGCCGACGTCCGGCTGGTGACGGCCAAGGACCTCTTCATCGCCCAGTCGGCGCTCACCGGGGAGGCGCTCCCGATGGAGAAGAGCGCGGCCAGCGCACCCTCCCCGGGAAAGAATCCGCTGGAGCTGGGCAACATCGCCTTCCTCGGCACCAACGTCACCAGCGGCACGGCGGTGGCTGTCGTCGTCAACACCGGACAGGCGACCTACTTCGGGACCATCGCCCAGAGTCTCATCGGAGGCCGGGCCCTCACCAGCTTCGAGAAGGGCATTCGCGGCGTGAGCCTCCTCTTGCTCCGCTTCATGGCGGTCATGACCGTGCTCGTCTTCTTCATCAATGGGCTGACCAAGCACGACTGGAAGGAGGCCTTCTTCTTCGCCCTGGCCGTCGCCGTGGGGCTGACGCCGGAGATGCTCCCGATGATTCTCTCCGGCACCCTGGCCATCGGCGCGGTGGCCATGTCCAAGAAGAAGGTCATCGTCAAGCGGCTGAACTCGATTCAGAACTTCGGCGCGATGGACGTGCTCTGCACGGACAAGACCGGGACGCTGACCGAGGACCGCGTGGTGCTGCAGATGCACTGCGACGTCGTTCGCGAGAACGACAAGGGCGTCTTCCAGCTCGCCTACTACAATTCCTTTTACCAGACCGGCCTGAAGAACCTGCTGGACAAGGCGCTGCTCGCCCACCGCACCGTGGTCACCGAGCACGTGACGAAGGTCGATGAGATTCCCTTCGACTTCTCGCGCCGCATCATGTCGGTGGTGGTGGACGTCGACGGCCAGCGCAAGCTCATCGCCAAGGGGGCCCCGGAGGCCATCTTCAAGCGCTGCTCCCAGGTGGAGGTGAATGGCGAGGTCCAGGAGCTGGACCCGCTTCTGCTCCCCGACCTCCAGGAGGAGCTGGACCTCCTGCAGGGGCAGGGCTTCCGGGTGCTGGCCATCGCCTACAAGGACGTGCCCAAGGACCGCGCCGTCTTCTCGAGCCAGGACGAGAGCGCGCTCGTGCTGCGCGGCTACGTGGCCTTCCTCGACCCGCCCAAGGCCTCGACGCGGAAGGCACTGGCGGCGCTCGACAAGCATGGCGTGCACGTCAAGGTGCTCACCGGCGACAACGACTTGGTCGCCCGCAAAATCTGCACCGACGTCGGCCTCAGCGTGGGCCACGTCGTTCTCGGCCAGGACGTCGAGGCGGCCTCGGACCAGGAGCTCGATGCCCTGGTGGAGGAGGCGGTCCTCTTCGCGCGTCTTGCGCCGGCCCACAAGGAGCGGGTGGTGCAGGCGCTCCAGCGCAAGGGCCACGTGGTGGGCTTCATGGGGGACGGCATCAACGACGCCCCCGCGCTGCGTGCGGCCGACGTCGGCATCTCCGTCGACAATGCGGTGGACATCGCCAAGGAGTCGGCCGACCTCATCCTCCTCGAGAAGGACCTGCTGGTGCTGGAGGACGGCGTGCTCGAGGGGCGGCGCGTCTTTGGAAACATCTCGAAGTACATCAAGATGGGGACGAGCTCGAACTTCGGAAACATGTTCTCGGTGGTGGGAGCCAGCGCCTTTCTTCCCTTCCTCCCGATGCTTCCCATCCAGCTGCTCACCCAGAATCTCCTCTACGACTTCTCGCAGCTGGCCATTCCCTTCGACCGGGTGGACGAGGAATACCTGCTCAGCCCGAGGCGGTGGAAAATCGATGACATCGCCCGGTTCATGCTCTTCTTCGGGCCGGTCAGCTCCATCTTCGACTACGTCACCTTCGGGCTGATGTTCTTCGTCTTCAAGGCCAACACGCCGGCGCACCAGTCACTCTTCCAATCGGCCTGGTTCGTCGAGGGCCTTCTGTCCCAGACGCTCATCGTCCACATGATTCGGACCCGGAAGGTTCCCTTCATCCAGAGCTTCCCGGCGCCGGCGCTGGCCATCTCGACGACCGTGGTGATGGCCGTCGGCATCCTCCTGCCCTTCACCGGCTTCGGACACTCCCTGGGAATGGTGCCCTTGCCGCTGCGCTTCTTCGGCTGGTTGGCCCTCATCCTCCCCGCCTACATGGTGCTCGCCCAATTGGTGAAGACATGGTTCGTGCGCCGGTACGGCTACAATTGACGAACTCGAGACCGCTTGGCGTTCCCTTCCCGCGACGACGTCCGGGACGGTGGAACGTTGACCGTGGAGAAGACGTGTGGACGCCTTCTGGCCCTTCGTGGTGGGCACGTCGTTGGCCGGCCGGCGCGAGACTGCACTTCACGAGGAAGGCCCTTTCCCTGGATGTGAAGGAGGCCTGGGGTCTCCTTCTCGCCGGGCTCGTCCTCCTCGCCGCGACACCGGCGCTGGCCCAGGCGCCGCTCGCTCCTCCGCCCGCCGACGTGGCGTCACCGGCGGAGAGCTCTCCGAGCTCTCTTCCCTGGTACACCCTCCACTTCACCTCGACGGCTGCCATCCAGTACCACCCGTCGTTTCCGGCGCCGTACTCGGGGCAGAACAGCCTGCAGCCTTACGCCGAGTCGGCCACGGCCTTCATTTCGACGCTGTCCGCGGACATTCGCCTCTGGCCAGGCGCGGACATCGTCATCAACCCAGAGCTCAGTGGCGGCTACGGCCTGAGCTCGACCCTCGGTGTCGCCGCATTCCCGAGCGGGCTCGTCTACCGGGTGGGAAACCCGGCCCCGGCCATCTATCTGGCCCGCCTCTTCCTCCGGCAAACCATCGGCCTCGGAGGTGGCAAGGAGCAGGCGGAGGAGGGGATGTACCAGCTCCCCGGCGCGCGGGACGTGAACCGGCTCACCCTCATCGTCGGTCGCCTCTCCGTGGAGGACACCTTCGATGGGAATGCCTATGCCCATGACGCCACCAGCCAGTTCTTCGACTGGGCGCTCTTCGCCTCCGGCGCCTGGGACTACCCGGCCGACACGCGTGGCTACACCTATGGCTTCATCGCCGAGCTCACCGTCGGCTGGTGGTCCCTCCGGGCGGGCATCGCGCTCGAGCCGCTGTACGCCAACCTCGAGACGATGGACTGGAACCTCGCCAAGTCCCGCGGCCTCATGGCCGAGTACGAGGTGCGGTGGAACAACAAGGGCGGCCCGGGCGCGGCGCGGGTGACGCCCTTCTTCAACGTCGCCCGCATGGGCAGCTACGCGCAGGTGCTGGCGGACCCGGCCCTGTATGGCGGGCAGGTGCAGCCCACCCGGGCCGATGGGCGGACGAAGTACGGGGTGGCCATCTCGGTGGACCAGCGGGTGAGCCCCTCGGTGGGCTTCTTCCTCCGGGCGAGCATCAACGATGGCGCGAACGAGTCCTGGGCCTTCACCGAAATCGACCGCTCCCTGGGCGTGGGCCTGGTCAAGGACGGAAGCCTGTGGGGCTGGAGGAATTACGAGCTGGGAGGCGCCTTCGTCGTCAACGGCCTCTCGGCGCTCCACCGGGAATACCTCGCGCAGGGCGGGTACGGCTTCATCATTGGCGATGGACACCTGACGTACGAGCCAGAGTTCGTGGGGGACTTCTACTTCCGGGTGGACCTCGCGACCTGGCTACAGGCGTCCCTCATCTACCAGCCCATCTTCAACCCTGGGTACAACGAGGCCCGCGGCCCGGTGAACGTCTTCTCCTGCCGCGTCCGCGTCGGCTTCTAAGGAGCCCATGCCCATGACGTGTGGACAGACATCCGTCGTTTTTAGCCTTCTGGCCTTGAGCGCGCTCGGCTGCGGTCCGGGCCTCACCCTCACCTCCGTCCCCACCGATGCCGAGTCCGTCTGCTACTCGGTGGACGAGTGCGCCCAGGGCGGCTCCTACAGCTGGCTTCAGAGCTGCGAGTCCGAGGCCTCGACGCTGCAGCAGCAGTCGAGCGCCAGCGGCTGTGGCTCCCTCTACAGCGCCTACTATTCCTGCGCCAACTCCAACTTCAATTGCCAGGGGACGACGCCGCAATTCCCGGGCTGCGACAGCGCGCTAGGCGCCCTCGAAACCTGCCTCAATGCGGCCAGCGCCGAGAGCGCCTGCGCCATGTACGTCGCCAAGACGGCCAGCTGCCCCGACGGGACGGGGACGTCTCCGCCCGGAAGCCCCATCGTCACGCCCTGCTCCTTGAATCTGCAGTGCCAGGCGAGCTGCTACCTGAGCAACGTCTCCAACGTCTGTAACCCCGGGCTGACCGAGCTCAACGCCTTCACCCAGTGCGCCGACGCCTGTCCGCCCTGAGGCGGGGGAGCGCGCTCCAGAAAAAAGGCCGCAGCCGCGCAGCGCGTCAAGCGCGCGCGCTTGACACCGGACAGGGGCGAATGGTCTTGCGGCCCCCCAGGTGCTGGCCAAGGGAGTCCCCATGCTTCGTCGCCTCGCCGTCGCCACCGCCGTGCTCGCGTGTGGCTGCAGTAGTTCCTCCTCTCCGCCCACCCCACCTCCTGCGCCGCGCCTCTTGACGCTGCTTCACAGCAACGACGAGCACTCGCACCTCCTCGGCCTGAGTCCCGAGGTGGACGACTTCCCGGCGCCCACCGTGGCCGGCACCGGCACCATCCAAGGGGGCGCCTCGCGGCGCTCGGTGGTGCTGGCCGCCGAGCGCGCCGCGGCGGCCGACGCCGGTGCGGCGACGCTGACGGTGTCCGCCGGGGACAACCAGGTGGGCACCCTGGCGCAGGTGGCAGACACCTACCCGGCCGCCGTCTTCGGCTCGGGCGACTACCGGGTGCTGTCCATGCTGCAGTACGACGTCACGACGCTGGGGAACCACGAGTTCGACTACGGCCCCAACGAGCTGGCCAGCATCATCTCTGCGGCCCAGGGCAGCGCGGACGGCGTCCCGGCCATCGTCTCCAGCAACATCCACTTCAGCGGGACGGCAGGGGATGCGCAGCTGCAAGCGCTCTTCGACGAGACGGGGACGGACACCACGAAGCCCATGCACCGCTGGCTGGTGGTGACGGCTTCCAACGGGCTTCGTGTCGGCTTCGTCGGAATCCTCGGCGCCAACGCAGCCTCGGTGGCGCCGTTGAAGGCGCCGGTGGTCTTCAGCGTGCCTCCCGGTGGCAAGGAGACGGACACCGCCGGGGTGCTGATGCAGATTTATGCGGACCTCCAGCCGGTGGTGGACACCGTGCGCAGCGTGGGCAAGGCCGACGTGGTGGTGGCGCTCAGCCACAGCAACCTCGTCCCCGACGCCCTCACCACCAGCGAGGACTACCTCATCGCGCAGAATGTCTCCGGCATCGACGTCATCGTCAGCGGCCACACCCACTCCGAGGTGCCGGCCATTCTCGTCACCAACACCGCGACGGGGAAAAGCGTCATGGTGCAGCAGGCCGGCCGCTACGGCGACCACATCGGCCGCATGTCCTTGAGCGTCAATGCCGACGGCGGCGTGGACTTCGACACCGCCAACAGCATGCTCATCCCCATCAACGACACCACCATCCCCAGCGACGGGGCCATCAACGCCTTCGTCACCGGCGTCATCTCCTCCATCGAGGAGTCGCCGGTGGCGCTCGCCGCCGACGGTGGCCCGCTGTCCTTCCTCCAATTCACGCTCGAGGAGATTTTCGGCGTGCCGCAGCCACTGCCCGCCGCGCCGGGTGGCCTGGCCTTCAAGTCGGTGGCCGGCCTGCCCTTCGACATCGACAACTCGCGGCAGGTTGCCGAGACGGAGCTCGCGGACTTGGTGTCGGACTCCCTCCTGGCGGCCGCGGAGTCCATCGGCCCCACGGCCCTGGCGGTGGAGGCCGAGGGCTCCTTGCGCGTGCCCACCCTGGCCTCGGGAAAGACGCAGGAGCTCTCCTTCGACGACCTCTTCGCCGCCGTCTCCCTCGGCGCGTCTCCCGTCAACGGGACGCTCGGCTACCCGCTGTGCCGCTTCGCCATCGTCCTCGGCGAGCTGAAGGCCACCTTCGAGGCCACCCTCACCCTGGCCTACGACGGGAACACCGACTTCTACCTGGTGCCGGCCGGCTTCAAATTCGTCTACGACTTGGGCCGGGCGCCCAACAACCGCATCACCCAAATTTACATGACGTCCACGCACGCCGGAAACACCTACGACACCTACGACGCGGGCTCGCTCCTCTACGACAACAGTGTCATCGGCACCTCGCCGGGATGGATTGCGGACCCCACGAGCAAGGTGGTGGCCACCTCCACCCTCTACGTGGCCAGCTTCGCCTCGGTGGAGGGCGTCACCCTCTACGAGGCGGACAACCCCGACGTGGTGGTGACTGACGTCACCAGCACCATCCTCCATCGCCCGGACGGCAGCGAAATCAAGGAGTGGGAGGCGCTCGGCAACTACGCCTACACCCAAGCCGGAGCCAACGCCGGTGCCATGCCCAGCCGCTACGCCACGCCCAGCAGCATTGCCTTCCCGCGGCGCGCCATCTGCCTGCAGGACGGCGGGCCCTGTCCCTAGAGTCTGGCTGAATGCCGCCGCCGGCGGGCAGCATTGGTGGTAGGTGAGACGGGGCAGCCTGGGCACGGCTGCTCGCTTTTTTCCGAAGACAAGGGGCAGCACCGTGGACTGGGAGTCAGGGCGGCGGAGCGACAACATCGAGGACCGCCGCGGCGTCGGCCGCCCGGTGGCCATCGGCGGCGGGCTGACGCTCGTCATCGTCCTCGTCGGCTGGCTCTTCGGCGTCGACCCCTCGGCGCTCCTGCAGCTGCTCAGCCAGACCAGCACGGACGCCACCAGCACCAGCACCGGCACGGGCACCGTCACCTCCACCGCCCCGGTGAAGGGGACGCCGGCGGAGGAGCGGCAGAAGGACTTCGTCTCGGTGGTGCTGGCCAGCACCGAGGACACCTGGAAGCCGCTGCTTGCCGCGCGCGGCATCACCTACGCCCCGCCGAAGCTGGTCCTCTTCCGGGGGTCCGTCGACTCGGGTTGCGGTTTCGCCGAGGCCGCGTCCGGCCCCTTCTACTGTCCCCTCGACCAGCACGTCTTTCTAGACCTCTCCTTCTTCGACGAGCTCTCGCGGCGCTTCGGCGCCCCGGGCGACTTCGCCGCGGCCTACGTGGTGGCGCACGAGGTGGGCCATCACGTGCAGAAGCAGCTCGGTATTTTTGCCAAGACGGACGCCCTGCGCCGCCAGGGGGACAAGGCCCTGGCCAACCACGTCTCCGTCCTGACGGAGTTGCAGGCGGACTGCTTCGCCGGCGTGTGGGCCAACCAGGCCAACAAGCGGCAGAAGATGCTGGAGCCCGGGGACACCGAGGCAGGGCTTCGGGCGGCGGCCGCCGTCGGCGATGACACCATCCAGAAGCGCGCCCGGGGCTACGTCGTGCCGGAAAGCTTCACCCACGGGACGGCGCAGCAGCGGGTGGGCTGGTTTGGCCGCGGGTTGCAGCAGGGCAAGATTGAAGCCTGCGATACCTTCGGTGCTGCGAACCCGTAGCGAGCAGGAGGCCTCCATGTCCAGCCGGCTGGCGACGATGATGGACGTCCCGCTGACGCTCGACCGCCTGGTGGACCGCTCGGAGAAACTCTTCTCCTCGGTGGAAGTCGTCTCCCGCCGGCCGGACAAGAGCATCCACCGCACCACCTTCGGCGCCGTCTGCGCCCGCTCGCGCCGGCTGGCGGAGGCGCTCGCCCGCTGGGGCCTCAAGCCGCAGGACCGGGTGGCGACGCTGATGTGGAACCACTCGGCGCACCTCGAGCTCTACCTCGGGACGCCGCTGGCCGCCGGCGTGGTGCACACCCTCAACCTGAGGCTGCACCCGGATGACTTGACGTACATCATCAACCACGCCGGGGACCGCATCCTCTGCCTGGACGAGGTGCTGCTGCCACTCTTCGAGAAGTTTCGCCACCGCGTGCGGCTGGAGAAGGTGGTGGTGGTGCCCTCCTTGGGGGGCGGCGACTACGAGGCGCTCTTGTCGACCGCCACCGGAGACTGGACGCCGCCGGCGCTGGCCGAGGGGGACGCGGCGGGCATGTGCTACACGAGCGGCACCACCGGCCAGCCGAAGGGCGTCGTCTACACCCACCGCAGCAACTCCCTGCACGCCATCAGCGCTGCGCTGGTGGACACCCTGGCCCTGAGCCACCGCGACAGCCTGCTTCCGGTGGTGCCCATGTTTCACGCCAACGCCTGGGGGCTCCCGCACGCCTCCACCCTGGTGGGCGCGAAGCTTGTCCTGCCCGGGCCCTGCCTCGACGCGGTGAGCCTCTTGGACCTCATGGAGTCCGAGGGCGTCACGGTGGCCGCCGGCGTGCCCACGGTGTGGATGGCCATCCTCGAGGCCCTGGACAGGGAGCCCGGGCGCTGGAAGCTGGCCCCCGACGTGCGAATGGTGGTGGGCGGCTCCGCCGCGCCCGAGGGGATGATTCGCGCCTTCGACAGGCACGGCCTGCGGGTGGTGCACGCCTGGGGCATGACGGAGATGTCTCCGGTGGGGTCCGTGAGCCAGCTCGGCCCGGACGCGGCCTCCCTCGGCGAGGACGAGCGCTATGCCCAGCGCGCGCGCCAGGGCCATCCCACGCCTTTTGTCGAAATCCGCGCGGTGAATGCTTCGGGCGAGGTGCCCTGGGACGGGACGACGTCCGGCGAGCTCCACGTCCGCGGCCCGTCGGTGGCCAGCAGCTACTACGAGAACCAGGAGGCCGTGGACCGCTGGACGGAGGACGGCTGGTTTCGCACCGGGGACGTGGTGACGATTGACGCCTCGGGCTCCATCAAGGTGTCCGACCGCTCCAAGGACCTCATCAAGTCCGGCGGGGAATGGATTTCCAGCGTCGACTTGGAGAATGCCCTCATGTCCCACCCGGCGGTGAAGGAGGCGGCGGTGGTGGCGGTGCCGCACCCGAAGTGGGCCGAGCGCCCGCTGGCCGCCGTGGTGCTGAAGGAGGGCGCCCGGGCAAGCCCCGCCGAGCTCAAGGACTTCCTCGCCCCGCGCTTCGCCAGCTTCTGGCTGCCCGACGCCTTCGTCTTCATCGACGCCATCCCGCGGACGTCGGCCGGAAAGTTTCTCAAGTCCGCGCTCCGCGAACGCTACGCCACCTGGACGTGGGACTGAAGGAGGAGGCGCCCGGCGGGCGTCACCCCCGGCCCGGCTTCACTGTGGGTCGTACGTCCCGGCGGCGTTCTCCATGGCCAGGACGCCAAGCTGCGCATTCAGCGTCTCCTGGATGAGAGTCAGCTCCGCCTGGTCCAGGGTGGAGATGGCGTCCTCCTGCTCGAGGTAGGTGGCCGCGCCGGCCTGGTTGTTGATGCGTACCAGCGCCAGGTTTTCGCGGGCCAGCCGCACCTGGTCCGCGGCCTTGTCGCGGTTGACGCGCGCCGACTCGAGCTGCAGCTGGGCGGCGTGCACCTGCTCCTTGGACTGGATGTCCAGGGACTCGGCGGTGAAGACGGCGTTGCGCATGTTGGCGCCGGCCTCGCGGATGCTGGCCTCCCGGAGGCCGCCGTCGAAAATGTTCCAGGTGAAGCCGAAGCTGAAGAACCAGCTCGTGTCCATGCCGGTGAAGCCGCCGGCGTTGGTCCACCGGTAGGCGGCGTTGAAGCCGATGTTGGGCAGGTACTCGAGCCAGAGGCTGGTGCGCGTGACATCCGCCGCCTCGGCCGTCTTCTTGGCCGAGAGCACGTCGGCGCGCCGCAGCGGGGCGTCGTCCTCGAGCTGATTCAGGTCCGGGGGCAGGACGGGGTCCGGGGGCATGTCCACCTCGAAGTCCGGGTTGCGCGCCAGGAGCACCGCCATGGCCGCCTTGGAGGCGGCGTACGCGTACCGGGCGGCGCGGACATTCTGCTCGGCCTGGGACTTGTCGATTTGGGCCCGGAGGAGGAAAATTTTGTTCACCGAGCCGGCGTCGAAGCGCACCTGCGCGTCCTTCTCCCGGTAGGTCTCGATTTCCACGAGCTGGGCCTGGACTTCCGCGGCCCGTCGCAACCCAGCGGCGCTGTAGTACTGCTGGGCGACGGAGAAGAGAATCATCCGCCGGCTGTTGTCCCGGGTGAGCTCCGCGGCGCGCGCGGTGAGGGTGGAGGCCTTAATCTGCGCGATGAGCGACGGGGCCAGAATGTTCTGGCTCGCGGTGACTTGCGCCGACCACTGGTTCTGCAGCTGGATGACGAAGGCCTCGTTGGTGGGCACCACCGTCAGCGGAGTGGCCGGCACCGTGCCGGGGAGGTTGGCCGGCGGCGGGGCATAAAACTGAGTCTCCGGCACCCCCTGGCGGATGTAGAGGCCGGTGGGCGCGTCGAAGGTGGCGCCGATGTTGTTGTGCGTGTAGTTACCGCTGCCGACAATCTGCGGGAGGTACCCGGAGGTCGTCTTCCAGACAATCTCCTTGGCCGCCTCGTAGCGCGCCTGGGCCGCCCTTAAGTCCAGGTTACTGCCGCGCGCCTGCGCCAGCGCGTCGTCCAGGGACAGGAGGGGCAGCCCGGACTCGGCCGGAGGCACCATGGGGTCGGGGAGCCCACGGGAGGAGAAAGTCGGCGGCGGGGGTTCGGCGAGCAACAGCGCGACGACGACGAGCTGCACAATCATTCGGGCGTCCTCTTCGGAAGAAGGCTCACCAGCCTAAGAGAGCCCTTGCTGCTTAACGGGTGGCTCCCAGCTGGGCACGGGCAACTTCATTTGAAGAAACGTCAAAGCCCTGTCTCCGTCGGCCGGGGACGCCCCTGTGCCCCGAGCCGGCTCCCGTTGGGAGGCGGGCACGGCGCAGGGAGTTGGGTGTCCTTGGCGTCCTGGGAGTCAGAGTGCGGCGGAGATTCGTTCGCCCAGTAGCCGGAGCACAAGGGCAAACCCCGGGACCGGCCACAAACAGACACTCCTGGTGTTTCGGCCGGGAAGGCGGGAAAGCCCTCCCGTGTTTTTCGCCTCTCTAGAAGGAGAAGCGCCATGGCAGAGCTCCTCGATGCGAAGGGCAGTCCTCTCCCCGGGTTTCTCGACGCCTCGGCGGGCGCCAAGGCGCCGGCGGTCATCGTCATTCACGAGTGGTGGGGGCTGAATGACCAGGTGCGGGGGATTGCACGCCGCCTGGCGGCCGAAGGGTTTCAAGCCTTCGCCATCGACCTCTACCGGGGGACGCTGGCCAAGGACAGCGCCCAGGCCGCCGCGCTGATGCAGGCCCTGGACGCGAAGCAGGCCCTCGGGGACTTGCACGCCGCCGTCCAGGCGCTGCTCCCCGCCTCCGCGGGCCGCGTGGGGACACTCGGCTTCTGCATGGGGGGCGCCTACGCGCTGGCCACCGCCGCCCACAACAGCGAGGTCCTGGCGGCTGTCGCCTACTACGGCATCCCGAAGCCGGAGCTGGCCGACGTGAAGCGCATCCGCGCCCAGGTGCTGGGCCACTACGCCAGCCGCGACCGCTCCGTCAGCCCGGAGCGCGTCGACGGCCTGGAGAAGGCGCTACAGGAGGCCAACGTCAAGGCCACGCTGTACCGGTACGAGGCCGACCACGCGTTTGCCAACGAGAAGCGGCCGGAGGTGTATGCGCCCGAGGCCGCCGAGCTGGCCTGGAAGCGGACGCTGGCCTTTCTTCACGCGGCGCTGGACGGGGCAGCGCCAAAGCGCTGAAAGGCCGGTTGCTGTGGCCTCGAGGCAATCCTTCGTGGCACAAGACGTCTCTTCCCCAGAGGCCATGACGGCCTACAAACCCCTTGCCCGGTCCTGCACCCCCCGAATGCCCTCCCAAAAGGAGTCGGGTGCCCGGCCCTCAACACGCCGCCCTCCAATAGGAAACTTCCCATGCGCTCTTCCTCGCTGCCCCTTTGCACCCTCGCGCTTGCCCTTAGCCTCTCCCTCTCCGCGCTGGCCCAGACGCCGCCCGCGGCCACCACGGCCCCGGCCCTCATTCCACGCGACGTTCTCTTCGGAAACCCCGAGCGCGCCTTCCCACGGCTTTCCCCGGACGGCCTGAAGCTGGCCTGGCTTGCACCGGACAAGAAAAACATCCTTCAAGTCTGGGTGAAGACGGTGGGGAAGGACGACGAGGCCATCGTCACCGCCGACAAGTACCGCGGCATCCGCAGCTACAACTGGGCCGAGGACTCCAACACGCTTCTGTACCAGCAGGACTCGGACGGGGACGAGAATTTCCACGTCTACGCCGTGGACCTCTCCACGAAGAATGTCCGCGACCTCACTCCCTACCAGGGCATCCGCGCCGCACTGGAAGCCACGAGCCCGAAGCTGCCGGGGCGCATCCTGGTGACGATGAATCTCCGCAACCGGAAGCTCTTCGACGTCTACCGGGTGGACTTGAAGACGGGGGCTCTCGAGCTCGACACCGAGAACCCGGGAGATGTCGGCGGCTGGACGGCCACCGACGACCTCTTCGTCAAGGGCGCCGAGGCCACCCTCGACGACGGCAGCACCGAGGTGAGGGTGCGCGACTCGGCGAAGGGCCCGTGGCGAGTGCTGGTGAAGGCCCCGGCGACGGAAAGCGTCGAGCTCCATGACTTCAGCGCCGATGGCACCCTGGCCTACCTCGTCAGCTCGCTCGGACAGGACACCTCGCGGGTGGTGCAGCGCTCGGTGAAGACGGGGGCGGAGAAAGTCATCGCCGAGAATGCAGCCTCGGACGCGACGCAAGTCTTCATCCACCCGGTGAAGCACGTGGTGCAGGCGGTGAGCTTCGATGCGGGCATTCCCTTCTGGACAGTGGTG
>Ga0302311_10000416_pt1 | contig 54047 bp, 54 predicted proteins | sample III_Palsa_N1_3_FD_200449 | JGI IMG/M metagenome (GOLD analysis project Ga0302311, IMG submission 200449) | Peat permafrost microbial communities from Stordalen Mire near Abisko, Sweden - III_Palsa_N1_3 | ecosystem: Environmental > Terrestrial > Soil > Palsa > Peat permafrost | place: Sweden... | reverse complement strand
CGATCAGCGCCTCCTGCATGCGGCCGATCTCGTCGTCGCGGGTCTTGGGCGGGATCTCGACCGCGAAATCCTGCTGGGCCAGCCGGTCGATCGTGCCGGTCAGCGCCAGGATCGGCGCGCTCACCCGCCGGCGCACGATCAGGAAGCCCGCGACCGACAGGCCCAGCGCCACCAGCAGCAGGATGCCATCGAAAATCAGGTTGCGTGTGGCTTGGCCGGCCTCGTCGTCGGCGCGGGCGACCATTTCGTCCATCGCCGCATTGGCGACGCCGTTGATCGAACCCAGCGACGCCGCCTCGCGGCTGAGCCATTCCGGCGCAGTGATGTCGGGCTTCTGGCCGGCGGCGAGCGCATCATAGGTCGGCTTGCGGCGGGCGAGGCCCGGCCCCAGGAAATCGCTGTTCATCTTGGCAACCGCATCCACGACGGCCTTCGGCGTGTCCGGACGGGCGACGGCTTCGTTGACGATGACCATGGCGCCGCCGACGCGGCCACGGCCCTCGGCCGATTCCAGCACCTGCGCCGGGGTCCAGGGCTGGCCGACCGATAGGGCGGCGCCGGCCATCAGCACCTCTGACCCCGCGTAGTTGCGGACAACCCAGGCGGCACGCTTGATCGACAGCAGCTGATCGACCATCGGATCGATCAGTTTCAGGTTGGCTTCGATCACGTCGCTCGTATCCGACAGGGCGTCGAGATAGCTCTGGGTCAGTTTGGGCCAGCTTTGCACCACACTTTGGTCGCGCGCGGATTTAGGCTGCAGCAGCGCCGCATCCGCCTTGGGGCGCAATGCTGCGACCGCCTCATGAGCGGATTTCAGCGTGGACAATTTGGCCGGCAGGCCCGGCAGATCGAGCCGTTCCAGGATGGCGACGCCGGTTGTGTAGCCATCCTCGGCGGTCTTGCGCTGGGCGGCGATCACCCGGTCTAGCACGTCCGGCGCCGGCGCCTCCGCCATCAGCGGCGCCAATTCGTTGCCGCGCTCCAGGCGGTGCGACTGCAGCGCCTTGAACAAAGCCTGGGTCGCCGGCGCCAGGGTCGCGACCTTGCGCGCGTCCTGGCTGCGTCCGAGCGCTTCGATCAGCGACGAGGCGTTGAGCACGGTCAGCAACAGGCCCATGACGCCGATGATCAGGCCCAGGAGGGTGCGGATCGACAGGTTGTTGAAACCGGACATGTGCTTGGTGCTCCTCTTTTCGGTTCCGGTATTACCGGCCCTAGGGTTAGCGCCTCGATCTTAAGCCCCGTGGATTAGCGAACTGTAAGGATTTTTGAGCGCCGGAGGTCGATGTGTGAATGATATTGCAAATCATTCGCAATATCATCTAAGGTCGCTAGCCTTGAAGCCAGGGAGAGTGACCATGTCCGTGCAGCCCGTCGAAGCGACTTATCATCCGACCACCTTGGGCGAGCTCGATCTCGCCGAACGGCTGGTCGTCTGGTCCTTCCGGCGCTGGGTCTCCGGCACGGAGAATTGGGCATTGGTCGAGCATGAGTTCCGCCGGCAGTTCGCCGAAGGGGCCGCCCATGGCGCGCTGCGCAGCTTCGCCATGTTCGTCGAGGCGCTCAGGTGCCACGCCCGCCGCGTCATCCGCTATCACCAGCCGGGCTGCCCGTGCCTCGGCTGCGACGAGATCTGCGTGCTGACCATGGTCACGGCCGCCCAGGCCGGCGACATGAACCTGGCGAAAGCGACCGGCCGCTGGCTGGTCAAGCCCGAAGGGCTGGACGGGTTGCTGGAGGCCGCGCGCGATCTGGCGCGCGCGCTGGCCACCCAGGAACTGCACCTGCCCCGCCGCCTCGGCGACGACACCATGCCCGTGCCGCGCCGCGAGACGTTCGACGGCACGGTGACGGTTCACTGAGCTCTATCCGTTGAAACAGGTGAGCCCGCCGTCGACGGCCAGGCAGACGCCGGTGATATAGCCGGCGTCGTCCGACGCCAGGAACAGGGCGGCCTTGGCGACGTCCCAGGCGTCGCCCATGCGGCCCATCGGGCTCTTGGCATCGCGCGCCGCCATCATGGCGGCGGTGTCGACATAGGCGCCGGCGATCTGCTTGTGAATGAGCGGCGTGTTCATCAGGCCGGGCATGATCGCGTTCACCCGGATGTTGCTCTTGGCATAGCGGATGGCGAGCGCGCGGGTCAGATGGTTCAAGCCCGCCTTGGAGGCGGAATAGCTGAAATAGGTGTAGTCGTTGATATGCACCGCCGCCGTCGACGAGATATTGACGATCGCCCCCTTGCCCTGGCGCAGCATCGCCGGCACCACCGCCTTGGCCGCCAGCAGGGCGCCGGTCAGGTTGATGTCCATCACCCGCTGCCAGCGTTCCTTGCTGATGTCTTCGAGCTCGCCGATGTCGGTGATGCCGACATTATTGTGCAGCACGTCGATCCGGCCGAAGCGGCTCAGCGTCTCGGCGACGATGCGCTGGATCTGGCTCTCGTCGGTGACGTCGCCGCCGAAGGCGATCGCCTCGCCGCCCTCGGCCGTGACGATGTCGGCGGTCTCCTCAGCCGCACTCTGGCGCACATCGACCGCGACCAGCTTCGCACCCTCACGGGCATAAAGCACCGCCGCGGCCTTGCCGTTGCCCCAACCGGGGCCGGATGAACCGGCACCCAGCACCAGGGCGACCTTGCCTTGCATCCTGTCGGCCATCGGATCCTCCCCTCAAGCGATGCGGTCGCCCTTTTTGACGGTCGCGGCGCGGTTGTCGACGCCGGGCAGCATCTTGGCCGGGTCGCGCGTCACGACCAGGTCGATCACGGTCGGGCCTGTGCCGGCGAAGCCCGCTTCCAACGCCGGGCCTAGCTCGCCGGGTGCCTCGACCCGGATGCCGCGCACGCCCATGGCTTCCGCGACCTTGGCATAGTTGGTCTCGGCCAGGTCGGAGGCGTGATAGGAGCCGGCGCCATACATCAGATGCTGCAGCGCCTTGACGTAGCCGGAGGCGGCGTTGTTGACGACGACGATGGTGAAGCTCAGCCCCAGGCGCCGCGCCGTCTCCATCTCGCCCAGCATCATGTTGAAGCCGCCATCGCCGGTCAGGCTGACCACCGGCCGGCCGGGCGCGGCGAGGGCGGCACCCATGGCGCCGGGCAAGCCATAGCCGATCGAGGCGAAACCCCGATCCGGCACGAAGCCGCGGCCGGGGCGCTTGGTGTCGAACAGCAACCCGCCCCAATGGGCCGCAAACCCACCATCCGCGACCAGTATGCCGTCGGCCGGCAGGCGCTGGTTGAGCTCGCCCATCAGGCGTGCCATCGAGACCGGCACTTCGTCGGAGGTGTATTTATCGACCACGCCGGCCTTCCAGGCCGCCATGCGGCGGGCGACTTCGGCGGCATAGGGAATCTGCCGCTGTTTGATCGCGGCGGCGTGGGGCTCGAGGATCCGGCCCAGTTCCGCGATCGTCTCGCGCACGTCGCCCCACAGCGCCAGCTCCGGCTCGGTCGTGCGGCCGAATTCCTCCGGCAGCAGGTCCAGATGCACGATGCGCGCCCCCTTGGGCGGCACGGTGAAGCGCTTGGTCGCGATCTCGCCCAGCTTGCAGCCGACCACGAACACCAGGTCGGCCTCGGCGATCAGCCCATTGGCGATGCGGTCGTAGCGGCCGAACAGCCCGGCGCTCAGCGGATCGGTACAGGATATCGCGCCCTTGCCGGTCATGGTGTGGGCAACGGGAAGATTGAGCGCCTCGGCGAAGGCGGCGACCGTATCGGCGGCCTGGCTCAGATGCACGCCGCCGCCGGCCAGCAGGATCGGTCGCTCCGCCGCCGCCAGCAGCGCCGCCGCCCGTTCGCTCGAGGCGGCGTCGGGCCGGCAGCGGATCGCCGGAATGGACTCGGTCGCCGGATCGCCGGCGAAGTCTTCGGGCTCGAAGCCATGGGTGGCGTGGCAGATATCCTCCGGCACGTCGACCACGACCGGGCCCGGCCGGCCGGAGGTGGCGACCCGGAAGGCGCGGCGCATCAGCTCCGGAATCCGCTCGATCTGCTCGACCCGGATCACTTCCTTGCAAGCCGGCCTGAGGATGTCGATCTGCCGGGATTCCTGGGTCATGTTCTTCCAGGAATGGCCGCGATGGCTGTCGCCGACCAGCACCACCATCGGCGTGCCGGCGTTCAGCGCTTCGACCAACCCGGTCACCAGATTGGTGGCGCCGGGCCCGAGCGTCGCATCGGCCAGACCGACCCGGCCGGTGATCTTGGCATAGGCGTCGGCCGCGAACACGGCCGCGCGCTCGTCGTTGATCAGGTGATGATCGACATTCAGCCGGCGTGCCGCGTCATAGAACGGCAGCAGCTGGAACCCGCCCATGCCGAACATCGGCCCGCCATGGAACGCCAGGAACATCCGCGCCAGCGCTTCGCCGCCGGTCATCTCATTGGTGGCCATTCAGTCTCTCCCCATAGTGATGTTCTCCCTCTCCGCCCTTTGGGGGGAGAGGGCCGGGGTGAGGTGGGTCGTGCCGACGAAACCTATCCGGAAACGACGTGCTGTCGGCACCACCCACCTCATCCTAAATCCTTCTCCCCCCTAAAGGGCGAAGAAGGACTTTGACAACGTCGGCCGTGGCCTGGGCTGTGACCCGCAGCGCATTTTCGACCGGCGGCGCATAGGCGATCAGCGCGCGCGGCGAGCCCAGGCGACGGACGGGGGCCTTGAGATGCGGCCCCAGATGTTCGGCCACGGTCGCCGCGACCTCGGCACCGAAACCGGCGACCGCGACCGATTCATGGGTCACCAGCAAGCGTCCGGTCTTCTCTACGCTGGCCAGCACGCGGGCCTTGTCCCAGGGCCAGAGCGTGCGCAGGTCGATCAGCTCGACCTCGATGCCCTCGGCCGCCAGCGCTTCGGCGGCCTCCGCCGCGACATGAACCTGGGCCGACCAGCTGACGATGGTGACGTCCGTGCCCGGCCGGACGATGCGCGCCTCGCCGAACGGCACCAGATGCTCGCCGTCCGGCACCTCGCCGGAGAGGCCCCACAGGTTCTTATGCTCCATGAACACGACCGGGTCGTCCGATCGGATCGCGGTCTTCAACAGGCCCTTGGTGTCGGCCGGGGTCGAGGGGCAGACCACGACCAGGCCCGGCACATGGGCATACCAGGCCTCGAGCGATTGCGAATGCTGGGCGGCGGACGAGCGCCACATGCCGATCGGCTCGCGCACCACCAACGGCACGCGGGTCTGGCCGCCGAACATGAAGCGGGCCTTGGCCGCCTGGTTCACGAGTTCGTCCATGGCGCAGAGCGCGAAATCGGAAAAGCGCATCTCGACCACGGGCCGCGTGCCCATCATCGCGGCCCCGACCGCGGCGCCCAGGATCGCCGCTTCCGAGATCGGCGCGTCGGAGATGCGTTCGGATCCGAATTCCTCGACCAGGCCCTTGTACTGGCCGAACACGCCGCCGCGGCCCAGGTCCTCGCCCACGGCCCAGACCAGCGGATCCCGGCGCATTTCTTCGGCGAGCGCGTCGCGTCCGGCCTCCATATAGGTTGCGGTCGCCATCAGAACGCCTCCACGCGGGGATCGCCCGCATCCTGTACGTCGGTGAAGGCCTCGCTGGCCGGCGGAAACGGCGCATCGAACGCCGCGCGGTAGGCCGCGAGCATCTCGGCGACCGCGTCCGTTTGATCCGCCTTCAAGGCATCGGCCGTGACCCCGGCATCACGGAGCAATTCGGCCGCGCGGCCGATCGGTTCCTCCTGCCGCCGGGCCGCGACCTCGTCGGCCGGGCGATAGGCGGCGGGATCCGATCCGGTATGGCCGGTCAGGCGGTAAGTGTGTGCGTGCAGGAAACGCGGCCCGCCGCCGGCGCGGATGGCTTGCGTCAGCTCGGCCGTCGCGGCATCGACCGCCAGCACGTCATTGCCGTCGACCTCGACCGAGGGAATGCCGAACGAACGCGCCCGGGCGCTGGCGCCACCGCCGGCGGTCATGGTCCGGGTCCGGGTCGTGGCGGCGAAGCCATTGTCCTCGCACACGAACAGCACCGGCAATTGGAACACGGCGGCCCAGTTCAGCCCTTCGAGGAACGGTCCGCGGTTGATGGCGCCGTCGCCGAAGATGCAGCAGACCAGATGCGGCTCTCGGCGAAGCTTGATCGCGTGGGCGGCGCCGGCCGCAATGACGATATTGGCGGCGACCACGCCATTGGCGCCCAGCATGCCGACCGAGAAATCGGCGATATGCATGGAGCCGCCCTTGCCGCCGCAATTGCCCCCCTCGCGCCCCAGCAGCTCGCGCATCATCGCTTCGCTGTCGGCGCCCTTGCCCAGCGTGTGGCCATGGCCGCGATGGGTCGACAGCAGAATATCGTCGCGGCTCAGGTGCGCCGTGACGCCGGCCGCGACCGCCTCCTGGCCGATCGAGGGATGGATGGCACCCAGCACGGTCTTGTCGTCCAGGCCCTTCAGCGCCTGCTCCTCGAACGCTCGGATGCGCCACATCAGGCGATGGTGCGCGCGCAGCCGCTCGCGATCGAGATTGCTGCCTTGGGTGGTCATCGGGTCATTCCTCCCCTTCGGATCTCCGCCGCGGGCGGCAGGCGGCTTTCCAATTGGGCCGCCTCGTTTTGCAGTTGATCGACCAACAGGCCCAGCCGGTCCGGCCCCATGCGGTCGCGGATCGCGGCCAGGCTGAGCGCGAACAACGGCCGGCCATCGGCATCGCGCACCGGTACGGCGATCGCGTTCATCGCCGGCACGATCAGCCCGTCGTTGAAGGCATAGCCGCGCGCGCGCGCCTCATCGACCAGGCGCCGCAGCGCATCGGCGGTGAAGCCGTCGAAATCCTTCAACCAGACCGCATTGCGTGCCAGCACGGTGGCGATTTCGGCATCGGGCAGGGCCGCCAGCAGGGCGAGACTGCCGGCGCCGACGCCCAGCGGCCTTCGGTCGCCGACATCGAGCGTCAGCGTGCGGATCGGGAACTGGCCGATCGCCCGGCCGATGCAGATCGCGGCCAATCCTTCGCGGACCGAGGCGAACACGGTGTCGCCGGTCGCGGCCGCCAGGCGGGTGAGCGCGCCGTCGGCCATGGCGGCCACGTCCTGCTGCAGCGCGGCACGGCCCAAGGTCGCGACGACGGCGCCCAGGCGATAGTGTTTGGTGCGGAGGTCTTGAAAGGCGAAGCCGACGTCGGCGAGTGCCGTGAGCAGCCGGTGGGTCGTGGCGGGTCCGAACCCGGTCGCCCGCGCGGCGTCGCTCAGGCTGACGCCGTCGGCGCCATGGTATGCCAGCACGCGCAGCAAAGCGGCGATCCGATCGACGGTCTTGACGGCCGTTTCCGGCATCCGACGGCGTCCTCCCACAGCTTGGGAACGGGTCTGCTCGCCCGTCTTTCCAAATTCGGCTACTATCTAGCGGCGATTTTGGAAAGGTCGTCAATCAGCATGGTCGGAATCATTGTCGCACCCACGGTCACCAAGCTTGGTCCCGACGCGGCAGGCGCGGTGCTGGTGACCGGGTCCCATGGGGGGCTCTATCCCGGCCGTCTCGCCGTCGCTGCCGGCGTCCGCGCCGCCATCTTCCACGATGCGGGCCTGGGCCGCGACGAGGCCGGGATCGGGTCGCTGGCGCTGCTGGATGGGTTCGGCATGCCGGCTGCGGCCGTCGCTCATGACAGCGCGCGGATCGGCGATACCGCGGACATGCTGGCGCGCGGCCGGATCAGTCGGGCGAATGGTGCGGCGATGGCCCTCGGTGTCGTGGCCGGCATGGGCTGTGCCGCAGCCGCCGATCTGTTGAAGGCAGCGGAGCATCGCACCGCCGCGGTGCCCAAGAGCGAAGAGCTGCGCCTGATGCTGCCGCATCCCCGCCCGATCGTGCTGATCGACTCCGCCGCCATGGTCGATCCGGTCGCGGATATCGGGGCGATCATCGTCACCGGCTCCCATGGCGGGCTGGTCGGCGGCGTGCCGGCCATGGCGCTGCGCGTCGACGGGTTCGCCGGGGTCTATAACGACGCCGGCATCGGCATCGACGAGGCCGGTATCGGCCGGCTGCCCGCCCTCGACGCGCGCGGCATCGCCGGCTTGACCGTGTCGGCCGCCTCCGCCCGCATCGGCGAGGCGCGCTCGACCTTCGAGGACGGCATCATCTCCTGCGTCAACGCGACGGCGGCCGGGCTCGGCGCCGTGGTGGGCATGCCGCTGAAGCCGCTGCTGGAGCGCTGGGCGGCCGCTACCTGACCCCGCCGTCGGTCATCCGGTACCAGGCGATGATCGCCGAGACATAGAGCCGGTTCAGCCCATGGGCCGGGATCGGCTGGATCGGCAGGATCGGGAACGGCAGGTCGCTCTTGTTGCCCGAGCCCAGATAGCGGGCGAGCGCCTTGCCCATGGTGGTCTGCAGCCCGACGCCGCGGCCCATGCAGCCGATATCGATCAGCAGCCCCGGTTCGGGCTCATGGAGATGCGGCAGGAAATCCCGGGTGATCGCGACCCGGCCGCACCAGCGATGCGCGATCGGCGTGTCCTTGAGCTGGGGAAACATCTTGCCCAGCACGCGCTCCAGATGGGCCCAGTCCGCGGGCCCGCTCGGCTCGCGGAACGGACCGCGTCCGCCCATCAGCAGGCGGCCCTGATGGTCGAAGCGGAAATAGAGCAGCAGCTTGCGCGTGTCCGACGAGACATGGCCCTCGGGTAGAATGGTCTTGCGCAGATTGTCGGTCAGCGGCTCGGTCGCGATCTGATAGGAATTGACCGCAATGACCGTGCGCCGGAGCCGCGGCACCAGATCGCCGGTATAGCCGTTGGTCGCCAGCAGCACGCGCCCGGCATCGACCGCGACGCCGCGATCGGTCTGGACCAGCCAGCGCTCGCCGCGCCGCTCCAGCTTGGTCACCGACGTGCCGCCGTGGATGCGGGCGCCGGCGCCTTGCGCCGCGCGCACCAGACCACGGGCGAAGGCCAATGGCTGGATGGCCCCGCCGCGCCGGTCGATCCAGCCGCCCAGGTAATTGTCGGTGCCGAGCTTCGCGGCGACGGCGTCCCGGTCGAGCAGCTCGGTCGCAGCACCCCAGTCCGCCCATTGCTCGGCCCGGCGCGCGACTTCGCCCAGGCCGGCCTCGGTATGGGCACCCTGGATCCAGCCGGCGCGGACATGGGGCACGTCCATGGCATGGCGGCCGATCAGGTCGAACACCGTATCGGCAGTGCGGCCGGCGAAATCGACCAACCGGCGGCCATGTTCCTCCCCGAACTTCGCTTTCAGGTCGGCCGGGTCGTATTTCAGGCCCGGAATCACTTGGCCGCCGTTGCGGCCGGACCCGCCCCAGCCGGGCTCGCGCGCCTCCAGCAGGACCGTGTCCGTGCCCTGCTCGGCCAGATGCAGGGCGGCACTCAGGCCGCAATAGCCGCCGCCGATGATGCAGATATCGGTGCGGGCGGGTTCGGTCAGCGCCGGCGTATCGGCTGCCGGCGGCGCCGTTGCCGCCCAGAGCGACGGCGACAGGGGAAAGGGTTCTGCCATTCAATCCTCGGTCAAATCGGATTCAGCACGCGCCGGAGGAAGTCCTGGGTGCGCGGATGCTGCGGATCGCTCAACAGCGCGCGCGCCGGGCCCTGTTCGACGATGACGCCGCCGTCGAGGAACAGCACCCGGTCGGCGACCTCGCGGGCGAAGCCCATTTCATGGGTGACAACGACCATGGTCATGCCCTGTTCGGCCAGCGTGCGCATGACGCCCAGCACCTCGCCGACCAGCTCCGGGTCGAGCGCCGAGGTCGGCTCATCGAACAGGATCGCCTTTGGCCGCATGGCGAGCGCGCGCGCAATGGCGACGCGCTGCTGCTGGCCGCCGGACAGCCGGCCGGGCTTTTCATGCTCACGGCCGGCGAGCCCGACCTGGGCCAAGAGCGCCCGGCCGCGCTCCAGCGATTGCGTGCGCGGCTCGCCTTTGACGAAGATCGGGCCCTCGACCACGTTTTCCAATGCCGAGCGATGGGGGAACAGGTTGAAGCGCTGGAACACCATCGAGACCTGGGTCCGGATGGCGCGGATCGACGGCGCGGCGGCATCGACGGTCACGCCCTCGATACGGATGGCGCCGGCGTCGTAGCGCTCCAACCCGTTGATACAGCGCAGCAGCGTCGATTTGCCGGAGCCGGACGGACCGATCACGCACACGACCTCGCCTCGGGCCACCGTCGCCGAGACGCCGCGGATCACCTCGTGGTTGCCGAAGCTTTTATGGACGTTTTCGAGCTCGATCATCGCCGCCCCGCCCGCCGTTCCAGGTGGCCGACCAGCAGGATCAGCGGCACGCTCATGCAGAGGTAGAGCAGCGCCACCAGCGTGAAGACGGTGGTGTTCTTGAAGGTCGACGACGCGATCAGCTTACCCTCCAGCGCCAGCTCCGCGACCGTGATGGTGGACGCCTGCGACGAGTCCTTCAGCATCATGATCATGATGTTGCCGTAGGACGGCAGCACGATCTTGACCGCCTGGGGCAGGATTACGCGGCGCATGACCAGCCACCAGCCCATGCCGATCGCGTGGGCGGCCTCGATCTGGCCGGGATCGATCGCCTCGATGCCGGCGCGGAAATTCTCGGCCTGATAGGCCGAATAGGCGATGCCGAGCCCGATGATGCCGGCCTGCAAGGCCGTCAGCGCGACGCCGAAATCGGGCAGCACGAAATAGATGTAGAACAGCTGGACGATGATCGGGATGCCGCGGATCAGGTTGACCACCAGCCGGCTCGCCAGCGTCAGCGGCCATAGGCCAGACACCCTGAGGAAGGCCCAGAACAGGCCCAGGATGGTCGAGAGCACGAGCGAGCCGAGACTGACCAGGATGGTCAGCCACACGCCCTTCAGCAGAATCGGCAGGAATTCCGCCGAATCACTCAGAAAATGCTCCATGGGGCGGCCGGTGCTTCAGCCGCCGATCACTCCAGGCCCCATTTCGCCAGGATCTTCGTGACGGTGCCGTCGGCCTTGAGCTTGGCGAGCGAGGCGTTGAGCTTGGCCAGCATCGGATCGTTCTTGCGCAGGCCGATCGCGACGGAACCGACGATGCTGGGCTTGTAGCTCTTGACCAGCCGCGCCTCGGGGAAGCCGCCTTGGGCCAGGTTATAGGCCACGATCGGATAGTCGGCGAAGCCGGCACCGATGCGCCCGGCATTCACGTCGCGCAGGATGTCGGGGATGGTGTCGTAGATTTTCACCTCGGGATAGAAGCCGCTCTTCTGCAGCGGCTCGACGAAGGCGGTGCCGACCTGGGCGCCGACAATCTTGCCCTTCAGATCCTCGAGCCCGACATAGTCCTTGCCGTCGGCCTTGGGCACGACCAGCCCCTCGCCATAGGTATAGACCGTGTCGGTGAAATCGATCACCTGGCGCCGCGCGTCGGTCGCGAACATGGCGGCGGCGATCAGGTCGATCTTGTTCGAGGTCAGCGCCGGGATCAGCGTCGAGAATTGCATCGGCTCGATCTCGACCGTAAAGCCGGCGTCCTTGCCGACCGCCGTGATCAGATCGACCATGATGCCCTGGATCGTATTGGTCTTGGTGTCGAGAAAGGTGAAGGGCACGCCGGTCGCGGTCGAGCCGACCTTGAGCACCGGATCGGCCGCCGCTGCCGTCCGGATGGTACCGGGGGCCATGAAGGCGCAAAGCAACGCTGCCGCGGCGAAGATTCTGGTTCGCATCATCTCTCGACTCCGGTTGGTGGGCCTGCCTGATCCAAGCGGACGGTTCGGGTCTCGATGACCTCGGCCGCGCCGCTATATTTTCATTCTGGTGAAATCATGCTCGCCGAATTAAGCTCGTGGGGCAAGATTTTTCATATGGATGAAATTTGGTGAGTGAGGCGACGTCTCTGGGGGAAATTGCGGGCAGCGCGACGCCACCGCTCGATTCGGCGGTGGGCTTGCGTCTGCGCGCGCTGCGCAAGGCGCGCCGGCTCTCGCTCCAGGTCATGGCCGACCGGCTCGGCGTCTCGATCGGCCATCTGAGCCAGGTCGAGCGCGGGCTGTCGACCGCGTCGTTGAAGCTGCTGGCGGAGGCGGCCGACCTGTTCGGTCTGGGCCTGGCCGATCTGTTCCCGGGTGCCGGGGCGGCCGTCCCGACCGGCGAGGCGGGCGCGGTCGTGATCCGCCAGAGCGAACGCGGCCGGCTCGGGCTCTGGCAGGCCGGCATCACCAAGGAATTGCTGACGGCACCGCGCGGCGCCAGCCGGCTCAATCTCTTCATGGTCCGGATCGAGCCCGGGGGCACCACCGGCGAAGAGACTTACGTTCACGGCGGTGAAGAGGCCGGTTTCGTGCTCGAGGGCACGCTGGAGCTGGAGGTCGAGGACCGGACCTGGCAGCTGGCCGCCGGCGACAGTTTCCGGTTCGCGAGCGAGCGGCCCCATCGATTCGGTAATGCCGGCGCCGAGGCGGCCCTCGTGCTTTGGGTGAATGTCACGCCGTAACAGACTTGATCCCGCATAAATCTCAGCAAGGACTTTGTCGCCATGGCCACCGCTGCACCCCCTCCCAGGACCGCCAACCGGACGCGCGAGGTGGTGGCGGCCACCATCGGCACCTTCTTCGAATGGTACGATCTTTTGATCTACGGCAGCTTCGCCGTCGTCATTTCGCACCAGTTCTTCCCGACGACGGATCCCACGGTCAGCTTGTTCCTGTCGCTGCTGACCTTCGCGTCGGCCTATCTGGTGCGCCCGCTGGGCGCGATCCTGATCGGCAGCTATGCCGACCGGGCCGGCCGAAAGGCGGCGCTGGTGCTGTCGGCGGCCCTGATGCTGGTCGGCACGCTCATTACCGGCATCCTGCCCAACTACGACAGCATCGGTGTCGCCGCCCCCGTGCTGCTCGTCGCCGCCCGCCTGCTGCAGGGCTTCTCGGTCGGCGGCGAGTTCGGCTCGGCCAACACCTATCTGGCCGAACAGAACCCGCGGCACCGGGCGTTCTTCGCCAGCCTGCAATTCTCGACCACCGGCCTCGCCATCGTGGTCGCCGCGACCTTCGGCTACGTGCTGAACCACAATCTCAGTCCCGAGGCGATGAATGAATGGGGCTGGCGCGTGCCGTTCCTGTTCGGTCTGCTGATCGGCCCGGTCGCCTATTATATCCGCCAGGGCGTCGCCGAATCGCCGGATTTCAAGCCCGGCCCGGAAACCGCGCATCCGCTCAGGGAAGCGCTCAGCCACGACAAGCTGCGCATGCTGGTCGGTGCCGGCGTCGTCTGCGCCGGCAATGTTGCCAGCTACGTCAATATCTACATGCCGACCTATGCGATCACCCAGTTGCACCTGCCGGCGGACTCGGCTTTCGTCGGCAGCATCGTCGGCGGGCTGGTCAGCACGGTGTTTCCGATGGTGGCCGGTATCATGGCCGACCGCTTCGGCAATGTCGTGGTGATGGGCTGGGCGATCGTGGTTGGCATCGTCATCGCCTATCCACTGTTCCTGCTGCTGGGCGCCTATCCGACCGTGGCCACGCTGGCGCTGATCCAGGGCCTGATCGGCCTGGTATTCTACAGCTTCTATTATGGGCCGGTCGGCACGGTGCTGACCCAGCTGTTCCCGGCCAGCCGGCGGACGATCAGCTCCTCGATCAGCTATGTCGCCTCGCAGACCTTCTTCGGCGGCATCACGCCGGCCGTGGTCACCTATATGATCGCCGTGACCGGCAACCAAATGAGCCCGGGCATCTATCTCAGCGTCATGGGCTGCGTCGGGCTGTTCTCGCTGATGGTCAGCCGGCGGATGGGCGTGCGGTGATCTTAATAATTTGATATTTCTCGAATAGTCGTTGACTTGGGTCACGGCCTCCGACATTTTGAATTTCATCGAAATGCCGGAGGCCGCGTCATGGATGCCAAACAGGTCATCGCCGCCCTGGGCGCACTCGCCCATGAGACCCGGCTCGCGGCCTTTCGCCTGCTGGTCGAGCGCGGGCCCGACGGGCTGTCGGCCGGGACCTTGGCCGATGCGCTGGCGATCCCGCCATCGTCGCTGAGCTTCCATCTTCAGCAACTGACCCACGCTGGCCTGATTACCCAGCGGCGGCTAAGCCGCCAACTGATCTATGCGACCGATTTTACGGTGATGAACCAAGTCATGGGTTACCTGACCGAAAATTGCTGCGGCGGTTCCGCCACCTGCGCCCCCGTCTGTTGCCCAGCCGAGACCGGGGCGGCCAATCCCACCGACAGGAGATCCGCATGAAGCGCCTGCATGTCCATCTGGGCGTCCAGAACCTGGAGCAGTCGATCCGGTTCTATTCGACCCTGTTCGCCGCCGAGCCGACCGTCGTGAAGGCGGACTATGCGAAATGGATGCTGGAGGACCCGCGCGTCAATTTCGCGATCTCCGAAGGCCATGGCGCCGCCGGCATCCAGCATCTGGGTATCCAGGCTCAGGATGCGGACGAGTTGGCCGAAATCTATGGCCGGTTGCAGCAGGCCGACCAGCCCGTGCTCGAGGAAGGAGCGACGGTCTGCTGCTACGCCAAGTCCGAGAAATCCTGGATTTCCGATCCGCAGGGGCTGGCTTGGGAGACGTTCCTCACCCACGGCGACAGCACGGTTTATGGTGGAAACGGCCCAGCGATCGGCAGCAATCAACCGGTCAAAGCCACCTCGGCCTGCTGCGGGCCGGCATGATCCTGCGAGCGGCAGGGGCCGAGGGGATGGCGACGGCGTTCCTGCTGATCGCCATCATCGGCTCCGGCATCATGGCCGAGCGGCTCTGCGGCGGGAATGTCGGGCTGACGCTGCTGGCGAATGCGATCGCGACCGGCGGAGCGCTGGTGGCGCTGATCCTGGCTTTCGGGCCGGTGTCGGGTGCTCACATGAACCCGGTCGTGACCCTTGCGGTGGCGGCGACCGGTGGGTTGGCCTGGCGTATGGTGCCGGCCTATCTGGCGGCACAGGTGATCGGCGCGGTTGCGGGCACTTGGCTCGCCCATGGCATGTTCGACCTGCCGATCTGGCAGATTTCCACTCATGGCCGGACCGGCACCGGCCAGTGGATCGCAGAACTCATCGCGACCTTCGGTCTGCTGATGATCATCTGGGGCTGCCGGGTCCATCCGGCGCCGGTGACGGCCATCGCCGTTGCCGGCTATATCACCGGGGCCTACTGGTTCACGGCTTCGACCGCTTTTGCCAATCCCGCGGTGACCGTTGCGCGCATGCTGTCCGACAGTTTCGCCGGCATCCGGCCGGCTGACGCGCCCGGTTTCATCCTGGCCCAGTTTGCCGCCTTGGTCCTGGCCGTGCCGCTGTTGCGGGCCGGGTGGTTGGAGGCCCGGGCATGAGCATCACGATCTATCACAACCCCGATTGCGGCACCTCGCGCAACACGCTGGCGATGATCCGCAGCACCGGCGTCGAGCCCAGAGTCGTCGAGTATCTGAAGACGCCGCCGAACGGGGACGAGATCATGCGCCTCGTTGGCGCCATGGGCATTCCGCTCATCGCGGTCCTGCGCCGCAAGGGTACGCCGCTCGACATGCTGAGTCTGGACGGTGCCTCGGACCGGGTGCTGCTCGACGCGATCGCGGCCCATCCGATCCTGCTCAACCGACCGATCGTCGAGACGCCACTCGGGGTGCTGCTGTGTCGGCCGTCCGAGCGGGTGTTCGAGATCTTGGAGGGCACGCGGCCAGCTTTCTTCATCAAGGAAGACGGTGAACGGATCGAGCTGTCAGAGCGGGCTTAGCGCCTCGGCCGGTACGATCGGCAGCAGGATGTGCGACGGGTGCACCGGGTCCAGGTGCAGCCGATTGGTGGCGACACGCCTGTGGTCGGCATGGCCTTCCGCCTCGCCGCTGTTTGGATTGACGTCGTATTTCGGGAAGTTGCTCGACGAGATGTCGAGCCGGATACGGTGGCCGGCTTGGAACAGGTTGGCCGTTGCGAACGGCTCGATCTCGATCGCGTAGATAGTCCCCGGCTGCATCAGGTCCGGCGCTTCGAAACTGTCGCGGTAGCGGCAGCGCAGGATGCCGTCGCTGAGGTTCATGGCGAAGCCGTCCGGATAGACATCGATCAGCTTTGCGGTGAAATCCGTGTCAGGCGCGTCGGACGAGACGAACAGGCGGACCATGATCGGGCCGACCACGGCCAGGTCTCGGTCGAGCGGTTCGGTCTGGAACACCAGCACGTCGTCGCGCGTCGCCAGCGGCCGGCCCGGGTGTCTGCAGCCGAAGAAACGCGCGTCCTCGCGCTGATCGAAGGCACCGCCCTCGAACACCGGCTTGCCCGAGGTCAGCGAGCCGCCGATGGTCGGCACCGGGTCGGCCGGATCGAAGCGATAGGAGAGCGGGAGGGCGTCGGTCGGCAGGGCCGGATCGAGCCGGCCGTCGGCATGGAGGTGATAGGGCGTGAAGCGCGTCTGCGGCAGCGGCCAGTCGGTGCCCTGGATCCAGTGGCCGCCATGGTCGAGCCGGCCGGCCGGGGTCCGGGTGCCGCTGCCGCCGCCCATCAGGAACAGGCGGACCGCCGGCTCGCGGTCGACGCCATTGTCGATGCCCTTCAGCCAATGATCGTACCAGTCGAGCCGGAAGCGGCGCCAATCGCGGGCGATATTGCCGTCGATTACGGCTTCTGGCCCGAACTCGACGTCGCCGGCGTGGCTGAGATTGCGGTCGCCATGCAGCCAGGGTCCCATGATCAGGCGCATGGCCGAGCGTTTGGCCGCCTTCAGCGCCGTAAAATTGCCGATCGCGGCCGGAACATAGACGTCGTACCAGCTCGATAGATGCACCTGGGGCACGTCGGCGAATTGCTCGTAATGGCCCTCGGCATAGAGGCCGAGGCGGCGCCAGAAATCGTCGAACGTGCCATGGCCCCATTGCTCGAACAGATAGGCCTCGTACTCCGGCACGGCGCTCAACGGCGAGTGTCCGGGGCGCCAGGGCATGCGGGCGAACCAGTCGCGGATGTCCTGGGCCTCGAGCGTCGCCAGCACGGCGGGATCGCTCGAGGCCAGCGGGCTCTGCTTGGCCTGGTTGAACGCCCAGGTCGCCTGTTTCAGTTCGAACGCGCCGCCCTGACGGATGCCGCAGCGATAGGCGTTCGCGAAGCCGCCGGAATCCAGCACCATCGCCGCCAGCGCCGGCGGCGCCAGGCAGGCGGCCGCCGCCTGGGTATGGGCGGCGTAGGACAGGCCCATGGTCGCGACCCGCCCGTCGCACCAATCCTGCCGGGCGAGCCAGGCGATGGTGTCGAACCCGTCCTCGCCCTCGCTCAGATATTTGGTGAAGCTGCCGCCGGAGGCGTGGCGACCGCGGCAATCCTGATAGGCCACGACATAGCCATGACGTACGAATTCGGCGGCCACCTCGGCCCGGCTCAAGGGTTCGTCCTGTCCGCGGTCGAGCTCGGAGCGCGACGGCACCGCCTTGCCATAGGGCGTGCGTTCCAGGATGACCGGCCAGCGGCCCTCGGCCGGCCGGTAGATGTCGATCGCCAGCAGGATGCCGTCCCGCATGGGCACGGGCAGATCGCGCTCGATCACGACATCTGAGTGCATCGGCTCAGCCGGTCGGCAGGAATTGATAGAGCCAGGTCTCGGTCATGGCGGCTCCCTCGTGGCGCAGATAGCAGCGCAGATCGATCGGCTCGGCACCCTCGATCGCCAGGTCGAAGCTGACGCGCCAGATCTTGGTGCCGGTGACCGGCAGGGCCACCGGGTTCAACACCTTGCCCCGCGTCGCGGTCACGACCGGCTCGACCCCGTCGAGGCGGCTCAGGGTTTCGAGCGGCGCGCCCAGGAAATCGACGACGAATTTCTTGGTGGCCGGCGGGCGCGGCTTGCCGGGGACGCCGCCGAGGCCGATCCGGGTCGCGACCACGTGGCCGGTCTCGGGCGGATGCGGCTCGTCCGCCAGCCAATATTGCTTGTAGGCGAAGCGCAGTTCGGCGCCCGGCTTGACCGGGCCCTTCGGCACCCAGAAGGCGGCGATATTGTCGATGATGTCTTCGTTGGTCGGCAGCTCGATCAGCTGGACCGAGCCTTCGCCCCAGGGCGCCAGCGGTTCGATCCAGACGCTCGGCCGCCGATTGTAGAGCGCGATATCGTCCTGGTAGCGGGCGAAATCACGCTCGCGCTGCAGCAGGCCGAACCCGCGCGGGTCCTTGTCCATGAAGGCGCTGATCTTGAGCGTGGCCGGGTCGTTCAGCGGCCGCCAGATGCGCTCGCCCGCCCCGGTGGCGAGCGCCAGCCCGTCGCTGTCATGGATCTCCGGCCGCCAATCGAGCCCTTGCGCGCGGTTATGCTTGCCGTACCAGAACATGCTGCCCAGCGGCGCCACGCCCAGGCGTTGGATCTCCTTGCGGATGAACAGCACCTGCTCGATCTTCAGCACCGGCTGCTGGTCGCTCGACAGCGAGAGGCGGAAGGCGCCGGCGAGGCTGGGCCCGTCCAGCAGCGCATGGATCACCGTGTCGCCGCCGGGTGCCGCAGGCTCGGCGATCCAGAAGCTGCTGAAGCGCGGGAATTCCTCGCGGCCCGTTGCCGTATTGACCGCGATGCCGCGCGCCGACAGGCCATATTGGTCGAGCTCGCCCGAACTGCGGAAATAGCTGCCGCCGACGAACGACAGGAAATCGCTCTTGGCGCCCGGATGCATCAGGCGAAAGCCGGAAAAGCCGATGTCGTCGGGCAGCTTGCGGGCGAACTCGGCAGTGCCGAAATCGAACAGCGACGGGCTGTATTGCACCTCGCGCGCCGTGTTGCCGGTGATCTGAAAGATCCGCACCGGCGCCTTGGAGAACTTGCCCGGATGATAGAGCTGCACCGGGAAGGGCGCGCCCGATCCGGCCGGCCACAGCTGATGCTCCGGCCGGAAATGGATCTGCAGCGCGGCGTCGGCGTCGATCTTGTCCAGAATCTCCGCGTGGCGGATCACCGGCGGCTGGTAGGGATGGCCGGCGAGCGCCTTGGCCTGGGCGATCAGACGGTCGAAATCGAACGGCTGGCTCGGCCCGAGCTTGACCGGCGCGTCCGCGGCGAAGGCGGTGGTGAACGGGGTGCCGGCGAGGGTCGGGCCGAGGGCCACGGCCGCGATACCGGCGAGCGCGCGGCGCCGGGTCAGAAAATCCATGGTGGTCTTTCGGGCGGAAGGCGTCGAAACGAGGAAGGCGGCGCATGGGAGCGCCGCTTTCCATCGGTTTCAAGCGAAAACTATCGTCCGCGACGATAGAACCCGAAGCTAGGCCGGGTCCTGGACGCCTTCCGGCAGCATCGGCTTCTTTTCCGGCCAGGGCGTATGGCCCATGGCGGCGCCGTTTTCCGCGGGCGTCAGCACTTCCTCGTCCGACTGGCCTTCGCCACCGTTCGGCACGGCACCGGCATCGAGACCGCGGTTGAGCGCCCGGCGCAGGCGGCGCAGCTCGGCCGGCGGCCGGGTCTCTTCCGGCGTCAGGAACAGGCCCCAATGCTTCAGCTTCAGCCCCAGGCTCGACCGGCTCGACAGCACCGAGAGCGGGATTGCCACGGCGAGGCCGGCGAAGATCGGCGTCAGCCACCAGAAGAAGTCGGGTGCAATCCAATAGACCGACCCGGCCCAGGCGAGGCCCAGCAGGGTCTGGCCGGCATGGCGCTTCAGCCCTTCGCGCCAGCTGAGGCCGCGGTCGTCGCGCGGCTGCGCTTCCCAGGCGACGCTGCGGCCGGAGAAGGCGGCGGTGACGAACAGCGACTGGAACAGCATCATGATCGGCGCCAGCAGGGTCGAGAAGATCGTCTCGATCAGCACGCTCGGCAGCAGGCCCATCAGCCCGCCATAGGGGCGGCGGCGGACCGGGCTGAACAGGACCAGCAGCAGCCCCATGATCTTGGGCAGGAACAGCGCCACCAGGGTCATCACCAGCAGCAGGTCGATCTGGAAGTCGGTCGCGACCGGCCAGTTCGGGAACAGGTTGAAACCGGGCTTGAAATAGACCGGGCCCTCGATCGCGCGCTGGACCGCGTCGGCGGTGCTGAGGCTCAAGAGCGCCAGCCACAAGGGCGAGGTCAGGTAGCTGGCGACGCCCATGCTCAGATGCAGGCGACCCATCAACGCCAAGCCGGGGAAGCTCAACAGCCGGCTATGCTGCATGTTGCCCTGGCACCAGCGCCGGTCGCGGGTCGCATAGTCGATGACGTTGGCCGGCATCTCTTCGTAGGACCCGGCCAGTTCCGGCACGATCCAGACCTTGTAGCCGGCGCCGGTGATCATCGCGGCCTCGACGAAGTCGTGGCTGAGGATCTCGCCGCTCAAGGGCGCGCCCCCGGGCAGGACCGGCAGGCCGCAATGGCGCGCGAAGGCGGCGATCCGGATGATGGCGTTATGGCCGTAGTAATTGCCGGCGCCGCCGGTCCAGAACGCCAGGCCCGAGGCCAGCACCGGCCCATAGAGCCGGCTGGAGAATTGCAGGATGCGCGCGAACGCGGTCTCGCGGTTGGCTGGCACCGGCAGGGTCTGGATGATGCCCGCGTCCGGATGGCCTTCCATCAGGCGCGCCAGCGACACGATGGTCTCGCCCGACATCACGCTGTCGGCGTCGAGCACGACCATATGGGCATAGGCATTGCCCCAGCGCTTGACGAAATCCTCGATGTTGCCGGCCTTGCGGCCGATGTTCTTCGGGCGGCGGCGATAGAAGATCTTGATGCCGCTCGCGGCATGGCGGCGGCGCAGGCCCTCGACCATGCGGCGCTCGGCCTGGCCATGGACGGCATCGCGCGTGTCGGACAGCACGAAGAAATCGAAGAAGGCGCCTTCGCCGGTGCGCTCGAGGCCGACCAGGGTCGCTTCCAGGCCGGCCGACACGCGCAGCGGATCCTCGTTATAGATCGGCATGACCACCGCGGTGCGCACGCCCAACGGCGTGCTGGCATCGATCGTCAGGCTGGCCGGATCGCCGCCGATCAGGCGCACGCAGAAGCCGAACACGGCCGTCCAGAAGCTGATCGCCAGCCAGCCGAAGCTGATGGTGAACAGCGCCACGCCGGCGACGCCGATCAGGCCCAGCCCGTGGGCGGCCATCACTTGCGACATCAGCGATGCCGCGATCGCCGTGCTGCCGACCGTCAGGATCAGGAGCGCGATACGGCGTAGGGCGAGCGTCAGCGTGTGCGTCTTCTGGTCATGCATGGCAATGCCTCCGCACCACACAACGGGCGAGACGACGATTCATTCACTCCGCCGTCCAACGAAAGGTCCAGGTCTCGGACAGCGACTTGTCGCGCAGCTTCAGAAAGGCGCGCATTTCCGTGTCCTTCTTCCCGTCAGGCGTGAAAGTAAAGGCGGCGCGCCAGACGGCCTCACCCAGCTTTTGACAAATGATATCATCAACTTTGCCGGTTGACACGGTCACGATCGCCTCGACCGGCAGGCGGTCGGACAGCGACGGAATGTCACCCCCGGTGAAGTCCAGCCAGAAACGCAGGGGAGCCTTGTGGTCGTCCTTGGCGGCATCGACCGGCACCACCGGACCCGTGCGCGTACCGACCGTCCGGCCGAGGCCGTAGGGCAGCGCGGTGGCGCCGGGCAGAGTCGTGGCCCGATAGGCGAAGGCCACGGGCACACCGGCCTTCACCGGCGTCTCCGGCACCCAATAGGCCGCCATATTGTCGTTGATCTCGTCGTCGCTCGGGATCTCGACCAGTTCGACCGCACCCTTGCCCCAATCGCCCTCGGGCTCGATCCACAGGCTGGGGCGGCGCTGATAATGCTCGATCACGTCTTCATACTGGTGGAAGTCGGTCTCGCGCTGCATCAGGCCGAAGCCCTTGGGGCTCTGGTCGCCGAAGGCGCTGACGCGCAGCACCTTGGGGTTCATCAGCGGCCGCCAGACCCATTCGCCCGTGCCGGTATGCAAGGCCAGCCCGTCGCTGTCATGCACCTCGGGGCGCAGATCCGAGAACGGCCGGTTGCCGAGCTTGCCATGCAGGAACATCGAGGTCAGCGGCGCCATGCCCAGCTTGTGGATGTCGAGGCGCGGATAGAGCACCGCCTCGACCCGCATGCGCGTGCTGGTATCGGGCGAGAGTTCGAAGCGATAGGCGCCGGTCGTGCTCTTGCTGTCCAACAGGGCATAGATCACGACCGTGGTGGCGTCGGGCGACGGCCGTTCGATCCAGAATTTGGTGAAGGCCGGGAATTCCTCGCCCTGCGGTCCGGCGGTGTCGATCGCCAGGCCGCGGCCGGACAGACCATATTGCTCGCCCCGGCCGATCAGACGGAAATACGAGGCGCCCTGGAACACGGCGAACTCGTCGAAATAATCCGGCCGGTTCAAGGGGAAATGCAGGCGGAATCCCGCGAAGCCCATGTTCTGGTCGAAGTCGGTCGCGAACTTGTTGGTGCCGAAATCGAACATCGCCGGGTTATAGCCGATCTCGCGGACCTCGCCGCTCTCGATCGTGTGGATCGTGACCTTGCGATCATACTGAAAGCCGCGATGGAACATCTGGATCTGGAACAGGCCGCCGTCGCTCCACAGCGCCTGGTCCGACCGAAAATCGATCATGCGGAAATGCGCGTAATCCAGCGTCTTCAGGGAATCCGGCAACGGCGGGCTCGAACCATCATAGGGCTGCTTGGCGAGCTGGACCGCCTGATCCTTGACCGTATCGAAGGTGAAGCCGGCGGAATCGGCGGCGAGCGCCGGCCCGTTGAGCGCGCCTGCGGCCGCGGTGCCGGCCAAGGCGGCGATGAATTCACGACGTCTGATCTGCATGTTCGATCAACAGCCTGACAATGCTTTGAGATCCTTTGGGGCTTTGAGATCTTTAGGACCGATAGGAGATATTGCACAGCGTCGTTAACGCATGGCGAGCGACGGCACCGGCATGGCTGCCGTGTGAAACAACTTTTTCCCTTTCTAGACCGAGGCATGGATCGAAGGCGAGCCCCCCGCCGTTGGATTTCATGGATCACCACCGCTGGCACCCTGCCCGGCGGTGGATTCTCGGAAGATGAATGGGAGCCGGCCCTGGAACAGTCACTCGATCTCAGCCCACCGCCGGCGCGGCTGGGCTGGAGCTATTTCATCGACTTCGACGGGACCCTGGTCGATTTCGCCGGCACGCCCGGCGACGTGACGGTCAGCCCGGATCTGCGCGCGCTGTTGCATGCGGCCCATGGCGCGGTTCAGGGCGCGCTCGCGATCGTCAGCGGCCGGCCGCTCGTCGAACTCGATCATTTTCTGGGTTTGCCGCATCTGCCGATCGCCGGCCAGCATGGGCTCGAATGGCGCGATGCGTTCGGCTGCGTCTCGCGCATCCCGCGGCTCAGCCTGTCGCCCCATATCGTCCAGGCCGCCCGGCAATGGGCCGCCGACCGGCCGGGCGCGCTGGTCGAGGTCAAGGATTTCTCGGTCGCGCTGCATGTCCGGTCCGCGCCGGCGCTGATGCAGGATGCGCTCGAGATCGGCCGGCAGCTGGTCGCGAGCGACCCCAGCCGGCTGATGCTGCAGCCGGGTTCCTTCGTGGTCGAGATCCGCTGCCGCGGCGGCGACAAGGGCGACATCGTCAACCGGCTGCTGCGCGACCGGCCGTTCCTCGGCCGGCGTCCGGTGTTCATCGGCGACGATCTGACCGACGAGCATGGCTTCGCGGCGGCGTCCCGCGGCGGCGGCTTCGGCATCTTGGTCGGCGGCGAGCGCGATACCAGCGCCCGGCACCGGCTGGCGGGACCGGCGGCGGTCAAGGCCTGGCTCCGGCCGCTGGCAGACGGCACCGCATGAGCCGGCTCGTCGTCGTTTCCAACCGGATAGCACCCATCGGCGAAGGCGGCCCGCCCCAGGGCGGCTTGGCCGTTGGCGTGCTCGAGGCGCTCAGGGAACAGGGCGGTGTCTGGCTCGGCTGGTCCGGCAAGATCGTCGAGACCCTGCCCGACAAGCCCCGCTTCCGCACCTTCCGCAACATCACCATCGTCGAGCTCGACCTGACCCAGGCCGAATACGACACCTACTACCTGGGCTATGCCAATGGCACGCTCTGGCCGGCCTTCCATTACCGGCTCGACCTGATGGAATTCTCCCGGCCCAACCTCGACGGTTACCGGGCGGTCAACAGGCGCTTCGCCAAGGCGCTCGACGGGCTGCTCCGGCCGGGCGACCGGGTCTGGGTTCACGATTATCACCTGATCCCGCTCGCGACCGAACTCAGGGCGCTCGATATTTCGCTCAAGCTCGGGTTCTTCCTGCACACGCCGTTTCCGGCGGCCCAGGTGCTGTTGGGCGTGCCCTGGCACCGCGACCTGGTCGAACATCTGGCGACCTATGACGTGGTCGGTTTCCAGACCGAGCGCGATGTCGCCGGCATGCGCGATTATCTGATGGTCGAGAACCATGGCTCGATCGACGCCGACGGCAATGGCGAGGCCTTCGGGCGGAAATTCATCGCCAAGGCCTTCCCGATCTCGATCGAGACCGCCGGCCTGGTGAAACAGTCGGCCGACATGGAAAGCTCGCCCCAGGTGAAGCGCCTGCGGGCCAGTTTGCGCGGTCGCAAGCTGATGATCGGCGTCGATCGGCTGGATTATTCCAAGGGGCTGGTGCGCCGGATCAAGGCGGTCGAGCGGCTGTTCGAAGTGCATCAGCAGTTCCGCAGCGCCGTCACCTTCATGCAGATCGCACCGCCGACCCGCGGCGAGCTGCATCAGTACCGCGACATAAGGGTCGAGCTCGAACAGCATTCCGGCCGCATCAACGGCAAATATGCCGACTACGACTGGATGCCGGTCCGCTACATCAGCCGCTCCTATTCCCGGCGCACGCTCGCCGGTTTCTACCGGGCGAGCGCCATCGGGCTGGTGACGCCGCTGATCGACGGCATGAACCTGGTCGCCAAGGAATATGTCGCCTGCCAGGATCCGGAGGATCCGGGCGTGCTGGTGCTGTCCTGCTTCGCCGGCGCCGCGCGTGAACTCGAAGGCGCGCTGATCGTCAATCCCTATGACTTCGAGGCGGTCGGCGATACGCTGGCCGGCGCCCTGCAGATGACGCTCGGCGAACGGCGCGAGCGGCACAAGATCCTGATGGACCGGCTGAAGCGCTGGGACGTCACCGCTTGGCGCAAGGCGTTCGAGGCGGCCTTGCTCGCCGCCTGAAATCGAGTTCGCACCAGCACCTTCCCCACGCGAATTGCTACAAGGACGGGAGGATGCCATGACCGACAGACAGTATCGGCCGCTCGAGGGTTCGGACCGCAAGCCGCCGACCGGTGCCACCTTGCTGGGGCCGGTCGATCCGGCGCAATTGCTGACGCTCAGCCTGTATCTGAAGCCGCGCGCGACGCCGCCGGCCGGGCAGCGGGTCGATCGGGCCGAGTTTGCGCGGCGCTATGGTGCGGCCCCCGAGGATATCGCCCGGATCGAGGCCTATGCCGCCGACCATGGGCTGATCGTCGCCGACACGGATCCGGCGCGGCGTCTGGTCCGGATCGCCGGCACGGTTGAGGCGCTGGGCCGCGCCTTCCGCACCAAGCTCGACCGCTATGGCACCGCCACCGGGGAGCATCGCAGCCGCAGCGGCCCGCTCTATATCGGCGACGACATCGTCGATCTGGTCCGGGGCGTGTTCGGCCTCGACAACCGGCCGCAGGCGCGCGCGCAATTCCGCGTCGCCGCGGCCAAGGCGACCGGGACCAGTTTCACGCCGCTGCAGATCGGCCAGCTCTACGGCTTTCCGCCCGGCGCCGGCGCCGGCGAGACCATCGCGCTGATCGAGCTGGGCGGCGGCTTCACCACGGCCGACCTCAAGACCTATTTCAAGGGCCTGGGCGTGACCGAGCCCAAGGTCGTGGCCGTGCCGGTCGATAGCGGCCGGAATGCGCCGACCCGCGATACCAACGGGCCGGACGGCGAGGTCATGCTGGATATCGAGGTCGCGGGTGCGCTGGCACCGGGTGCCGAGATCGCGGTCTATTTCGCGCCCAACACCGACCAAGGCTTCATCGATGCCGTGACCCAGGCCGTGCATGACCAGACGCGCAAACCTTCCGTCGTCTCGATCAGCTGGGGCGGCCCGGAATCGAGCTGGACCGCCTCGGCGGCCCAGGCCATGGATCAGGCGTTCCAGGATGCCGCCAGCCTGGGCGTCACCATCTGCGTCGCGTCCGGCGATGGCGGCTCGTCCGACGGCGCTACCGACGGCCTGGCCCATGTCGATTTCCCGGCCTCGAGCCCGAACGTGCTCGGCTGCGGCGGCACCCATGTCACGGTGGCGGCGGGCGGCACCGCGATCGCGGGCGAGACGGTGTGGAACGACGGTGCCGGGGGCGGTGCCGGCGGCGGCGGCATCAGTGCGCTGTTCCCGGTGCCGGCATATCAGCAGGGTCTCGACCTGCCGCCCTCGGCCAATGCCGGCGCCGGCCCGGGACGCGGCGTGCCCGACGTCGCCGGCAATGCCGATCCGGAAAGCGGCTATCAGGTGCGGGTCGATGGCCAGAATCTGGTGATCGGCGGCACCAGTGCCGTGGCGCCGCTCTGGGCCGGGCTGATCGCGCGGCTGAACGCCGACCTCGGCCGGCCCCTGGGTTTCGTCAACCCGCAGCTCTACGCCCATGCCGCCGCCTGTCGCGACATCGTCAGCGGCAACAACGGCGCCTACACGGCCGGCAAGGGCTGGGATGCCTGCACCGGCCTGGGCTCGCCCAACGGCACGGCGCTGCTGGCGGCCCTGAAGAGCGGTGTCTCCAGCTAGTTTCGGATTGTCTCGATCCCGCGCGCGTGCCAGTTTCGGAAACGAACATCATCGAGCGGGACCAACCGGATGAGCGAGACGGGCAGCGAAAAGACGGGGGCGGCGGCGCGCCATAGCGGCATCGTCGCCCTCGTCCGCCAGCGCGGCTTCATGGCGATCGAGGCGCTCGCCAATCATTTCGACGTGACGGTCCAGACCATCCGCCGCGACCTCAATCTGCTGTCCGAGGCAGGCCGGGTGCTGCGCTATCACGGCGGGGCCGGCTTGCCGTCCAGCATCGAGAACATCGACTATACCGCGCGCCAGGTGATGAACCCGGCGGAGAAGGACCGCATTGCCCGGTTGGTCGCGGCCGAGGTGCCGGATCATGCGTCCCTGTTCATCAATATCGGCACCACGACCGAGGCGGTCGCCCGCGCGCTCGCCGGCAAGCGCGACCTGCAGGTCATCACCAACAATCTGAACGTCGCCTCGACGCTCGCGCGCAGCACCGATTTCAAGATCGTACTGACCGGCGGCACCGTGCGCAACCGCGACGGCGGCATCGTCGGCGCCGCCTCGTGCGATATGATCGCCCAATTCCGGGTCGATTTCGGCATCATCGGCATCAGCGGCATCGACGAGGACGGCACGCTCCTGGATTTCGACGCCGACGAGGTGCGCGCGGCGCAAGCGATCCTGCGCAACGCGCGCCAGGTGTTCCTGGTTGCCGACCATACGAAATTCACCCGGCGCCCGATGGTGCGCATGGGCTCGATCACCGAGGTTACGGCACTCTTTACCGACGAGCCGCCGCCGCCGGCGATCGCGCAGCTGCTGGCTCAGCACGAGGTCGCGTTGAAGGTGGCACCGAAAGAATAGACGTTCGTTTTCGAAAAGAAAAATCAGGGAGGCAGGGCATGTCGCGGTTCATCGGCGCGCTCGATCAGGGTACGACCAGCACCCGGTTCATCATCTTCGATCGCCAGGGCCGGATCGTCTCGGTCGCCCAGCAGGAACATCGGCAGATCTATCCGAAGCCCGGCTGGGTCGAGCACGACCCGCTCGAGATCTGGCGCAACACCGAGGCGGTCACCGAAGCGGCGCTCGCCAAGGCCGGCCTTAAGGCTGCGGACCTGATCGCGGTCGGCATCACCAACCAGCGCGAGACCACGCTGCTGTGGGATGCGGCTACGGGCCAGCCGCTCCATAACGCCCTGGTCTGGCAGGACACGCGGGTGGATCAGCTGGTGGCGGGTTTCGCCCGCGACGGCGGCCAGGACCGTTTCCGCGCCAAGACCGGCCTGCCGCTCGCCAGCTATTTCAGCGGCCTGAAGCTGAAATGGCTGCTGGACAATGTCGAGGGCGCGCGCGCGAAGGCCGAGACGGGTGCGGCCCTGTTCGGCACGATCGACAGCTGGCTGTTGTGGAACCTGACCGGCTTGCATGCGACCGACGTCACCAACGCCAGCCGGACCCAGCTGATGGATTTGGGCAGCCTCGATTGGGATAGCGAGATGCTGGCGGCCTTCGACATCCCGCGCGCGTGTCTGCCCCGGATCCGCTCGTCGAGCGAGGTCTATGGCATGGCGCGTGGCGTGCTGGCCGGCGTGCCGGTCGCGGGCATCCTCGGCGACCAGCAGGCGGCCCTGGTCGGCCAGACCTGCTTCGCCCCCGGCGAGGCCAAGAACACCTACGGCACCGGCTGCTTCCTGCTGATGAACACCGGGGAGAAGCCGGTGCCGTCCACTTGCGGGCTGGTCACCACGGTCGGCTACAAGTTCGGCGCGGCGCCGGCGCATTACGCGCTCGAAGGTTCGATCGCCATCACCGGCGCGCTGGTGCAATGGCTGCGCGACAATCTGGGCCTGATCCAGTCGAGCGACGAGATCGAACCGCTCGCCCGCTCGGTCGAGGATAATGGCGACGTCTATTTCGTGCCGGCCTTTTCCGGGCTCTATGCACCTTATTGGAAGGAAACGGCGCGCGGCGTGGTCGCGGGCCTGACCCGTTTCGCCGGGCGCGGACATCTTGCGCGCGCGGCGCTGGAGGCGACGGCCTACCAGACCCGCGATGTGATCGACGCCATGGCGAAGGATTCCGGCATCGCCATCCGCGAGCTGCGCGCCGACGGCGGCATGGTCGTGAACGAGCTGCTGATGCAGTTCCAGGCCGATGTGCTGGACGTGCCGGTGGTCCGCCCGCAGGTGATCGAGACGACGGCGCTGGGTGCCGCCTATGCCGCCGGCCTCGCGACCGGTTATTGGCGCGATCAGGCGGAGCTCACCCGCAATTGGGGCCGCGACAAGACCTGGAGCCCCGCGATGGCGGCCGACCAGCGCGACCGGCTCTACGGTGCCTGGACCAAGGCGGTCCGCCGCGCGTTCGACTGGATCGACTAATCCTGCGGGCTCTGGTTGATTGAACCCGGTATTTCTCTCGGAGACTTCTCATGAAGATCGCGCTCATCGCCCACGACCGGCTGAAACCGGCTTTCGTCGCCTGGGTGCGCAAGCATGAGGCGGTATTTGCGCAGCATCAGATGGTCGCGACCGGCACGACCGGCTCGCAGATCAAGCTCGCCTGCCCGGCGCTCGACATCATGCTGGTCAAGAGCGGCCCGCTGGGCGGCGATCAGCAGATCGGCGCGATGATCGCCGACGGCACGGTCGATGCGGTCATCTTCATGGCCGACCCGCTGACCCCGATGCCCCACGACGTCGACGTCAAGGCGTTGGTCCGGCTGTCGACGCTCTACAACATCCCGATGGCCTGCAACGAGGCGACGGCGGATCTGGTGGTCGGCTGGCTGGCGCGCATGGCGTCGCATTAGGGCCAGAACGCGACCTTCAGATCGGCTGTCGGCTGAGGTCTGCCGCATGAGCCAGTTGACGGTAAGCGCCGACCAGTTGATCGAGGCTGAAGGCCCGATTGCGCCCGCTGGGGTTGGGCAGAACCCATACCGCGGTGCTGCCGAGGGTGGTCGGCTGCAAGCCCCAGGCGATTTCCGGGCGACCGGAGAGTGCTGCATAGGCGGCCTTGCCGAGAAAGGCCACGAAGCGGGGCGAGTAACGCGCGATCTTTTGGTCGAATTCTGCGGCGGCATCGCGGAATTCCTGCGCCGATAGCTGGTCCGCCCGCGCCGTCGGTCGCGCGACCACCGTCGTCAGCCCGCATCGATGCTGCAGGATCGCGCGGTCGTTCTCCGGAAGGATCTGCTCCGGCGTGAAGCCGGCCAGATGGATCACGCGCCAGAAGCGATTGCTCCTGCCGACGAAATGATGTCCCGCCGCGGCGGCGGACAGTCCGGGGTTGATCCCGCAGAACACCACGGCGAGGCGTGGGGCGATGAGATCCGGCAGCGGATCGGACATGGTGTCCCGCCATCAGCCGCAGATGATGGTGATCGCCTTGCGGGCAAGCGCCCTCAGGTCGTCGCGGGGCGTGCCGGACCGGGCGCGGATGGCGATCGTGTGCATGGTGGCGGTGGCGATGACCGCGAGGGCTGCGGGATCGGCGTCGGCCGCCAACTCGCCTTGCTCGATCGCGGTTCTAAGCCGGGCTTCGAAATCGGTGTCGAACTTGTGGAATCCTGCCGCCAAGCTGTTCCTGACGTCGGAATCCTCGGCGGCCTCGGTGACCGCGGTCCCGAGCACGAAGCAGCCGCGCGGGTGGCCGTCGCCTGAGAAATAGATCGATAGCGCGCCGTCGTAGACGCGCATCAGCGCCTCGTCCAAGGGCAGATCTTCGGCAAGCGCCTCGTGCATATCGGCGAAGGCGAGCCGCCAATAATGCGCGAGCGCCTCGAGATAGAGCGCGTGCTTGTCGCCGAACGCCGCATAGAGGCTGGGCCGATTCATGCCCGTCGCGGCCGAGATTTCATCGAGCGACGTCCCGGCATAGCCGGTCCTCCAAAACCTTTCCGTGGCCTGCTGCAACGCTGCCTGCGGGTCATAGGCGCGGGGCCGACCGCGGCGCTTCGGCTCGGCCTCGATCTTTTTTTGTACCATATCGCATAAAATCCTTGACCGTGAGATCGCATCGACATATTTATGCGGTACGGTACAAAAATCAATAGGGACGAAGGCCCCTTGGGGGCGGCTCACGGCTTCGACCCTCGTTTCCACTGTGGTGGGAGGTCGTAAAATGGATACGCAGTTCGATAGCGCACTCGATCGGCCCATGCCCGTATCGAGGCCGGCAAGAACGCTCGGCGAGCGGTTGCGCCGGCCCCTGATGCTCGCGTTCCCGATCGTGCTGGCGGCGGCCGGCGCCGGGAAATACCTGGCCGAAGAGCCGTATGTTTCGACCGACGATGCCTTCGTCCGGGCGGCGAAAGATTCGATCAACGCCCGGGTCGCGGGCCAGGTGGTCGAAATCGCCGTCAAGGACAACCAGCGCGTCCGGAAGGGCCAGTTGCTGTTTCGGATCGATCCGGAGCCCTACCAGATCGCGATCGATCAGGCAGAGGCGGGCCTGGGCAGCGCGCGCCTCGACATCGAGGCGCTGAAGACGAAATATCGCCAGCAGCTGGCCGAACTGCAGTCGGCCAAGGCCACGGCGACCTTCTACGAGCGGGAGTACGATCGGAAGAAGGTGCTGGTCGTGTCCGAGTTTACCTCAAGAGCGGCCTATGACCGGGCTGAGACCGACCTCAAGGTCGCCCAGCAGACCATCGCGTCGATCGAACAGCAGGTCGCCAGCACGGTCGTGGCGCTGAGCGGCGATCCGGACATCAATGTCGACCGTCATCCGACCGTGCGCGCCGCCAAGGCCCAACTCGACCGGGCGCGGCTCGATCTCTCCTATGCCGAGGTGCTGGCGCCGGACGACGGCATCGTCACCAAGGTGGAGGATCTGCAGGTCGGCGACTATGTCACGCCGGGTGCCGTCGTGTTCTCGCTGCTGTCGAGCCGGCACATCTGGATCGAGGCGAATTTCCGCGAGACCGGCCTCGGCCTCATGCGCCCGGGCGAGGCGGCGACGATCCTCGTCGATGCCTATCCGGACCGCCCGTTCAAGGCGCATATCGTCAGCATGAGCCCAGGGACCGGCTCTGACTTCGCAGTGCTGCCGCCGGAAAATGCGACCGGCAATTGGGTGAAGGTCGTCCAGCGTCTGCCGGTCCGGCTCGAACTCGATCCGGTCGATGGGGATCCGCCGCTCTTCTCCGGCATCAGCGTCACGGCGCGTGTCGATACCGGCTATCGCCGCGCGCTGTGGCATTCGCTCCGCGCCGCCTTGACGAGGAGGGCGGACCGATGAGTGCCGCGATCGCGACCAGGCTCGATCGCCATCGCGCGGTGACGGTCGCGGCGCTGATGGCGACCTATATGCAGGCGGTCAACATCTCGCTGCCGAACGCGGCCTTGCCCCATATCCAGGGCACGCTGTCGATGTCGCTCGACCAGGTCGGTTGGGTCTTTACCTCCTATATGGCGGCCAGTGCCGTCACCATGCCGCTGACGCGCTGGCTCGCCGGACGGTTCGGCCGGAAGGCGGTCTTTCAGGTTTCCCTTGCCGCCTTCGCGCTCGGTCTCGTGCTCGACACCATGGCCTCGACGCCCGACGAGTTCGTGCTGGCCCGGAGCCTTCAGGGTGCGGCGAGCGGTCCGCTCGGACCTCTGTCCGCGGCGATCCTGCTCGATCTGCTGCCGCCCGCCCGCCACGCCCGGATCAACCTGGCGCTGGCGGTCACCGGCCTGCTCGGCATCAGCACGGGTGCCAGTATCGGCGGCTGGCTCAGCGAATATCACGGCTGGCATTCGATCTTCTATGTCAGCCTGCCGATGACGGGCTTCATCTTTCTTGCGGTGGCGATGGGGCTGCCGGAGAAAAGGCCGGCGCAGGCCCCGTCCTTCGATTTCTTCGGCTGGGCGGCCTTCTCGGTCGGCCTGACCGGCCTGCAGATGCTGCTCGACGGCGGAGAGCGTCTCGAATGGTTCGCCTCCCCGGAGATCTGGGCGGCGGCCCTCGCCTCGGCGCTCGGGTTCTATCTCTTCGTCGTGCATGTCCTGACGGCGGACGCCCACTTCCTCGACAAGGCGCTGTTCAACGACCGCAATTTCGTCCTCTCGACGATCATGGTGTTCGCGGTCGGTTTCGTCCTGCTGCCGACCTTGGCCTTGACCTCGCCGATGCTGGAGGAACTGCTCGGCTACCCGGTCGATACCACGGGCTATATGACCCTGCCGCGCGGCATCGGGCTCGTGGGAACGCTGGTGCTGATGGGCGTCGTCCCGGTCCGCACGGACAACCGCCTGCTCGCCATCGGCGGCATGGTTCTCGTCGGCTATGCGAACGCGCGGATGCTGGGATATTCGCCCGCGATGGATTGGCGCGCGGTGGCGACGGCGGGCCTGCTCCAGGGCGTCGGCCTCGGCGTCGCGTTGCCGGCGCTCACCAAGGCGGCCTTCGCCACGCTCGACCCGAAGATCCGGCCGGAAGGCACTGCCCTGTTCAACCTGTCGCGCCTCTACGGCAGCACGGTCGGCATCGCGGTGGTCCAGGTGTTTTTCTACAACAACACCCAGGCAGTGCACTTGGCACTCGCCAAGGATTTGACGCCCACCCGCGCCGCCGCCCATGTCGCGGGCGTCGTCTCCCGGCCGGGGCTTGCGGCGCTCAACGACACGATCGCCGGCCAGGCGGCGTTCGTCGCCGTCATCGATCAGTTCAAGATTTTGATGATCGCCATGCTGATCGTCAGTCCGCTCGTGCTGCTGCTGCGCAAGCCGCGCCCGATCAACTAGCCCGCAAGCACCTTTCCCGAGGCCACCGATGTCTCGTCGGGCCCAGACAAGGAGTATGATCATGACACCGTCAGACACGCTTCGCGATACGACCATCCCGCTCGCCCACGGGACCGGCGCCATGCCGGCGCTCGGGTTCGGCACGCTGATCCCCGATCCCGTCACGACCAAGCAAGCGACCAAGGCCGCCTTGGAGGCCGGGTTCCGGCACCTCGATGCCTCGGAGCGCTACCGCAACGAAAGTGCCGTGGGCGAGGCGATGCAGGAGGTGTTCAAGGCCGCGAAGATCCGGCGCCAGGACGTCTTCGTCACCACCAAGCTGTGGAACAACAACCATCGTCCCGAGCGGGTCCTGCCCGCCTTGGAGGCCAGTCTCCGCCGGCTGCAGCTCGACTATGTCGATTGCTACCTGATCCACACCCCGTTCGCCTTCCAGCCCGGCGACGAGCAGGACCCGAGGGACGCGCACGGCCAGGTCATCTATGACCCCGGCGTGACGCTCACCGATACGTGGCGCGCGATGGAGCACCTGGTCGACGAGGGGCGGGTCCGGTCGATCGGTCTGTCGGATATCGGCCTGCAGCAGTTGAAGGAGATTGTCGCGATCGCGCGGATCAAGCCGGCCGTGGTGCAGATCGAAGCCCATCCGTATCTTCCCGAATGGGAGCTGCTCGCCTTTTGCCGGCAACACGGGATCGTCGTGCTCGCCTTTGCGGCGCTCGGCCACGCGATGGAGCCCCGCGTGACCGAAGATCCGGTCCTCGCCGCCATTGCCCGGCGCGTGCGCAAGACCCCGGCGCAGGTGGCACTCGCCTGGGCCGTGCAACGCGGCACCGCTCTGCTGACCACCTCGACGTCGCCCAGCCACATCCGGGAGAATTTCGAGATCTCGGCCTTGCCCGAGGATGCCATGCTGGAGATCAGAGACCGTGTCACGACCAGAGTCCGCTTCAACGGCGTGGTCGAGACCGGCGTGCCGGGGTTCATTCCCCGGGTCAAGCGGGCCGGATAGGGGTCAAGGCGCGGGCCGGGATGATGTTGGGATCGCCCCGCGATGGGCGATCCCAATCCTCCACGACCGCAATTCCGTACCTGGGTAGCAATCGGATTGAACCCGCTGCTTTTGCCATGCTAGCGTCCGGCCGCGCCGCCTGGACAAGCACCGGAGAACAAGGCTATGGGGGAAAAGTCGGAGAAGTCGAGTACGCCGTGGGTATGGGGCCTGTTGCTGCCCTATATCGGCCTGCTCTGGCTGCCGTTCTATAATATGAAGGAGCCGTCGTTCGGCGGGTTTCCGTTCTTTTACTGGTACCAGTTTGCGTGGGTCCCGTTGACGTCGCTGCTGATCTACCTCGTCTATAGGAAGGTCAAATGAGCGACACGATCAACTGGACGGCGCTCAGCGTCTTCATCCTGTTCTTCCTGCTGGTCACCGTGATCGGCTTCTTCGCGGCCCGTTGGCGTGCCGGCGACATGACCCAGCTGCACGAATGGGGCCTCGGCGGCCGCCGCTTCGGCACCATCATCACCTGGTTCCTGGTCGGCGGCGATTTCTATACCGCCTATACCGTGATCGCGGTGCCGGCGCTGGTCTATGCAGTCGGCGCCTACGGCTTCTTCGCGCTGCCCTACACGATCCTGGTCTATCCGTTCGTGTTCCTGGCGCTGCCGCGGCTCTGGGCGGTCTGTCACAAGCATGATTACGTGACCGGCGCCGATTTCGTCCATGGCCGCTACGGCAGCTCCTGGCTGGCGCTCGCGGTGGCGCTCACCGGCCTGCTCGCGACCATGCCCTATATCGCGCTGCAGCTCGTCGGCATGCAGGTCGTGATCGGCGGGCTCGGCATCGGCGGCGAGGGCTTCAAGGGCGAGATCCCGCTGATCGTCGCCTTCGTCATCCTGGCCGTCTACACCTATGCCTCGGGCCTCAGGGCGCCGGCCATGATCGCCTTCGTCAAGGATGTGATGATCTATATCGTCGTCATCGCCGCGATCGCGATCATCCCGATGCAGCTGGGCGGTTATGGCGCCGTGTTCGATGCCGCCGACAAGGCGTTCCAGGCCAAGGGCGGCGCCACCGGCCTTACCCTGCAGCCGGCGCAGTTCGTGCCTTTCGCCACCTTGGCGCTGGGCTCGGCCTTCGCGGGCTTCATGTATCCGCACACCATGACCGGCGTGCTGTCGTCCTCCTCGGGCGACGTGGTGCGCAAGAACGCCATGCTGCTGCCGGTCTACACGATCCTCTTGGGCCTGATCGCGATGCTGGGCTACATGGCGATCGCCGCCGGCGTCACGGTCAAGTCGCCGACCGCGGTCGTGCCGGCGCTGTTCCTGAAGATCTTCCCGGACTGGTTCGTGGGCTTCAGCTTCGCCGCGATCGCGATCGGTGCGCTCGTGCCGGCCGCGATCATGTCGATCGGGGCTGCCAACCTGTTCACCCGGAACATCTGGCGGACCTTCGTCAATCCGAACATGACGCCGGCGGCCGAATCCTCGGTCGCGAAGCTGGCGTCGCTGGTGGTGAAGTTCGGTGCGTTGGTGTTCATCGTGGCCTTGCCGACGCAATACGCGATCGATCTGCAGCTGCTGGGCGGCGTCTGGATCCTGCAGACCTTCCCGGCGATCGTGCTCGGTCTCTACCAGACCCGGCTCCGGCCGTCGGCGCTGCTGGTCGGCTGGGTCGTGGGCATGGTCGTGGGCACGTTCATGGCCTACCAGATGGGGCTGAAGCCGGTCTATCCGCTGGTCATCGGCGGCACGACCTACTCGGTCTATATCGGCGTCTTGGCCGGCGCGCTCAATCTGGTGGTCAGCGCCGTCGCTTCGGTCCTGTTCGGCATGCTGGGTGTCGGCCAAGGCTCCGACGAGACGAGCCCAGGCGATTTCGAGCTGACCAAGGCCGGCTGAGCCTGCGGCGGACGGCAATCGACGAGGGGCGGGATGGCAGGTCATCCCGCCCCTTTTATTTTGTCCTTAACCGTCCGTGGCGCCATGCTGGCGGGTCAGTTCGGGAGTGCGACCGATGTTCCGCCTGCGACTTTTTGCGATCCTGGGTCTCGCGTGCCTGCAGGGCGGCTGCGGCGTGGCGGCAGCACCCTGCCGCGTCGGCTCGGCCGTGCTCGACATGGTGCCGCTGGTCGGCCATATCGCCGCCGGCCCGACCGACGCGTGCGCCAATGTGATCGACCCGGATTGATCGGTCCGGATCGATCCGCCTCGGCGGGTCAATCCTCCGACGCTTTGTTTATTTCTTGCCAACCCAAGCATCGTGACCGCAAGTTAATGTCTTCACGAGAGGCGGGCCGTACCCGCCCTTGCCGTATCTTAGGGTTGGAGGCTGCTTTCGATGGATGGAACGCTGGAAAAACGCACGATCGCCAAAGTCACTCGGCGACTGATCCCCTTTCTGATCGTCTGTTATTTCGTGTCCTTCCTGGACCGGGTGAATCTGGGCTACGCGGGCGCCGCGATCAGCAAGCAGTTCGGCTTTACCGGCACGGTGTTCGGCCTCGGCGCCGGCATCTTCTTCATCGGCTATTTCCTGTTCGAAGTGCCGAGCAACATCCTGCTCGACAAATACGGTGCCCGGCGCTGGATCGCCCGCATCATGCTGACTTGGGGCATCGTCTCCGGCGCCACCGCCTTCGTGCAGGGCGAATATAGTTTCTACACGATCCGCTTCATCCTGGGCGTGGCCGAGGCGGGCTTCTTCCCCGGTATCATCCTGTATCTGACCTTCTGGTTCCCCGCCGCCTATCGCGCGCGGATCGTCGGCTGGTTCATGGTCGCCATCCCGATCTCCAGCGTGCTGGGCGCGCCGGTCTCAAACTGGGTGCTGACGTTCGACGGCCTAGGCGGTCTCGCCGGCTGGCAATGGCTGTTCCTGATCGAGGCGGCTCCCTCGCTGATCCTCGCCGCCGTCGTGCTGGGCTACCTGACCGACAAGCCGTCCCAGGCCGCCTGGCTCGAGGAGGACGAGCGCAAGTGGCTGTCCGACACGCTCGAGGACGAGCGCAAGCATCGGGAATCGGTCAAGAAGTTCAAGCTGGGCGAAACGCTGCTGAACCCGCGCGTCCTGCTGCTGTCGCTGGTCTATTTCGGCGATGTGGCGGCGCTCTACGGCGTCGGCTTCTGGCTGCCGCAGATCCTGGCGCCGTTCCATCTCGACCCGGTGACCTATGTCGGCGCGCTCGCCGTGCCCTATGCCGTCGGCGCCGTCGCCATGATCTGGTGGACCAAGCGGTCCGATCGGAGCGGCGAACGCAAGCTGCATGTCGCGATCCCGGCCTTCGTCGCCTGCCTGGGCCTGGCGCTGGTGCCCGTGGTCGGTGATCCGATGGCCAAGGTGGCGCTGCTGTGCGTCGCCGCCATGGGCATCTTCTCGATGCTGCCGGTGTTCTGGACCCTGCCGACCGCGTTCCTGACCGGCACGGCCGCGGCGGGCGGCATCGCGCTCGTCAATTCGATCGGCAATCTGTCGGGCTATGTCGGCCCGCAGATCATCGGCGTGATCAAGGATGCGACCGGCAGCTACGACGGCGGCATCTGGTTCCTCGCGGCTTGCGCCTTTGTCGCCGGCGTGATCGTGCTGCTGCTCGGCCACAAGCCGGAATATGAGAAAATCTCCGCCGCGGCACCGGCCGAATAGATCGGCGGCACTGGCGTACCGACCCGGGAGGGGGTGGAATCGTTCCACCCCCTCTTTCTTTTGTGTTGAACCTCAACCACTTGATCCAATGACCTCTATGATCGGAGTAACGGCATGAGCGTGGCGATGTTGGCGGAACGGGTCGGCCGGGAATTGGGCGTGTCGCCCTGGCATATGATCGAACAGGACCGGATCGACCGGTTTGCGGATGCGACCGACGACCATCAATGGATCCATGTCGACCAGGCCCGGGCATCCGGCGGCCCGTTCGGCACGACCATCGCCCATGGCTTCCTCACGCTCTCGCTGCTGGCGCCGACCGCCTATCAGGTCATGGCCGACATCTTCGCCGGCGCCACCGCCTTCAATTACGGGCTGGACAAGGTCCGCTTCATCAATCCGGTCAAGGTCGGCGCCCGGGTGCGCAACCGCATCAAGCTCATCTCGGTCGAGCCCAAGGGCGACGGACGCTGGCTCTTGACCAGCGAGAACACCTTCGAGATCGAGGGCGAGGACAAGCCCGCGCTGATCGCGGTCAGCCTGGTGATGATCCTGCCCGGATGACCCCGGTTTGCCCATGACCGCGCGCGATCCCCGTCTCGCCGCCAAGCGCGCCGGCCTCCGCCGCATGCGCTGGGTCGCGACCGGGCTGCTGCTGGTCATGCTGGTCCTGCTGGCGCTGGGGTTGGCGTTCCGCGCCCGCTGGCCGGCGCTCGACTGGCTGATCGCCTTCGCCGAGGCCGCGACGGTCGGCGCCGTCGCCGACTGGTTCGCGGTCGTGGCCCTGTTCCGCCGGCCGCTGGGCCTGCCCATCCCACATACGGCACTCATCCCGCGCAACAAGGACCGGATCGGCGCCGAACTCGGGCGCTTCATCGAACAGCAATTCCTGACGCCCGAAAACGTGACCGCGAAGCTGAGCGAGCTCGATCCGGTCGGGCGCGGCGCCCGCTGGCTGTCGCTGCCGGCGAACCGCGCCCGCGTCGCGGCTCGGCTGCACGAGGCACTGCCGACCCTGCTCGATGCCCTCGACGATGCCGAGATCGAACGGTTGATCGGCGGTGCGGTCAGCCGGCGGCTGCAGGCGCTCGATCTCGGCCGCCTGTCGGGGGCGGCGCTCGATTTCGTCACCGAGAACGAGCGGCACCAGGCGCTGCTCGACCATGCGCTGGTGCTGATTGCCGGCTGGCTCGACCGCAACCGGTCGATGATCCTGATCAAGTTCGGCGAGCAATCCTCGTTCACGCCGAAATTCGTCGATGGCTACATCGTGAAGCGTTTCGTCGATGGCATGATCGACCTGATCCGCGAGGTGGCCGACACGCCGCATCACGAGATCCGCCTCCGCTTCGACCATGCCGTGCGCGATTTCGTCGAGCGGCTCGGCACCGATCCGGGTTTCCGCGCCCGAGCCGAGGCGGTGAAGCAGGATACGCTGCGCCTGCTGGCGCCGGAGAAATTCACCGCCAGCCTGTGGCGCGAGCTGAAGCGGCACTTGGCCGAACCGGCCGACGGCGCCGTCTCGCCGTTGGAACAGCAGATCGACCGGGCGCTGGGCCATCTGGCGCGCTCGCTGCGCGAAGATGCCGAGCTGAAGGCCCGGGTCGATCGCGCGGTGACGAGGGTCGCCGGGGCCTTGACCGGGCGGCTCCGCCATCAGGTCGGATCCCTGATCGCCGACGTGGTCCGGCGCTGGGACTTCCGCGAAGTCGGTGACCGGCTGGAGTTGGAGGTCGGGCGCGACCTGCAATTCATCCGCCTCAATGGCACGATCGTCGGCGGGCTGGTCGGCCTTGCCCTGCATGCGCTACTGCATCTGGTGGGCGCGGGGTGATTGAGGCGTGGTTCAACCTATGGTGCCAGAACCCGGCTCTATGGCATATTGTCCGTCCGCGTTATGTCTTTCGAGAGCCCCATCCCATGGCCCTAACGGTGATGCCGAGAAACGTCGTCCTTTTCGAACGGCTTGGATATTTCACCATACTGGTCGGAGGCGCAGCGTCGATGGCGGCGAATTGGGAAACGATCGCCCATTTTTTCGCGCTGTACTCGGGGGGCTATTTTCTTGTCATCGTTGCCTCGTTCGCCATTCAGATCTTCTGGATCTGGATGATCGCGCGCAAACGACAAAGCTGGGCGCGGTGGCCCAGCGTCGTTGTGATCGCAATCGTCGTCTTGATGACGATCTTTAATGCCAAGACCATGTTTCAAACAAATCCGGTGGCGGAGATCATAAAGATCGCCATCTATCTGCTGTGGATAATCGAATTTTCCCTCCTATTTACCAAGGAGGCGAAGGCTTGGTTCGTGTTTCCGCCAAGCCCCGCAAGCGAGGGTGAGGCTGTGTCTCCAACCGAGGCGTGAGGAACGGATCATGGCGACGGTTCGATGGTCGTTTTGCCTGGCAATGCTGGCGCTGGTGTCGGGACCGGTGTTGGCGGGTGATCTGCAGGTCGGCGGCACCGCGCTGACGGCGTTGTCACCAGACACGACGACATCCGGCACGACCACGCTCGGACCATCGGCACTCGGTACGCTGACACCGGCCAAGCCCGGAACCCAGGCACCGCTGGTCGGGCTCGACAGCAGTGCGCTGGTGCTGGCCCCGCCCGGCGCCGCCGCCGCCGCGCGCAACGATGGGTTGGCGGGCTCGCCCCAGACCGGCATCGACCTCAGCTATACCCCGCCGGCCGAGCGCGACAGCTATCTCAATTCCCAGGATTTCGCCGACCATCTGCAGACCTCGACCCGGGCCGGCCATCATCCGTCCGCGCTCAGCCAGCTGGGCGGTGCCGCCGAGGGCATGGCGATCAACGGCGCCCTCCTGGGCATCGAAGGCCTGACGCTCGGCGCCCATTAGCCAGCTTGCTTGCCGTCGTTTGGTCCGGTCGCCATGATGCGGCCTGATCGATCGAGGAGCGGGCACGCGTGGAAGGTAAGCCGGCGGGCAAACAGCAGACGCGCGTGCCGACCCATGAGGAGGCGCCCCGGACGTTTCAGCGCATGCTGTCCGGCCGGCGCCTGCATCTGCTCGACCCCAGCTCGATCGATCTCGAAATCTCCGATCTGCTGATCGGCATCAGTCGGGTCAACCGCTGGTGCGGCCAGACCATCGGCGAGGTCGGATTCAACGTGGCCCACCATTGCTGCGTGGTCGAGCGCGTGCTGGTCGAAATGGTCTGGCCGTCGGCGCCCCTGGGCGCCCGGCGCTGGGCGCTCGCCCATGACCTGCCCGAGGCGGTCTATGGCGACGTGGTGACCCCGGTCAAGGCGGTGCTGGGCCAGGCCTATAAGGAGCTGGAACATCGGCTCGAAGTGGCGCTGTGCCTGGCGCTGGGCTTCGGCAGCACCGTGCCCGAGGAATGGCGACGGCTGGTCAAGCGTGCCGACCGGATCGCCGCGGTCAGCGAAGCGGTCAGGCTCGCCGGCTGGGCCGAGCCCGAGGCGCGCAAGCTGGTCGGCGGCGGCTATCGCGGCAAACTCTGGGACGGGCCGCTCGAACCCTGGGGCGAGCGCGAGGCGCGGGAGGTCTGGCTAGAACGCTTTCGCGCCGCCGGCGGACGGGCTTGAAATCGGACAGCCGTATCAAACACTTCATGCGACAATAGGAACCTGCCAGGGTAGATTGCTCCGAGTCCGGATACCGCTAGGATCTTCCGCCATGAGGGTTGGGGCATTTGCCGACGACTCTCTCAGGAGATGTCCATGAGCCTCGATCCCGTCATCCTGTCGCGCCTTCAGTTCGTCTGGGTCGTGGCCTGGCACATCCTACTGCCCGCTTTCACGGTCGGGCTCGCCTCCTTCATCACCATGCTCGAAGGGCTGCATGCCTGGACCGGCAAGCCGATCTATCTCAGGGTCTCGAAATTCTGGATCCGCATCTTCGCGGTCTCGTTCGGCATGGGCGTCGTCTCCGGCATCGTCATGCCGTTCCAGTTCGGCACCAACTGGAGCCGGTTTTCCGATGCCACGGCCAATGTCGTGGGCCCTCTGTTCGCCTATGAAGGCCTGACCGCCTTCTTCCTCGAAGCGGCGTTCCTGGGCGTGCTGCTGTTCGGCCGCAAGCTGGTGCCGCCCTGGGCGCATTTCATCGCCGCCTTCATGGTGGGCTTCGGCACGCTGCTGTCGTCGTTCTGGATCATCGCGGTCAACAGCTGGATGCAGACGCCGGGCGGCTACACCATCGGCCCCGACGGCCGGTTCTTTCCGGCCGACTGGACCCAGATCATCTTCACCGCCTCGTTCCCGTTCCGCCTCGCCCATACGGTCAGCGGCTTCTATGTCACCACCGCCTTCGTCGTGCTGGCGATCGGCGCCTATACCATCCGCGCCGGAAAATTCGTCGACGAGGGCAAGCTGATGCTGCGCATGGCGCTGGCGTTCCTCACCCTTTTCGTGCCGCTGCAGATCGTGCTGGGCGACGCCCAGGGCCTGAATACGCTCGAACATCAGCCGGCCAAGCTCGCCGCGATGGAGGGTCTGTGGGACGGTGGCAACGGCGTGCCGGCCTCGCTGTTCGGCATTCCGAACCAGAGCGCCGAGAAGAATGATTTCGAGATCGCGGTGCCCAAGCTCGGCAGCCTCTATCTGACCCATAGCTGGGACGGGGCGGTCAAAGGCCTCAAGGATTTCCCCCCGGATCAGCGGCCGCCGGTGATTGTGGTCTATTTCGCCTTTCGCATTATGGTCGGCATCGGTCTGTTGATGCTGGCGATCGTCGCCATGGGCTGGGTCCTGCGCTGGCGCGGCAAGTTCTATGACCAGGCCTGGTACCTCAAAGGGCTGCAATGGTCGATGCCGCTCGGCTTCATCGCGGTCATCGCCGGCTGGACCACGACCGAGGTCGGCCGGCAGCCCTGGACGGTCTATGGGCTGCTGCGCACCAGCGATAGCGTTTCGCCGTCGCTGACCGGTTTCGACGTCATCCTGTCGTTGGCGCTCTATATGGCGATTTATCTGCTGGTCTATCCGACCGGTATCCGCTTCATGCTGCGCATCGTGTGGAACGGGCCGCTCGATGCCGATCCCGAGAACGAGACCAAGGTCGAGGGCGGCCGGCCGGCCTTGCCGGTCCAGGCGCTGCCCCAGACACAGCCCGGCCAGGGAGGTGCGTCATGAACGGGCCGATCCTCGACCTGGTCGGCATCTGGACGGTGATCCTGGGTGTCGGCGTGTTCCTCTATGTCTTGCTCGACGGTTTCGACCTGGGCGTCGGCATGCTCTACGGCCTGCACCGCGAGAGTGCGGCACGCGGCATCATCATGAATTCGATCGCGCCGATCTGGGATGGCAACGAGACCTGGTTGATCCTGGGCGGGTTGGCTTTGCTCGCTGCCTTTCCCTTGGCCTTCGCCATCATCATTCCGGCGCTCTATTTCCCGATCCTGCTGATGCTGCTGGCGCTGATCTTCCGCGGCGTCGCGTTTGAATTCCGCTTCAAGGACAAGGCGCATCGCGGTTTCTGGGACAATGCCTTCGCTTACGGCTCCGCGGTCGCCACCTTCGCGCAGGGCACCGTGCTGGGCGCCTTCATCCAGGGCTTCAATGTCGAGGGCCGGCGTTTCGTCGGCAGCTCGTTCGATTGGATCACGCCCTTCTCGGCCTTGACCGGCCTCGCCTTGATGGCGGGCTATTGCCTGCTCGGCGCCGGCTGGCTGGTGCTGAAGACCCAAGGCGAGCTGCAGGCCTGGTCGCGCCGGCAAGGCCGCCGGGCGCTCGTCCTGGTGCTGGTCGCGATCGGCATCGTCAGCCTCTGGACGCCCTATCAGGCGGCCGACATTGCCGAGCGCTGGTTCTCCTGGCCCAATATCGCGCTCCTGGCACCGGTGCCGCTCGCATCCCTGGTGCTCGCCGCCGCGGTCTGGTTCAGCTTCGGACGGATGTTGGGGCCGAAACACGATTCCCTGCCGTTCGTGTTTTCGATCGGGTTGTTCCTGATGGCCTATCTGGGCATTGCGATCAGCCTGTGGCCGAACATCGTGCCGCATCGCTATTCGCTGTGGGAGGCGGCATCCTCGGAGAGCACCCAGGCGTTCCTTCTGGTCGGCACCCTGTTCCTGCTGCCGATCATCCTGCTCTATACCGGCTGGTCCTATTGGGTGTTCCGCGGCAAGATCAAGGCCGACGCCGGCTATCATTGAAGGTGAGCACATGCAGCGTTTCGGGCTGGCACTTCTGCTCGCGGGCCTGTCGATGGCCGGCAGCGCCACGGCGAACGACGTGCATCTGCTGACCACCGGCGCCTTCAAGGGCGTGGCGCTGTCGCTGATCCCGCAATATGAGGCGCAATCGGGCAACAAGGTCGTGGTCGAGAGCGATACGGCCGGCGGCATCATCCATAAGATCGAGACCGGCGCGCCGTTCGACCTGGTCGTGCTGACCTCGCAAGCGGTCGGCGACCTGGTGACCGAGGGCAAGCTCGTCTCCGAAAGCTCGACCGACCTCGCCAAGGTCGGTGTCGGCGTCGCGGTCAAAACCGGCGCCCCGCATCCCAATTTCGGCACGGCCGAGGCGTTCAAGCAGATGCTGCTCAAGGCCAAGTCGATCGCCTATATCGACCCCAAGGCCGGCGGCTCCAGCGGCATCTATATCTCCGGCCTGATCCAGCGCATGGGCATCGACCGGAAGCTCAAACGCAAGACCGTGCTGGTCAATGGCGGTCTGGTCGGCGACAAGGTCGCGAGCGGCGAGGCCGAGATCGGCCTGCAGCAGATCAGCGAACTCATGGCGGTCAAAGGCATCGACATGCTGGGCCCCCTGCCGAAGGAGATCCAGAACTACACGGTCTATGGCGCCGGCATCGCCGTGAAGGCGGAGGAGCCGGTCGCGGCCAAGGCGCTGCTGGACGTGTTCACCGGACCCTCGGCCGCAGCCGTGCTGCAGGCCAGGGGCATGCAGTTGCCGGGGATGTAGAAATTTCGCTCTCGCGTTTGACGAGAGGTAGTTTTTATGGAACAAATCATGAACACATGACTTTCGTCAGAGAGCTGCCGAAATGGGCCTGCCAATCGTCAAGTATCGCCTCTCAGATGAGCCCAGGGACTTTGGTCTCAGCTGCGGCGCGCATGGCCTGACGCTCGCTGGCGTACCGCTGCTCAAGCGAACGGAAGCAGGTTTTCAGCCGAGACCGTTGGAAGAAATCGGCAGGCTGATCGGTCGTGCCTATCAAACCGATGCTGACATCGCCGGGCTCATGGGGGGCCTCAATGCCGTCGCGCGGGCGCTCAATGGGGGCGAGCAGACTCGCGCAATGGTCGCGGCTCTTCTGCTGAAACTGCCGGACCTGGATTGGGACGGTGCGGCGCGGATCGCGCTGGCTGATGAGGCGCTGAGCAAAGCCGGCTTCAATCCTGATGAAGGTCGGGATTCCCAGGGACGATGGACGACAGATGGAGCCCTGGTTGGAAGTCCCGCTAACGATCACCTTCGTGCGCCCGGACGAAACAGGGATCGATTGCCGCTGCTTCCGCCTCAGGATTCAGCGGAAGATGCTGATCTCCTTGAAATTGCTGACAACAGCAAGTTTCACAACGAGATCCAGCAAGGCCTAGCGGATGACCTGCGGGCGCACGGCCTGATCGCGGAGACCGAAGTAAATCTAACCTTCGTGGGTTCAGACATTACAGCGCGTGCCGATATTGTCGCGATGGTGCCTGGGAATCCGACGTCGTTGACGCTGATTGAAATAAAGACCGGACCGAGGTCGCGTTTGGAGAACGATCAGGTCTGGGTTTACCCAGGTTTCGTGCATGGTGATATCGTCGCCTCATCCGATGCGAAAATTGCATCGTTCGGATTTTCTCCCGGCCAGCCGCTGCCCGTCGGTCGAGCCTATATCTGGTACGAACGACATCCCGACACGCCAAGGTTCATCTTTCCGATCGAGCCGATTTTTCCATTTCTTTGGAACGCGCCGCCATGACCATGTCCGCAAAACATCTGATGATTGTGTTCCCACTCGCGTGTGGGATTGGCGCGTGTTCTCCCGATGCATCGAAGGAAGTCGCCGTGAAGCCTGAGATAAAGTCCATTACCTCGATGACCCTCTATGAAGCGACGAAAACCGAACTGGTATCGTCGGACATTGCGGTAAAATTGGCCGAATTGATGTTTCGGAAAATCTATGGCGAGGCGGTGCTGGCCAAACAACTGCCGCTGAAAGTATTGGATCGTGGCGAAGCGTGGCAGGTCGAAGGCACCTTTCGCAAATATTCCTCGCCGGATCTCGAAGACCCCGAGGGCGGCCAATTGGTAATCGTAGTCAAGAAGACGAATTGTCAGATTCTCGAATTCGCGCGCCTGATGATCTTGCCTCAATCCGGGACTCCGCTGCCTTCGAATCCACCACCGTCTCCGCCACCAACTTCACGAACGCCCTGACCGCGCCGCCGCGTTCGTCGCGCCGGTGGGCCAGCAGCACCGTGCTGGCCGCCTGGGGCGTATCCAGCGGGCGGTAGACCACGCCTTCGACCTGAATGCGCCGGAGCGAGTCCGGCAGGATGGTGACGCCCAGGCCGGCCGCGACCAGGCCGATCAGGGTCGGGGCCTCGCGCGCCTCTTGGGTGACGGTCGGGCTGAAGCCCTGGTCGGCGCAGATGGCGACGATCTGGTCCCAGATGCCGGTGCCGGCGTCGCGCTCGAACATCACGAACGGCTCGTGCGCCAGCGCCGCGATCGGCACCACGGCGAGGGCCGCCAGCGGATGGTCGTCGCGCAGCACCAGCATCAGCCGGTCGGTCATGATGTTGAGCGCCTCGACTTCCGGCGGGATCGGCGCGAAGGGCGAGCGGATGAAGGCCAGGTCCAGCTTGCGCGCGACCAGGGCCGCCAGCTGCTCGCGCGTGGTCATGCCGACCAGCTTCAGATGCACCTCGGGGAAACGCTGGCGAAACGCATAGATCACCTGCGGCATGACCGCGGTGAAAGGCGAGGAGGCGGTGAAGCCCAGGCGGATCTCGCCGATCTCGCCCTCGCCGGCGCGACGCACCACGGCAATGGCGCGTTCGGCCTGGGCCAAGGTCGCGCGCGCCTCGACCAGGAACAGCGCGCCCACGGGCGTGAGCGCCACCTTGCGCGAGCCGCGGTCGAGCAGCCGGACCTTCAACTCCCGCTCCAACGCCTGGATCTGCAGGCTCAAGGGCGGCTGCTGAATGCCCAGCCGTTCGGCGGCCCGGCCGAAATGCAACGCCTCGGCGACGGCAACGAAGGCGCGGAGGTGGCGGAACTCCATCGATCGATATCCAATTCATATCAATAAACCGATATCGATATATTAGACACGGGCGCGGGCTGTGCCTACCTTGATGGCAGCACCCAAAAGGCCTTGTTCCATGTCCACGCTGCCGTTCGCCGAGGAAGCCACCCGCATTCTCGGCGGCACCGCCCAGTTTCGCCGGACCAATCTGGCGCTGTTCCTGTCGGGCTTCGCGATCTTCGCGCTGCTCTACGGGGTGCAGCCGCTGATGCCGGTGTTCGCCGCCGAATTCCATGTCAGCCCGGCGACCAGCAGCCTGACCATCTCGCTCACCACCGGTGCCGTCGCGGTCATGATGCTGTTCGCCGGCGCCGTCGCCGACGCGGTCGGGCGCAAGCGCATCATGTGCATCTCGATGGTGCTGTCGGCGCTCTTGACCATCGCCGCCGCCTTTGTGACCAGCTTCAACCAGCTGCTGGCCCTGCGGCTCATGATGGGCATCGCCTTGAGCGGCGTGCCGTCGATCGCCATGGCCTATCTGGGCGAGGAGATCGATCCGCGCTCGGTCGGGCTGGCCATGGGCCTGTTCATCGGCGGCAGCGGCTTCGGCGGCATGGTCGGCCGGGTCGTGACCGGCGCCTTGACCGACTATGCCTCCTGGCGCGTGGCGTTGCTGGTGCTGGGCGGGTCGAGCCTGCTGGCGGCGGCGCTGTTCTGGCGCAGCCTGCCGGAGTCGCGGCATTTCACCCCGCGCAAATTCCATCCCTGGCGGCTGGTCACCGGCCTGGGCGAGCAATTCGCGGTCAAGGGCCTGCCCTGGCTGTTCGTGATCGCGTTCCTGCTGATGGGCAGCTTCGTGACGCTCTATAATTACGTGGGCTTCCGCCTGATGGCGCCGCCCTACAGCCTGAGCCAGACCGTGACCGGCAGCCTGTTCACCGTCTATCTGATCGGCATCTGGGCGTCGGCCTGGGTCGGCGGCCTCGCCGACCGGTACGGCCGGCGGCGCATGCTGTGGATCATGGTGCTGATCATCATCGCCGGCATCACCTTCACGCGGGCGGATTCCGTGGCGATGATCGTGCTGGGCATCGCCACCGTCACCTTCGGCTTCTTCGGCGGCCATTCGATCGCGTCGAGCTGGATCAGCCGGCGCGCCGGACCGTCCAAGGCCCAGGCTTCGTCGCTCTATCTGTTCTTCTACTATACCGGCTCGGCCCTGGTCGGGTCTTACGGTGGCGTGGTCTGGAGCGCTGGGGGCTGGGCGGGCGTCGCCGATCTCTTGACCGGGCTGCAATGCCTGGCGCTGCTGGCGGCCTTGCGCTTGAGTTTCCTGAAACCTCTGTCGGCGGCCCCGTGACCACCGTATGATCGCCTGACCCAACGCGGAGGCTCACGATGCGCATTCTGGTGACCGGGTTCGATCCGTTCGGCGGAGAGCCGGTCAATCCGGCCCTGGAGGCTGTGATGCGGCTGCCGACGGCGCTCGGAGCCCATACGATCGAGTGCAAGCAGCTGCCGACGATGTTTCACCGCGCCCTCGACGTGCTGGGCGATGCGGTCCGCACGCTGCGGCCGGATATCCTGCTCTGCGTCGGCCAGGCCGGCGGCCGGACCGAAATCTCGATCGAGCGGGTCGCGATCAACGTCGATGACGCGCGCATCGCCGACAATGCCGGCGCGTCGCCGATCGATCAGCCGATCGTGCCGGGCGGTCCGGCCGCCTATTTCACCAATCTGCCGCTGAAGGCGATGGTTCGGGCCCTGGTCGAGGCCGGCATCCCGGCCAAGGTCTCGAACACGGCGGGCACGTTCGTGTGCAACCACGTGTTCTACGGCGCCATGCATCTGGTCGCGACCGAGTTTCCGGCCATGCGTGCCGGCTTCGTCCATATCCCGTTCCTGCCCAAGCAGATTTCCCGCAATCCGGGCCAGCCGTCGATGGCGGTCGACACCGTGGTTGCGGGATTGCTGAAAGCGATCGAGGTCGCCGCCGGCCGGACCGAGGATATCGCCGTCGCCGACGGCGCTACCCACTAACCATCCGCTAAGCCGAGGCGACCCGGCCGGCGCGGTGGATGCCGCATTCGGTCTTGGCTTGGCCGACCCAGCGGCCGGCGCGCGGGTTTTGGGCGTCATCGGCCGGTGCCGTGCAGGGCAGGCAGCCGACCGAGCGATAGCCATGGGCGATCAGCGGATGGCGCGGCAGGTCCAGCGCCTCGAACGCTTCCTCGACCTGTTCCGGCGACCAGTCGGCGATCGGGTCGATTTTGATCAGCCCGTCGACCGCCTCGATCCGCGGCATGAAGCGACGCAGCGCGCCGTGCGAGCTCTTGCGGCCGGAAATCAACGCATCGAATTCGGAGATTGCCGCCTGCAGCGGCTCGACCTTGCGCAAGGAGCAGCAGGCGTCGGTGTCGAACTGCCAGAGGGCTGCGTCCGGATCGCGAGCGGTACGCGCCTCGTCGCGGGCGCCGACGGTCCGGACATCGGTCAGGCCCAGCCGGCGCTGCACCAGGTCCCGATAGGCCAGCGTCTCCGGAAAATGATGGCCGGTATCCAGGAAGATAATGGGAATATTGGGATTTACCCGCGCCGCCAGCGCCAGCAGCAATGCCGATTCCGTGCCGAACGACGAGACGATCGCGACGCGGCCGGGGAATTCATCCTCGATCACCGCACGCAGAAACTCCTCCGTACCCGCGCCCTGATACTGACGACCGATCGCGGCCGCCCGTTGCCGTGCCTTAAGATCAAGATCCATCACGCCCGTCCCGCATTTACAAAGCATCTTCGGGGCGTCGCACGGGCGTCCCGCTTTAGCTGCATTTTTTAAGCGCCCGCAAGCTGATGCTCAAATCGGCGCTGTGGGATGAATATTGTTTTACAAATCCGGTATGTCAATAAGTCAGAATCACAAACTTTATCCGTTTAATCGCGCTGTGGCATGTTGGCATCAGCCGGCGATTTCCCTTGGGTGGCACGATCGGGTAAAATGCCGCCATGGCCGACCCCTCCGCCCCTCTGACCGTCACCGTGCCCAGCCCGCTGGGTATGCTGACCGTGACCGAGGAGGACGGCGCCATCACCCGGCTGCGCTGGCGCGGCAAGGTCGCGACCGTGGCGCCGACACCGCTCCTGGCCGAGGCCGCGCGCCAGCTCGCCGCATATTTCGATAAAAGTCTGAAGGATTTCGATCTGCCGCTGCGCCCCGAGGGCTCGCCGTTCCAGCAGGCGGTGTGGCAGGCCATGTGCCGCATCCCGTCGGGCTCGACCCGCAGCTATGGCGCGATCGGGGCCGAGGTCGGTGCGCCGGCGCGGGCGGTCGGCGGGGCCTGCGGCACCAACCCGATCCCGATCATCATCCCATGCCATCGCATTCTGGCGACCGGCGGCGCGCTCGGCGGCTATAGCGGCCAGGGCGGGAACGAGACCAAACTGTTCCTCTTGGCGCTGGAAGGGGCCGAGGCGGCAGACGCGGACCCGCGTCAGATGCGCTTGCTGTAGCCCGGATGCGCATTCGGGATTTCGCTGCCGGGGATGTCGACGCCTGCGCCCGGATCCTGACCCTCGCCAGCGGCGTGATCGAGGCCGGCTGGCCGCCGATCGATATCCCGGAATTCCGGCGGGTGACCAAGGCCGAGGAGATTCTGGTCGCCGAACGGGGCGGCCATGTGCTGGGCTTCCTCACCTGCTACCGGCCGCATCGCTTCATCCATCATCTCTATGTCGACCCGGCCTATTGGCGCCAGGGCATCGGCAGCGCGCTGCTGGCCGCGGCCCAGGTGCTGCTCGACGGCGGGGCGAAGCTCAAATGCCGGCAGAGCGATCTGGCCGCGCGGGCCTTTTACCGCAGCCAGGGCTGGGACGAGCACCCGGGCGGCCGCGACGACCGGGGGCCGTGGCTCTGGCTGAAACAAAACGGCCGGCGGGGATAACCCGGCCGGCCGTTCTTGTTGTTGGATCAAAGCCGCCTATCGGCGATTGCCGCGTTCGCGGCGAGGCGCCTCGTTGGTCGCATCCAGCTCGTCCGGGGCGGAACGGCTGCTGAGACCTGCGACCAGATCGCCGAAGGTGCCGAGCGCGCGCGGAGCGGATGCTGCCTGCGGACGCTGTTCCGGACGACCCTGGTTACGGGGTCCCTGATGCACCGGCTTCGCCTGCTGCGGCTTATGCGGGTTGGCATGGGCCGGACGGCCGTGCGGATGCGGGGCGGCGCCGGCCTGGACCGGGGCGACCGTCGCCGCCGGACGTTGGCCCTGGTTGCGCTGGTCTTGGTTTCGCTGGGGCGCCTGACCCTGGCGCTGGCTGTTCCGATCGCCACCACGATTCTGCGGACGACCGCCGCGGTTGTTCTGCGGGCGTGGCGGACGCTGATCGTCGGACGGGTGGGTTACGACCGGCGTGGTCGCCGGCGGGCGGGCCAGCACCGGCACCGCCTGCTTGGTCAGCCGTTCGATATCGCGCAGGTAGGCGCGTTCCTCGCCGTCGCAGAACGAGATGGCGCTGCCCTCGGCACCGGCGCGCGCGGTGCGGCCGATGCGATGGACGTAGCTTTCCGGAATGTTCGGCAGCTCGAAATTGATGACATGGGAAATGCCGTCGATGTCGATGCCGCGCGCGGCGATGTCGGTCGCGACCAGCGCCCGGACGTTGCCGGCGCGGAAGCCCTCCAGCGCCGCCTGGCGGGCCGATTGCGACTTGTTGCCATGGATTGCGGCGGCGCCGATGCCGGCCTTGCCCAGGAACTCGGTCACCTTGTTGGCGCCATGCTTGGTGCGGGTGAAGATGATGACGCGGCTGAACGCCGGATCGGCCAACAGATCGGCCAGCAGCTGGCGCTTCTCCTTGCTGTCGCAATGGATGACGCCCTGGACGATCTTCTCAACCGTGGTCGCGACCGGGGTGACCTCGACGCGCACCGGCTCCTTCAACAGGCGGCCCGCGAGCTTCGCGACCTCGTCCGGCATGGTGGCCGAGAAGAAGAAGGTCTGGCGCTGGTTCGGCAGCTTGGCGATCACGCGCTTCACGTCATGGATGAAACCCATGTCGAGCATGCGGTCGGCCTCGTCGAGCACGAAGGCCTCCAGGTTTTCGAACTTGATGAAACCCTGGTTCATCAGGTCGAGCAGGCGGCCCGGCGTCGCCACCAGGATATCGACGCCCGGCTTCATCGCGTCGGTCTGCGGCTTCTGGCCGACGCCGCCGAAGATGACGGTGTGGCGGAGGCCCAGGTTGGCGCCGTAGTTCTTGACGCTTTCGCCGATCTGGATCGCGAGTTCGCGGGTCGGCGTCAGCACCAGCGTGCGGGCGGTGCCCGGCTTGCGGCTGCCGCCGGACGTGCTCAGCTTCTGCAGGATCGGCAGCGTGAAGGCCGCGGTCTTGCCGGTGCCGGTCTGGGCGATGCCCAACAGGTCGCGGCCTTCGAGCGCGTGGGGAATGGCCTGGCGCTGGATCGGTGTCGGCGTCTCATAGCCTTCGGCGGCGAGGGCCGCTTGAATCTCCGGCCGAAGAGCCAGCTCGGAGAATTTCGTAATTTCGGTCATGTGTTTCTTCTGACGCGATCGGGCCGCCCTGTTCCGGGGCGGACGCGCATCGCGCTTGTCGTCCCCTGCCGCGCGCTAAGCCGGTGGGACGGGATCAAGGGGAGACGTTTCGAAATGCATCGGCGCAGATCTGGAGCACTGCAGCCGTCTGGCGCGATCGCGAAACGGGAAAAGATGTGCCCCGTTGGATCAGGGCTTCAAAGCGGTCTTCGAGGGGCGAAACCCTCGAGAGAGGATGGCGCGCCCGAAGAGATTCGAACTCCTAACCCCCAGATTCGTAGTCTGGTGCTCTATCCAGTTGAGCTACGGGCGCGCAATCGACGACGAAACCGCCGTTCGAGGTGGCGGACACTAGTCGAACTCGATCAGGCCTGCAAGGCTGGATACCAGGCTCGGGCGATGGCGGGCCATGCGTCCGGCGCAGAGCGCGGGCCGCGAGAAAATTCGGAAAAATCCAGGCCGGCCGCTGGTCGCCGGCCGAACCCGGGCCACTTGTTCTGATGACCGCTGCTCTGGAGCCTCGCCATGCGTCGTTCGATCCTGTTGTTCGTCTTGTTCGCGGGCCTGGGCCTGGGCGTCGCCCGGGCCGATCCCAGTCCGGCCGATCGGTCGGCGATTCAGTCTGTCATCCAGCGGCAGCTCGATGCCTTCCAAGCCGACGACGGCAAGGGTGCCTTCGCACTGGCGTCCCCGAGCATTCGCGAACAATTCGGCACACCGGAGAATTTCCTGGCCTTGGTCCGTCAGGGCTATCCGATGGTCTACCGCCCGCGCGAAACCCATTTCGGCGCGCTTGATGAGGAGAACGGCCAGATCGTGCAGAAGGTTGCCTTCGTCGGACCCGACGGCGTGCTGGTGACGGCGCTCTATATCATGGAGCAGCAGCCGGACGGGTCCTGGCGCATCGCCGGCTGCATCATCGCGCGCGCGCCCTCGGAGAGTGCGTGAGAGTTTGACCGACGCGCCATCTCGCGGTAATGCCCAGGGAGGAACCCTTTAGAACGGCAGACCTCATGAGCACCAAGAGCGCGCAACGGACCTTTCCGGTTTCCTGGGAGGAATTGCATCGCAACGCCAAGGCGCTGGCCTGGCGGCTGCTCGATATCGGACCGTTCACCGGCATCGTCGCGATTACCCGCGGCGGCCTGGTGCCGGCGGCGATCGTGGCGCGCGAGCTGGAAATGCGCCTGGTCGACACTTTCTGCGTCGCGACCTACGACGACCGCTCGATCGGTGCGCCGACGATCCTGAAGGGCATCGAAGGC
>Ga0302311_10000415_pt1 | contig 54159 bp, 41 predicted proteins | sample III_Palsa_N1_3_FD_200449 | JGI IMG/M metagenome (GOLD analysis project Ga0302311, IMG submission 200449) | Peat permafrost microbial communities from Stordalen Mire near Abisko, Sweden - III_Palsa_N1_3 | ecosystem: Environmental > Terrestrial > Soil > Palsa > Peat permafrost | place: Sweden... | reverse complement strand
GCCGGACTATCGATAGGGAGCGCAATCGGGCCGGAATTTCCAGGTACCAAATGGAGAGGCGGAGTGGTGGGAACAGTATATTTGGTCACCGTTCTTGTATTAACAGCGCTCCTCGGAATAGCGAGCCGGCAAGAGCACACGTCCACGGCCGATGTGGATATGTTTCGCTTTCCTCCGATTTTGCTATCCGCTCTACGCATTGGCATCGCGGTGCCGCCCCTGGTTGGCTACGGGATATACAAGAGCTTTGGACGGCCACTCGAGATCTACGAAGGTACGTTTCTAATCATTTTCTTTGGGTCGATCACTTTGATCGCTGCTGCGCAGCTATGGATCACGAGTCAATATTTATTGAAGATTCAAGGAGGGCGCATCACAGTAAACGACTGGCGAGGACGCCGCACCACATCAATCGAAGAGATCGCCAAGGTTGAGGTTTCGCATCCGTGGCGGGGCCGCGGCTACCTGGATTTATTTAATACCGGGGGCAATAAGCTTGAGCGAATCGATGCCGGCCTGCAGGACTTCGAAGAGTTATCCGATTCGATAATCAATCAGTGCGGCCGTGGGACGATTGTTCGCGAAAAACGTCCCGGAGATAAATGGGCCCAACGCACTTTGTAACTGCTCAGCGTCAGCTGCAAGGATGCCCGACTACGGTTATCTGACGCGTGGACTCGTGGGGTAGAGGCCGACCAAGACCGCCTCAGATATCTCTCACCGCGTCCCGTACAACCGATCCCCCGCATCCCCCAACCCCGGCACGATGTAGCCATGGTCGGTGAGCTCGCGGTCGATGGCCGCGGTCCACACCGGCACTTCCGGATGGTGTTTGTGAAAGTTCGCGATGCCTACCGGCGAAGCTAACAGACACACGAACCGCAGTTCGTTGGCTCCGTGCTCCTTGAGGCGATCGACGGCGGCGATGGCGGTGTTCCCCGTCGCGAGCATTGGGTCGACCGCGATGACCAGACGCTCCCCGAGGTCGGTGGGCGCCTTGAAATAGTATTCCACCGCCACCAGCGACTCGGGTTCGCGGTACAGGCCGATGTGCGACACGCGGGCGGAGGGCACCAAATCGAGCATGCCCTCGAGCAATCCCATTCCAGCGCGCAAGATGGGGGCGAACACCAATTTCTTGCCCGCCAAAATGGGTGCCTGCATGGGCATCAAAGGAGTCTCGATATCCACGGTGTCCAGCGACAAATCCCGTGTGACCTCGTAACACAGCAGCGTCGCGATTTCCCGCATCAGTTGACGAAAACCTTTCGTCGATGTGGTCTTGTCGCGCATGAGCGTGAGCTTGTGCTGCACCAGAGGATGATCGACCATGGTCACTCTACTCATTAGAACACCGTCCCGTCGCTTGAGATTTGAAACGGCGGCCCGCCGTCGGGGCGCTTGTCGCGCGCTATGAGCCGGCCCGCCGCCCAGGTACCGCCTTCGAGTACCTTGGCGAGCGGAAATTCCACTGTCGTCAGCCCGAGCCGCGAACCCACCAGGGGCGCGATTTGATCGAGCAAGGCCACGGTCAGAGCACGCCAACCCACGACGAAGGGATCGGACACCGCATACAAATGGCCGGGCGCCGAGTGATCTCGCGGCACGAGCACACCGTCATCGACGAACAAGCCGCCATTGCGATACTCGGCCAAACCCGTCAATTCGTCGATGCGGCAGACGGTGATGCCGGCAGCCGCCAGCGGTTCGAGGAGCGAGTAGGTCAGCCATTGCGAGAGCTTGTGCAGCGGTACGTAACGACTCGCGGCCCCGCTCACGGTGGCGGCGCCGGTACCTGTGGGACCGTTGACCCAGCCCCCGGTCTCGACACCGACGCCGGTGCCGAATGCAGGATGCAGCCAGCAGTCTCCCAGGGGCACGCCGCCCAGGGTCGGGCGATTTTGCCAGATGGTGCCCAATGCCTCGAGCAACATCGCCAGAATGTCGGCCGCCGGCAGGGGCAAGCTGCCGCCTCCCGCGCGGCGCGCCAGCGCATCGAAAAGGCCGCCGGGTCGCGGCGAATCCTCGAGTCCAAAAAAATCGGACCGGGCGTGCACCGCCGAACCCAAGCGATTCAGCAATGCCGCACGCCCCTCGGCGCCGAGCAGAGGATTCGACTCGGTCACTTGAAAGGCTCTGTGGATGCTCTCGGTATCGACGCGCTGTAGAGCCTCCGCATCCACGCGCAGCGGATCGGCGGGATCATTCGACAAGCCGCCCTGCTCGAACCATCGCAAACTGGCAAGGGCAAGCCCCTCCGAGCGCGCCGCCCGTAGGCCCGTGGTCGTATCGAGGTATGACCAGTCGGGGCCGGCACCGGCATCTAGCAACACCGAGGTCAACACCAGATCGAAGGCGGCACGGGCGGCGGCCGCGGCAGTGGGCCATGAGGATTTGGCGACAATCTCCTGCCACAGATCCCGGCCATTGAATACGAAGTGCCGCCAGCGTGCGTGCACCGGCGGATCGAGCCCCGGATAGCGGTTACGCACCACGCCGGCCACGAAATCCGCGGTCGCGGGCAAGCGATCCATGTCGACACGCCAATCGGCCAGGGCATTGCCCTGCGCCAGGGCCAACATGCGCTGGGCGCTGGCCCTCACCGCCGCGGCCGTCAATAAGGTTCTGGCGTCGTTGGCGTTGGGTTGGATCTCAGAGGTCCTTGAGGTCACGTCCCACCACTTGCTCGAGATCGTCCGGCACGCCCTCCGCGGTGAAATAGCCGGCCGCTTTCTTCGCTTCGATCTCGACGGATGCGTCCTTGGGCACGAGTTCCGCGGGGATAGGCACACGCTCTCCAATCTTTATGCCGGACTCAACCAGCGCGTCGTATTTGAGATTGGACATGGACACGAGGCGATCAATGCGCGTAATGCCCAGCCAATGCAATACGTCGGGCATGAGCTGCTGGAAGCGCGCGTCCTGCACACCGGCCACGCATTCGGTCCTCGCAAAATATGTGGCCGCCTGATCTCCTCCCGGCTGGCGCTTGCGCGCGTTGTACACCAGGAACTTGGTCACCTCGCCGAGCGCCCTGCCCTCTTTGCGATTATAGACAATGAGGCCCGCGCCGCCGGCCTGCGCCTGGCGCACACATTCCTCCAGGCCGTGCGTGAGATACGGCCGGCAGGTGCAAATATCGGAGCCGAACACGTCCGAGCCATTGCACTCATCGTGCACGCGGCAGGTCAATTGACGGTTCGGGTCGTGAATCGCGGCAGGATCGCCAAAGATATACAGCGTGATACCGCCGATGGGCGGCAGAAATACTTGCAAATCGCGGCGGGTGACGAGTTCCGGATACATGCCTCCGGTCTGTTCGAACAGGGTGCGGCGTAAAGTGCCGACCGTCACACCGAAGCGCTCCGCGACGCCGGGCAGATACCACACTGGATCCACCGCCGCCTTGATGACCGACACTTCGCCGCCGGGGTGAACGATGTGCCCATCCTCTGGCAATCGACCGTGCTCGATGGCTTCGCGAATTTCCGGCAGCGTCAGGCGCGCCTTGGTAATCGCGATGGTGGGACGTACGTCGAGCCCCTCCTCGATCTCGGCGCGGAAGTCCTCGGTGATGCGGTGTCCCCACGGGTCGAGCGAGACGATCTTGTTGCCGATCCACTGCGGATGCGGGCCGATGTCGATGAGCGGTCCGGTGTCCTTCAGATCAGGGCGCGCCAGAGGACTCAACGCACCGGAGGACACCGCGAGTGCGCGATAAATCGAGTAAGCACCGCCGTGGGCGCCGATGACGTTGCGGGTCGACGGATCGGTGGTGGAACCAATCACGGGACCGCGCTCGAGCGCGGTGGGCGCGCCCCAGTGAATCGGATAGCGCAGCGACTTGGCACCCGCGGAATGCGAAGTCAGGCGAATGTGGCCTGGAGAATCCTTGGTCATGGGCGTAGCTGCAACAGCAATCCGTCATTGAAACCGCAGAAAAGCCTGCTAGCCATTAGATAATGCTCCATTACGGCGTTCCGTGACAGGTATCGCATCTCAGGGGCGTTGTCGGTAACGGCGCCCATGTGACGCACCGCGGCGGCAGCCGCTACCGGCCGCGTCCGCTACCGGCCGTCCCTAAAACGTCGCCTTGATCCCCAACCCCAAGGTCACCGGCCGCACGGTATACGCCTCGTATTCCGACAGGATCGCTGGATGCTGGATTTGCTTATGCTCGTCGAGCAAGTTCTTGGCAAAGAGAGATATCTCACAGGAACTCAGTTTCACGCCAATATTGGCGTTGAGCACGGAATACACCGGTCTCGAGTAGTCTGGGTCGGTGGGATCGAAGGAGCCGTAGGAAGGCCCGGTCCAGTCGTAGTCCGACCTGACGAACCCCTTCACGCTGTCCGAGATCGGCTGCGTGTAGTCGAAGCGGAGCGTGGCCATCCATTCGGGCACATTGAGAATGTGTTCGCCCACGGAGGCGCCCACCGAGCTCGTGACCTTGGTCAAGGCATCATGGGTATATTCCGTGGACAATCCCAATGTCAAAGCCGGCAGCGGTTTGTAGGCAATCTCGAGCTCCGGCCCCCAGATCTCGGCGTCACCGACATTGGCGGTGATGGTGTAACCGCAAATTGGCAGCGTGATGGTTTGCTGAATATTCTTCCATTTCACGTAGTAGCCGTCCAGGTTGACCGACAGCGTGTCGTCGAGGAAGCGGGCTTTGATGCCGGATTCATAGCTCCACAGCGAGTCGGAATTAAAGTTCGTTGGCGCCGATGTGAGGCCTAAATTGGTGAGGTCCGCCGCGCACAGACTGGGCGAGATATAGATTTCCGATCCGCCGATGCGAAAGCCCTGCGACGCGCTGGCATACACCGTCGCATCCGGCGTGACATCGTAAGTCAGCGAGAACTTCGGCGTGGTGGCATAAAACTTCGCGCGTGTACTCACCGGCGGGACGCCAATGGAAAAATAGCCGCCCTGGAAGTCGTTGAATATGGTGGGTGCGTAGCTGTAGCGCAGACCAGCCGTGGCCTTGAGCGCCGGCAGGATGCGATAGGACACATCGGCGAATGCGGCGTATTGCTTCTCGTCCTCCGCGGTATCGTCGGTGGCCACCGAGTTGCTCGGGAAGGTCGCTCCCGCGAACACCGGCGCATCCTGCGGCGCCACGCCATAAATATTGTCGAAGGTCTGACTGAAATCATCGATGTAGGCGTTGAATTGGCGATGCACGCGGTAGTCGGAAAAGAACACGCCGCCGACCCATGAGAGCGGCGAGTCCGACAGCGTCGAGGCTAAGCGAAATTCTTGGGTAGCGGTGGAAGTTTTCACCCAGGTATACACGGGGCCCGGCAGCAAACCGATCTGATAGCCCTGGTTCATGATGCCGTTTGGTGGATCTTGGTCGATGATGTAGCCCAAATACTCGCTGTTGTAGTAGGTGCCGTCCTCGATGCGGTTGAATTGTTGCTGGAAGTAGCTCGAGATCGAGGTGAGCTGCGCCCAATCCCACTGTTTGGCCACGGTTAGACTGCTGATCGTTACATTGTTCGTGTACGGCTCCTGAACTTCCTTTTGCTGCTGGTACAGGCCAACATCCGGAAAGAACACCGCGGTGTCGTCGGTTTTTTCCCATTCGCCATAGAAGGCCGGCGTGATGGTCAGGGTGTCGCTCACCGCCACCTTCCCGGACAGACGCAACACCGACCATTTATCGGTGTTGGTGCCGCGCCTGGCGAGCTCATCCGCGAGGTTGTAATTATCGATGTAGCCGGAATCCTCTCCGATGTCCACGCCGATGCGTACCGCCGCCTTGCCCTCGACGACGGGAATATTCACCACGCCCTGTTCGTCATAATTCACGCCGCCGTGACGGGTGCCCGAGACCTGCGAATCCATACTGCCACCGAAGGTATTGAGGTCCGGCTGGTTGCTGATGAAGCGAATGGCTCCGCCCATGGAACTGGCGCCGTACAACGTCCCTTGCGGGCCTCTGAGCACCTCGACGCGGTCCAGATCAAAGAGACGCGGCTCCACCGCGCCGTTGTAGAGATTGGTGACGGTGATGGGCACGTCATCCAAGTAAAGGCCGACCGTCGCCGAACCGGCCGATGAACTGATGCCGCGCATTTCAATGTTGTCGAGGCCGGGGCCACCACCGGATCCGAATGACAAGCCGGGAACCGCGCGACTAATATCCTCCAGGCCTTCGATGTGGCTATTTTCCAACGCCGCGGCCCCCAACACGGAGATGCTGGTAGGCACTTCCTTGGCATCTTCCGTGCGCCTCTGGGCCGTGACGACAATTTCCCCCAACGCGGCGGAGTCATAGGCATCTTCGGCGGGGGCGGCTTGTATCGCGCCCGCTCCCAGGTAAGCGGCGAGACTCAAGGAAAAAACCAGAGCCGTAGGCCCAGACCTGTGGTGTCGTGTGCTCACTTGCATCCCTTCCGTAGATTTTATTTATTACCGGCCGACGGGAAAATACCACCAATGCGCGGAACTTTCACAGACCCCAGCGATGCGAAGTGCAAAAATGGACTGCAGGCAGTTTCACGCGTGCGGTGCGTCGAGAGTGAATCCTCCAGGCAATAACTGAGCCACCGTGGTCTCTGCCATGTTGCCCAGCAGATTGGCCTGCAGCACGATGAGCGAGGGACCGCCCATTTCGAGCATGACTTGACGGCACGCGCCACAGGGGGACACGGGACCGGGTGTGTCGGCCACGACGGCGAGATGGGTAAAGTCGCCAGGACGGCAGCCGGCCGCGACGGCGGCGAACAGCGCGGTGCGCTCGGCGCAATTGCAGAGGCCATAGGAGGCGTTCTCGACATTGCAGCCGCCGAACACGCGGCCGTCCTTGGTCAAGGCTGCGGCGCCCACCTTGAAGCCCGAATAAGGAGCGTAGGCACGCTCGCGCGCCTCGCAGGCGGCTTGTATCAATGTTTGCGGTTCGATTGACATGCGTACTCCCCAGTTCAGCCCAGCAATGCCCCGGCGATGGTGGCGCTTGCGAGATTCGAAAGCGAGGCGGCGGCCACCACGCGCAGCCCGTAACGCGCGATAGGTGTGCGCAGCTCGGGATTCACTGCGCCAAAACCGCCCGCGAGAATGGCAATGGATGAGAGGTTGGCGAAACCGCAGAGTGCGAACGACACAATGACAATGGTCTTGCCGTCGAGCACCATGAGGCCGGATGCCATCACCGTGGCCGGGTCCTTGAGATACGGCGCCAGACCCACATAGCCCACGAACTCGTTGAGAATGAGCTTCTGTCCGATGAGGCCACCGGCGATGCCCGCCTGCTCCCAAGGCACGCCGATCAACCAGGCCAGCGGCGCGAAGGCGTGGCCCAAGAGCACCTCGAGATTCAACTCAGGGTGTCCGAACCAGCCCATGACCCCGCTGACCATGCCATTGAGCAGCGCGATGAGACCAATGAAGGCAATCAACATGGCACCGACGTTCAGCGCCACCCGCAGGCCGAGACCGGCGCCCGCCGCTGCGGCTTCGATGACATTGGCGGAGGGGCGCTCCTCGAAATGCAAGTTATCGAACTCGACGGTACTGGGCTGCGTCGACGGGCAGATGAGTTTGGCGAACAGTAACCCGCCGGGCACCGCCATGAGCGAGGCGGCGAGGAGATAGTCGATGCGCACGCCGAGGCCCGCGTAGCCGGCCAGCGTCGATCCCGCCACCGCCGCCATGCCGCTGGTCATGACGGCGAATAATTCGGGGCCCTCGAGCTTGTAGGCGAACGGACGCAGCGCCACCGGCATTTCGCTTTGCCCCAGGAAAATCGTAGTCACGGCCGAGAACGACTCCAGGCGGCTGACGCCGATGAGCATATGAAACACGCTGCCCAGGATTTTCACGATCCAGCGCATGATTCCCAAGTGATAAAGAACGGCGATGAGCGCGGACACATAGATGATGGCCGGCAGCACCCGAAACGCGAACACGAACCCCAGATCGCCGAACACCTCGTGCATGCGCGTACTCACCAAACCACCGAACATGAACTCCATGCCCTTGTTGCCATAGGCGATCACTTGGTTCACGCCGGAGGCCGCCGCGTCGAGCACCATGCGCCCGCGCTGCACGAAGAGCATGAGCACGCCGATGGCCACCTGCAAGGCCAAAGACGAGAGGACTACCCGCGGTTCGATGGCCCTACGATTCATGGAGAGGGCAATACCGATGGCAACCAGGACGGCAAGACCGAGAGCACCGCGTAGCAGGCCGCTCACTTCGTCAACCCTTCGATCACTTGAGCAATCCTATGGCCGTGAGACGTTCTTCCAAAAAGGTTCCCGCGCGAATGTCGGGATATTTGGCACCGGCGCCGGCGCAGGAGGGAAGACAGCGCAGCATGACATCCGCGTCCGGGTGCATGAAAAATGGCATGGAATAGCGGCTTACGTTCTCCGCCAAGGGATTAACCACGCGATGCGTGGTTGCCGGGATGACGTCATTCGTCATGCGCGCCATCATGTCCCCGGAGTCGACGATGAGATTGTTGCGGCCGGTCTCGATAGGCAGCCAGCACCCGTCGCGGTCCAGAAGTTCGAGGCCTGGGCCTTGCGGCGCAAGCAGCAAGGTGAGGAGATTGATGTCCTCATGGGCCGCCGAGCGGGCGCCGGCCGCCTCCATATCGACGGCCACGGGCGGATAGTGCAGCAGGCGCAGCACCGAATTGCGATCGCGCAGAATGGAGTCGAAGAGGTCTCGGGGCTGCGACAGCGCCGGCGTCAACGCCTCGAGGACGAGTCGCCCCGTGTCCTGGAGTGCATCGAACAGAGCGCGGAAAGTGTGCTCGAATTCAGCCTGATCGTCCGGCCAGATATTGGGCGTGAGGCCGCCGCGCCCGGCTGACGCATCAGGGCCGATTTGCCAGAACTCCTTGAGATCGGGCACGGCCTGATTTTTGGCATGTTCCGTACGAAACGGCGCGTAACCGCGTGTGCCGCCGACATAGCGGCGCTTGAGTACTTCGGGCTGCGCAAAGAACTGGGCGCTCAACGCATAGGCCTTGTCGATCAAGGCGGAGGGTACCGCGTGCTCACTCAGGATAATAAAGCCGTAGCGCTGCAGGCCGTGCATGAGCGCGGTGGAAAATGCGTCGCGAGCGCCCGGGTCCCCACCACTATAATCGGACAGACGCAATTCCGGAACGCCGGCTCGCCTCAAGGAACACCGATGTCTTCGTTCCAAACCTCCGGGTGCTTGTCGATGAAGGACTGCAATAATTGTCGGCAATCCGGCGAGTCGAGTTCGATGATTTGCACGCCGCGTTCGCGCAACCAGTCGAGCCCGCCACGGAAGGTTTTGGACTCCCCCACCACCACCGCACCAATGCCGAATTGCAAGATGAGCCCGCTGCAGTACCAACAAGGCGCCAAGGTGGTCACCATGATGGTGTCGCGATAACTGCGTTGACGCCCTGCCCGGCGAAACGCGTCGGTCTCACCGTGTACCGAGGGATCGTTTTGTTGCACGCGCCGGTTCCGACCGCTCGCCAGCAAATGGCCGTCTCGATGAAAGAGAGCCGCACCGATGGGAATGCCCCCCTCGTCAAATCCTACCTGCGCCTCTTTCAGCGCCACCGCCAACATGGCTGGCGCATCGATTTCGGATTCCATGGTCTCTCGCCTCGTTCTTGGGCCCGCGCGACCTAGTATGCCTTTAAACCCTACCTCGCCGCATCGCTGAACCAATCATCCTCGTATTCGCCTCCAATCGGCGGCCCGGTGGGCGCCACCGGGTAGGCCGTCAGATACGTTTTGGCGAAGTCCTTGAGTTTGTCGCCGCTGATTCTTTCCGCATAGAAATGGGCCGTGGCGACCTCTTCCTTGTCGCCTTTCTTGACCGCGGCGAGCCGTATGGACAAATCCGCAAGCGCCGCCCTGACATCCACCGCGGCCGCCACGGAGAGGGTTGGCTCTTCGGTCACCGCCGCCAGGCGTGCAAGTAAACGTCCTTCGACGCCGCTGCGTAGCGCTGCGGCGTGCGGACTTCCGCCCTCCTTGTCCGGGAAAAATACCGAGTTCAGGGTCTGGGTGAGCAGTTCGGGCAAGGATAGTTGCCGCGAATCAAAGGCGCCCTGCTGCGCGACGCGGTTGAGCCGCGACACCTCCAGCAGATCGCTGAGGGTGTTGTCGACGGCGGCCGATGCGGCCAACTGCAAATCGAAGGGCGGCGTACGTGTCGCGGCATCTCGGTCGCCTAGATCGAAGGGCGCCGACGTCGGTGCACCGAACACCTCGATGCCGGTCTGTTTGTCCGGGGTGCTGAACTGGCCGGCGGACAATTGGCTCAGCAAGGCGTCCTGCAGGTCCAGGACCTCGGGATCGAGGGTGTGCAACAACGCCGTCAGGGCGCGGCGTTGCTCGCCGGCCGCGACCACGGCTGGTATGGGGATTCCATCGCCTTTAACGGCGTACGCAAAGTTGTCGCCGCCCACCCATTTGGACACGGCGTCGACCTCATACCGATGGAACAAGTACAGAGGCACGATGACGCGCCGCAGATCCGATAACGGGGCCCCGTCAGGCAGATTGGCCGGACCGAAGCGTCTGAGCGCGATACCCCGCACTTCCAACACGTGAGCGAGTTCGACCACCGCATCCGTGCCGTCGTCCCACATGGCGCCGTAGGGTTGCGAGGAACCCGGTGGTCGCGCATCGGGATCGGAGACGAAGCGCAGGCCATGCGCGTAGCCGTCACGCACCAGCGCTTCGAGGTCCGACGCCGTCGATTCGGGGGGAAACTGACCGTAAAGCCAATGAATGGTGAAGCGGTCCCAACTGCCGACGCCGACCTTGTACGCATCCGTGAAATCTAGCTCGCCATTCACGATTTTGATGCGAGGGCCCGGGTAATCCATGACGGAAGCTCGATCATCGTAGGTGCTGCCCGCGAAATTATGCTCCAGGCCGAGGGCGTGGCCGGTCTCGTGCACGGCGAGTTGGCGTATGCGCGCCAGCGAGATGCGAATGGGATCATCCTGCGCTCCCGAGCCGGTCTTGGCGGCACCGACCAGCGATTCGAAAATCATTCGATCCTGGCGGATTCTCAAGGATCCTAAAAGCACCGCACCTTTCACGATTTCGCCGGTGCGGGGATCAATGATGCTGGACCCGTAGGACCAGCCGCGAGTTTGGCGATGCACCCAGTTAATGACGTTGTAACGCGCATCCAAGGGACTGGCGCCCGGCGGTAGCACGTCGACGCGAAAGGCGTGCAGGAAGCCCGCAGCCTCGAAGGCATCGGACCACCAGCGCGCGCCTTCCATCAACGCCGTGCGCACCGGTTCGGGCGCGGCCGAGTCCACATAGAACACAATGGGTTTCTTGACCTCGGAACGCGCCGCCGACGGGTCCGTCTTTTCCAGCCGAAAGCGATTGGCGAGGCGATAGACCACCGGCGCGGTCAAAGGCGCGGAGTAATCGGTGATGACGGTTCCGTACAAACTGCCGACGCGGGGATCCGCACGGCGCGGTACATAGCCGGGATCCGGCAGTTTGATGAGCGAATGATGCACGATGACGGTGGCGGCGTGCGGCGACGGCAAAATATCCGACAATTCTGAGGCCGCGGGTTCGTCGCTGGTGAAGGTTTCATGGGCCTCGAACTCGAGGTTTTCGGCGAAGATCTGGGCGCCGGTCACGTCCGGATAGCTCAACTTCGAGTCCAGCTTGAACGGACCCTGCTTCCTTTTCACGAGGACGTCGCCGACACCAAACGCGTCGCGCACCAGGAAGCTCGATAAATCGATGAGCACTGCGCCGCCCGGCCCTTCGGCCATCGCCGGGGTGGACCAGATGGTGGAGGCTGGGAATGAATCGTGAACGGCCGATTTTTCGGCGGCGGTGCCACCGTCTGCGCGAAAGGCCGTATTTTCGAGTTCGGCGTACACCATGTTGCCGGCGCGATGAAAGGCGATCAGCTGGGTATCCGCGGGTTGCGAACGATCGAGGCCGATGGGCGTGGAGCCCATCCCCGAGCGCAAATACACTTGATACAGAAACTCGCCGAGCTCGCCGGCGCGACCGGTGGGTTTCAGGGCGATGAGCACGCGGCTGGCTTTGGCGTCGAGGTAGACGGGAAGGAGGCCGTCGGTCTTGGCGTCTAGTTTCGCGGTCGCTGCCGTGTAGGGGTCGGTAGCGCTTTGACTGGCCCCGGCATGTGCCGCGGCCAAGCAGAAAACGGAACAGATTGCCGCGATGAGCCTGAGGCCCTCTCGTGATCGGCGAATGCATGACGTGCTCAAGGCGTACCCCATTGTATTGACGGGGCGCGGTCGACCCGCCCCGGAATCGGATTGCGTCAAACAATAGCAAATTTGGGATGAGGAGGTGTTCGAGGGCGCGCCTCCCTGCGCTGGGTCTACCGCGGGGCTCTGGCACCGCCGGAGGCACTTCCCGACCAAAAGCGGCAGTCTCCCGACGCTTCCTGGTTTACTCTTTACCGACCAATCGATTTCTGCGGTACTTTGAATATTTCCGCACTAAGGAGTGCCCAGGTTATGCCGAAAAACCCGCCGCCACCGGCGATCAACAGCGCAAGAGTTGTGGCATACGCGTTTGTCGATGACATTCCCTATCGACAGCATGGCCGCCTTTTTGTCGGCGACAAGATTCTTGGAGCGGTTCCTCAACTGGCGATCGTTGTTAACCTCGGCAAAGACATCGGTCCTATGCTTTTCCATTGCGACGAAAATTGGAACTGCCTGGGCACATCTGGCGCGGAGAATGTACCTGCCGTGAAAAAACTAGCGGAACGCAACTATCCCGGAGTCGCGTCACGTTGGGTGGACGTAGATGCGAGCGTTGAGGACGCGCTTCGCTATTACGACGAGCAAACTGGTTCATTAACTTGCGATTTCTGTGGCAAGCGACCTTTCGAGTTTGAAGGCGGTTTCGCCGGGGGCCGCGAAGCGATTATTTGTAGGACATGTGTGAATGCGTACCACGCAGCATTCAACGAACCTGATTCTGAGAATCCAGAAGCATTCTGACTATGGGAGAAACTTTGTACGTTCGAACGCCTCCTACCATCCATTTGTGTGGCCGCTTTCGGCAAAGTAAACGGGGCCAGCCGATGGCTCTCGACAAATTTGTCGCGGTCGTTCGACCGGTCCATCGCCTAATTTAGGCTAAACATGGCAGCCCCCTTCTTGAGGTCAGCCCGCACTGTGCCGTTCGACTAGCAGGCGCACGGCCAAGGCCGTGAGAACTGAACCGAGCAAGTATCGTTGGATTTTGGCAAATCCGTGGCGTTTTGAGAGAAGTGACGCCACAGCCGCTGCTGAAAGTATTACCAGCGAATGCGCGCTTGCGGCGGCAACAATCTGTACCAACCCAAGCGCCACGATCTGGCTTAAGACATTCCCGGATAGAGGATCGACAAATTGCGGGAGCAATGCTCCGTAGGTGATGACGATTTTGGGATTAAGAAGACACGTCAGAAGACCGCGACGATACAGCTGTGCTTTGCTCTCCGAAGGCAGCACTGTCGAAATTAAGCTCGTCGACCGCGCAGTTATCACCTTGTACGCAAGCCAAAGCAGGTAGATCGCGCCGGCCCACCGAATGAAGTCATAAGCGATAGGAACCGCATTGAAAAGCACCGACAGGCCGCCGGCCGCAGCCAGCATGTAGAGGAACATGCCCGTGCATACACCTCCAAGGGACGAAAATCCCGCAAAGCGGCCCTGGAATATGGATCGGGAGGCGAGGTAAAGGAGATTGGGACCCGGTGAGAGGGCCATAAGAAATGCGACGGCTGCGAATGACAGTGCTGCGGAAATCGTTGGCATGACGTGGCCTGTGAGTCAACGGCCCTTGAACGAGCCCGTTCACCTCAGTCTATCAAGGATTGATCATGAATCCGGAGAGTTAAGCGCCGATGACTTGCGGAAGCTCACTACCGGATTACGGACATCGGCAAAGGACCGCTGTGGGTCGAGACGCGCCGGTTGCGGCGAGTATTGTCTGCGAACTGCTCTGAGCGGCCAACACCAGGCATTTGACGTAGCGAAATCATCGCCATTCAGCGGTCATTCCGAGCCTGCGGTAAGCTACCCGCGATGCTCGCATGTGAAATCCAATAAATGGCCCGCTCTTCCAGACCGCCCCGTACCATAAAGGCGACGCTCACTCGGTTTGCTATTGCCGCAATTGTCTTCGTGGGGCTCACGATCAGATGCGTGCTGACTGTCGATCGGGACTTAAGGGTTTTAGTCGGGGTCTTGGCATTTGCCGCTTTTTTCGTCTCTCTTCTTTTCGGTATAGGCGCAGGCAAAGCAATTAAACGCGAGCCAACGCAAACGAGTTCGCTTCGGGTCGTCGGCGCGATACTGATCTTTCCATTAGCCATATTCGGAGCAATTTTCGTCGCCGCGGGACTTGTAGGGGTATTCATCAGCGTTCGCACCATCGAGATGGAAGTATGTACCGGGAAGCTCTCGATTGAGGCGATTGAAGCCATGATGCGTTTGGTGGTTTGTTTCCTTATGCCGTTAGGAGGCTACGCCATGCTGCGAGAAGGCCTTCGACGTGATCCCGCGGTCACCCAGGTCATTCAGCGCGGATCCAGAAAGATTTCCGCTCTCTCTGTACCGCTTTGGCTCAGGCTCTTGATGCTTACGCAGGGTATTTCCGTTGGTACATTGGTGCTCGCGTTTGCCGTTGCCGCGGCTGCCACCAACGACTGTCGGGCTGCCGCCTGGATTTGGAGCCCGATGGTATCAATCTCTGTCGTTATCGTTGCCGCCGCCATCGCGGCAGGAATTTTCGCACTTCGTCGGCGGCGTGTCGCACAGAAGATCAGGTAGACAATCCCTTGAGTGTCGGAGGGAGTCGATGAGTCCAGCAGCCCGGCATCCTAGACGCCACGGGCAAATCCGACAATGCTCGGGCAGCCGTGATAGAGGTGGCGTCCTATGAGCGTGCATTGTCGATGTGAATTCTAAAGCCATTGAGGTAAATATCCCAGTTGGACGCGCTGGCGATCCAGCGACAATCATGAAAGTGCACAAATCCCCTTCCGGGGTTACCTATTATGCGGCCACGACTTCGAGCGACCCCGTCGGCGAATGGCACTGAGCGGCCAAACCCGGACATTCGACGCACCAGAATGACTTCCAATAAACTATCGTCTGAAGGAAGCGCCACTTGCCGCGTATTGAAATAGGGGGACAGATCTCATGAGTAAAGTACGTATGCATGCTGTCGAAGATATTCGATGGACGAGGATTCGTGACCGCGCCGGCGATCCGCCTCCCAAGGTTTTCAGTCAATTGGCTGCTTCTGAGCTCGAGTCATCGATGACGTTTCATGAGTTTGGCAGTGATAAGGAACTGCAGCTCGCGGAGTTGGAGTACATCCCAGGCGCTGAAGCGGTAATGCACAAGCACGATGACGACGAGATCATTTATGTCGTCCGAGGAGAAATGCGGTTTGGCAACAAGGTGCTGAACGCCGGATCGTCCGTCTACATTCCTGGCAATACATATTACAGTTTCACGGCGGGCGCAGCGGGGTTGCGTATCGTCAACTTCCGCGCGAGATGCGATGTGTCCTTCTATGCCCCGGAATGAACGCCGTAGCCATGATCGTCTTCTATACGTTGGTCTGTCTAACGGTCACCAGTACATCCGCCGTCGATACTGAGGAGATATTGCGAAGGATCCTCACCTTTCGCGGTCAGCGGGTATTGCTCGATTCCGAACTCGCGGCTCTGTATCGGGTAGAGACTAAGGCTCTCAATCGCGCCGTCCGCCGGAATATTGAGCGCTTTCCCGCGGACTTTATGTTTCAGCTTAGCTCGGAAGAGTCGGCTCTTTTAAGGAGCCAGATTGGCGCCTTAAAAAGCGGACGAGGGGCACACCGAAAATATACGCCTTACGTTTTCACTGAGCAGGGGGTTACCATGCTCTCTTCCGTTCTAAGAAGCGAACGGGCAGTTCAGGTAAACATTGAAATCATGCGGGCCTTTGCTCGTCTGCGGCAGTTGGTCTCAATAGCGCAATCCCTGCGTACCTGCTACTTGACCAGCTCGGGCAATCGCTCGGCATGCCCAGCCTTACCGGCACGGCCGATTCTCTCGCAAGCATCACTTGAGAAACTATTGTCCCACGCATATTGATGGTCTATGCGGTGCTGTTCATCTGTGGGGTGGTCCTATTCCGGTATCTCAATTCAGAAGTCTCGCTCAAGTGGTGCCTGGCGCTAGGTGCCATCTATGGAGTTGGATACCTTATTCTTATGTTGGCTTCTCAAGCGTGGTCGGCCGGTGGTATTTTCTTGCCAGGATTGTTTTGCTTGGGATTGCTTTTATCGCCGATTTTGGGTGATATTCAGGCGAGGCGCTTCGCCACCCGCAAACGCGCTTGAACGCCTAACAACCGGTTCGAGCGATCGCGGGTCGCGTCTTCGGTGAGCCAAGGAGGGAATCAATGATCTGGATAAATCGGCTACGTTTATCGACAACGCGAACCCGCGTCGCTCAACCGCATCGTTAGGCCCTGACATGTCGCGCCAGCATTGGGATGAGTCGTGACCCTTCTGCGCATCGCTTTTCTCGTCATTGGATGCCCCGAAGCCGACGCTGGTGACAGTCGGCTTCGGGGTCGAGTCCCGCCGATGGGGACACCACCGACCAATAACCGGCCATTCGATCGAATGACTCGCCTGGGGGTCTTTACCGGGAACTCGAGTCTGGTAGGCAACCTATGGCATTTGCGAGGGCGATGGACTCGGCCTTACAAGCACCTTCGTGATTTTTGCACTTTTGAAGTTCCGTTGCGGCGGGGTGCCAATCGGTTAAACCAACGCATACTCCATTCAAGACCTCGATGTGGTAGGACGTACCATCCGCCCCGGATACAGTTGCACGACCCTCGACTTGGCCATCCATTGAGTTCACTTCAACACGCAAGCCGGACGGGCCAATAAATACTCCATGGCCATCACGCTTTCCATTCCTATACTCTCCCTCATAACGCATTCCATCCGGCCAAACGGTCGTCCCGAATCCCTCAGGCTGGCCATCGCGAAAAAGCCCCTCATACTGTATGCCGAGAGGAGTATCGAGCTTTCCGCGACCGTTCTTTCGGCTGTAGCGAAATTCGCCACGATAGTGGCTTCCTTTTGGTCCTAGCGATTCTCCAAAACCTTGGAGGTACCCGTGTTCGAAGGTTCCTTCCGCCCACCCGTCAGAATTACCACTTGCGTCAAACCATTCCAATCGCCCTCGTCCCTCCGCGTAGCCCTGATTGCATGGCCCGCTCCAGCGAATGCTTTCGCCTGTCTTTGGTTGGGGGGTCGGATTGTAAGCACTGCAACCGTGTTCATCGCGAATCCACTGCTTTTCGTCAGTCGTGGCCGCAAGCGCCCCAACGAAAGCGCAAATCACGAACAAGAAACCGGAACACATCTTTGTCATACGTCGATCCATGACCACGATTGATTAAAACTATACCCTTTGTGAGTTGAGCGGCCGTGTATTGCATCACGGGGGCCGCGGTAAAGCGGAATACTGGATGGCCGGAAGGGCTGCCTTCCGTCACCGTCAGCACTGGGTCGAGTCCCGTCGCTGCGGACGGCATCGATGGCGAATGGCTCTGTCCAGCCACGTTGCGCCGGTCGGCGATCAAGATTGCTCGCCTGGAAGCCTGCGCTGGTCATGTAGACATCTATGATGACGAGGCATTCATCTGTTCGGCCATCATGGCATCGCTCTTCTGCAAAAAGCCGGAGACATATCGGAGGCGAAGCTTCCTGGATTTGGTGCGTTCGTGGCTCGTTTGATATGCTGACCTGATGCATTTATTCATTACCTGTTAGGCGGCACTCATGCACGCAGCTATCTTCGATATCGACGGCACGCTGCTTGATTCCTACGGTATCGACAATTCGATGTACGCTGACGCAGTTCTCTCGGCACTCGGCAGGGTGATTATTCGAGACGCCTGGGAAAAGTACGCTCGCGTAACTGACACCGGCGTTCTCGCTGACATATGCGGCGACAACGTTTTGGCCTATGACGTCTCGGTATCGACGGCTGTCATGAACGTCTACTTGGGCTTCCTCCGATCCCATATGGAGGCCAAGGGGCCTTACCAGGAGATTCCTGGGGCGTTGCGGTATCTGAATGCCCTCCGAGGAAGAGCTGACGTACGCGTTGCATACGCGACCGGTGGCTGGAGGGCAACGGCGGAGCACAAGCTCGCAAGCGCCGGCTTTCCGCTAGAAGGTATCCCTCTTGCGAGCGCTGACGACCACCAAGATCGCGCAGAGATCATGCTGCATGCACTAAGCCAGATGGAGGGGCCGTTTACCTCGGTTACCTACTTTGGCGACGGCGTATGGGATAGGGCAGCTGCGGCACAACTAGGCTGGGAATTCGTAGCGGTGGGGTCGAAGCTTGGTGGAGTCTCGGATTTCGATGCCGCGCCGCCTAACTGCGCGTTCGGTCGGTCGCTTGAGGGCTAGGGCGCCCAGTTCAAGCGGGTAGGCGACACGCGGAGACTGGCCGCCGGAGCTTCGTCGTTATGTGATAATCGGCGGTGACAAGCGAGGAGACCCCAATGATGAAGTTTCTGCTCTGGCTCTTGCTCTTGGTCTTTTGCTGGCCCCTGGCGCTACTGGTGCTTGTTCTTTGGCCGCTGCTCTGGCTGCTGTCGCTACCGTTTCGCCTTGTGGGGATCGCGTTCGAAGGTGTATTCGAACTTCTACGCGCGATTCTGCTGCTGCCCGCCCGATTGTTACGCGGTGGACCGGGCGCGGTCGGCCGCTAGGCCGGCTGTTGGCAACAAAGCCCCTCACGGCACTTCCGCGAAGCGGTCATTCGCAATTGATGCAGGCCGGAGGACATTTCGCCGCGCTGGAAGAACCGGAGGATTTCGCCAACGAAGTTCGCGCCTTTTTCGTCGCATACGCCGGCTGATCAATGCGCGCCGATGCCAAAGTGCTGGTCGTAACCCTAGGGTGGTGGCCGGCGGTAAATTTCTGGTCGATTGTCGAACTCCGGGCCGGCCGTTCGTCGAGGTAGTGAACGAAAAATTCCCTACTCAGCTGAATGCAAGGATAAAGCGATGCGAGAGTTGATTCTGGCAATGTCCGTGTCGCTCGACGGCTTTGTCTCTGGCCCCAAGGGCGAAATCCAATGGATTTTCAACGGTGACCAAGAGGCCATTGCCTGGAAAGTGGAGACCCTGGGGAACGCCGGCCTGCACATTATGGGCAGTCGCGTCTTTCAGGACATGGCCACCTTTTGGCCAACCGCCGCCACACCGTTCGCGCCGCCGATGAACCGGATCCCCAAGGCGGTGTTTTCAAAACAGGGGGCCGTGGTGCTAAAGGCTGCTGCCACCGTACTCAGAGACGCCCAAGCCCAGACCGGCGGCTCCCAAACCGGGCCGCATCAACCCGGCGCGGAAAGCTGGGCGGAGGCCTATGTGGCCAGCGGCGAGCTGGCGCAGGAAATTGTCAAGCTGAAGGCTGAGGACGGCAAGCCAATCGTCGCCCACGGTGGCGCCGCTTTCGCGCGTAGCCTCATCGCCCAGAACCTGGTCGATGAATACGCGCTGATGGTCTATCCGATCGCGTTGGGCAAAGGCATGCCCATCTTCTCCGATCTGTCCTCGCCCAGATCGCTCAAGCTGGTCAGATCCAAAGTTTTTCCGCGTGGCACGGTGGCGCAGATCTATCGGCCGGTGTGACCACGTCTACGCTCGTGAAGGGGGCTGACGCATCCGGCCAATTCCCTCTAAATGATCAGCGGCGCCGCCGAATCCTCGCGCCCAACCCGAGCAAACCACTGCCGAGCAACCACGCCGCCGCGGGGAGCGGGACAGCGCTCACTTCCAAGCCCACGGGATTCGCGGTTTCCAGGGCATAGCGGGCATTGGTACCGGCGTAGGCAAACGCGGTGGCAGGCACGGTGCCGGACGTCGTCGACGACTCTGTGGGCAAATCAAGGCCGGGGGTCTGGGTGCTGCTGGTCACTTGCAGGGCCACCCAGTAGAGGCCGGAGGTTGCTACAGTCCAGTTCACCGAGGTCGTGTTCCAGCCGTTGGCGCCAAAGGTGCCCGTCGTGGAGTAGGTGGCGGCCTCACGATTCGCACCCAGGAAGTTACCGCCCGTGGAATAAAGATCCCAGGTGTAGGTATTGCCCACCGTGCCCACGCCTTGGGTGAGGTAAGCGGACAGAGAGTTGATGGTCTCACCGGCGGTGACCGAGAATTCCGCGGCGTACCAGCCCGAGGAATTCAATACGACGCTGGTCGTGCCGGTGGGCGTGCCCGTGTCAAGTACGAAATCGGCCGAGGCGATGCCAGGCAATGCGGCGATCGCCAGCGCGCCGGCGAGAATGAGCTTGTTCTTCATAATGAGTACTCTGTTGATGGTCTACTGCAGCACGCCGCTGAACACCGCGCCGGGCACGTCATAATTCTGTAAGTCGTACACCGACCCGCCGATGCCGGTGTCGGGGAAGCCGCTCAGGTTCATTGTGACCGCGCCGCTCTGATGGACTTGCACCAGCGCCCAGGCGTAGTAGCGATCGGTGGCGGCCGCCTCGGAGGGCTCAGTGTAGTTCGGCGCCGATCCATTCATGGTGTCGTCGAAGGGCGAGCCACCGGACCCCACGATCACCTGATATGGCTTATTCGTGAGCGTGGTGCCCGGTGTCGGGTCGGCGAATTGCTGCACGTTCGGAATGTGCTCGTGGCCGCAGAAGTAGGTGGCGTTGTACTGCGCAATCACATGCCAGAAGAGATTGCGGTAGTTCGGGCTGGTGCTGGTGTTGGCGTCGAGCCCGCCGGCACCGGGGCTACCGCCGATGGCCACCGAGCTGCCCGAGACATTGGCGAGGTAGTTGTACGTGAAGGCTGCCTTGTGGCCAAACACGAAGTACTTGGTCGTCAGAGCGGGGCTCGCCGCCTGCGCACGCGCGGAGGCGGCCGCGAAATCTCCTGCCAGCCAATCGGACGGTGCGGTGGCGTCGGCGCCCGAAGGATCGGTGTTGATCACGGCGAAATGCAGCAGCAGCGAGGTGCCGGGCACGACGACGTCGAATGAATAATCGAGTTCTTGCTGAGTGCCCGTAATCGGGCCGTTGTTCGCCGGGGTGCCGGCGCTGTACGAGCAGTTCGTGCTGGTCGCGCCGGTCGTGCTGCAAACCGTGGCCGCGGGGCCGGGCGAAGTGGCCGCCGTCAGCCCGGTCACATTGGTCGCGAATACGCCGGAAACATTGGAGAAGCGCAGGTTGCTCACCAAGTCCTGAACCAGGTCGGCCATGTTCGCGCGGAAGGCGTTCTCGTTTTCGGCGTAAGCCTGCTTGCCGCCGTTGATCGTGGTGCTGCAATTCGGATTCGGCGAAGAAGAACTGTACGGACTTGCGGTGGAGCTGCACTGGGTCTCGTGATTGCCCGGCACGGGAATCACGTAGGTACCGCCGCTGAACAGGGTCGACACGGTGCCGCGCCAGTAGGCGTACTGGATATATTCGAAAAAGGCGTCGGGGAACACCGTCTCGCTGAGCGAGGAGGTGATGGGCGTCTTCCAGGTTACGGGATTGCCGGTCCACTGCGTCGGCAGGATGGGACGGCCGTAACCGTAGATCATGTCGCCGTTGAAAAACAGCAGCTGGGCCCCTTGTGAGGTAATACCCTGCTGAATCTCGGCCCACGCCGCCGAGTTTTGCATGAATTCTTGGTCCTGCGGCAGCACCGCGCCGGAGAAGCTCGGTGCTCCGCCCTGCGCGGCCGGACTGCTATTCGCGAGGAAGGTAGTCGGGTCCGGTTTCTTCGGGTCTTGGCGATTGTCGCCGACCGTGGCGAAACTGAATATCACGGGATCGTAGGCCTGCGCGCCAGCGATGTGGCTGGTGCTGATCGCACCCAGCGCGCTGACGGCCATCATGGCAACGAGACCGCTGCGGCGCACGGATCGCAGGCTGCGATTGATTTTCAAAGTCGGCTCCCTTCTCGGCAGGATTATTGGAATGCTCTTGCCGTCGCACGATGCTGCCTACATGTCTCGCCTGGATGGCAGATTTATGAAGTTTTTGCATCGCGGCATGGCAGCGCTGGAGAGAGCCGCGCTAAGCGGCATGGCACTTCACCGCGTACGTCGCACCCGATTTCTCATCCATACCCTGCCAATTCCCCGCCTGCACCCGCTGCTCCGGGAACACCGTGCTGCTTTGCCGATCACTAACGCTGCGTTTCTCACCGTCTTCGTAGTAAAAGCCCTTGAGCTCGACGGCGCAACGAATGATTCGCGGATCACGGTTGGTGATGAATATGGTGTAAATCACTTCATCGTTGTTGTACCCGGCCAGATCCCACTTCCCCTCGGCTTCAAATTTCACAGCCGAGTCCTGACTCGCTGTCCCTGCGGCGGCGAGGTTGGGCGGCGGAGGGACCGCGCGCGGCCGCGCCGGCCGAGGTGACCAGGCGGGCTCGGCGATCAACTTGGACGGGGGCGCAGGCACGGCCGCCGTGGCCGCGGCCGGCAGAGGCGTGCTGACATCATCGTCGGCCCTACAGCTGAGCGCCGCGAGTCCCAACACTCCGGCAATCAAAAGCACTCTAGTCATGGTCTAATCCTGCGAGACAGGGATGTCAGGGTGAACGGCCTGCGCCTGGGTGAGGGACCACACGAAGTCCAACGACCGAAAGCGTGGGCCAGCCGCGGGCGCGAACCAAGCCGCCTCCGGCGTGCCAATGAAACCGCGGCGCTGCAATCCCCGCTCCGATGACGCTTTCGCGCTCGTGTCGAAGATATCGAGCCGCACGGGCGCTCCTTGCACCACGCCAATCGCTGCACGCGAATGGCAGGTCACGCACGAGGCACTGCCCTGCATGCCCGACTCGAGTTCCGAGTTGGCCAAACGTTGCGGCTCGCCGTTGCCGTCGGTATACCGGGTCAGCGTGCCGCGCAGGCGGTAGTACTGCCACACCGTGCCTTCGAGGCCGATGCCCGCGGGTGCACGATTGCAATCCGGCTTCTCATCGCCGCAGGCGAAGTGATCGCGTGAGGGGAGCTGCCAACCTTCGTTGTCCGGTAATGAGGGATTGTCGACCTGCTCAAAGGTGGCCCAGAACCAGGTCGGCAGATCCTTCGAGGCGATGTGCAGGCCGGTCAGACCGTACCACCGAAGCGTGCCGTCGGGGAGCGGCAGCTCCAGCGTGTGATAACGCGAGCGCTCATCTTCTCGGATAGGGCGCCATTTGGCCTTGATCTCCATCGCGCCATAGGGAAACTCAGCCCCGCCGGCGGAGGCATAGGCCCGAAGCTGGCCTTCTATATTGTAGAGTTCGCGCGTGCGGACGAATTCGAAGGCGGCGCGATTCATGCGAATTTCCGTCAAGCGGCGCGACTCCAACGGAGGGTTGCTCACCGGCACCATGACGCCACCGACAATGTGCCGTAGATTCGGCAATTCCTTTGCGGAGACCGTTTCGAAGCGCTGAGCGGGCAACTGTTCTTCCGCTCGAGCCGGCAACCACGGACCGGGATCGGTGCCGCGATTCAAATACACACTCCCGGCGCTGCGCCACGTTTCCCAGACAACGGGCCCCTCCTTGCCGAGATGCGCCTGAGTGTCGGGCATGCGAGTAGCGGGATGGGCGGGCCAGTTGAGCGCAACGAACAGCCGCCACGCATATTCGTCGCTGCGCTCGGCAGCGGTGGCGGCGTCGTGCGGCTCGGTCCATGGAGCCGTGGCTGACTGACGCGCAGCCGCGGGCGCGGGCGCGGGAACTACGTAACCATCGGTGAGCGTTTTCAGGAAGGCGATCAAATCATCTATGTCCGCTTCGCTGAGGGCGCGCTGCGCTCCCGGCTTTCGATCGAGGGGCGGATCATGGTCGATGTTGTCCGGATAGCCCGGCGGCAGATCATCGAACAAATGCACGCTGCCGTCGGCATTTCGCGAATAGTATTTCTCGGGAAACAAATCGCGTTCGTTATAGAACTCGATCACCTGTCGCAACGAGGTGAATACGCCGTTGTGGAAGAACGCGTCACGGAGCGCCGAGTTTCGTACCGTAGGAGAGCGGAAAAAACCGCAGTACTCGTGTTTATCGGAAAAATCCGTGCGTGCAGGCCCGCATAGGCCGAGATCGTAGTAGTTCGGGTCGGCGTTTGCCGGGATGCGCGGATTGCGCGGCACGCCGACATTGACGAAGTCGAAATCCGTGAACGGCGGCGGCCTGCCCGCACGTGTTACACCGAGATGACAACTAGCACAATTTCCCTTGGCGGCATCCTTGAACAGCGAAACACCGCGTTCCTCCTGTTCGGTCAACTCGACTTCGCCGCGCAGATACGCATCATAGCGGCTGGTGTAGGGATAGAATTCGGCAGGGTCTTGCTGGAAAGCCTCGAGCGCTCTCATGCCCGCCTCGAAGGAGCGCCGCGGATCATCGAAGATATGCTCGCCGAAGGCTGCGCGAAATTGCGTGGCGTACGGAGTGTTTGCGAGCTTGGCCGCCACATCGCCAGGACCCGCGTTTGCCATTTCGTTGGCCGCAAGCAGCGGAATCTGCGCCTGTTCCTTCAGGTTTTGCGCGCGTCCGTCCCAGGTGAACCCACCGACCGGCCCGACGTCACCGTCGAGAAAATGAAACGCCTCCTTGAAGGGGGGCGCCCCATGGAGGTAGCGCAGGGTGGGAACCGCGCGAGTGGCCGGTTGCTGCATATCCTTCCCGCCATGGGGCAATGCCTTGCCGGGAGGCGGTCCATAGGCAAAGCGAGGATCGTGACAGGTCGAGCATGCCATCTTGCCGGAGGCCGATAGCGAGGTATCGAAGAACATGAGTCGTCCCAATTGAGACAGCACGACCGCGGGCGGATCGGCGCCGTTCGGCGCCGCCACCGCTCGAGCGGCGCCGCTCGAACTCATTGCAGCCACGATCGCCGGCAGCATCCAGAATGCAATCACGAATCGACGCGCAGCCATTATCTCCACCCTTGCCCTGACGGCTTTTTGACAAAGCTTAGGGCGCGTTTATGAATACGCCGTGAAACCCCGGGCGGCGATTCCTTCAAGGATGGGCCGGACCCGGTGCGCGAGGATTGGTGGCGCCGTCGATCAGTCCGGCCTTGACCCGCTCGAACTCGGCCGGCGACAACTGAAAATCTTCGAGGTTGCGGCTGATGAGCACCCCCAGCGCGTACAGGGTATGGTCACCGTCGGCTGGCGGCCGGACGGGCTGCGCGACCGTGGGTCGCTCGGCAAAGCTCCCAATCGCCAGCGTCACGGCGGCGACTCCAATACTCCAATTCTTATCCATCACCGGCTCCGAACGTGGTCTTCCCACGGAGCCGACTATCATCAGCACAAGTCGATGACGGATGCCACCTCGAGGCGCCCCGCCCCCGACATCCACCCGCCGCTACGATGACTGGTAAAAGATCCCCTGCAGCTTATGGTCGGGGGTCAGCGGTCCCACGCTCAAGATCATATGTCCGTGCTCATAGGTCACGTCATAGACATCCCAGCCGTGCTGGCTTACGTGCATGAACGTCAAGCTCTTGAACTTTCCGATTCGTTGATTCCACTCCTGGATCTGCGGCCATTGTTGCTTAGCCGCGGCGATTAGGGTCGGCGACATGATGTCGAGGTCGGGCTCTCCCTTTTGTTGACCCGCGATATCCCTAAGCGCGAGAGCTTCGCGCTCGGGGTCCGGCTTGCCCTCCGCAATACGTTGTTGTACGGCGGCCGCGGCGGCTTTCACCACAGACTCATCGACGCGGGTAGCATGCTGCTCGAGCCCGTTCTGGTGCAATACGAGTTCGGTAACTTTGCCCTGCGCATCACTGAGAAAACTGATTTGAGCGTGCACGATCTTGGCGAAGAATTTGGTCGGACTTTCCGGAAACTCCTCGACATCACCCTGCCCGGTTAGCCGCGCAAAGAAATGGTCACCCTTCCTGGTGACCGTAAAGAAGTCGCCGGGGCTCATCTGAAACTGGTAAAAGCCCACGAATTTATCGAACTCATTGGGATCAAGGGCGATGGCGGTCCGTGGTTGGTTCTGCTCGTCGCGCCGTTGCGATATCTCCTCAGGCGTGGAAAGTGCAGGAGCACTGCTTTGTGCTTGCGCAGAGGCTGCTGGGGCCGCTTCGACCATGACACGCCCTGCGAGAAACGGTGAGGCAAGGGCCGCGACCCCAGCCATTGCCAGGATGAATTTTTTTGCCGTGTTCAGGCGAATCGAGCGGCGATTCATCATGATTTCCACCACCCGCTTTTTCAAATCCGCGCCCGACACTCCGGCAGCGCAAGCAAGCCTGGATTGAACATAGAAACGGCACACTTTGAGAATTCCTTGGGCGTAGGCCTCGGGCTCATTGCCGGATGCCAACACACTCTCGTCGCACGCTCGCTCGCGCTCGGCGATGAGCCGCGCTCCCAACCACCAAACCACCGGATAGAACCAGAACACGGCTTCCACTACCATGTGCATCGCCGCGGTCAGGTTGTCCCTGCGACGCAGGTGGCATAATTCGTGGGCAAGGACCGCATTCATCTCCTGCTCGGTGAGGCTTTCGTGGATCCCCTCGGGGAGAAGAAGAATCGGCCGCCATATTCCCACGAGCCCAGGCTCCAGCACGGAGGCCGTGGACTTTACGGGAACCGGCAGTCGGGCGCTCATGGGCAACGGTCTGGCATAACGAAGAGCGGCACTGAGCCGAGACCAGCGCGTGAACCAGAGTAAACCAACCGCGACAACGCCGGCGATCCAAAGGGCCAGCAGAATTGCGGTCACGTTCGAGTGAGGCGCCGTCGCCGCCAGCGATGCGGGCACGGGGGTGAAAGAGAATGGCTGGGCGACGTGTTCAACCGCATCGACAGTCGATGGTGCAATAGCATAAGTCGATACGACGGGGTGTATGAGGCGTCTACCTGCCAGCGTCAGCAGCGAGAACGGAATGAGAAATTTCAACGAGGCCAAGAACCACAGACCATAGCGAACGTGCGCGCCGTTGCGGCGCAAGATCAGCGTCAATATTCCGACACACAATGTGAACAGCGTGGATTGCCAAAGGTGATCCAAGATAGCGGCAATCATGTCGACCCCCCTTTCTTCGCCAGTTTGCGCAAAGTCTTCTCGGCTTCCTGAACATCTTCGAGTGTGAGTTTCCCGGTCTCGATCAGATGGGACATCACAGGCTGCATGCGACCGCCGAACAGACCCAGAAACTCGTCGATGAGTCGGCTCTGCGCCGTGTTCCGCGAGATTAGGGCTTCAAAAATGTGGGCGTTGCTGATCTTCTTGGCCCTGCGGACGGCCTTCTTGCTCTCGAGCCGGTACACCATGGTTTGTACCGTGGTGTAGGCCAATCGTTTAGTCTCGGGAAACGTTTCCTGAATTTCCCGAATGGACAGAGCTCCCTTCGTCCAGAGCGCTTCCATGATCTCCAGCTCCAGCTTGCTGAGTTTCGGCGAACTCATACGGCACTCCTACTACAGGTGTAGTTAAATATACGGCAGCCCCGTAGCATTCGCAAGTGGCTCGATTATCGGCGGAGTCGGCCGGGGGCGCTGGTCGCACCTGCCTAGGACGCCGACTTCAAAGCCTCCTTGATAAAGATGCCGGCGGCCGCCTCGGCAGGCGCTCCGGCGTATCGACGAGATACGCTTCGATGACTTCAATGAAATCATCTTCCATCATGTCGCGCAGCTGCATGAGGGCAGTGATATCCAATGCCGTGGCATCCGCGGCAGAATAATTATCCTCGATCATCGTTTGGCGCGCCTCCACGATTGAAGCCTGAGCGGTCGTATCCGTCTTGAGCCAGCGCGACAGGGCGCAAGCACCACCGACTCGATGCCGAGAATCTTCAGCAATCGCGACGCGACTTCTTGGTTGAACGCCCCTCAGCGCGTAATGCGTTTGATGGCCTCCTTCAAAGACCCCGCCGCACCCGTATAGTCCTTCCAAGGCTTGCCCTTGCGCAGCAGTGACGGCGCGGTTCTGACCGTGAACGCCGCCGGGTCCAGCCCCTTCTTGACCACACTCCAAGTCACGGGCATGGACACGGGGGCTCCGTCCCGGGCACGCGGCGACAGTACCGTGACCGCCGTCGCCAAACGATCGTTGCGTAAATAGTCCAAGAAGATACGCCCGGTGCGTTTGTCCTTGGCCATGGTGTCCAGATATTTCTTGGGGCTGTCCTTGGCCATCTGCGCGCAGAGCAGATGCGCAAAATTCTTCGCGACGGGCCATTCCACGGCCTGGCGTCCGCCGGTCAGCGGCGTGACCACATGCAAGCCCTTACCTCCGGTGGTCTTGCAGAACGACTCGAGGCCTACCTTGGCCAGCCGTTCACGGACTTCGTGCGCACCCGCGATCACCGCAGTGAAGGCGACATCCGGCGCCGGATCCAAATCGAATACCAGGCGGCCGGCCGTCTCCGGGTCATTGGGGGTACAGTTCCAAGAATGTAATTCCAGCGCCCCAATCTGCGCTGCCGCGATCAACGCTTCGATCTTGTCGATCTGCACGTACGCTGCCTTGTCGCCTCGCACCTTCACGAGGTCGAACTGCGGCGACATGCCGGGCATGGCATGGCGCTGGAAGAATCGCTCCCCGCCGATACCATCGGGCGCACGCACCAGGGAACAGGGTCGCCCCGCCAAATGCGGCAGCATCCACTCGCCCACACTCTCGAAGTAATGCGCTAGGTCGAGCTTGGTGACCGGCGCCGCCGCATTACGACCCTTCCCAAAGGCCGGCCACAGCGCCTTGTCGGGCTTCGTCAGCGTCACACTGAGAACCGGCACGCTGCCAGCCTTGGGAGCAACCTCTGCCGCACGCGGAGTCGCCGCCGCCCGTCCTCGCTTCGCCTTGGCTGCTTTCACGGCACCTCCGTCATCGCCCGCAGACTCGACCCCATCCTGAGCCGCCCCCGCGCTACCACCTCTCGCCTTCGCATCGAGCGCATCACTGGCGGCAGCGGCGCCCGGAATTTCCGCCACCACCTTGGAAGGCTTCTTGTCTTCGCGCAGGCCCTTGAAGGCAGCCTGACGGATTATGCCCGCGCCGCTCCACCCCGCAAACTCAATCTCGGCCACGAGCTTGGGCTCGAGCCAATGCAGGTTCCGCTCCGCCGCAGGCGCCTCGGGACCGTTGAATGGGCTGCGTTGGCGGGTCAGCTTCTCGAGTTTCGGCAGCAGCATCGTGGACACCCGCCGGCCATAGCCCGTGCCGATGCGTCCGACATACACCAATTTGCCTTTGCGGTGCACTCCCGCCAGCAGCGATCTCAACTCGCCGTTCTCGGAAGTCCACCCGCCGAGCACCACCTCCTGCCCCGCGCGGCACTTGATCTTGATCCAGCTATTGCCGCGGCCGGATTGGTATGGCGCATCCAATCGCTTGGAGACGATACCTTCGAGACCCATGGTGCGCGCCGACTCCAGCACTGAGGCCGCCTCGCCGGTGACATGCGCGACATAGCGAATGCGATCTTTGAGGCCTCGACGATTGAGCAGCTTCTTAAGGCGCTCCTTACGCTGATCCAACGGCAGCGAGCGCAGGTCCTCCCGACCCTCGAACAACAAATCGAAGGCGAAGTAATGGAATTTCTCCGAGCGCTCAGCCGACAACTCACTTTGCAACAGCGAAAAGCTCGGCAGGCCCTTCTGGTCGAGCACCACCATTTCGCCATCGATGAGGCAATCCGGAAGTCCCTTGGCCAACGTTGCGATGGAACTGAACCGATCGGTCCAGTCCAGCCCATTGCGCGTATAAATGACGACCTTCTTACGCTGCACGTTCAGCTGCGCGCGATAGCCGTCGAGTTTGACCTCATGCGCCCAACCGTCGCCGTCCGGCGGCCGATCGGCGAGCCGGCACAACTGCGGGTCGACGAATCGAGGGATGGTCTTGACCATGACAGGCTTGACCTTTGCCGGGCGCGGCTTTGCCACCTTCGCGCGGACGGCCGCCGCCTTCGCCTGCATGAAGGGCTTAGGCATAGCCCCAGTCCCCGCCGCAATCTGCGCCATGGATCGACCCGAGGCCACCGAACGATCCTCCTCGAGCACTGCTTCGTCGTCACCCGGACGAGCGTCCGCATCTCGATGCTTGATGAGCAGCCACTGCGGCTTCTTGCCGGCGAACTTGTCGCCCCGCATGCGTACCAGCACGAAGCTGCCCTGCAACCGGTCCCCGGCCAGCGTGAACTTGAGATCACCTTTTGCGATCGCATCGTCCACCGACAGCGGCCCCTCGGGTTGCCAGTAGCCGCGATCCCAGAGCTGCACCGTGCCGCCACCATATTCGCCTTGCGGAATGGAGCCCTCGAAATCACCGTAGTCCAGAGGATGGTCCTCGACCTCCACGGCGAGGCGCCTTTGCCCGGGATCCAAAGACGGCCCCCGAGTCACCGCCCAGGATTTGAAAACCCCTTCCCACTCGAGCCGCAGATCGTAGTGCAGTCGCCGCGCGGCATGCTTCTGGATCACGAAGCGTAGGCGCGTGGAAACAGCCACCCGCTCGTCGCCGGAAGGCTCGCGAGTTTGAGTGAAGTCGCGCTTGTCCCGGTATTGCTTGAGTGCCGGTCCTTTCATTGCGGAACATCCTGATCCATCATGCGCCGATACGCCAACAGGTGACGCAACGACGCCTTGGGATTTTCCGCGCGCGCGTACAGCCGCGCCAGATTGTAATGCGCATCGATGCAGTTGGGATCCATGGCCAGCGCCGAACGGTACGCCATGATCGCTTCGGGCTCCCGATTCAGATCCTCGAGCACCACCGCCAGATTGAACGCAATCAAGGGGTCCGGTCGAAAGGCACCGCGATACAAAGCCTCCGCGTCTCTCAGCTCTCCGGCCAAATGCAAAAGCCTGCCTAGGTTCAACCGCGCTTCCACGTGCGCGGGTTCCCCTCGCAGACACGCTTCGTAGGCAACGCGTGCCGTCGGCTCATCGCTGTCCTCGGTTTCCAACCCGCGCACATAATGTTCCATGGGCGAGAGATCCAAATCGGCGGGGTATGCGCCGTGGGCGGTCTTCTTTTTAGCGGGAGGCTCAGGCCGCGTGATGACCCGCAGCGTGCCTTTTTCCTCGATGATGTCCAGCGCCAGCGCGTACTGACCGGAATCCGCTTCGCGCAATGCCTGTCCCTCGCGGATGGCGATACGATTTCCCAGTGCCGTGAGCGAGACGCTGTTCAGCGCCGATCCGCCCGGCAGAGCTTCTCGCAGCTGCTGCAAGGTCTGATTGATTCTCCGCGGTGACACCCGGGCCGCGCGCAACGCACTCGCGGTCCGCAGCACCACCAAATCATGAAAGGAGTAGTGCAGCCTGCCCGAGCGCTTGACCGGATGAATGGTGCCGGCGCGGGCTAAGGTGCGAACCGCCGAGGCCGGCAGTCCGAAGAGACGCTCGAGATCTTTCGCGTCGTAGGCATGCATCTCATCGCCGAGCGGTTTTGCGCGAGCTCGCGGCTGCTCCGGCCCGTTTCGGCCCCTTGCGCTGCTTGAGGTCCGTCACCTTTGAACTCTTGGCATCGATACTGGCTCGCAGTGCCTCCATGAGGTCGATGACATTACCGCCCCCCGTGGTCACCGGCCCTTCGGCCACCGACACTTCCTTACCCTCGACCTTCTTGTCGATGGCCGCCTGAACACGCGCCCGATGCTCGTCGACATATTCCTGCGGATCGAAACGTTTCGCCCCGAGGTGATCGATGAGCTGTTGCGCCAGCTTGAGTTCCGCGTCGGACACCGCGGCGGGCTCGACGCCCAGATCTTTCATGTCGCGAATCTCCGACTGAAAGTGCAGCTGATGCAAGGCCAGACCTTCGCCGATGGGACGAATCACCACGATGTGCTCCTTCCCGCGGGAAATCCACCGGCCCACCGCGCATTGATGCGCCTTGCGCAAGGCCGTTGCCAGCAAGGTGAACGGCTTGGCTCCGCCCTTGTCGGGCACCAGATAGTACGTCCCCTCGAAGTACACCGGATCCACCGATTCCAGGGGCACGAATTGTCCGATGTCGATGGAACGGCTGGTGGCATCCTCGAGCAGCTTCATTTCTTCGGGGTTGAATCTGACGAATTGGTCTTTCGCGAATTCATACCCCTTCACCATGTCCGCTCGCTCCACGACCTTACCGTCGTTTACCGCGACATACTGTTGCTTGACGCGGGAACCGTCGGAGCGGCGCAGCAAATTAAATGAAATCCGCTCCGAGGAAACGGTCGACGAATACACTTTGACAGGGATCGCCACCAACCCAAAGGAGATGGTCAAAGAAGCGATGGATCGTGCCGAGGTAGCCATGGGTCAACGTTCCGTTAAATCCGCGAGAGGGTCAATTCGGCGCTACTCCTACACGCATTCATAAGCCATTCTATTGTCGAGGATTTTTCTTGGGCGTAGGAGTCGTCCGAGGCAAATTCGGGGGGTTCGCAACCTTGCCGGCCCCGGCATCCTTTTCGCGCTCACGGGCGGGTTTCCATGCGCCTCAAGCGTATAGGAATCGCCTTCGCGGCCGGTACGAAACTACCCTCGGCGTGGTGCCACAGGGGAATGAGCGGATTACACTCCGGGAAATACCCCGCGGCGCATCCGGACGGAATATCGTAGTTGACGACTCGTAGACCGCTCACCGACCGGGAAACTCCGTCGCCGCTCACGGTCGCAGCCACGACCAAGTCGCCGTCCACAAATCCGAGCCGCGCGGTGTCCCGGCGATTCATGAGCAGCACCTTGCGGCCGCCCTTGATGCCCCTAAAGCGGTCGTTCAAGGTATAAATGCTGGTGTTGAATTGATCGTCGCTGCGCATGGTCATCAGGCGCAGCACATCCGTCTCATGGGCCGGCATATCGGGATCTTCGTCGAATCCCTTGGGCGGAATGAAATTGGCCTTGCCGGTCGGGGTCTTCCATTCCCGCTTCGCGGCCGCCACCGGCCGGCGAAAGCCACCGGGCGTCCACATGCGCTGATTGAAGTCGTGAAAAATATCGGCATAGATCGCCGCGATCTCGTTACGCACGAGACCGTAATCGTGAACCCACGCATCCCAAGGGACTCGAGGATTCGCGGGCAACGTCGCCTTGGCAATTCCGGCGACGATGGCGGGTTCCGACAACAACGTCGCTGCGGCGGGCTCGGCAAAACCCCGGGAGCCGTGCATGCAGCCGGTGCTGTCCTCCACGGTGACGGCCTGGGGCGCCTCATGGTCGCCCTGGCGGTCGATTTCAATGCGTCCCAGACAAGGCAGCAAGTAGGATTCGCGCCCATGCACCAGGTGACTCCGATTCAACTTCGTCGCTATCTGCACAGTCAAGGCGAGATCGGTCCATGCCTTCTCCACGAGCCCCGTTTCGGGAACGGCGCGCACGAAATTGCCGCCGAGGCTGATGAACGCTTTGACGCTGCCATCCAGCACGCCCTTGCAAGCCTCGACCGTGTTCAACCCTTTGTCGCGCGGCGGCTCGAAGCCATAACGCTCTTTCAGCTTATCCAACGGCGCGAGCTCGGGCTTTTCGGTGATGCCGACGGTGCGTTGACCCTGTACATTGGAATGGCCCCGCACCGGGCATATCCCGGCTCCCGGCTTACCGATGTTGCCTCGAAGCAGCAACAGGTTCGAGACCATTTGGACGTTCTGCACGCCGCGACGATGCTGCGTCAAGCCCATGCCATAGATGGCAATGAGTCGTTCCGCCTTGACGTACTCCGCCGCCGCCGCCTCGAGAGCGGAGCGCGGCAGCCCAGACTGTTTCTCGATATCCCCCCATGCGCAGGAGGTGACGAACTCCCGGAATGTCGCGAGCCCGTGCGTATGTTCCTCGATAAAGGCGACATCCAAAACACGAGGCGCCTCATTCAGTACGGCGAGCTCGTCGGCAGCGAACACAGCCTTGCAAATGCCCGTGATCGCGGCGATGTCCCCACCCACCTTGACCTGATGATATTGAGTGCTGATGGCCGTTTCTTTCCCGGTGAGCATCTGGGTGGGCGACAAGGGGTTCACGAAGCTCACCAACCCACGCTCGCGCAGTGGATTGAAGGTCACGATGGGCACACCGCGCTGCCGTGCGTCCTGCAGTTGATGCAGCATGCGTGGGCTGTTGGTGCCGACGTTCTGGCCGAAGAAGAAAATGCAGTCCGTCTGTTCGAAGTCCGCCAAGGTCACCGTCCCGATCGGCACTCCAATGGTCTGCGGAAGCGCCACGGAAGTACTTTCATGGCACATGTTCGAACTGTCGGGCAAATTGTTGCAGCCGTACTGCCGTGCGAAGAGCTGGTAAAGATAGGCGGTTTCGAGAGAGGCGCGGCCCGAGGCATAGAACACCACCGACTTCGGCGCCAGCTGCCGCAATTGACCACCAATGGCCTTGAACGCCTCCCCCCATGACACCGGCAGATATTTATCCGAGACCGAGTCCCACCGCAACGGATCGGTCAGCCGGCCCTGCTCCTCCAACTCGTGATCGCTCCACGTCAGCAATTCCGAGACAGGGTGCATCGCAAAGAACTCGGCGGTCGTGCGCTTGGAGGTAATCTCCCACGCGGTAGCCTTGATGCCGTTCTCGCAGGCTTCCACCGTGTGTGGATGCGCAGGTTTGGCCCATGAACAGCTGACGCAGGCAAAACCCCGGGGCTTGTTTTGATGCAGGAGAATGCGGCTGCCGCGCACGACGACGTGCTCCTGCAGCAGAATTGCAGCAGAGGCCTGCGCCGATCCCCAGCCGCCCGAGGGAGACTCGTGCGCGGGCGCGGCCTCCCCATCGATCTCAATGGCCTCGTCGGTGGCCATGGCATTACTCCGACAGCGAGGACGTTATGGTCGGCTCCGACATCGGGCACGCATTGTGCTGCGCCCGAAACTTGGCGGACGCTTCGTACGCGGCCTTTCTCGCCCGCATCACAGACCCCAACGGCCGATGGTCTTGGATGCCGTGCCACGGGCTGAACGCCGTGCCATCGTCCATGACCGTGGCGCGCAGTTCGCTCCACGACCGTTGCTTCGGCACGGTCAAACGGGCGATGGCCAGATGCGGGCTCAGCTCCGGCGACCACACCACCGAGGCATCCTCCACGGGCTGTTTATCCAAATCTCGGCAAAGCTGCGCCCGAAGCTCCCACACCGCCTCGTCGGCGGCGAAAAAATCCAACAGCGTTTCGCGCAGCGCATTCGGAGACTTGGAGATGTCGACCGGCGCACCCTTGAGGGAATCCATGTGAGCCGTGGCGGGCGCCAGCGACAATTTGGCGACGTACTTGCCGAATTTCAGGGGCACCTGGGTGAAATAAGTCTCGCCCAAAGGGTGCGTGGCAGGCTCTCCGCCCATGCTCTTCAGTGTGCCGCTCTGCCCGCCCGCGCTCTCCAACAGCTTTTCCGCGCCCCGCAACGTCGCAGACAAGACGGATTTCAGGTGGGGTACTTTATCGGTGGTGCCGGCCAAGAGCTTCAGCTTGCCCAAAAACTTCTTGGCATTCGGCGCGGCGAACGCCGGCCCATTGATCAGTATGAAATCCTGGGTGGTGTCACGCTCAGACCCCGGCAGGCGTGCGCCGGGCACCCCAATCACCTTGAGGGCCAAGCCCCGAGGGGTAGACACGCTGTCGGCGAGCATATCGCCCGGCGTCGATGAGAATCTCAACATCACCGGGTAGGACCCCGGCGAAGCGAACATACCCTGGGCCAACTCCTCAGGGAGGTTCGGCATCACGACGAGAGTCCCTTTCAACAGAGCGTGGCTCTTCGCGTGTACGCTGCGCAGCGCGTGGCGGCCGTCTTTGTACGTGATTTCGCTGATTTTCAGCAGAGTCTCCACCAGGTCCTGAATGGTCTTGGCTTCGTCGGCTTCGACGATCTCGATCGCTGGGGAATAAGCAATGGGCGGGTTCATTCAACACTCCAAGTCGAGGGCATAGCCCACCGCTGAACTTGTAACCGACTTCGCTAGGGGCGCCCATTGCGCATTCGCCTCGCACCCGGTCAGTCGAGTGAGCGGTAGCTCGTCGGACTCCCGCCGTCATTAGCGGCCGGCGTGAGACTCGTCGGACAACAGGCGGGTCAGTACGAGAGGTCCGTTTGAAGGCGATGGATGACATTTAAGACCGATTCGGTCCGCCACGCCGCGGCGGCGACCACCTACCTCGCCGGCGCCGTGCTCGGGGCCCTGCTGTTCGGCCACCTCACCGATCGCCACGGCCGACGGAAACTGTTTCTCGTGACCCTCGCCACCTACTCGCTCGCCACCTTGGGAACGGGACTGTCGGTCAACGCCACCATGTTCTTCATTTGCCGTTTCTTCACAGGCTTGGGGATCGGCGGTGAGTACGCGGCCATCAATTCCGCGGTCGACGAACTCATTCCAGGCAAAGTCCGAGGCACCGTGGACCTCATCGTGAACGCCACCTTCTGGATGGGCGCAACCCTGGGTTCTCTTGCCGCGCTCTTTCTGATGGGCGGCCACGTGATCCCCGTGCATTGGGGCTGGCGCCTCGCCTTCGCGGTCGGCGGCACCCTGGGCTTCTTACTCCTGCGACTGGCCGTGCCGGAAAGCCCGCGCTGGCTCATGCTGCGAGGCAGGGAACAGGAGGCCGAACGCATCGTCAGCGGGATCGAAACGACCGTCTCTAAGCATGAACACCTCGAACCCGTTCGCGAGAAGAAACTGAGAATAAGATCCCGAGATCACACGCCGTTGGGCGACATCTTCAAGAACATGTTGGGCGAGAACCGGAAAAGGTCCGTGCTCGGACTGACTCTCATGGTGGGCCAAGCCTTCTTTTTCAACGCGATTTTCTTCACCTTCGGCCTGATCGCCAAACAGTTCTATCATGTGCCCGACGCCAAGCTGCCGCTGCAGCTGCTGCCGTTTGCGATTGCCAGTCTGTTGGGCCCGATTGTGCTGGGGCCGCTCTTTGACAAAGTGGGCCGCAAGCCCATGATCACGGCAACGTACGGCACCGCAGGCATCTTGCTGGTGGCAACAGCCGTACTCTTCGCCACCGACACCATTGCCCTCAAAGGCCTGATCATCTGCTTCTCCGTCATCTTCTTTACCGCCTCGTCGGCCGCCAGCGCGGCCTACCTCACGGTCAGCGAAATCTTCCCGCTGGATCCGCGCCTTTGCCATCGCGATTTTCTATGCCCTGGGCACCTCGATCGGAGGGGTGGGCGCTCCCGCCCTGTTCGGCATGCTCATCGCCAGCGGTTCGAAGACGCAGCTCATGATGGGTTATCTGCTGGGTGCCGCCCTCATGCTCGCGGGCGCCGTCGCCGAGTTCTTCATTGGAGTCGAGGCCGCGGGCAAGTCGCTGGAATCAGTGTCGAAGCCGCTGCAAAGCGCCGACTAAGGGAACGGATCCCTCACCACCACCTCTCCTTGCTCGGGACGAAACGGCGAAATCCCGCTGCAATCAACTCCGCGTTGATAAAGTGTATCCCATGAAGCGCACACTCAGCCCTAAGCAGTCGAGCGCCGACCCGATGGTCTCCCGGTTTATCCGTCTACGAGCGGAGCTTCGGCGGAGCCTTAAACCCATCGTGTGGCTGAGAGCCATCCCTGGCGCTGGGAAGACGCGGTTTCTGCACACTCTACGATTAGACAACAAAACCAAGGGTCGCTGGCGACTCCTCGACGCCCCAACGCCCGCGGCCGTGCACAAGGCCCTCGCCGCCGCCGGCGTACTCGGCCAGCGTCACCCAACGCAAAAGATCCTCATCGCCTCCTCGGCCAACGCCGACATCGCCCACCCTCTCCTCGTCCCCAATGTCTACGGGTTCGTCGAGGTCATCGAGGACAGTGATTTCTTTTTAACCCCGGCCGACTGTCTCAAGGATGACGGTTTGTTCGCAACGACCGCCGGCTGGCCCGTCCTGGCCGACGCTTGGGCTCGCAACCGCGCCGACGACATCACCGCCATGCTCCCCGACTTCCTCGAGCGCGAAGTCCTGCCGCAGCTTCCGCCGCCGCTCGTCACCGCCCTCTTCGCCGCCTTGGCCGCGCCACTGAGCCCCGACGCTGTCCATCACCTCTTCGGCAACAGCAAACCCTTGCACCCCTTGCTCACCACCACGGCGGCCGGCACCACCATCGCCGGCTCCTGGATCCGCGACGCCCTACTCACCTTGCGCGGCGCGCCCGAGTCCCTATCCCCCAAGGTACGCGACCAACTCATTCACGTGCACACCACCTTCGCTGACCCAGCGACCGCCATCACCTCGCTGATCGACATCGGCCAAACCGAGCGAGCCGCCGAGGTATTCGAACGTGCCGGCGGCACTTTCTTCGGTTACCTGCACGGATTTCAGGGGCTCGGCGCGGTGCTGCGAAAATTCGGCCCAGAGTGGGAACGTCGCCTCGACAGTTTATTTTTCGCGCACCAGTACCTGCTGAACAAAACCGGCCAATCACACCAAGCGCTCCTGCGCCTGGAGTCGAGATACCCTCGCGTGCCGGTCGATCTGCGCAAGCAGCGACTCACCCACCCGCCCTACGCCATACTCATGCGCATCGATCTCAGCCTCGACATCGACGATACGCCGCCGGTCGAGGTGATCACCAGCTGGGGCCGCCTCGAGGCGCTGTTTCCCGCCGGCGACGAGCTGGCGCGCGGCGTGCTGTATAACACCATGGCAATCGGCTTTCTGCAGATAGGCGCGCTGGTGCAAGCCAAACAACTCGCCGAGGAAGCCATGGCCGCCTACGAGCGCGGCGGCTCACCCTATCTCGTGCACTTCATGCTGCTGCATCTCGCCGACCTCGCGCTGCGCCAAGGGCGACCCCGCGATGCCACCGGATTGGTGCGTCAGGCCGACGAAGCGCTTCGCACTTCGCGTCTGGAGTTCAATTCGGAATTCTCGATCATCGATTCCTTCCGCGCCCGCATCGCCTACGAGGAAGGACGCTTCAACGACTGCCCCACCGACATCGAAGCGATTTTGCAGGCGCTGCTGCGCGGCGATAGCTGGTCCGACTTGATGTCCACCACCGCCGGACATTTCGTGTTCACCGCCTACCACCTGCAAGGTCTACGCAGTGCACTCGACCGCTTCGATCACTGCATGCTCACCTTGAGCCGTCGCCACGGAGCTTCCCAGTCGCATGCGCTACTCCTGATCCGCATCCGCCTGTTGCAGATCGCGCGCCGCTATACGGAAGCGGCTCAGTATCTCGACGACTATGACCTGCACCCGGCGAAACGCCGCTCTTCTCACGACGACACCGACAAGAACCTGGTACGCCTGCGGCAGCTCGTCGTGCGTCACCGCGACGCCACCGCCTCGCGGCAGCTCGCCGACGCCCTCGAAGGTGCCCCAGGCCTCGAGACCCGCCAGAAAATCTCACTGGCCATTCTGCAAGCAGAGCTCCGCAGCCGGGCAGGCGAACATGCCCCCGCGCGCCGTCACCTGAGCGTCGCCTTGCGTCACGCTGAGGTGGACAATCTCCTCGGGGTGCTGATGGAAGAAGGCCAGTTCCTCGAGCGCTTACTGCCTCTCTTTATCGAGACGCCCGGTCCCAGCAACGTGCGTCTGGTCCCCTTCGCGCAGCGCGTGCTGCGACTCTTGAATACCCTTCCCGCCGCACCTCTGCGTGCCAAATCCCTCACCGGCGTATCGCGCCAAGAACACCGCGTGCTGTCGTATGTGGCAGACGGCTCGACCAACAAACAAATCGCCCGCGCACTAAAACTGAGCGAAAGCGCCGTGAAATTCCACCTCCGCAACCTGTTCCGCAAGCTCAACGTCACCTCGCGAGGCGCCCTACGGGACGCCGCGGAGCAGCGCGGCATCGTCACCTGACCGGTTTCCCCAAAAACCTATCCTACCCCCGGCGGTAGAGTCAAAGCGTTCCACGATGTTCCCGGCCCCTGACAGGGCCCACTCTCATTCCAGGATTCATGCCATGTACCGAATCGGCGTAGACGTGGGCGGCACCAACACCGACGCCGTGGTCATGTCAGGGCGCGACATCCTCGCCGCCGTGAAGGTACCCACCTCCGGTGACGTGACCAGCGGCCTCATCGGCGCGCTGCAACAGGTGCAAACCGCCGCCGGCATCGCACCCGGCGAGGTAGGCATGGTGGTCATCGGCACCACTCATTTCACCAATGCCGTCATCGAACGGCGCCAGCTTTCAGAGACCGCCGTCGTCCGGCTCTGTCTACCCGCGGCGCAATGTCTCCTTCCCATGGTGGACTGGCCGGCGGATCTCAAGTCCGTCATCGGCGATCACATTTATCTCGCCTCCGGCGGCATGGAGTTCGATGGCACCCCCATCGCGCCCTTCGATCCGTCGGACATCCTGCGCATCGGCACCGCTATTCACGACAAGGGCCTCAACGCCATCGCCGTCTGCGGCATCTTCTCGCCCGTCAACGACGAGTTCGAGCGCCACGCCGCCAAGCTCCTTAGCCAAACCTGTCCCGACGCCGCCATCACCCTGTCCTCCTCCATCGGACAGCTGGGCCTGCTCGAACGCGAAAGCGCCACCATCTTGAATAGCGCCCTCATCGCTCTCGCCCGCAAAACCGTTCGCGCGCTCGGCGAAGGCCTTGCCCAGTGCGGCCTCACCTGCCCGTTCTACTTGAGCCAAAACGACGGCACCCTGATGGGCGCCGCCCAGGCCGAGCGCTTTCCGGTACTCAGCTTCGCCAGCGGCCCCACCAATTCCATGCGCGGCGCCGCCTTCCTCTCCGGCCACCAAAACGCCATCGTCCTCGACGTCGGCGGCACCACCACCGACATCGGTCTGTTGCAGAACGGCTTCCCCCGCCAAGCCTCCACCACCGTGGACATCGGCGGCGTGCGCACCAACTTTCGCATGCCTGACGTCTTCAGCATCGGCCTAGGTGGCGGCTCCATCGTCAACCTCGGGGGCGCCCACTTTGACGGCGCCCGCGGCGACGAGCCCACCGTCGGCCCGCAAAGCGTCGGCTACGAAATCACCCGCCGCGCCCGCATTTTCGGCGGCGACACCCTCACTGCCACTGACGTCATGGTAGCCCTCGGCCGCGCCGCCATCGGCGACGCGGCCCGCGTCGCCAATCTCGACCCTGCGCTGCTCGCCAAAGTCCGCGCCGTCATGGAGCGCCGCCTCGAGCGCGCCGTCGACCGCACTCGCGTCTCCGCAGCCCCCATTCCCATCATCGCCGTCGGTGGCGGCAGCATCCTGGTCCCTGACCAACTCGGGGGCACCACCGTCACCCGACCCGCGCACTTCGCCGTGGCCAACGCCATCGGCGCCGCCATCGCGCAAACCAGCGGTGAGGTCGATCGTATCTGCTCCCTCGACACCCAGACTCGCGAAGCCGCCCTCGCCGGTGCCGAACAAGAAGCCCGCGACAAGGCCATCCAAGCCGGAGCAGTTGCCTCCACGCTTACCGTCACCGAACGCGAGGACGTCCCCCTAGCCTACCTCCGCGGCAACGCCACCCGCGTGCGCGTCAAGGTCGTCGGCGAGTTGCGAGTCTAAATGCGCTATCTAACGGTTGACGATATCGAAGCCCTCGCCATCGGCGCTGCCATCCTAGGCACCGGCGGCGGCGGCAATCCCTACATCGGCAAACTCCGCTGTCAGCAGGAGCTGCGCCGCGGCAAGCGGGTACCCCTCCTCAGTCTCGACGAGTTGGCGGATGACGCGTACGTCGTATCCATCGGCGGCATCGGTGCCCCCATCGTGTCCATCGAAAAGCTCGAGGAAGGCAACGAAGGCCTGCGCGCGGTTCGCGCACTCGAGGAATTCACCGGTCGCAAGGTCGACGCCCTCATCGCCGCGGAAATCGGCGGCGGAAATGCCCTCGAACCCATACTCACCGCCATGAGCGCCGGCATCGGCGTGGTCGACGGCGACGGCATGGGCCGCGCCTTCCCCGAAATGCAAATGACCACCTTCAGCATTTACGGCCACCGCTCCACGCCGGCCGCCATCGCCGATGAGCGTGGCAACGTCGTGCTGTTCCGGCACACCATTTCCGAAGTGTGGTTCGAGCGGCTCGCGCGTTCTGCAGTCGTCACCATGGGCGGCACCGCCGTCGGCGCCGAAGCCCCCATGCGCGGCGACTACATCAAGCGCGCCGCGGTTCCCGGCACCGTCACCCAAGCCATTCGCCTCGGAAATGTCGTGTTGGACGCCAACCGAGAACATCGCAGCGCCATCGAGCTCATCTGCCGGCAGGAACGCGGCACTCATTTGATGGATGCCAAGATCGTGGACTTGAAGCGGCACCTTAGCGGCGGATTCTCGGTCGGCGAAATCGCCTTGGACGGCATCGACGCGCACTCCGGCACTAAAGCCCGGGTCGTCTTCCAGAACGAGTTTCTCTCCTTCGAACGCGCCGGCCGCGTCGAAGTCAGCGTCCCCGATCTCATCGTGATCCTCGATGTCGACAGCGGCCACGCCATCACCACCGACGTCCTCCGCTACGGCCAGCGCGTCGCGATTCTGGCGCTGCCGTGCCACGCACTCATGCGCACACCCGAAGCACTCCAGGTGGTCGGGCCGCAGGCCTTCGGACTCGACGGCGTCGAATATTGTCCATTAGTGATACAGGGGTAAGAAATGGGATCGAAGAAATATTTTCCGACAGTGCTATCCCTGTGCGTTACGCTCGCGCTGCCGCCGGCGGTCTCGTCAGCCATCGGGGCCGAGGCCTCGCAGCCCCCCGACTCCTCGCAACTCGCCGAAGTCGTGGTGACCGCCGAGAAGTCCAGTGAGCCCTTGAGCCGTGTGCCCATCAGCCTCACCGCGGTCTCGAGCAGGGAACTCCAAGACCAACAAATCACCGACTACGCCGATTTATCGCGCGCCGTCCCGAACCTCTCCTTTTCCAGCGGCGGCGGCCCAGGCCAGAACAACATCGAGATCCGCGGCGTGAGTTCCCAGGCAGGCTCCGCCACCACCGGCATTTATCTCGATGACGTGCCCATCAACGTGCTCAACATCTACACCACGGGCGCGACCGAGCCGCGCTTCTTCGATATCGACCGCGTCGAAGTTCTGCGTGGACCCCAGGGCACGCTGTACGGCGCGGGCTCCATGGGCGGCACTCTTCATTTCGTGAGCAATCAGCCGGACCTGCACAATTTCTCCGGCACCATGCACTCCATGGTGAGCGGCACCGAGTACGGTGGTCTCAACTACGAGGGCGACAGCGTGGTGAATCTGCCCCTCATCGACGGCACCGCGGCGCTGCGCATCGGCGCCTTGTACGATCACGAGAGCGGTTACATCAACCGAGTGATCCCGGACGGCACCACAGTCGCCACTCATATCAATGACCAGGACACCACGGTCATTCGTGCCACGCTGGAGTGGCGCCCGATCGAAGGACTCATCGTGACCCCCGCCGTGTTTCTGCAGCGCATGGACACCGGCGGCCAGGACACCTTCGGGCTCGCGGAGCCCGAATTCCAATCGCCGACGCTGGTCCGCGAAGCCGCCCGCGACGAATCCGCCATCACCAGTCTCACGCTCAAGTACGACATGGGCTGGTCAGAACTCACCTCGGTGACCGGCTATTTTTGGCGCGACGACAACCGCCTCATCGATGGCACTCAGTACGACAGCGCCTACATCGGCGGCTCGCTGCAAGACGAGTTTGGCTACGGCGGTGCCGCCATTTCCGCGCTGGCCGCGCCCGCGCAATTCGAAACCAGCATCAATCAGATACACCAAGAGATTCGACTCGCCTCCAAGCCGGCCGGCGCGGACGACAAATGGGCGTGGATCGCGGGGCTCTACTACTCCCGCACGCGCACCGGCCTGCTGGACAACGAGCACATCCCCGGCTTCAACTCCACCTTCGAATCCACGTACAACGACACGCCCTTGGACGTGCTGGGCGCCGCTTTTCCGGACGACCTCGTCTACTACGCCTTCACCGAGTTCGTGAACACCGAAAAGGCGGTATTCGGCCAAGCCACGTACAACATCACCCAACAGTTGAAAGTGACCGCGGGTGCGCGCTACGAGAAGGCCAGCGAAGGACTGACGTTCACCAGCGCAGGCTATTTCGGCAGCGGAGACGGCCCCTTCTACAGCTCCGCCACCGGCAGCAAGACCACCCCGAAGGGCGTCATTTCCTACGACGTGTCCGAATCCACCATGGTCTACGCCTCCGCAGCCGAAGGCTTTCGCATCGGCGGCATCAACCGCCCGGTACCCGTGCCCTTGTGCAGCGGTGATCTCGCCGGTCTAGGCCTCACCCAAGCACCGAACTCCTACACACCCGACAGCCTGTGGAGCTACGAAATCGGCGCCAAGACTCGCGCGCTGCAAAACACGCTCTCGGTCTCGGGTTCGGTGTTCGACATTCGCTGGAACAACATCCAGACCGACATCATCCTTCCAACCTGCACCTTCGACATCAAGGACAACATCGGCAGCGCCGAGAGTAGAGGCGTCGAACTGGAAGTGACCCAGCGTCTTCTGGATCGCGTCACTCTGACGGTAGGCGGCAATTACACGTCCGCCAAGATCACCGTGCCCGTGACCTTGCTCGGCGTCGAGAAGGGCGACCATGTCCCCGGCGTTCCCGACTACTCCGTTTCCACCGCCGTGGCCTATGATCATCCTTTCGACGGCGGCTACCACGGCACGCTGCGCGCAAACGGCCAGTGGATCGGACCCAGCCAAGGTACCATCCTCCACGGCGATCCGGATTTCAACCGGCCCGCATATTTCACCATGGGCACGAGTGCCGGGCTGCGGTGGGACAACATCGACGTGAACCTGTTCATCACCAATCTCTTGGATCAGCACAAGCCCATTCAGCTTCCGAACATTGCGGACGTGGAATACGGCATTACCGTACGCCCGCGCACGTACGGCGTCGGCGGAACCTACTCGTTTTGACCGACAGCACCCACTCCACCACGCCCGTCCCGCTGGACCAATCGGTGTCAGCCTTCCGAGTGTCCCTCGTGATGGTCGGCATCGCCTTCACGCTCACCGGCCTCTACACGGGATCCGAGCTGGCCGCGGATCTCGGCCTCAACGCCGGGATTCGCGCCTCCATACTGGGCGGCATCGTGCTCACCCTGATGTCCGTGCCCGCCGCGGTGGTCGGCGCGCGGACACGCCTGTCCACCTATGTCATCGTGTCGCGGGTGTTCGGCAGCGGCGGCTCCAAGGTCATTAATCTCGTCCTCGCCATCGTGCTGCTCGGCTGGTACGCGGTCACTGCGGAACTCTTCGGCCGCACCTGCTTCCTCACCACGGCACCCTACCTGCCGTTCGCCCTGCCCACCTGGGTGTATACCGTGGCCAGCAGCGCACTGGTCATTGCCACGACGGCATTCGGTTTTAAGGCAATTAATCGGCTGTCGCTGTTCGCGGCGCCGTTGCTGGTGGCGCTCACCGCCTATGTCGCGTGGCGTGCGCTGGGTCACGCAAACTGGGCCACGCTCACCGCCATTCCCGGCGCGCATGTGGATCTCGCCACCGGCGTGTCCGCCGTCATCGGCGGTTGGATCGTCAACGTCGTGCTCATGCCCGACGTCACGCGCTATTCCCGCTCCACCCTCGAATGCGCCGTCATCAGCTTCATCGGCAACGGCATCGGCGCCGTGGTCGCGCTGGTGCTCGCCATGATTCCGGCGCTCGCCTTCGGCGAAATCGATCCTATGAAGTACATGGCCGCCTTAGGGGTGGTCGCCGTGGCCTTCACAGTACTGGTCATTTCCACCTGGACCATCAATGCCATCAACCTGTATTCCACCGGTCTCGTTACTTCCACCGCCTTCCTGCGCGTGAGCTACGGGCGCCTGGTCGTCGCCAGCGGCGTCGTGGGCACGGTGGTTGCCGTCATCGGCGTCGCGGACCGCCTCATCGACTTCCTGGTTCTCTTAGGGTTGGTGGTGCCGCCCATCGCGGCCGTGTACCTCACCGACTTCTTCATCCTTCGCCGCCATGACTATACCGGCGAGGCCGATTCCATCACCAACCTCAATGCCCTCCTCGCCTGTTTCGCAGGCGCCGCCATGGGCATCGTCATGTACTACGCGCATTCATCCCTGACCGGCGTTCCCACCATTGAATCTTTTCTCACCGCGGGAATCGTGTACTGGGCGGCGGAATACGCGCGGCGTGTCTGCTTGCGCAATCGGCTTTGGCAAAGGCCCTCCCCGCTTACGCCGTAAAGCCGGCCGCCGCCTCGCACTCCGCACTGCCGAGAAATTCGACCAAACACGCCGCTAATTTGGCTCGATCGATGGGCTTCGAAATGAAGCCATCCATGCCAGCGGCGCGGCAAAGATCCGCGTCGGACTTCATGGCATTCGCAGTCAATGCCACTATGGGAATTCGGCGACTATCGCCTTCTTCGTTGCGTATTGCGGCGGTGGCTTCAAGTCCGTCTACGTCCGGCATCTGGCAGTCCATTAATATCAGATCGAAAATTCCAGACCGCCAGGCTGCGATGGCTGCTCGGCCGTCCGGCGCCACTTCCACCGCGTAGTCCATTTTTTCCAGCAGTCGCACAGCGACTTTCTGATTGACCAGGTTATCCTCCGCCAACAAGATGCGCTTTTTGGCGCGCGGAGGCAATGCTCGCAGCACCGGCTCGGTGATTATTGCCGGGCCGTCTGCAGTCGGCGATTCGTCCGATCCGGCGAGTGCCAATACCAAACACTCGGTCAAGTCGCCTTGCGTGACCGGCTTCAGCATGTAGGCAAAGAATCCAATGTCCTCGAACATTTGATCGCCGCCGCGCTGTCCTGATGAGGTGAGCAAAATCAGGCGAGTTAACCTGACGCCCTGCTCTTGGACTATGATGCGGCCAAGCTCGGCGCCATCGCACCCGGGCATCAGATGATCAATCAAAGCCGCATCATACGAGCGGCCCAGCGCTCGCGCCTGGCGCACGATCTCCAAGGCTTCATCGGCTGAACCGGCCGCGATACCCTCCACGCCGCACAAGTCCAGTTGCGCCATCAGAATCTTGCGATTAGTGAGGTTGTCATCGACCACCAAGACACGTTTGCCCTTGATGGCCGCCGGCGCTCGGATCTCGAGCAGGGGAGAGGATGGAAGCATCGCGAAAACGGCCGTGAACCAAAACCTGGACCCCACGCCCTCTTGGCTCTCCACTCCGGTCTGCCCGTCCATGAGTTCGACGAGGCGCTTTACAATGGACAGCCCCAATCCGGTGCCTCCGAAGCGACGCGTCGTCGATGAGTCGACCTGCACGAAGGGCGCAAATAGGAGAGGCAGCCGATTTGCCGGGATACCGATCCCCGTGTCACTGACATCGCATCGCACGCGAATACAATCCGTCCCTTGCTCGAGGACGGTAATCGCGAGGGTGACCTCGCCCGTCATGGTGAACTTGATCGCGTTCCCCGCCAAATTCAGCAGAATCTGTCGTACCCGGCCCGCGTCGCCCGAGACGCGGACCGGGAGCGTTTCGTCAATTTGGACCACCAGCTCCAACCCTTTCGCGTGCGCCTGGGTGGCCAGGAGACGGGCCACGTCGGCGAAGGTCGCCCGCAAATCCATTTCCCGCAGCTCCAGCTCCAGCTTCCCCGCTTCGACTTTGGAGAAATCGAGTATGTCGTTGATGACGGTCAGGAGCGCGGTCCCGCTGTCCCGTATGGTCTCTGCGTGATCCCGTTGCTGCGCATCGAGATTCGAGTCGAGCAAGAGCTCCGTCATTCCCAGCACGCCGTTCATGGGCGTACGTATCTCATGGCTCATGTTGGCCAAAAATTCGCTCTTGGCGCGATTGGCAGACTCGGCCGCGTCCTTCGCTCGCACTGTCTCGAGGGCGGCGGCCTCCAACTGGGTTACGTGCTCAATCAACCTTGCGCGCGACACCGAGACTCGCTCTACCATGCGATCGAACTCGCGAGCCAGCACCCCAATCTCGTCTCGTCCCTTGAAATCCAGTCGAGCGTTGAGATCCTTGTCCTCTCCAATGAGTACCGCATGATTCGTCATTCGTCCAATGGGTTTGACGATCAGTCGATTCAGTATGACGATCAGGAGCGCTACTGCGGCGATGGCGGACCCGATCAAATAAATCGTGGCATACGCTACCGCCGCACGGCCGCGCTGGGTGATTTGACGGGGTATGTCGACCCGCAACGCCATCACCGGGTGTCCATAAATATCTGGGAAAGATCGATACACTTCCGTGGTCGTGCCTGTTTCGACCACCCGATCGATGTCCCCGACGCCCTCGCCCGCGACCATGGACACGACCGCTTGAGCCTGTGAGCCGATTTCCCCGACCTCGGCCGGCGACAAGAGGCGCCCCAGGATCACCATTCCGCGAACCGGACCGCCTTCGTTCCCGTCCAATACGGGCGACCCGGCGATCATCATGACACCTCGGTCGGTTTGAATGAGCCCGTGGATCGGTCGAAACTCATGCAGGTTGGCGCGCCACGGAAAGGTTGGCGGCAACTCTTTTAAGTGTCGCAGGTCGACGTCCAAGGGTCGGTTCGCATTCAGGTCAAACGCGTCCGACAGCACGACCTTCCCGTTCCCGTCGAGGATGAGCATCAAACTCACGTCGAGTTGCTTCAACGTGGTGGGAGTCATATTGGTGGCAATGAACGCGGGATCGTGGTCCTGCACAAAGGCATAGGTTTCCGTCCAGTTGCCCCACCCGGCAGCCGACACACCCAGACCCTTCAAGCGAAGCTCTAAGGCATAGTTGACGCGCCGAATAGCGGTTCGTGCATCCTCCCGCTCGAGCTCGGCGAAGCTCGGCTGTAAGATGTACTGGTCAACGTATAGCTCGACGCCCCCCAGCACGAGGAATAGCAGCGCACTCAGTGCTAGCACCTTGGCCCGGATCGTCATGCCAGGACCTTAGAAGAAGAGCTTCGCAAGGTCTTGCCATAGGTCGCAGGTTTGACTAAACGTCGATGGGCCCGACGAATAGTGTGAAGGCTTTCACGGATCGATGGCTCTCATCGAAGGGGGCTGGATGCGCCGTTCACGGAGCCCGCAACCTCGTCGGCACGACCGCGGCGTGGATGTATGGAGCCTCCGCGGCCGGCTGACCGCATTCAAGGGGTTTCGGTAATTGCGCAAAGTGCGCGAAGTGCTTAAATATTCGCAAGCGTTAGCGTTTCGAACTACAAGATACACAATTGGCTTTCGACACCGAAATTCTAGTCCCTGGATTCGTTGCCCCCGGTTACCGGAGAAGCTTGCCGAGCCCGCGGTGCTCGATGCGGCCGACCGGCGAGCCCGGCGCTGGCACGGCGCCCAGGTTCGGGAGCTACGGCCGGGGTCTGACGCGCACAAGTTGGCTGTCTGCCAAATGTTCACCATACACCGTGTTTGGCGGCGCAGTCCCCGTCAACCACGCCCAACCCATTGCCAAAGATTCGGCCCATGTCAGCCCGTAAGGATCAATGTTCGAGATCGGATTCGATCCCGTGTAAGCATACGTATTGATCCCACCGCCCAACCCGATCGGATCGGACTCAATATACTTCCCCGTCTGCGGATCATAATCCCTGAACCCATTGGAATAGAACGTCGTTCCGCTCTCCAATATCTGTCCCGGGAAGCGCAGATCGTTGTAGAACGTACCCATGCCGGCGGGATTCTGATTCGCGGTACCTACGCCAAACGGATTCGGATCCCAGCGCCACATGAGCGCATTGTCCGAAGGTCGAGTGACTTTGCGCGGGGCGTTCAACTGATCCGAATGCACGTAGTAGACGACGATACCGGCGCTTGTGTTAATCAGTTCCGCCACCGGAATGTCGCCCATCCAGACGTACTCCCGCATCACGGTACCGTCCGGGTAGTACTGACCAATCAAATGGCCGGCCTCATCGTACATCATGGTAATCGTGGTGCTCGCGGCCTCGCCCGAGCCGTAGTAATAGTATTCGGCCAACTGTCCAAGTGGGTTGTAAGTGAAGGTATTCGGGACGGTGCCCACCGTGTCGGACACCACTCTACCTCGGTTGTTGTACACCAAGCTCGAGGTGCCGTAACCCGTGGTATTGCCGGCGGCGTCATACGAATACGTCCGGGCAAGGGAGCCGGTCGTCGAATTCAATTGATTGCTGGTAGTGGAGGGTGTGAACATCGACGCGCTCGTACCCGTTTGGGTCAACCGATTGCCGTTGGCATCGTAGGTCCACCCGTACGTCGTGGCCGTCTGAACCCCCGAGGTAACTCGATCCAACACGTCGTAGCCGATCGTCCAGGAGTAGGCGCTTGCGCCGGTATCGGTGATGCCCGTAATCCGCGAGGCATTATCTTCACTGAAATTGATCGTATCGGCAGCGCTCGTGATACTCGCGATGGAGCCATCCTCGGTGTACGTATGACTGACGGACGTGGAGTTGCCCCAGGTCCAGCCCGTGGCCGGACCGAAGGGGTCATAGGTAACGCCGCTCAAGATCGTGGTGCCATTCCAGGTGATCGCCGTGATTTGATGGTTGGTATAGGTATAGGCGAGAGTCTGACCGGCCGGTGTCACCATCGTGGTCATGTCGCCGTTCGTATAGCTGTAGCCGACCGTTCGGGTGATCGTGCCGATCTTCTGAGCTTTGCCCGTGACCCGGCCGTGAGTATCGTAGGCCCACGCCATGGAAAGGTTGGTATCCGAGGCGCCAGTCAATCGACCGTTGCCATTCGTCCCCGAGTCATAGGTAAAGCCGATCGTCTCATCGCCGTAGGCGACCTGCGTCAAGCGATTCAAAGCATCGTAGGAGAACGTGCCGACCGCGCCGCGAGCATCCGTCGAGGTGTATAAGTTGCCGCCAGAATCGTAGGTCTTGACGGTTGTGCCACTGTCCGGGCTCACAACCTGGGTCACGTCGTTGAAGCCATTATGGCTGTAGTTGGTGACGAGACTACGCGGATCGGTGACCGAGGCCAGATTGTCGTTGGCGTCATAGCTCAGCTGGGTGATTCCGGTGTTGGGATCCGTGATCTTGTCCAGGCGATTCAAGGCATCGAAGGCCTGGCCGGTATTTCGGGAGAGCGGTGCATCGATGGCGGTTCGATTGCCTTGAGCATCATATTTCGCCGCGTCGGCCAACACTGCTAATTTACGCTCCAGCTCCGTACTGGTGTTATATCCAGTACTGTGTTTATACCCAGATGGCGCCGCGGCCACACACCCTCACGCCTGCCTGTCGGTCTCTGTCCTTCATCGGGTCATCACCAATGAGGATACCGCTCGTCGCGGACACGCCGCACTCTGCAGGACAAAGCCGATGGGCTGCCTATTGGCCGGGGAGTATCAATGACAACAATTCGAAAAATGCGCCTTCACCGCTTCGGCGGTCCGGAGGTCCTGCAGGCCGACGATGTGGAATATTCTCAACCCGACGCATCCCAGGTCTTGATTAGCGTCAAGGCCGCGAGCGTCAATCCCGTCGATTTCAAAATCAGCAGGGGTCAGTATCCGGCCGTGAACGAGGATAGGCTGCCTTACACCCTCGGCCGCGACGTGTCGGGCATCGTCGAGAAGCGCGGAGCCCAAGCCACGCTGTTCGAAATCGGGGATGAAGTGCTGGGCATGGTCGACATCGGCGGCGGCGGCTATGCGGAGAAGGTTGTTCTCAACCAACGTGCCATCACTCTGAAGCCCCGTTCCATCGGCCATGCGCATGCGGCTGCAATACCGCTGGCCGGGCTGACTGCCTGGCAAGGATTGTGCCGATATGGGGACTTGAAGGCCGGGCAATCCATTCTGATCCATGGTGGAACGGGGGGTGTCGGCCACCTCGCCATACAATTCGCCAAGGCGATCGGCGCGCGGGTTTTCACGACCGTCTCAACCGACAACGTGGCGTTTGCCCGCTCGTTGGGGGCCGACGTGGTCATCGACTATAAGAAGCAACGCTTCGAAGAGGTCGCGGCCGAACTCGACATGGTATTTGATTTGATCGACGGCGAAACACGCGAGCGCTCCTGGAAGCTATTGAAGCCCGGCGCCATTCTCGTGACCACCCTGACCGAGCCTTCCCAGGAAACTGCCAAGCGATTCGGTGTGCGCGCCCTACGCTATACCGTCGAGGCCGACGGCGGCGAACTTTCCGACATCGTTGGCCTGGTCGCCTCGGGCAGGGTCAAACCGCATATCCAACGAACCTATCCCCTGCAAGAAGCGTCGACGGCACTGGCCACGGTCGAACGCGGCGGAACGGTCGGAAAGATTATTCTCGCCGGGACGTGAACCACTGTGCGGGCGCCCGAACCCGTTTCTAAATTTTGTTAATGATTCGTCAATCTTGCTGGTGAGGGCCCGGGTGGTACGCTTATTTTTGCCATGAATCTTGCGGACTTACCGGCCCATGACCGAACCCTACACCACCGCTCACGCGGTAGCGCCCTCCCCCGGCTTCACAGCGACTGACGATAGAACGGCCGTCATCCGCAGGCGACGACGGCTCATCATCACCGTCGGGGTGATCCTAGGATTGCTCCTTCTAGGCTACATTGGGTTCACGATCTTCAAGCCGAAGCCCAAGCCTGCGGCACCGCCCGGCATTCCGGTCGCCACCACCCCTGCCAAGACCGGCGATTTGGATGTGTACCTCGATGCCATCGGCACGGTAACCCCGGTCTACACCGACACCATCGTCAGTCAGGTGGCGGGCATGATCACCGAGGTGCATTTCAAGGAAGGGCAGATCGTCAAGAAGAACGACCTCCTAGCCTTGGTCGACCCCAGACCCTACTTGGCCGCCCTACAGCAAGCGCAAGGGCAACTCGCCCGTGACGAAGCCACTCTCAAGAACGCCCATACCGACCTCACGCGTTACGAGAACTCCTACAAAGTCCACGCCATCCCCGAGCAGCAGTTCGCGACCCAGCAGGCCACCGTGGACTCCGACGCAGCGACCGTGAAACTCGACCGCGGCAATCTCGCGGCGGCGCAAGTCAACGTGGACTACACCCGCATTGTCTCGCCCATCGCCGGCCGCGTCGGTTTGCGCAATATCGATCCCGGCAACGTCGTGGCGGCGAACAGCACCTCCGCGCTGTGCGTGGTGACGCAAATCCAGCCCATCACCGTCATTTTCACCATCGCCGAGGACGAGATCGACGAAGTCACCGCGCAAATGGCCACGGGCAATCCCCTGAAGACCATTGCGCTCGATCGCTCGAAGACGCACGAACTCGACACCGGGACTCTACTCACCGTCGACAACCAAGTGAACACCAGCACGGGCACGGTGCGCGCGCGCGCCACCTTCCCGAACGCCGACAACAAACTCTTCCCCAACCAGTTTGTGAATACCCGTCTCCTGGTCAAAACGCTGACCCAGGCGACCCTCGTGCCCCAGGCCGCCATCCAGCGCAACAATGACCAGGCCTTTGTCTACGTGGTCCAGCCCGACGGCACGGTCAAGTTGACCAATATCAAAATACTCGCGACGGAAGGCGAGAACTCCGCCGTGGACGGCATCAAGTCCGGTGACCCGCTCGTCACCGACGGCTTCGACAAACTGCAGGACGGCTCGAAGGTCCGAGTGCGCAAGCCCAAGGACAACAGCCAAGCTGCATCAGCCAAGTCCGGCGGATGAATCCCTCTCGCCCCTTCATCCTAAGGCCCATCGCCACCTCACTCTTGATGGCGGCGATCCTGCTGATCGGCATCATCGGCTACCGGCAGCTGCCCATCGCGGCCCTGCCCGAAGTCGACTACCCCACGATGCAGGTGCTGACTTTCTACCCAGGCGCGAGCGCCGATGTCGTCGCCACCGGCATCACCGCCCCCTTGGAGCGCCAACTCGGCGAGGTCCCCGGTCTGCAGCAAATGCTGTCCACCAGCGCCGACGGCGCCTCGGTCATCACGCTGCAGTTCAACCTCGCTCTGAACATCGACGTCGCCGAGCAGGACGTGCAGGCCGCCATCAACGCCGCGCAAACCTACCTACCCGCACAGCTGCCCATGCCGCCGGTGTACAACAAGGTGAACCCCGCCGACGCGCCCATTCTGACGCTGGCGCTCACTTCCTCGTCCATGCCTCTGCAGCAAGTCGAGGACTACACCGACACTCGTCTCGCCGCCAAAATTTCGCAGCTCCCGGGCGTCGGCGCAGTCACCATCAGCGGGGGCCAAAAACCGGCGGTCCGGGTCCAAGTCAATCCGACCCAGCTCGCCTCCTACGGGCTGTCGCTCGAAGATGTACGTACCGCCTTGACGGCCACCAGCCTCGATGCCGCCAAAGGCAGCTTCGACGGGCCCTCGCAGAGTTTCCAGATCAGCGC
>Ga0302311_10000411_pt1 | contig 54492 bp, 46 predicted proteins | sample III_Palsa_N1_3_FD_200449 | JGI IMG/M metagenome (GOLD analysis project Ga0302311, IMG submission 200449) | Peat permafrost microbial communities from Stordalen Mire near Abisko, Sweden - III_Palsa_N1_3 | ecosystem: Environmental > Terrestrial > Soil > Palsa > Peat permafrost | place: Sweden... | reverse complement strand
CATCGGCGTCGCCGAGAAGGGATCGATCCACACCGCGTCGAGATCGGGCTTGAGGATCATGTCGGACTCGTTGATCGCCTTCCAGCCCTCGATCGAGCTACCGTCGAACATGAAGCCGTCGTTGAGCTCGTCGTCGCCGACGACGCCCGCGACCATGGTCAGGTGCTGCCACTTGCCCTTGGGATCGGTGAAACGGAGATCGACCCACTCGATCTCCTTGTCCTTGATCATCTTGAGGACGTCGGACGCCTTATTGGCCATGTGGATTGCCCTTTCCCGCTGGGGTTTGACGTGAAAACTTGAACGCGAACGCTAGATGGCGTCGCCGTCGCGCTCGCCGGTGCGGATGCGGATGACGGCATCGACGGGGAGAACGAAGATCTTGCCGTCGCCGATGCGGCCGGTCTGCGCGGCGTTCTGGATCGCCTCGACCACGCGATCGGCGAGACCGTCCTCGACGACCACCTCGAGCTTCACCTTGGGCAGGAAGTCGACGACATATTCGGCGCCGCGATAGAGTTCGGTATGGCCCTTCTGGCGCCCAAAACCCTTGGCTTCGGTGACGGTGATGCCGGAGACCCCGACCTCGTGCAGTGCCTCCTTCACCTCGTCCAGCTTAAAGGGTTTGATGATCGCTTCGATCTTCTTCATGCGAATGCGCTCCCTCCCCGGACGTTGCGGTCGGGGTTCATTAAACGTGCCACGCGATCCGCTGCAAGCGGGCCACGTCACGCAGGCGCAGCAAACTATGATTCTGCCCGATGCGCGAGCAAAAAGATGACAGGCTGCACGAAAAATGGGCAGGGCGGTGGCGTCCTGTCGTCGCGATCGGACGTTGTTTGCGCGGCCATGCGCGACTCCGATCTGCTTTCGACACGTTCGGCTCGAGACTCGTGGGTAATATCGTCATGAATTGCGACTGGCTGCATCCCGCGACGCTCTCGGACGCAGCGCGCGCGCAGCGCGAGATTGCCGAGGCGTGCGAGACGCTCGACAGGATCGGCGACGTCGGGCTGATCGCAGGCGCCGATACCTCTATGAAATGGCGCGACAGCAAGGGGCCGATCCACGCCGCGATCGCGCCGCTCGGTTGGCCGGGGCGGGAGGTGCTGCCGCCCGGGCTCGCGACGCAGATCCCACCTTTCGCCTATGTGCCCGGCTATCTTGGTTTCCGCGAAGCGCCGGCGCTGGTCGCGGCGTGGGAGACGCTGGCCGACAAGCCGGGGCTGCTGCTCGTCGACGGTCACGGCCGCGCGCACCCGCGTCGTTGCGGGATCGCGACGCATCTGGGCGTGCTGCTCGACGTGCCCGCGATCGGCGTGGCGAAGTCGATCCTGTGCGGCCGGATCGAGGGGGTGCTCGGCGAGGCGCCGGGGTCGCAGGCGCCGTTGGTCGATCGCGGCGAAGTGGTGGCGATGGCGCTCAGGACGCGCGCGCGGGCGCTGCCGATCTATGTCGGGACGGGCCACCGCGTGTCGCTCGACACCGCGGTGGCGTGGGTGCTGGCGCTCACCGAGGGGCGCCGCCTGCCGCTAACGACGCGCCTGGCGCACGACGCGGCGAATGCGGCGCGGGTGGCGTACGGTTTCCGTCATCCTGACGAAGGTCAGGATCCAGACGCGCCGCGCTCGACGTAGGAACGTCGCGCGTCTGGATCCCGAACCAAGCTCGGGATGACGTTACCCCTTCTTGTGCGCAGCCTTCCAGGCCTTCACCGCGTCCATCGTCTTCTCGACATGGCCGGCGGGGTCCATCGCGGAATAGGCGAAGATCACCTTGCCGTCGGGTGCGATCACGTAGGAGGTGCGGTTGGCGCGCGTCGAGGTGGCGAGCTTGACGTCATAGTCCGAGATCATCTGCGGCGTCGCGCTGGCGACCGCGAACTTGTTGCGGCACTCGCTCATGGAGAATTTGTCGAGCACGTCGATCGGATCGGCCGAGACGCCGATCACGGTCGCGCCGAGCTTCTTGAAGCCGTCGGTGGCATCGGCGAAGTCGTGCGCCTCGACGGTGCAGCCGCTGGTGAAGGCGGCGGGGTAGAAATAGAGCACGACGGGGCCCTTCTTGAGCGCCTTGGTGAGATCGAACGGCATTTCCTTGCCGCCGAGGCTGGCTTGCGTCGTGAAGGTCGGCGCGTCGGCGCCCACCGGCAGCGCGGCGAGCGCGGGGGTCGTGCAGAGCGCGAGGGCGGCGATGCCGCAGAGGGTGCGCAGCGTCATGGTCGTGATACTCCTGGAGACGAAAAGGGTCAGGCGTAGGGCGGCTTGTCCAACCCCGACGGACTCTTCGTGAAAATCTCGCATCCGGTTTCAGTGATCCCCACCGAATGTTCGAATTGTGCCGAAAGCGAGCGGTCGCGCGTCACCGCGGTCCAGCCGTCGTCGAGCATCTTCACGTCGGGGCGGCCGATGTTGACCATCGGCTCGATCGTGAAGATCATGCCGGGCTTGAGCTCGGGGCCGGTGCCGGGCTTGCCGATGTGCACCACCTCGGGCGCATCGTGGAACACGCGGCCGACGCCGTGCCCGCAGAAATCGCGCACCACGCCGTAGCGGTGCTTCTCCGCATGTGTCTGGATCGCGTGGCTGACGTCGCCCAACCGGTTTCCCGGCCGTGCCTGCTCGATGCCGAGCATCAGGCATTCGTAGGTCACCTCGACCAGCCGCTTGGCCTTGAGCGGCACGTCGCCGACGAGGAACATGCGGCTGGTGTCGCCGTGCCAGCCATCGAGCACGGGCGTCACGTCGATATTGACGATGTCGCCGTCCTTGAGCGGCTTGGCGGCGGGGATGCCGTGGCAGACGACATGGTTGATCGAGATGCAGCAGCTCTTGGTGTAGCCGCGGTAGCCGAGCGTGCCGGGTACGCCGCCGGCGTCCAGCGTCATCCGCCGCACGATGTCGTCGATCGCCTCGGTGGTGACGCCGGGGACGACGTGCGGCACGAGCGCATCGAGGATGCTCGCGGCGAGGCGCCCCGCATTGTGCATGCCCTCGAACGCGTCGGCGCCGTAGAGCTTGATCGCGCCGTCGCGTTCGATGACGTCGTCGGCGGTGACGGTGATGTAGCTTGTCATGTCGCCCTTATAGCGCCGGCCATCGCGGCGCGCTATGGCAACCGATGATGAACCCCGATCGCATCTGGACCGCCGCCCTCGTCGTTATCGGCGACGAGATTCTCTCCGGCCGCACGCAGGACAAGAACATCGCGCAGCTCGCGGCGTGGCTCAACGTGCAGGGTATCCGGCTCGCCGAGGTGCGCGTCGTCGCGGACGACATGGCGGCGATCGCGGAGGCGGTGACCGCGCTCGATTCGCGCAACGACTATACCTTCACAACCGGCGGCATCGGGCCGACGCACGACGACATCACGGTCGACGCGATCGCGGCGGCGTTCGGGCTCGAGGTCGAGGTGCATCCGCGCGCGCGTTCGATCCTCGAGGACTATTATGCGACCCGTGGCGGCCTCAACGAGGCGCGGCTGCGGATGGCACGCGTGCCCGCCGGCGCCGATCTGATCGAGAACCGCATCTCGGGCGCACCGGGGATCCGGCTGGGCAGCATCTTCATCATGGCCGGTGTCCCGCATATCGCGGGCCAGATGCTCGACGCGCTGACCGGCACGCTCGAAGGCGGGCTGCCCGTGCTGTCCGCGACGCTCGGCTGCTGGGTGGCGGAGAGCGAGGTCGCCGACATATTGCGAGAGGCCGAGCGGTCGCACGAGGGATGCCAGATCGGCAGCTATCCGTTCTTCCGCGAGGGCAAGGTCGGCGCGAACTTCGTCGTCCGCTCGACCGAGCAGGCGCGGCTCGACGGCTGCGTGGCGGCGCTGGTGGAGGAGCTGGAGCGCTCCGGTCATCCGACCGTCGCGGGCGGGATTTGAGCGCCCGACAGGAGCGGCCGGCGCGACTATAACGCTAGGCCGCCTTCACATGCGGTGTCGAAAGCAGCACCAGCAGGCCCGCGCAGGTCGCCGCCGCCGAGATCAGAAACGCCGCGCCGGGAAAATAGACCGGCGCGTGCGGCCCGGTGAAATAGGCGAGCGGCTGCGTCAGCACCAGCGGCGCGAGGATCGCGGCGAGCGCGGCGACGCTGCCGTTGAGCCCCTGTAGTTCGCCTTGCTGGTTCTCGGCGACGCGGCGCGACATCATCGCCGTCACCGCGGGCTGGACGATGCTCTGCAACCCGTTGAAGGTCAGCAGCACGAACACCAGCGTACCGTCGCGTACGAAGGCGTAGCCCAGGAAGCCTAGCGTCGCCGCCGCCATGCCCAGCAGCGCGGTGCGCCGCTCGCCCAATCGCGCGACGATCCGGCCGACCAGCAGCACCTGCACCGCCGCCATCACCATCCCGGACCAGGCGAGCGAGGCGCCGATCATCGCGCTCGACCAGCCGAAGCTCGCGATCGCATAATAGGCCCAGGTCACGGGATAGACGAGCGTCGCCACCTGCCAGAAGAAGTAGATCGCGAGCAGCGGCAGCACGCGGCCGGCGCGCCGGATCGCGAGCAGCGCGCCGAGCGGATTGAGCCGCCCGGCATCGAGCGCGCGACGTTTCTCCTTGGGCAGCGTCTCTGGGAAACGTAGCAGCCCGTAAGTGAAGTTGCACGCCGCCAGCGCCGCTGCGGCATAGAAGGGCGCGCGCGGCCCCAGCGTCCCGAGCAGTCCGCCGATCGCCGGCCCGACGACGAAGCCGATCCCGAACGCCGCCGAGATCAGCCCGAAGGTCTTGGCGCGATCGTCGGGGGTGGTGACGTCGGCGAGCGCCGCCATCGCGGGGCCGTAGGAGGCGCCGAACACGCCGGCCAGCGCGCGGCCGACGAACAGCCAGCCGATGCTCGGCGAGAACCCCATCAGCAGATAGTCGATCGCGAAGCCGCCCAGCGCGCCGACGAGCACCGGCCGCCGGCCGAAGCGGTCGCCCAGCCCGCCGGCAAGCGGGCCGAGCAGGAACTGCATCAGCGCATAGACCATCGCGAGCCACCCGCCGGTCCGCGTCGCCTGCGCGAGCGTGCCATGCTCGAGCGTCATCACCAGCGCGGGCACGACGGGCAGCACGATTCCGAAGCCGATCGCATCGATGAAGATCGTCGCGACCACGAAGCGGATCGCGGTGCGGTTGTCTGGCAAGCTGAGCACGGTTGTCATGCCGGGGTGTCTGCCCGCAAGCACGCGTGACGGGAAGCCCCGGCAGCCGGAAGACGTCGCGGTTCGGAAACACGAGCGAAGGCGCGTCGACCGTCTCCCGATACCAGCGTCTCGCAGACGATCCGATCGCCCGGAATCGGACGCGGCATAGCGCCTCTGGATGAGCATAGTTTCATGATGGCATTCGCGGACCTCGCGTCGCGCTGAAGCGTATGGCAACGTGAACGCCGGCACGATGGCTCAGCCGGCGTTCAGCCGCCGCGGCTATTGTTGCCGCATCAATTTTCGCAAAGTGGATATGTCGCATGACCAATACCCCGCTGACCCGAACCCTTCTTCTCGCTACCGGCCTCGCGATGGCGGGATCGCCGCTGCTTGCGTCTTCCGCCATGGCGCAGAGCCAGCCCTACCCGCAGGATCAGGGCTACGGCCAGGACCAGGGCGCTCCGCCGCAGCAAGGCTACGATCAGCAGGGCTATGGCCAGCAAGGCTATGGTCAACCTCAGCAGGGTTATGGCCAGCCTCCGCAGGGGTATGACCAGTCGCAGCAGGGCTATAGCCAGTCGCAGCAGGGCTATAGCCAGGCGCCGCAGGGCTATGGCAACGCGCCGCCTCCGCAGCAGGGCCAGTATGACAACGGTCCGCCGCCGGGCTACAACGGCAACGACGCGGGCGGTCCCCCGCCGGGCTATGACAGCGCGCCGCCGCAGGGCTATGACGGTACGCGACCACCCCCGCCGCCGCCGGGTTACCAGCCGGGGGCGGTATCGCCGCAGCAGCAGCAACAGGATCAGCAATACGCCTCTTATGCGCAGCAATGGGCGCAGGCCTATTGCGTCAAGGCGCATGGAAATACCGGCACGGGCGCGGTGATCGGCGGCATCGCCGGCGCGTTGTTCGGCTCCGCAGTCGCCGGTCGCCATAGTCACGGCGAGGGTGCGGTGCTCGGCGGCCTCGGTGGTGCAGGCGTCGGCGCGGCAGTCGCGAGTTCGTCGGGTAGCGACGCGACCAGCCCCGGTTGCCCGCCGGGCTTCGTCACGCGCGGCGGCGCACCCGCCTTCGCCTACGGCGGCTATGGTGGCTCGCCCTATGTCTATGCGGCGCCGGGCTGGTATCGGCCGTGGGTGTTTTATGGCGGCGCGTGGGTCTATCGCCCCTATCCCTATCACGTCTGGTATTATGGGCATTACCGCGGCGGCTATCGCGGCAGGCCCGGTGGCGGCTATCGTCGCCATTATTGATCGATCCGAGGAGCAGCGCGTGGGTTACGAACAGGTCACCATCCATACCAGGGACGGCGATTGCCAAACCCACGTCCTGACCCCCGATGGCGAGGGGCCATGCCCCGCCATCATCCTCTACATGGACGCGCTCGCGATCCGGCCGACGCTGGTCGAGATGGCGGCGCGTCTCGCGGGCAGCGGCTATGTCGTGCTGCTGCCCGATCTCTTCTATCGCTTCGGCGACTATGCGCCGCTCGATCCCAAGGTGGTGTTCGCGGGTGACTTCCGCGCGGTGATCGGCCCGATGATGGCGAGCACCGACAATCACAAGGCCGCCGAGGACAGCGCGGCGCTGCTCGCCTATCTCGATAGCCGCAGCGACGTGGCGAGCCCGAAGATCGGCGTGGTCGGCTTCTGCATGGGCGGCGGCATGGCGCTGACCGTCGCGGGGACCTTCCCCGATCGCGTCGCCGCCGCGGCCAGCTTTCACGGCGGCAATCTCGCCACCGACGCGCCGACGAGCCCGCATCTCCTCGCGGCGAGGATCGAAGCCGAGGTCTATGTCGCGGGCGCCGACGCGGACGCCAGCTATCCGCCCGAGATGGCGGCACGGCTCGAGGCGGCGCTCACCGATGCCGGCGTCCGCCACCGTGCCGAAATCTATGCAGGCGCGGCGCATGGCTGGATGAAGCCCGACTTCGCGATCTACGACGAGGCGGCGGCAGAGCGCGGCTGGCGCGAGATGTTGGCGCTGTTCGATCGGGCGCTCCACTGACGTCTCGATCTATGGCTTGGCGAATAAAGACGACGATGATCATCTTCTGCCGTGACTATAGTTTTCAGTGCCGTGGAATATTTTCCTAACATATATCAGTAGGATACATTTGCCTGCCCCTCGCGTTACTATATCCGTGCCGCATCCCGCGGGGTTGCTGCCACGGAGACGTCATGCGGATCGCGGTTATCGCTCATCTCAAATATCCGATCGGCGAGCCGTTCGCGGGCGGGCTCGAGATGCACACGCATATGCTTGCGAGCACGCTTCGCGATCGCGGGCACGACGTCACGCTGTTCGCGTCGACCCGCTCCGATCCCGCGCTTCATCACGAGGCGATATGCGACGAGACCGCGCTGCTCGAGACCGGCACCGCGGAGGCGACCGACGTCACCTTCTTCCGCGAGCATCACGCCTATCTGACGCTGATGTCGTCGCTTCGCCACCGGTCATTCGACATCATCCACAACAATTCGCTGCATTATCTGCCCGTGACGCTGGCCGACACGATCGACGTGCCGATGGTGACGACGCTGCACACGCCGCCATTCTGCTGGCTCGAAAGCGGCATCCGGCAATGTCGCGACGGCAACATGCGCTTCGTCGCGATATCCGAGGCGATCCGGGCGATGTGGAGCCCGATCGTGACGGTCGATCGCGTCGTCGAGAACGGCGTGGATCTCGCGCGCTTCCCTTTCCGGGCGGCGCCGGACCCCGAGCCTTATCTGGTCTGGTACGGCCGCATCGTCCCCGAAAAGGGCCTCGATTTCGCGATCCGCGCGGCGCAGCGGCTCGGCATGGAATTGAGGATCGCGGGGCCGATCTCCGATCGCGAGTGGTTCGAGACGCAGATCGCGCCCGCGCTCGGCGACGGCGTCGTCTACGTCGGCCATCTCGATCATGGCGCGCTGGCCCGGTTGATCGGCGGCGCGCGGGCCTTCCTGTGCACGCCGCGCTGGGAAGAGCCATATGGCCTCGTCGTCGCCGAGGCGCTGTCGTGCGGAACACCCGTCGCGGCGTTCGCGCGCGGGGCGATACCCTCGATCGTCGACGAGACGTCGGGCGTGCTCGCGGTCTCCGACGACGAGGCGTCGCTTGCCGATGCGGTGCGGCGCGCGATGCGTCTCGATCGCGCGGACTGCCGCCGCCGCGCGGAGCGGCACTGCGATGCGAGCGGGATGATCGACGGCTACGAGATGCTCTACGAGGATATGCTGTTCGCCCGACCAGCGGCCAAGCAGCGCGATACGTCGCTCGCCGCGGTCGCATGACGCCGGCCTTTTGCGTCTGCGTTCCCGCGCGGAACGAGGCGGAGCGATTGCCGCGCCTGCTCGACGCGCTCGCGAACCAGGATATCGAGGGCCCGATCCATACGGTCCTGTGCATCAACAACAGCGATGACGGATCGGCCGACGCCGCACGCGAGGCGGCGCGAGGACATGACGGGCGGCTGCACCTGCTGATCGACGAGGCGTGGTTCGCGCCGGCGCTGGCGCACGCCGGAAGCGCGCGGGGCCGGGCCATGGACTTGGGCGCCGAACGGCTTGTTTCGGAGCCGCGCGCGATCCTCCTGTCGACCGATGCCGATTGCAGGCCGTCCCCCGGATGGATCGCTGCCAATCTGGCGGTGATCGAGGCCGGCGCGACGATCGTCGGGGGACGGATCGTCATCGACGCCGAGGAAAGCCTTCCCGAGCCGGTCGCGGCGGCGCGCGGCTTGTGGGATCGCTATTGGGAACGCGTTCGCGCGATCGAGGATGCGATCGATCCCAGGCCGTGGGATCCGGCCCCGCGCCACGGCGATCACACCGGCGCCAGTCTGGCGATCACGCGCGATCTGTATCGGGCCGCCGGTGGCGTGCCGTGCCTGCCGCTGGGCGAGGACCGCGCGCTCGTCGACGCCGCGATCGCGGTCGGCGGACGGCTCGCGCATCCGAGCGACGTCTGGACCTACGTCTCGCCGCGCCAGTCTGGTCGGGCGGCGGGCGGGATGGCCGACGATATGCGGCGTCTGCATGCCGATGTCGCGGCGGGTGCGGCACCAATGGCGCCAGCCTTCGCGCATTGGGAGGCGCGTGCCGCTTGGCGTCGCGGCCTGCGCGGTCTGCCCGACGCCGATCGCGCGATCGCGTTGCAGGAGGCGCAGCTTCCGCCGATGCCGCTCGACATGCACCTGAGCCTTGATCTGTGATGCCGCGCCCGATCGGCTATTATGTCCATCATCATGGCGACGGCCACCGCCAGCGCGCGCTAGCGATCGCCGAGGCGATGGGCGATCGGATCGTCCTGCTCGGGACGGGGCTGGCCGGTCGGACGGGCGCGATCCGAGCGATCGATCTGCCCGACGATCGGCTGGATCGGGATTTCGACGGCGACGACGGGGCGGAAAGCCGACCGCAATCGCTTCACTACGCGCCGATCGATCATGACGGCGTCCGTCGCCGCACCGCGATCGTCGCCGATTTGATCGCGCGTGAGCGGGCGGCGCTGCTCGTCGTCGACGTGTCCGTGGAGATGGCGATGCTCGCACGCCTCGCCGGCACGGCCACCGTCTATGTCAGGCTCGCCGGGCTGCGCGACGACGTGCCGCATCTCGACGCTTTTCGCGGCGCGCAGGCGTTGCTCGCGCCCTTTTCGAGCGCGCTGGACGATCCGCGAACGGCGGCGTGGGTTCGCACGAAGACCGCCTACGTTCCCGGCATCGCATCGATCCCGCCCGCCCCCGCGCAGGCAGGCGACGACGTGTTGGTCGTGCTGGGCACAGGCGGCAGCGCGATCGACGGAGATGCGCTTGCCGACGCAGCGCGCGAGACGCCCGATCGACGCTGGCGCATCGCGGGGGTCGGCGCGGGCATCGGCGCGATGTCGCGAAACCCGCCGCCCAATCTCACCCTGCTCGGATGGATCGACGATGTCGCAGGCGAGATCGCGCGCGCGGGCGTGATCGTCGGCGGTGCGGGCGACGGCGTCGTGAGCGCGGTGCTGGCCGCGGGGAAGCCCTTCGTCTGCATCCCCGAGGCGAGGCCCTATGAGGAGCAGGTCGGCAAGGCGACTCGGCTCGCGTCGAGCGGCGCGGCGGTGGTGCGGACGTGCTGGCCGGCGCCTGGCGAGTGGGCCGGGGTGCTGGCTGAAGCGAGCCGGCTCGATCCTCGCAGGGCGGCGTGTCTCCACGATCCCGACGGCCCCCGGCGGGCGGCGGCATTCCTTCTCGCGCAGGCGGAGCGCTGGACATGACCGGGATCAGCGTCCTGACGCTGGTAAAGAACCGCGCGGATCATCTGGCGCGTCTGGTCGAAGGGGTCAGGCGGAGCGATCGGCGGATCGATGAACTGGTCGTCGTCGATATGAGCGATCGATCTGTCGAGATCGATGCGAGCGCTATCCCGGTGCGTATCGTCCGCTACGTCACCGATGGCCTGCCGCTCGCCGCGGCGCGCAATCTCGCGGCGCGGTCGAGCCGGTCGCCGACGCTGCTGTTCCTCGACGTCGATTGCATACCCCTCGCGCCGATGATCGGCATGATGGCGGATCTTCTCGATCGCGAGGATAGTCTGGTCTGCGCCGATGTCCGCTATCTCAAGCAGGATGCGGTGGGCGACGGCTGGACCGACGCCGACCTGCTCACCAAAGGACGGGCCCATCCGGTACGCCAGTTTCCGACCTCCGGTGTCCGGACCGAAACCAATCCCGGTCTGTTCTGGTCGCTCGCCTTCGGTATCCGGCGGACGAGCTTCGACAGGCTGGGCGGCTTCGACGAGCGTTTCGAGGGCTATGGCGCGGAGGATACCGATTTCGGCTTTCGCGCGGCCGCCCAGGGTCTCGCGCTGCGTTTTCTCGGCGGTGCGATCGCCTGCCACCAGCATCACGCGAGCTATGATCCGCCGCTCCAGCATTTCGCCGATATCGTCGCGAACGCCCGCCGGTTCGAGGCGATCTGGCACCGCTGGCCGATGGAGGGATGGCTGAGCCGCTTTCGCGAGCTGGGTCTGGTCAGATGGGACGGGGGCCGCCTCGACGTCCTGCGACCGCCATCGCGCGCGGAGATCGACGCGGCCCTGCTTCCCTAGCGTGCCGCGGGTTCGTCGGCAGCCCGCCCGGGTTTGCGGGCAAACCAGATCAGGTGACAATGCGCCTTGGGGTAGTCGCCCGCTTCGATATCTTGCTCGTCGACCTCGAAACCCGCCTTCACGAGCCGATCGAAGAACGCATCGTCGCGATAGGCCGACCAGATCCCCAGGATCCCGCCGGGCCGCAGCGCCGCATAGGCGGCCCTCAGCCCCCAATTGCAGTAAAGCCGGTCGTTGGCGAGATCGAGCAGGCCGTCCGGTCCATTGTCGACATCGAGCAGGATACCGTCGAACGCGCCCGGATTGCGGATGATGACGTCATGCACGTCGCAGATGTCGAGCGTCACCCGCGGATCGTCGAGCGAGCCGTCGAAGATATGCGCGAGCGGCCCCATCGCCCAATCGACGACTTCGGGCACCAGTTCGGCCACGAGGATCGTCGCTTCCGGCGACGCCGCGCGAAGCGCTGCGGCCAGCGTGAATCCCATGCCAAGGCCGCCGATCAGCAATCGTGCGTCGCGCAGCGCGAGCCGTTCGCAGACGAGTCGTGCGAGCGCCTCTTCGGAGCCGCTGTCCCAGCTGCTCATCAGCTGTTCGCGGCCGTACATGATCGCGAAATACTCGTCCCGGCGCATCAGCCGCAATTCTCCCCCGTCGGGAAGGCGCGCGGTGCTGACCAGCGTCGCCAGATCGTCGTCGTCCTCGAACCAGACGCTGGCCGGCGCTTCGTTCCCCGAGGTCATGACGACGTCCCGGATCGCAGGCGACACCTGCGGGGGCGATGCGACGTCACTATGCGCAACCCGGTGGCAGCATTGCGCGACTGGCGGTGGCCGAACCCATGATCAATATCCTGTCGAGAACGGGCCGAGGGCGGCCGGGGCGGCGCGAGGCGCACGGTCGATTGCGAGATGGTCATGTTCGCGACGCGATGACAAGGCGCGATCACGGGCGACGCGATATTGCGATGCCTGCGCCAAGCGAGGGTCACGGCGCGCGCTGCAGGATCGATCCTTGCCGGCCTATCGGACGACGGCCGTCAGCGTCGTCGAGAGGCTGGGCCATCGCCCGATACGTGCTCTACCCTTCGCTACCCTTCGCTACGCTACGCCCAGGGCTTGTCGAGCGTGACGTGACCGTCGCGCTTGAGTGCCTCGATCGCGCGCTTGATCTGCTGGCTGTCGCCGCGTGGTAGCACCAGCACGGCGTCGTGCGTCGCGATCACGATCACGTCCTGCACGCCGACCGCGACCACCAGAGGCCCTTCGCTGCGGATCAGGCAGTTGTTCGTGTCGATCGCCAGCACCTCGCCGTGGTGCGCGTTGCCGTCGAGATCCTTGATCGCGAGCTCGTGCAGCGCGTCCCAACTGCCGACGTCGGACCAGCCCATGTCGACGGGAACCACCGCGACGCGCTCGGCCTTCTCCATCACCGCATAGTCGATCGAGTCGTTGGGTGAGCGACCGAAGGACAACGCGTCGGGGTGAATGCGACGATCTTCTTGCGTCGCCTTGTCGATCGCCTCGGCGGCGGCTGCCGCCATGCCGGGGGCGTGGGCCTCGAGCGCGGCGATGTAGCTTGAAGCGGTGAACAGGAAGATGCCGCCGTTCCAGCTGTGCATCCCGTCGTCGACATAGGATTGCGCGGTGACGCGATCGGGCTTCTCGACGAATCGCTCGACGCGCTGGACGCCGGGCGCGATTTCCTCGCCGCGACGGATATAGCCATAGCCCGTCTCGGGCGCGCTCGGCGTGATCCCGAAGGTGACCAGCCAGCCCGCCTCGACCAGCGGGACCGCGCGCTCGATCGCGTCATGGAAGGCGGCTAGGTCGGCGATGACGTGATCGCTGGGCATCACCAGCAGGATCGCGTCGGGCTCGGCGGCAAAGGCGGCGAGCGCGATCGCGGGGCCGGTGTTCCGCGCGGCAGGCTCGAGGATCAAGACGCCGGATTCGATCCCGGCGGCGGCCAGCTGCGTCTCGATCTCCTCGGCGTGCGCCGCGCTGGCTACCACGATCGGTGCCGCGAATCGTTCGCTGCCGCTGGCGCGCGCGACGGTGAGCTGTAGCATCGTCTCGACATGCGTCAGCGCAAGCAACTGCTTGGGACGTCCCGTGCGAGACAGTGGCCAAAGCCGCGTTCCGGACCCGCCAGACAAGATGACAGGGGTTATCCGGCGTCGATCGGTCATGCGAAAACCTTGGTTTCATGGTGCGTTTCCCCCGAATGGGGGACCCCAGCGGGGATGCCTCAATTCTCTCTACCGACGCAAGGTTTCAGGAAATATTTGTCAATTTGAGCGACACCCCTGATCACGCGGGTTAAACACACCCGGACCGGGGATGTGGCGTGATCAGATTGTTCAAGCATTATGTGCCCCATGCCGTGCTGCTGCTCGGCCTGGTAGACGTCGTGCTGCTGATGGTGACCGCCGAGGCGAGCTGGATGCTGCGCGCCTGGCAGATCGGAATGACGATCACGCCGGCAGGCTCGCGATTGGGGCCGATCATCACCTTCGCGATCGCGGTCGAGGTGTCGATGGTCGCGGTCGGGGTGTACGGGCTCGAGGCGCTGCAGTCGGTGCGCTTCGCCTGCGTGCGCTTGATCGTCGCGGTCGCGCTGGGGATGATCTTCATCTCGGTGGTCTCCTTCCTGCTGCCCGGCGTCACGCTGTGGCGATCGAACGCGCTCTACGCCGCATTGATCGCGCCGACGCTGCTGACGATCTCGCGGATGCTACTCGGCACCGCGCTCGGATCGGAGGCGTTCAAGCGTCGCGTGCTGGTGCTCGGTGCCGGACCGCGTGCGGCCCGGATCAAGGCGCTTGCCGACAAGCCCGGCGCAGGCTTCATCGTGTGCGTCTTCATCGGCATGAACGACGGCCCCGATGCCGTGCGCGGCGCGATCAACCGCGATGCGATCGAGAGCCTGGGCGACCATGTCGTCAACCTCAAGGCCTCCGAAGTGGTGCTGGCGCTGCAGGAACGCCGCAACGCCTTGCCGCTGCAGGATCTCCTGCGGATCAAGACCACGGGTGTCCACGTCAACGAGCTCTCGACCTTCCTCGAGCGCGAAACCGGCCGAGTCGATCTCGCGACCGCGAGCCACAGCTGGCTGATCTTCTCCGACGGCTTTTCGTCGGGTCGCTTCGTCTCGACCGTCGCCAAGCGCCTGTTCGACATATTGGCGAGCCTGCTGCTGCTGATCCTGTCGGCGCCGGTCATGCTGCTCACCGCGCTTGCCGTGAAACTGGAGAGCAGGGGCCCTGCCTTCTACCGGCAGAAGCGCGTCGGGCTGTTCGGGGTCGAGTTCGACGTCATCAAGCTGCGGTCGATGCGCCAGGATGCGGAAGTGGCCGGCCTCGCCGTTTGGGCGCAGGAGAATGATCCGCGCATCACACGCGTCGGCCGCTTCATCCGCATGGTCCGCATCGACGAGCTGCCGCAGGTGTGGGTCGTGCTCAAGGGCAAGATGAGCTTCGTCGGGCCGCGGCCCGAGCGCCAGCAGTTCGTCACCGCGCTGACGACTCAGCTGCCCTTCTATGCCGAGCGCCACATGGTGAAACCCGGCATCACCGGCTGGGCGCAGATCAACTATCCTTATGGCGCGAGTCTGGAAGATGCGCGCAACAAGCTCGAATACGACCTCTATTATGCCAAGAACTACACGCCCTTCCTCGATATCCTGATCCTGCTGCAGACGGTGCGCGTGTTGCTCTGGCCATCGGGTGCGCGATGAGCCGCCCCGTATCAAATCCGCGCGCGTGGTAGGCAGCGTGGGCAAGGGCGTCCTCAACCCGTCGCGCACCGCGATCCTGCGCGGGCTCGCGATCGTCGCCTCGCTCGCCTATCTGGCGATGACCGTCGTGCTGCTCGCGGCGGTCGAGCCGCTGGGGATCGCTTACGCCTGGCTGGCGCGCGTCATCGTCACCTTCGGCGCGACCTTCGCGGCGATGCTGCTGCTGCCGCGAGGCCGCGCGCGCAGCTGGCTGCGGATGCAGCTATCCAAGCATCTCTTCCGCCATCGCTACGATTATCGCGCCGAATGGCTGCGCTTCACGCGGACGCTGGGCGAAGGTGAGGCGGGGGAGTCGCTCGCCGGACGGATCGAGCGCGCGCTTGCCGACATCACCGAATCGCCCGTCGCGCGGCTGATGGTTCCTGCCGACCTCGGCCGGCTCGAGCCGGCGGGCACGGGGGCATGGCCGAACGGCATCGCCGGCGGCTTCGACATGGACTTCGCCCGGATGCTCGAGCGCTCGCCGCGCATCCTCGACGGCGACGCGCTGCGCGCCGCGACCGTAAGCCCCGCCGCGACCGAGAACGAGCGGCGCTGCACGCCCGCCTGGATGGTCGCCGACGCGACGATCTGGGCAGGCGTGCCGCTGGTCCACGGCGATCGGCTCGCCGGTTTCGTGCTGATTGGCCGTCCGCCCGTCGATCGCCGGCTCGACTGGGAGGATCATGATCTGCTCTCGGTCGCGGGTCGCCAGGTCGCGAGTCATCTGGCGGAGGCGCAGGGGCAGGCGGCGCTGGGCGAGGCGCGGCGTTTCCACGAGTTCAACCGGCGGTTCGCCTTCATCGTCCACGACGTCAAGAATCTGGCGAGCCAACTCGGCCTCGTCGCGCGCAATGCCGAGCGCCACGCCGACAACCCCGCCTTCCGCGCCGATATGATCGAGACGCTCAGGGACTCGGTCGCCCGGCTGGGCGACCTGCTCGCAAGGCTGTCGCAGCAGACCGCCGCCAAGACCGATCCGCCGCGTATCGCCTCGCCGATGGCGGTGCTCGAGGCCGTCGCCGCGCGGCGCCGCGCGCAGCATCCGGTGCGGCTTTCGGGCCGCGCCGACATTCATGCGCTGTTCGATCCTGCCCGGCTGGAACTGGCGCTCGGCCATCTCGTCCAGAACGCGATCGAGGCCAGCGCCGCCGACGAGCCCGTCTGGCTGTCCGTCGATCGACGCGACGGCGAAGTCGAGGTCGCGGTGGTCGATCGCGGACGCGGGATGAGCGCCGACTTCATCCGCCGCGGCCTGTTCGTCCCGTTCGATTCGACCAAGCCCGGCGGCTTCGGCATCGGCGCGTTCGAAGCGCGCGCGCTTGTCGCGGCGATGGGCGGCCGGCTGGACGTGGAGAGCCGCGAGGGCGAGGGCAGCCGCTTCGTCATCTTCCTCCCCGTCGCCGAGGCGCCCGAACGGAGGCTGTCGGCGTGAGCGACGTGGCGAAACCCAAGCTCCTGGTCGTCGAGGACGATGCCGGGCTCGCGCGACAGTTGCGCTGGGCCTACGATGCGTATGACGTCGTCATCGCGAGCGACCGCGCGAGCGCGATCGACGCGCTGCGCACGCACGAGCCCGCGGTCGTCACGCTCGATCTCGGTCTGCCACCCGATCCCGACGGCACCGCCGAGGGTTTCGCGACGCTCGCCGACATCCTCGCGCTCAAGCCCGACACCAAGGTGATCGTCGCCTCGGGCCACGAGGCGCGCGAGAGCGCCAGGGACGCGATCGGTCGCGGCGCCTGGGATTTCTACGCCAAGCCCGTCGACATCGACACGCTCGGGCTGATCGTCGCGCGCGCCTTCCACGTCCATGCGCTTGAGGCCGAGAATGCGCGATTGGTAAGCCTTGCGGGCGGCGACACCGTGCTCGGCACGATCGTGACGGGCAGCGCCGAGATGCTCAAGGTCGCGCGCACCGTCGAGCGCGTCGCGCAGACCGACGTCTCGCTGCTCGTGCTCGGCGCCAGCGGCACGGGCAAGGAATTGGTTGCGCGCGGGCTGCACGATGCGAGCCGGCGCGCGAAAGGGCCGTTCGTCGCGATCAACTGCGCGGCGATCCCCGAGACATTGCTCGAATCCGAGCTGTTCGGGCACGAGAAGGGCGCGTTCACCGGCGCGGTGCGCACCGTCGAGGGCAAGATCGAGCAGGCGCAGGGCGGCACGCTGTTCCTCGACGAGATCGGCGACGTGCCGCTGCCGCTCCAGGTCAAGCTGCTGCGCTTCCTGCAGGAGCGCGTGATCGAGCGGATCGGGGGGCGCAAGGCGATCGCGGTCGACGTCCGCATCGTCTGCGCGACGCACCGCGACCTGCCCAACATGGTCGCCGACGGAGGCTTTCGCGAGGACCTCTGGTATCGCCTCGCCGAGATGGTGGTGCGGCTTCCGACGCTTGCCGAGCGGCCCGGCGACGCGGTGCTGCTCGCGCGCCATTTCCTGCGCCGCCACGCACCTGCGATCAACGCGCAGGTCAAGGCGCTCGCCCCCGATGCGGCGGACGCGATCGCGGACTGGGGCTGGCCGGGCAACGTCCGCGAACTCGAGAACCGGATCAAGCGCGCGATCATCATGGCCGAGGGCAAGGTGCTGACCGCCGCCGATCTCGATCTGCCGGGCGCGGCGGGCGATTCGCAGCCTATCAACCTGCGCGCGGTCCGCGAGGCGGCCGACCGCCGCGCGATCGGCGACGCGCTCGCCCGCGCCGACGGCAACATCTCGGCGACCGCGCGGCTGCTCGGGATCAGCCGCCCGACGCTGTACGACCTGATCAAGGCCTATGGGCTGAGCTCCCCCTCGCTATAGGCGGCGATCCATCATCCTCTCCCGTCAGGGGGAGGTGGCACGCGAAGCGTGACGGAGGGGGAGGACACGGCGCGGTCGTTATCGGAGCACATCGCTCCCCGCCCCCTCCGACGCCCTGCGGGCGCCACCTCCCCCTGGCGGGGGAGGATGAGAAGCCGCGCCGCTCTCGCCGTTCGGCCGAAAGCACGGGATGACGCTCGGTCACGTCCCCGCTACACCCGCCACATGACCGAAACCCCCGATCTTTCCCGCATCGCCGCCGCGCTCGAACGGCTGTCGCCGCCGCCGCCGCCCGCGGCCGATCCGCAAGCGCACCCCGCCTATGTCTGGCGCGAGGGCGTGCTCGTCGCGACGCGCAGCTTTCGGCCTCTGGCGCTCGATCTGCTCACCGGGATCGCGCCGCAGAAGGCCGCGATCGTCCAGAACATGCGGCGGCTGGCGGACGGGCTTCCCGCGCACGACGTGCTGCTGTGGGGTGCGCGCGGCACGGGCAAGTCGTCGCTGGTGAAAAGCGTCGTCGGCGCGCTGCAGGCCGACGGCCGCGATATCGCGCTGATCGAGGTCGCCCCCGACGCGCTGCCGACGCTGCCGCATCTGTTCGACCTGATCGCGACCGCGCGCAGGGCCTTCGCGCTGTTCGTCGACGATCTCGGCTTCGAGGAGGGGGCTGCGGGTCCGCGGACGCTGCGTTCGCTGCTCGAGGGCGGCGCCGAGGCGCGGCCCGACAATGCCCGCCTCCACGTCACCGCCAACCGCCGCCACATCGTCGCGCGCGAGCATAGCGAGGAGGATCGCGCGATCAACGCGCGCGACGTGCTCGACGACCGCCTCGCGCTCGCCGACCGTTTCGGGCTGTCGGTGGGTTTTCACAACGTCGACCAGCCGACCTATCTGGCGATGGTCGAGGCCTATGCGGTCGAACTCGGGCTTAGCTTCGACGGTGCCGACGCGGTGGCCTGGGCGACGGGGCGCGGCTCGCGCTCGGGGCGGGTGGCGTGGCAATATGTGGTCGAACTGGCGGGGCGCGAGGGGAAGTGCGTTTAGAGCAGCGACACGAAAACGCCCGGAAGGCGATCCCCGTAGGATCGCCGCCCGGGCGTGGTCGAGGCCGGCACGTTCGCGTGCCGGCCTGGATATGGCTTAGCGGAAGCGGAAGCCGACGCCGCCCATCGCGTGCTGATCCTTGGTGTGGTTGTCGTACTGCGCCTGAACATATTGCGCCGACACGTACATGCCGCCCGGGAGCGACGAGAAGCGGTCGTGCAGCGTGTATTCGACGCCGCCGCCGAACTGATAGCCGTCGGCATGGCCGTGGCTGAAGTAGGACGTCTCACCGGCCGGCGCGAAGAACGCCTTGCGCTGCGCATCGCTGGCATAACCGCCCTTGCCGAACACGAGCAGATCGGGCGTCACGAGATAGCCGATGCGGACGTCCGCGCCGAGCTGGTCGCGCTGCTGATGGACGACGGTGCCACCGATATCACCGGCGGTAACGTTGGTGTTCTGGTTGTGGTTGGGGTGCCAGTAGGTGAACTCCGGGCCGATCACGACGCGACCGATCTGACCGTCGAAGCCGGCCGAGCCGCCGTAAGCGAACTTGGAATTACGATCGCCCTCGGAGCTGGCGCGGTCGTAACCGGCATTGCCTTCGATGCGGAAACCGCGGAACGTGGCGTCCTGGGCGGAGACCGAGCCGGCCAGCGCGGTCGTCGCGATGGCTGCGAGAATGAGCTTACGCATACAGGTAATCCTTACGTGATTGGACCCGCAGAACATCCCGGCGGACGACGTCGTTCCGGCCTCCGCGACAGAAGTTCCAACTGTTGCTGCGCTGCAACGGTTTTGTGGTCCTAGCGGCGTCGCGGGCGGCCGGTGGGCGCGTGAGCGGCGGATGACGCCGCTCGACCATATCCCGGTATCGGTGGGCGTCCAGCTCGCGTGCTGGGCGATCGGGTGGCGGCTGGGGGCACCCGCGCGGGCTTCGGTCTGGATCGGCTGCTTTGCCGGCGCCGCGGTCTGTATCATGCGCGAGATCACGCAGCGCGAATATCAGTGGATCGAGCGGTTCGGCGGCGGCCACCGCGCTACTATGCCCGGCTATGCGGGGCTCGAGGTCTGGCAGTGGAACAGCCACTCGATCTCGGAGACGGTGCTGGCGATCGTCGCGTCGATACTGGTAGCCGTCGTCGTGACGCGGCGCACAAGATAGGCCGGTCGCTGCGATCCGCTGATCGGCATGGGGTGTGGCCGCTCTTGCCTTGATCGCCGCGGCGTTCCAATCAGCAGGTCATCCGCGCAAGCGCCAACTCGCTGCCGAAGGGGCAACCATGAAAACCATCCTGTTGCGTTCCGCCGCCCTCCTGCTCGTCTCCGGTCCGGCGTTCGCCGCCGCGATCGCGCAAAGCCCGGCTCCGGCCGGCCCGTTCGCTGACGCCAGCACGCTGCCCTTCCAGGCGCCGCGCTTCGATCTGATCAAGGACGGCGACTACCAGCCCGGCTTCGAGCAGGCGATGGCGATCCACATGGCGGAGGTCCGCAAGATCGCCGACAATCCCGCAGCGCCCACGTTCGACAACACGATCGTGCCGCTCGAGACCGCGGGGCGGATGCTCGATCGCGTGTCGATGGCGTTCTACGGCGTCGTCCAGGCGAACACGAACGACACGCTCGACAAGGTGCAGGCGGCCGAGGCGCCCAGGCTGTCGCAGCATCAGGACGCGATCAACCTCGACGCCAAGCTGTTTGCGCGCGTCCAGGCGATCTACGCCAAGCGCGCGAGTCTCAAGCTGACGCCCGAGCAGGCGATGCTGCTCAAGGTCGATCACCAGCAGTTCGTCCATGCCGGTGCGCAGCTGTCGGATGCCGACAAGGCCAAGCTTAAGGATTACAACACGCAGCTCTCGACGCTCGAGACCGCGTTCCAGCAGAAGCTGCTCGCCGCCACCAAGGCGGGCGCGCTGGTCGTCGACGACAAGAGCAAGCTCGCGGGGCTCGACGCCGGTGCGATCGGCGCCGCCGAGGTGGCCGCGAAGGATCGCAAGCTCGACGGCAAGCTCGTGCTCCCGCTGCAGAATACGACGCAGCAGCCCGCGCTCGAATCGCTGACCGATCGGTCGACGCGCGAGGCCTTGTTCGGCCAGAGCTGGACGCGTGCCGAAAAGGGCGACGCCAACGACACCCGCGCCACGATCGTGCAAATCGCGCAGCTCCGCGCGCAGAAGGCGGCGCTGCTCGGCTACCCCAATTGGGCGGCCTATGTGTTGTCCGACCAGATGGCCAAGACGCCGCAGGCCGCCCTTACCTTCATGAAGCAGCTCGTCCCCGCGACCGCTGCCGAGCAGAAGCGAGAGGCCGCCGAGATCCAGCAGGTGATCGCCAAGGACGGGCAGAGCTTCACGCTCAAGCCCTGGGATTGGGAACTGTATTCGGAGCAGGTCCGCAAGGCCAAATACGATCTCGACCAGGCGCAGGTGAAGCCCTATTTCGAGCTGCACACCGTGCTTGAACAGGGCGTGTTCTACGCCGCCAACCAGATGTACGGGCTGACCTTCAAGCGCCGTACCGACATTCCCGTCTACCAACCCGACGTGATGACCTACACCGTCTACGACAAGGACGGCTCCGAGCTCGGCCTGATGTATTTCGATTACTTCAAGCGCGACAACAAGTCGGGCGGGGCGTGGATGTCCAACTTCGTCGGCCAGTCCAAGCTGCTCGGCACCAAGCCGGTGATCTACAATGTCGCCAACTTCTCCAAGCCTGCCGCCGGTCAGCCTGCGCTGATCAGCTCGGACGACGTCACCACGATGTTCCACGAATTCGGCCATGCGCTGCACGGGCTGTTCGCGGACCAGGTCTATCCGACGCTGTCGGGCACCAGCGTGGCACGCGACTTCGTCGAGTTCCCCTCGCAGTTCAACGAGCACTGGGCGCTCGATCCCAAGGTGTTCGCGCACTACGCCAAGAATTATCAGACGGGTGCGCCGATGCCGCAGGCGCTGGTCGACAAGATCAAGAAGTCCGCGCAGTTCGATCAGGGCTATACGCTCGGCGAGCTGATCGCTGCGGCCACGCTCGACATGGACTGGCACGCGCTACCCGCGTCGGCACCCCGGCAGGACGTTGACCAGTTCGAAAGCGCGGCGCTCGGCAAGATGGGGCTCGACATCGCCGACGTCCCGCCGCGGTATCGCACGAGCTATTTCGCGCACATCTGGGCGGGCGGCTATTCGGCGGGCTATTACGCCTATCTATGGACGCAGATGCTCGATCACGACGCCTATCACTGGTTCATGGACCATGGCGGGCTGACCCGCGCCAACGGCCAGCGCTTCCGCGATCTCGTCCTGTCGCGCGGGCACACGCTCGATTATGGCCCGATGTTCAAGGCCTTCTACGGCAAGGACCCCGACATCGGCCCGATGCTGCAGGAGCATGGGCTCGAGCCGGGCGCGAAATAAGCTCGTCCGATCGTACCGGCCGCCCGAGAATCGGTGGCGGCCGGTGCGCGATCGGCGTACGCTTGGCCATCGCCACCGCTCGTGCTGCAGGCATGATGGCGATCGAGAGCTGATATCGCTCCCGCCTGCAGGCAGGAGTTCGCGATGATCCCGCAGAACGACATCGACTATAATCTCGCCCGCGAAGCGCAGGAGCGCGCCGCCGCGCTGGCGGCCACCTATCCGCCCGCGCAGGACATTCACTTCATGCTCGCCGATCGCTACGCCGATCGCGCCTGGGCGGCGCGCGAGAAGCGATGCGAGGAAGGCAATGCTTGTTGAGGAGGCTAGCGGAGCCGAAACGGCTGTGACGACAAGGCGTTAGCGCAGTCTAGCGACTGCGAGGCGAGCACAGCGGTAGATGATCCGAATGCTGTTCTTCGCTCGCGCCGGCTAACCCTTTCGCGAATGCGCGACCTGTAGGCTCGCCGAATATGGCGACGGTGCCGCAGCCAAACTGTTTACCGAGATAGATCCGGGCACGCCAGTGTCGGGACGCCTGCCGATCTGGGTGATGATCGCCGAGATGCGGCGGCAGGCGCGAGCTGGGGTGATGTTGATGCAGGCGCCCGCCATGATACGCAAAGGGAACTCCCTCTTCCCGTCGGGGAGAGGCTTTCCGGCAATACCGCACAACAGACCGTTGCGTACACCGCCTCGCCGGGTGCAAGGATGCCGCATACCGAGCATTCGATTCGTGGAGAGGCAGCGTGGATCTCAACTTCACCCCCGAGGAGGAGGCGTTTCGTGACGAGGTGCGCGCGTTTCTCGCCGACAAACTCCCCAAGCGCATCGCCGACAAGGTCCGCACCGGCAAGCGGCTGACCAAGGCCGACATGGTCGAGTGGCACGCCATCCTCAACGCGCGCGGTTGGCTCGCCAATCATTGGCCGGTCGAATGGGGCGGCCCGGGGTGGAGCGTCGTCCAGCGCTATATCTTCGACGTCGAGACCGCGCTTGCGCACGCGCCGCGGATCATTCCCTTCGGCGTCTCGATGCTGGGCCCGGTGCTGCTCGAATATGGCTCGGACGCGCAGAAGAAGCACTGGCTGCCGCGTATCCTCGACGGCTCCGACTGGTGGTGCCAGGGCTATTCGGAGCCGGGCGCGGGCTCCGACCTCGCAGGTCTCAAATGCGCGGCGGTGCGCGACGGCGACGACTATGTCGTCAACGGCCAGAAGACCTGGACCACGCTCGGCCAGTTCGCCGACATGATCTTCTGCCTCGTGCGCACCGATACCAAGGCGAAGAAGCAGGAGGGCATCTCCTTCCTGCTGATCGACATGAAGTCGCCGGGCATCGAGGTCCGCCCGATCATCCTCCTGGACGGCGAGCATGAGGTGAACGAAGTGTTCTTCACCGACGTCCGCGTGCCCGCTGCCAACCTCGTCGGCGAGGAGAACAAGGGCTGGACCTACGCGAAATACCTGCTGACCTACGAGCGCACCAACATCGCGGGCGTCGGCGGTGCGATGGCGGCATTCGACTGGCTCAAGCACGTCGCCGGATCGCAGAAGAAGGCGGGTCGGCCGCTGTCCGACGATCCCTATTTCGCGGCAAGGCTCGCCAAGCTCGAAATCGATCTCGAGAACATGAAGACGACCAATCTGCGCGTGCTCGCCGCCGCTGCGCATGGCGGTGCGCCCGGTGCCGAAAGCTCGATGCTCAAGATCCGCGGCACCGAGATCCGGCAGGAGATCACCGCGCTGACCAGGCGGGCTCTCGGCCCCTATGCGCAGCCCTTCGTCAGCGAGGCGCTCGACGAGGGCTATAATGGCGAACCGATCGGGCCGGATTATGCGGCGCCAGTGTCGGCGGATTATTTCAACAACCGCAAGCTTTCGATCTTCGGCGGCTCGAACGAGATCCAGCGCGAGATCATCACCAAAGCGATCCTGAGGCTCTGACGATGGATTTTACCCATAGCGACGACCGCCAGATGCTCGCCGACACGCTCGGCCGCTATCTCGTGCAGAAATACGACTTCGAGACCTACAAGCGCGTCTCCGCCTCCGACGAGGGGTTTTCGCGCGAGACATGGGGCGCGCTGGCCGAACTCGGTATCATCGGCGCGCTGTTCGACGAGGCTGCGGGCGGCTTTGGCGGCTCCGGCTTCGACCTGGCCGTCGTGTTCGAGGCGCTGGGCCGTGCGCTTGCCGTCGAGCCCTTCCTGGGGACGCTGATGGCGGGCCGCCTGCTGGCCGGTCGCGGCGATCTGCTCGAGACGGTGATCGCGGGCACGTCGATCCTCGCCTTCGCGCATTTCGAGCCGCAGGGCCGCTACGACCTCACCGAACTGGCGACTACCGCGGTCCGCACCGGCGACGGCTGGGTGCTGAGCGGCGCCAAGGCCGTGGTGCCGCAGCTCGAGGCGGCGGACCACATCCTCGTCTCGGCCTGCACCGACGGCGGGCTCGGCAAGCAGGCCGGCCTGTCGCTGTTTCTCGTGCCGGCGGATGCGGCGGGTGTCGCCGTGCGCGGCTATCCGATGATCGACGGCGGGCGCGGCGGCGAACTGCTGCTCGAGGACGTCACGCTCCCCGCCGACGCGCTTGTCGGCGTCGAGAGCGAGGCTTTCGAAGGCATCGAGGCGACCGTTGCCGCCGGCATCGTCGCGCTGTGCGCGCAGGCGGTGGGCGTGATGGAGGTACTGCGCGACGCGACGCTCGACTATCTCCGCACCCGCACGCAGTTCGGCGTGCCGATCGGCAAGTTCCAGGCGCTCCAGCACCGCATGGCGACGGTCGCGCTCGAGATCGAGCAGGCGCGCTCCGCGGTGATCAACGCCGCCGCCGCGCTGGACGGCGATCGTTGGCACCGCGAGCGCGCAGTTTCGGCTGCCAAGTTCACCGTCGGGCGCGTCGGCACGCTGACTGCCGAGGAGGCGATCCAGATGCACGGCGGCATCGGCATGACCTGGGAACTGCCGCTGTCGCATTACGCCAAGCGGCTGACGATGATCGATCACCAGCTCGGCGACGAGGATCATCATCTCGAACGCTATGTGCTACTCGGGGCCGAATCGCAGGCTGCCGCCTGATCCAACCGCCCGGAGAAGCTCCCGCATGAAGACCCGTGCCGCCGTCGCGTTCGAGGCCAAGCGTCCGCTCGAGATCGTCGAGCTCGACCTCGAAGGCCCCAAGGCTGGCGAAGTGCTCGTCGAGATCATGGCGACGGGGATCTGCCATACCGACGCCTATACGCTCGACGGGCTCGACAGCGAGGGGCTGTTCCCGAGCGTGCTGGGCCATGAGGGCGCCGGCATCGTGCGCGAGGTCGGCGCGGGCGTGACGTCGGTGAAGCCGGGCGATCACGTCATCCCGCTCTACACGCCCGAATGCCGCCAGTGTAAGTCGTGCCTCAGCGGCAAGACCAACCTCTGCACCGCGATCCGCGCCACCCAAGGCAAGGGGCTGATGCCCGACGGCACGACGCGCTTCGCCTACAAGGGGCAGCCGATCTTCCATTACATGGGCTGCTCGACCTTCTCCAATTTTACGGTTGTGCCCGAGATAGCCGTGGCGAAGATCCGTGAGGACGCGCCGTTCAAGACGAGCTGCTATATCGGCTGCGGCGTCACCACGGGTGTGGGCGCGGTGGTCAATACCGCCAAGGTGCAGGTCGGCGACAATATCATCGTGTTCGGCTTGGGCGGGATCGGGCTCAACGTGCTCCAGGGCGCGCGGATGGCGGGGGCGGCGATGATCGTCGGCGTCGACATTAACCCCGATCGCGAGGAATGGGGCCGCAAGTTCGGCATGACGCACTTCGTCAACCCGAAGACCATTGAGGGCGACATCGTCGCGCATCTTGTCGCGCTGACCGACGGCGGCGCGGACTACACGTTCGACTGCACGGGCAACACGACCGTGATGCGCCAGGCGCTCGAGGCCTGCCATCGCGGCTGGGGCACCTCGATCGTGATCGGCGTGGCGGAAGCGGGCAAGGAGATTTCCACCCGTCCGTTCCAGCTCGTCACCGGGCGCAACTGGCGCGGCACCGCCTTCGGTGGCGCCAAGGGCCGCACCGACGTGCCCAAGATCGTCGACTGGTATATGAACGGCAAGATCGAGATCGACCCGATGATCACGCACGTGCTGTCGCTCGACGAGATCAACAAGGGCTTCGACCTGATGCACGCCGGCGAGAGCATCCGTAGCGTGGTGGTGTATTGAGAAAAGAAAACCAGGGAGGGAAAACACGATGTTCAGCCATATGGCCGTCGGATCGAACGACCTCGACCGATCGAAGACCTTCTACGACGCGCTGTTTGCCGCGATCGGCGGTAAGCCCGGCTTCACCGATCCCAAGGGTCGGCTGATCTATCGCCACAACGGCGCGAACTTCCTCGTCACCAAGCCGATCGACGGCGAGCCGGCGACGATCGGCAATGGCTGCACGATCGGCTTCGCGGTCGACGGGCCCGACCAAGCGAAGGCGTGGCACGAGGCCGGCGTCGCGCATGGCGGCACCGCGATTGAGGATCCGCCCGGCGAGCGTGTCGGCGGTGCGACCACGCTCTACCTCGCCTATCTGCGCGATCCTGACGGCAACAAGCTCTGCGCGCTGCATCGGGTATCGTGATGGCCGAACCAACCGCGGCGGTGTCGGGCGACAAGGTCAACCTCGCCGACGCGTTCGCCCGGTTCGACGATCATTGGGCGCCGCGCATCGTCGCCTCCTACAACGGCAACGAGGTGCGGATCGTCAAGGTAGAGGGGCCGTTCGTCTGGCATAGCCATGCCGATACGGACGATCTCTTCCTGGTGATCGAAGGCGAGCTCGATATCGAGTTGCGGGATCGTACGATCACCCTCGGCCCGGGCGAACTCTATGTCGTGCCGCGCGGCGTCGAGCATCGTCCGGTCGCGCGGCGCGGCGAGGTCAAGATGATCAACATGGAGCCGGGCGGCACCGACAATGTCGGAGACGGATCGCCCCAGCAGAGGCCGGTGCGGCTGTGATCGAACAGCGTTCGGGCAACCGGTCGTTCGGCGGCACGCAGGGCGTCTACGCCCATGCGTCCGCCGAGACCGGCACCGACATGACCTTCTCGGTCTATGTCCCGCCGCATGAGCCTGGCGCGAAGCTGCCGGTGGTCTGGTATCTGTCGGGGCTGACCTGCACGCACGCCAACGTAACCGACAAGGGCGAGTATCGCGCCGCCTGCGCTGAATTGGGGCTGATCTTCGTCGCCCCCGATACCTCGCCGCGGGGTGAGGGTGTTCCCGACGATCCCGCCGGCGCCTATGATTTCGGGCTCGGCGCGGGTTTCTACGTCGATGCGACCGAGGCGCCCTATGCGACCACTTATCGCATGTGGAGCTATGTCACCGAGGAGCTGCCCGCGCTGATCGCCGCGCACTTCCCCGCCGACATGGATCGCCAGTCGATCATGGGGCATTCGATGGGCGGCCACGGCGCGCTGACGATCGGGCTGACCTATCCGGATCGCTATAAGGCCGTCTCCGCCTTCGCGCCGATCGTCGCGCCCGGTCGGGTGCCGTGGGGCGAGAAGGCGCTCGGCGGCTATCTCGGCGCCGATCGCGCGACGTGGCGCAGACATGACGCTGTCGCGCTGATCGAGGATGGCGCGCGCGTGCCGGCGCTGCTGGTCGATCAGGGCGAGGCGGACAATTTCCTGGCGGATCAGCTGAAACCGGAGCTGCTCGAGGCCGCCTGTGCGGCCGCAGGCATTCCGCTGACGCTACGGCGTCGCCCGGGTTACGATCACAGCTATTATTTCATCGCGAGCTTCATGGCCTATCAGCTGCGCTGGCACGCGCAAAGGCTTGGTCCCGCTCAATAGCTTAGATCGCATTTTTCGGCTGGCGTTCGGAGCTGCGAGACGACATGACCGACAGCGTTGTAGAGGGCGTTGGGCAGGGCCGGCGTCGTTGCGTGAGCACGGAGGCGGCACCGGCGATGACCATCGATCGCGAACAGGACAGCGGAGAGCCGACAGGCGTGGAGCGGGTCGGCCCCGGGCCGGTCGGCGGCGCCGACGAAGCCTATCGCCGTGGCTTCCGCGACGGGTTCGACGACGGCCGCGAGACGGGCGACGACAAGGATTCGGACGAGGACGACAAGTCCGAAGACGAAGAGGATGGCGACGACGGCGACAAAGACGACGACGGCGAGGAAAAGCCGCCGCTCTACAAGCGCCCGCTGTTCTGGATCATCCTGATCGTCGTCGCAGCGGTGCTGATCATCGGCGGCACGCTGTTCTGGCTGCACAAGCGCCAATATCAATCGACCGACGACGCCTTCGTCGACACGCATGTCGTGCGGCTGGCGGCGCAGGTCTCGGGCCAGCTCACCGGGGTTGCCGCCGCCGACAACCGTCATGTCGAGGCGGGCGCGCTGCTCGCCACGATCGAGGCAGACGCGACGCAGGCGAGCGTCGAGCAGGCCAAGGCGCAAGCGCTGCAGGCCGATGCACAGATCGAGCAGTCGCAGGCGCAGGTCGTTTCCGCACGTGCGCAACGCGCGCAGGCGGTCGATACGGCGCGCGATCCGGAGGCGCAGGCCGCCAAGGCGCAGGCCGACCTCGCGCGCTATCTCAAGCTCCGCCAGCTCGATGCGGCCGCGGTCGCGGGAACGCAGATCGACCAGGCACGCCAGCAGGCGGCGAGCGCCGAGGCGCAGGCGGCGGCGGCGCGCAAGAACATCGCCAATGCCGATGCGCAGATCGCCGTCGCGCAGAAGCAGGTGAAGGCCGCGCGCGCGCAGAAGGCGGGCGCCGAGGCGCAGATCGCATCCGCCGGCGTCACCTTCAAGCATCTCGACATCCGCGCGCCCGTCTCGGGGCAGGTGGTCAACCGCTCGGTCAACATCGGCAGCTATGTCCAGGCGGGCTCGCAGCTGATGGCGATCGTCCCCGATGCGATGTGGGTCACAGCCAATTTCAAGGAGACGCAGATCACGCTGATGCGGCTCGGCCAGCCGGTCGACATCCAGGTCGATGCCTTCCCCGCGGTGCATTTCCACGGCCATGTCGATTCGATCCAGCGTGGCGCGGGGCAGGCGTTCGCGCTGCTGCCTCCCCAAAATGCGACGGGCAATTACGTCAAGGTCGTGCAGCGCGTGCCGGTGCGCATCCTGTTCGACGGGCGCGACGGCGGCCCCGATCCGCGGCGCTACGCGATCGGGCCGGGCATGTCGGTGGTGCCGACCGTCAAGGTCCGCTGAGCTTGGCCAAGGCGGCCACCAAGAAGGGCGGCGGACCGGACGCGGGCTGGAGCGACGAGCGCTCGGCCGCGGGCAAGCGCAATCCGTGGCTGATCGTGATGGTGATCAGCCTCGCGACCTTCATGGAGGTGCTCGACACCGCGATCGCCAACGTCTCGCTGAGCCACATCGCGGGCACGCTCGCGATCTCGCCCGATGAGGCGACCTGGGTGCTGACCTCCTATCTGGTCGCCAACGCGGTCGTCGTGCCGATCTCGGGCTGGCTGAGCGACGTGATGGGGCGCAAGCGCTTCTACATGATGTCGGTGCTGCTGTTCACCGTCGCCTCGCTCGCCTGCGGGCTGTCGGGCAGCCTCGCGATGCTGATCTTGGCGAGGATCGTGCAGGGATTGGGCGGCGGCGGCCTCGCCACTTCCGAGCAGAGCTTTCTCGCCGACACCTTCCCGCCGTCGAAGCGCGGCATGGCGTTCGCGGCCTACGGCGTCGTCGTGATCGTAGCGCCGGTGATCGGGCCGTCGCTCGGCGGCTACATTACCGACAATATCAGCTGGCACTGGATCTTCCTGATCAACGTGCCTGTCGGCATCCTCTCGCTGATCCTCGTTCATTTCCTCGTCCAGGAGCCGCCCGCGCTCGAGCGTGATCGCAAGACGCTGCTCAAGAAGGGGCTCAACGTCGATTATATCGGCTTCGCGCTGGTCGCGGTCGGGCTGGGGTGCCTCGAGGTGACGCTCGATCGCGGGCAGCGCGACGACTGGTTCGGATCGGGCTTCATCGTGACGATGGCGGTCATCGCCGCCGTCGCGCTGACGCTGCTGGTGGTCTGGGAGCTCGCGCGAAAAGATCCGATCGTCAACCTGCGGCTGCTGGGCAACCGCAATTTCGGCATCTGCGTGGTGATGATGCTGGCGGTCGGCACGATCCTGTTCGGATCGACGCAGATCATCCCGCAGATGCTGCAGGAGGTGTTCGGCTATACCGCGACCGAGGCCGGGCTGGCGCTCACCACGGGCGGGCTGGCGGCGCTGGTCGCGATGCCGTTCACGGGGATGCTGATCGGCAAGGTGCAGACGCGCGTGCTGCTCGGTGGCGCGTTCATCGTGCAGGGGCTCGCGCTCGGGCATCTGAGCGGGCTCAATGCGGACGTGTCGTTCGGTCATATCGCGATGGCGCGCGTGTTCCAGGCGATCGCGCTGCCGTTCCTGTTCGTCCCGATCAACGCGCAGGCCTATGTCGGGCTCAAGCCGCGCGAGTTCAACCAGGCCTCGGCACTGCTCAACGTCGCGCGCAACCTCGGCGGCTCGATCGGCATCTCGGCGGCGCAGGCGGTGATCGAACAGCGCGAACAATTCCACCAGGCGCGGATCGTCGAGGGGCTCAACCCGCTGAATCCCAGCTACGTCGAGGGGCTCGGCCAGATCGGCCAGCAGATCGGCGGCGCCGCGCCCGGCGACGCATCCACCTCGCAGCTCGGCGTGCTCTACCAGCAGGTGACGCAACAGGCGGCGATGCTCTCCTATATCGACGTCTATCATGTGCTGATGATCGCGGTGTTCTGCATCGTGCCGCTGGCGCTTTTCCTCCGCCCCGTCACCGGTCAGAAGGGAGGCCATTGATGCGCCGTTCCGCGCCTCTCATCCTGTTGCTGCTGGCGAGCGCCTGCACCGTCGGCCCCAATTACAAGGCGCCCGAGCTGCCGGCGCCCGCCGCCTTCGCCGAGCCGCAGCCGAGCGACGGCGGCGTCGATCTCGCGCGCTGGTGGGAGGCGTATGACGATCCCGAGCTGACGCATCTGATCGAGATCGGGCTCCAGCAGGCCCCCGATCTCCAGACCGCGGAGTCGCGCGTCCGCGAGGCGCGGTACGAAGTGATCGCGGCGCGATCGGCGGGGCTGCCCTCGGTCAACGGCACGGGCAATGCCGAATATCTCAAATTCCAGCAGATCGGCAGCAAGTCGGACATCGGAAAGCTCACCCAGCAGATCAGCGGCGGCCAGAATGGCGGCGGTACGGGCTCGACGACCGGCGCCGGCTCGATCCCACGCGATTTCCACACATTCTCGGCGGGCTTCGACGCGAGCTGGGAGCTCGATCTGTTCGGCGGCGTGCGGCGATCGGTCGAAGCCGCGCGCGCGCAGGAAGAGGCGGCGCGGTGGAGTGCGCGCGATGCCCGCGTCAGCCTCGCGGCCGAGATCGCTAGCGATTACCTCCAGATGCGCGGCTATCAGGAGCAGGCGCGGATCGCCGCGGCCGAAGCCGATCGTCAGGCCCGATCGCTGTCCATCCTGCGCCACACCGCGCAGGTCGGCCTGGTGCCGCAGGGCAATGCGATCCGCCAGCAGACGCAGCTCGCGCAGGCGCAATCGCAGATCGCGCCGCTCAAGGCGCAGGCCGGCGTCCAGATCCACGCGATCGGCGTGTTGATCGGCGAGGAACCCGAGGCGCTGATCGCCGAGCTCAACACCGACGTGCCGCTGCCGAAAGTACCGCCGCAGGTGCCGCCGGGGCTGCCCGTCGACCTGATTCGTCGTCGCCCCGACGTCCGCGCCGCCGAGCGCCAGCTTGCCGGCGCCACCGCGCAGATCGGCGTCGCCGTCGCCGATCTCTATCCCAAGATATCGCTCACCGCGATGCCGCAGCTGGCGACCGCCTGGCTGGGCGGCTTCTTCCTCGGCAAAACCTTCCAGCTGACCGCACAGGGGCAGGCGAGCTTCCCGATCTTCGATTTTGGTGCGCGCCGCGCCACGATCGGCGAACGCAAGGAGGAGCGCGAACAGGCCTATATCCAATGGCGGCAGACCGTGCTCGGCGCGCTGCGCGACGTCGAGGATGCGTTGGTGCGGATCGCGGGCGAGCGCGACAGCAATGCCGATCTGCGCGGCGGCGTGATCGCAGCACAGCGCTCGCTCAAGACGTCGGAGGCGCTCTACAGTGTCGGGCTGCAGGATTATACGCCGGTGCTCAACGATCAGGAGCAGCTGCTCACCGCGCAGAACAGCCTCGCGCAGAGCGACGTCCGTCTGCGCACAGATCTCGCCTCGCTCTACAAGGCGCTGGGTGGCGGCTGGTCGGAGGGCGATGCGCCGCCGGTGCGCTCGGTGATCGAGGATGCGCCGAAGAAGCGTTAGAGCCCTCTCCCGCCCGCGGGAGAGGGTTGGGTGAGGGAATGACGTACCATCCGGGCGCGGCGTCCGTGGATACGTTATTCCCTCACCCTCCCACCACGAGCGCGGCGGGGGCCCTCCCTCTCCCGCAAGGCGGGAGAGGGTTTTTACCGCATTTGCCTTTTCCACCATCCCCGATACGTTCGCGGCGATGACCAGCATGGCGGCGGCCGACACGCGCGACCAGGGGCTCAGGCGTGGCATCGGCACGTTCGGGCTGGCCGCCGCGATCGTCAACGTCGTGATCGGCGCGGGCATCTTCTCGCTGCCCGCGGGCATGGCGCGCACCGCCGGCCCCTATGCGCTGATCGCCTATCTGCTGTGCGCGCTGGCGATGGGCGCGGTCGTGCTGTGCTTTGCCGAGGCTGGCAGCCGGGTTCCGACCAGCGGTGGCACCTATGGCTATGTCGAGGCGGCGTTCGGGCCGCTCGCCGGCTTCGTCGCGGGCGTGCTGCTGTGGCTGTCGTGCGTGCTCGCGGCGGGCGGGATCGCCGCGGCATTTGCGGACGCGCTGGCGGGGCTGCTGCCCGCGCTGGCGGCGCCGGTGGCGCGGGCGGGCGTGATCGTCGCGATTCTTGCGGCGCTGATGCTGGTCAATCTGGCCGGCGTGCGCCCCGCCTCGCGGCTGATCGCGGTGACGACGGTGATCAAGATCGTGCCGCTCGCGCTGTTCGTGCTCGTCGGCGCATTCTTCGTCCACCCTGCCAAGCTGTCGGCGGGCGTGGTGCCCGATGCGGGCGGGATCGGGCGTGCGATCCTGCTCTCGCTCTTCGCCTTCCAAGGCATGGAGACCGCGCTCGGCGCCAGCGGCGAGGTCGCCGATCCGACCAAGACGCTACCCCGCGCGCTGGTCGGCGCGATGGCGTTCATCGCCTTGTTCTACATCGCGATCCAGCTCGTCGCGCAGGGGCTGATGGGCGCCACGCTCGCGGGTTCGCACGCACCGCTGGCGGATGCGATGGCGACGATCGATCCGCGGCTCGGGCTGCTCCTCGTGATCGGCACCGCGATCTCGATGGGCGGCTGGCTGGGCAGCGATCTGCTCGGCGCACCGCGCGTGCTGTTCGCCTTCGCGCGCGACGGTTTTCTGCCGCGCGCATTGGGGCGTGTGTCGCCGCGCACCTCGGTGCCGACGATGGCGATCATGACGCATGCCGCGATCGCCGCGCTGCTCGCGGTGACGGGCACGTTCGAGACGCTGGTCGTGCTGGCCGTGCTTGCCGGCTGCGCGCTCTATGTCGGCGGATGCGCGGCGGCGTGGGTGTTGCGGCGGCGCGACGTGGCACTGGTCGGCCCGCCGCTGCGGCTGCCGTGGCTCGGGCTGTGGACGGTATTGGGGTGCGGCAGCATGGTCGCGGTCATCCTGCTCGCGCGGTGGGACGAGATCGGCGGGCTCGTCGCGGCGATTGTGGGGTCGTGCGCGTTGTATTGGGTAGCAAGAAGCGGCCAAAAATCCGTTCGTCCTGAGTAGCCATTGAGCCTGTCGAAATGGCGTATCGAAGGATGTTGGCTTGGTGCCACGCATCCTTCGATACGGGTCTTCGACTTCGCTCAGCCCCTACTCAGGACGAACGGTGTATAAATGCGATCCAGCATATTGGCGGGCGCGGACGGGGCCGGGCGGTAGGCGGGCGGACCCGTCTCCGGCTTCTGTCACGACGGTCGGGTCGACCCCCATGAAGGCCCTCGTCCGCGCCCGCCGGGCGGCATTCCGCTCCTGCGAGACCTAGTGGTAACGGATGTTACGACTGCGGTCAAACCGCTGGTTCGGCATCCCTGTCCGGCGCGGTATGGCTCTTCTTACTGCGCGAGAACAGCGTGCGGACGAGCACGAAAAACATCGGCACGAAGAAGATCGCGAGCGCCGTCGCGGTGATCATCCCGCCGACCACCGCGGTGCCGATCGCGACGCGGCTGGCGGCGCCCGCGCCCGTCGCGATCGCGAGCGGGATCACGCCCGCGACGAACGCCAGCGAGGTCATCAGGATCGGGCGGAGGCGCAGCTTGGCGGCCTCCATCGCCGCCTCGAACGGCGTCTTGCCATGCTCCTCGGCGACTTCGGCGAATTCGACGATCAGGATCGCGTTCTTCGCCGAGAGGCCGATCGTGGTGAGCAGTCCGACCTGGAAATAAATGTCGTTGTCGAGCCCGCGCGCCATGACGGCGAGCACCGCGCCGATCACCCCCAGCGGCACCACCAGCAGCACCGAGATCGGGATCGACCAGCTCTCGTACAGCGCCGCAAGGCACAGGAAGATCACCAGCAACGACAGCGCGTAGAGCAGGGGGGCCTGACCCGTCGAGAGCTGCTCCTGGTAGGAGAGCCCCGACCAGGACGTGGTGACGCCGGGGATCGCCTGCGCGAGCTTTTGGATCTCGTCCATCGCCGCGCCCGAGCTTTGCCCGGCCGCCGCCTGGCCCTGGATCTCGTAGGAGGAGAGCCCGTTGAAGCGCTGCAGCGTCGAGGGCAGCTTGGTCCAGGTGTAGGTCGAGAAGGTGTTGAACGGCGCCATCAGACCCGACGAGGAGCGGACGTGCCAGTCGGCCAGGTCGCTCGGCTCGCCGCGATAGGGGGCGTCGCCCTCGATATAGACGCGCTTGACGCGCCCGCGGTCGATGAAGTCGTTGACGTAGGTGCCGCCCCACGCCGCCGACAGCGTCGCATTGACGTCGGCCTGCGCGAGCCCCAGCGCGCCGACCTTGGATTCATCGACGTTGATCTGGAGATGCGGCGTGTCCTCGAGGCTGCCCAGCCGCACCGCGTCGAGCAGCGGATCGGCGTTCGCCTTGGCGATCAGCGCGTCCTTGGCGGCGGCGAATTGCGCGACGCTCATGGAGCCGGCGTTCTGCACCTCGAGCGTGAAGCCGTTGGTCTGCCCCAGGCCGCGGATCGCAGGGGGCAGCACCGTGAGGACGCGCGCGTCCCGCATCCCGCCGAGCGCTTTCTGCGCGCGCTGGATGATCGCGTCGGCCGTGTTCTTCGAGCCCGAGCGCTGGTCCCACGGCTTGAGGATCAGATAGGCCTGCCCGACATTGTCGCCGCTGCCCGAGAAATTGCGCCCGGTGTTGGCGAACATGTCCTGCACGTCGTGCTCGTCGTGGAGGAAATAGTTCTCGACCGCGGTGCTGACGACGTTGGTGCGATCCTGCGTCGCGCCAGCGGGCAGGAAATATTGCACGATCGCTTGGCCGATGTCCTCGATCGGCAGGAAGCCCGTGGGCAGCCGCACGAACAGCACGCCGAGCAGTGCCACGAGTATGACATAGCCGACGAGGAACCAGCGCGTCTTGTCGATCGCGAAGCGGACGCCGCCTTCGTAACGGTCGCGCATCCGGTCGAAACGATCGTCGAACCAGTGGAAGAAGCGCCCCGAGGTGCGCCCGAACCAGCCGGTGCCGCGCTTGGCCTCCGCCTCCTTCTTGGGGACGAGCAGCACCGATGTCAGCGCCGGCGTCAGGATCAGCGCGACCAGCACCGACAGCACCATCGACGAGACGATCGTGATCGAGAACTGCCGGTAGATGATCCCCGTCGATCCGCCGAAGAACGCCATCGGCAGGAACACCGCGGACAGCACCATCGCGATGCCGATCAGCGCCCCCGAAATCTCGCCCATCGACTTGACCGTGGCGTCGTGCGGGGTGAGCTGTTCCTCGTCCATCAGCCGTTCGACATTCTCGACCACCACGATCGCGTCGTCGACGAGCAGCCCGATCGACAGCACCATGCCGAACAAGGTCAGCGTGTTGATCGAATAGCCGAACAAGGCGAGCACCGCGAAGGTGCCGAGCAGCACGACGGGGATCGCGATCGCGGGCACCAGCGTGGCGCGCCAGTTCTGTAGGAAGACGAACATCACGATCACGACGAGGATCATCGCCTCGACCAGCGTCTGCTCGACTTCGGAGACCGACAGCTTGATGAAGTCGGTGCTGTCGCGCGGGTAGGAGACCTTGTAGCCGTCGGGGAAGGTGCCCTTGAGGCTCTCGACCTTGGCCTTGATCAGCTCCGATGTCTTGAGCGCGTCCGCGCCGGGCGCGAGCGACACGGCGAGCGCGGCGGCGGGGTGGCCGCTGAACTTCGAGACCGAGGTATATTGTTCCTGGCCGAGCTCGACGCGCGCGACGTCGCCGATCCGCACCACCGATCCGTCGGTCTCGGTCTTGAGGATGATGTCGCGGAACTGCTGCGGCATGTTGAGCCGCGCTTGCGCAGTTACCGTCGCGTTGAGCTCCTGCCCGGGCGCGGAGGGCTGCGCCCCGATCAGGCCGGCGGAGACCTGGACGTTCTGCGCCTGGATCGCGGTGATCACGTCGGACGGCTGGAGCTGGTGCGCGTTGAGCTTGAACGGATCGAGCCACACCCGCATCGCATATTGCGTGCCGAACGCATCGACCTCGCCGACGCCGGTGACGCGGCTCAGGGGGTCCTGCAAATTGGAGACGAGATAGTCGGCGACGTCGGCCGATGTCGTCTGGTTGAGGCTGTCGTAGACCGCGACGAGCAGCAGATAGTCGGGCTGGCGCTTCTGGACGGTCAGCCCCTGCTGCTGGACCTGCTGCGGCAGCCGGGGCAGCGCCTGCTGCACCTTGTTCTGCACCTGCACCTGCGCGATGTCGGGATTGGTGCCGTTGTCGAACGTCGCGGTGATCGAGACGGTGCCCGCGTCGCTCGACGTCGACTGGAAATAGAGCAGCCCGTCGAGCCCGGTCAGCTGCTGCTCGATCACCTGCGTGACCGAATCCTGCAGTACCTGCGCGGAGGCGCCGGGATAGGTCGCGCTGATCCCGACGGTGGGCGGCGAGATGTCGGGATATTGCTCGATCGGCAGGCTGCGGATCGCGCCGAGCCCCGCGAGCATCATCACGATCGCGATAACCCACGCGAAGATCGGCCGTTCGATGAAGTAATTGGAGATCATTGGGCGGCGCCCGACGCTCCGCTGGATCTAGCCGGCTTGCCGCCGCCCTTGGGCGATTTGTCGATGATCGCGGCGTCGGCGGGTGCGCCGGTCGCGGCGACGGTCTTGACCGCCTGGCCGGGCTTGGCCTTGCCGCTACCCTCGACGACGACCCTGTCGCCCGCCGCGATGCCGCCGGTGACGATCCACTGATTCTGACGCAGCCCCTGATCCTGCACGGTGCGCTTGGCGATCTTGCCGTCGGCGCCGACGATCAGCGCGGTGGCGCCGCCCTTGGCATCGTGGACGACCGCGCCTGCGGGCAGCAGGAACGCACCCTTGCGCAGCGCCTGGCTGACCACCGCGCGGACGTACATGCCGGGCAGCAGCAAGCCGTTGGGGTTGGGGAAGCGCGCGCGCAACGTGACGGCGCCGGTCGAGCTGTCGACGGTGACTTCGGAGAATTCGAGCGTGCCGGTCAGGCCGTAGTCGCTGCCGTCCTCGAGCTTGAGCTTGACCGCCGCCGTGTCGGGCATCGCGCCGCCCGCCGCGATCGCCTGCCGCAGCGCGAGCAGCTCGGTCGAGCTCTGCTGGATATCGACATAGATCGGGTCGAGCGTCGTGATTGTCGCCAGCGCCGTCGTCTGCTCGGCGGTGACGAGCGCGCCCGGCGTCACCGTGGAGCGGCTGATCCGCCCCGAGATCGGCGCCTTGACCAAGGTATAGCGCAAATTGATCTGCGCGCTGTCGAGCGCGGCCTTCTGCTGGACGATCGCGGCGTTCGCCTGGCCCGCGGCGGCGCGCGCATCGTCGGCATCCTGCCTGGCGACGGCGTTGATCTTCTCGAGATCGCTGTAGCGTCCGGACTTGAGCCGCGCGGTCACCGCGTTGGCCTGCGCGCTCGCCAGCTGCCCCTGCGCCTGGCCGACGGCGGCGCGGTAGAGCGAGGGATCGATCTGGTAGAGCGGCTGCCCCGCCTTCACGAGCGCACCCTCGACGAACAGCCGCTTGAGGATGATTCCCGAGACCTGCGGGCGCACGTCCGACGTGAGATAGGCATCGGTGCGGCCGGGCAGCTCGGTGTCCATCGCGACCGACGCGGGCTGTGCCGTGACGACGCCGACGGTGGGCTCGGGCGTGGGCGGCGGTGCTTTCTTGCCGCCGCACCCGGCGAGCGCAAGCGCTGCGGCGACTGCGAGACAAGGGCAGGAGATCGGGGCAGGACGGAAAATCATGAGGTTGCCGTTTGTATCTTCTTATTGCCGGGCGATGTCATGCCCGAAATGCGCAAAGGAAAGGGCGGCCGGCTTGTCGCCGACCGCCCCTGCGTTTTCCGGTTTTCCGAAGGATCAGAAGCCGAAGTTGATCGTGCCCGAGATCGTGCGCGGCGGGCTCAGCTGCCAGAAGTTGACCGTCGTGTTCGATGCCGTCGCGTTCGAGGTCGACGAGGCGCCGATGTAGAATTTGTTGAACAGGTTCGTCACGTTGAACTGCAGCCAGGTGCTGTCGTTGAGACCGACCGCCTTGAGCGACAGTCGGGCATCGAGATCGACGACGGTGTAGGACGGCGTCTTCTTGCCGTAGACCTGGTAGAAGACCGGGGCCTGCGCCACGCCGCGGATCGCGGCGGGGGTGTAGCTCTGATAGACCGCCGTGTTCTGGTCGTTGATGTAGCGCGGGCCAGTCCGCTTGGCCTGAATGCCGATTTCGAGCGGGCCGAAATCGCCCTGGGCGCGGCCGCCGAAGGTGAACACCGGAGACCCCGATTCGCGCTTGCCCGCGGTGTTGGCGAGGACCGGCGCGCCCGGCGTGCAAGTCGAGGATGGTCCGACGAGCGTCTGGAAGCCGCTCGCGGCGCACGAGCCGAGCTGCACGTCGTCGAGGATCTTCGAGTGGAGGTACGATCCGAAGGCGTAGAGCGAGAGCTGCGGGATCACCTGATAGGCAAGGCTGCCGTCGACGCCGTATTTATGCACGGTGCCGAGGTTGGTGTAGGTCGAGAGCTGCAGGATCGGGTCGTAGTTCTGCTCGATCCGGTTCTTGAAGATCGTGTACCAGCCGGCGAGCTGCGCCTGCACCTTGCCGCTGCGCATCCGCACGCCGGTATCGAAATTGTCGGTGGTCTCGGCCTTCGGGCTCGCCGCGGCGTTGCCCTGCGGATAGAAGAAGGAGTTGTACAGCTGGTCGGTGCCGGGCACCTGCAGCCCCTTCGAATAATCGCCATACACGCTGACATCCGGCGTCAGCTGATACACCAGGCCCGCGCTCGGCAGTGCCTTGTTGTAGTGATAGTTGCGCTTCTGCGGGATCTGGTAGCCGGTCGGCAGGCCCGTCGTCGCGTTGATCCCCGAGGGATTGTTGGCGGCGTAGATCGCATCTTCGGCATCGCTCTCGGGGCAATCGACGAAGCCGCCGCCCGAGGTCGCGAAGCAATGGTTGTTGAGCTTGCGCTGGAAGAAGGCACCGCGCACGCCCGCCTCGAGCGTCAGCTTGTCGTCGAAGAACCTGCCGCGATACTGCGCCGACACCTGGTTGAGGATGGCGAGCGACAGGCGGTCGCGCTTTTGCAGAAGATCGCCATTGGCGTCTGCCAGCGCGCCGCTGTCATGCGGGAAAAGATTCGCCGCCGAACCATTGATGTTGAGCGCGTCGGCCTCGCCGGTCTGGCGATGGTGGCCGTAATCGAGCGTGTAGTTGACGCGCACGGTCTGCGTGGGCGCGAAGTTCCACAGCAGGTTGCCGATCACGCCGTAGCGGTTGGTCACCGTATTGCTGGGGGAGAGCAGCAGCGTCGTGTCCAGCAGGTCGCCGTCGCCGTTGAGATCGTGGCCCGTGTAAAAGGTGCCCCCGAAGGCACCCGTAAGCTGCGACACCACGCCGGTGACGGGGTTCTTCGAGGCGAAGGTGCCTTCGCTCGCCTTCATCGTGCCGCCGCCGTTGGCATCGGTATATTCGTAGAAGGGATCGACGGTCAGGATCAGGTTGGAAGCCAGCGTGAAGCGCGAGTTGACGCGGATGTTGCCGGTCTTCGAGGGGTTGTAGCGGTCGTCGAATTCCGATCCGCACGCCGCCTGGTTCTGGTTGGGTCCGGTCGGCGACAGCGTCGTGGTCTCGACCTGCGCGGTGCCGCGGACCGGGGTCAGGCGCGTACAGGCGCCGAGCTTGTAGTAGAGCTGGTTCTGATAATTGCGCTCGTCCGCGCCGTCCGAAAAGCGATTGACGCTCGAATCCGGGCCGGGGGTGCGCGTGCCGATCACCTGGCCGGTGCTGCTCAGGATCGTCGTGTCGTTGCGCAGGGGCTCCGAACCGAAGAAATTATTGTTGTTCTTGTTGTAGTTGCCGCCAACCGAGATGAAGTCGCCGTTCGAGCCGATCGGCTGGTAGACCTTGAAGTTATACTGCTGCTTGTCGACCTTGCCGAAATTGTTGAACGGCGCATTGTAGGTCTGCTTGCTGGCGGCCAGCCACGCGCGCGTGCCGATCGAGGTCAGATTGCCGGTGTCGACGACGCCGAAGATGCGCAGCATGTCGTACTCGCCGATCGATCCCTGCAGCCGCGCGTGAAAATCCTCGGTGGGATTGCGCGTGGTGTAGTTGACGGTCGAGCCGGTTGCCGAAGGGGTCGGGCTGTCGACGTCGGTCGAGCCGAGCGATACGTTGACCTGGTCGATCAGCTCGGGGTCGAGCTGCTGGTTCGAATAGAGCGCGTAATTACCGGTATCGTTGAGCGGAATGCCGTCGAACGTCTCGGAGATACGCGACTGGTCGAAGCCGCGGATGGTCAGGAATCCGCCCGACGAGCCGTAGCCGTCGTTGTTCTGGAAGCTGACGCCGGGGACGAGGTTGATGATGTCGTTGATCGTCTGTCCCGGCGTCTGGTGCGTGATCAGCGCCTGCGTCAGCACCTGACGCGTCTTGGGTGCGTCGGGGATCGATACACCGTCGACCTGCTTGATGCCCTTCGTGCCGGTGACGACGATCTCGGGCTGATCGAATGCCTGCGAGCCGGTCGACTGCGCGAATGCCGGCGTCATCGCCACGAGCGCCAGAACTGAAACAGACGCGCGTGTGCAATGCTTGAAAATAGTCACGATGGTACACCCCCGGTTAAGCGAATCCCTGCTGGGCTTTCACCAGCCCTGCTATCGCCGCGGCTAGGGATCGCAAATGTCAGTTTCGCGACACCGCCCGTTTGTTCCCGCAACGCAGCAACAATGTTACCGACTGTTGCGGGATCGGCACAGTTGGTGGCGGACGTCACTTGTCGCCACTAGATGCGGCGCATGACCCAAACCCATTTCTACGAACCTGCCGCCGGCCACGGCCTTTCGCATGATCCGTTCAAGGCGATCGTCGCGCCGCGGCCGATCGGCTGGGTGTCGACCGTCGATCGCGAGGGGCGGCCCAATCTCGCGCCCTACAGCTTCTTCAACGCGGTCGCCGACACGCCGCCGATGCTGGCCTTCTCGTCGGTCGGCCGGAAGGACAGCCTCGCCAATTGCGAGGCGACGCGCGCGTTCGTGTGGAATCTCGCGACGCGCCCGCTCGCCGAGCGGATGAACGAGAGCGCCGCGCCGCTCGCGCAGGGCGTCAGCGAGTTCGTGCGCGCGGGGCTGACGCCGGCGCCGTCGCGGGTCGTCGCGCCGCCGCGGGTGGCGGAATGCCCCGCCTCGCTCGAATGCCGCGTCGTCGACATCCACCGGTTGCGCGATATCGAGGGCAAGGCGACCGACACCTGGCTGGTGATCGGGCAGGTCGTCGGCGTGCATATCGACCGCGCCTTCCTCACCGAGGACGGGCTGTTCGACATTTTTGCCGCGCGCCCGATCCTGCGCGCGGGCTACCGCGCCGACTATGCCGAGATCGGCCGCGACGCCCGGTTCGAGATGGTGCGGCCGACCGCCTAGTCGGCCGCTGCCAGCCCATAGTCGGCCGCCAGCGCGCGGGTGACGCCGTTGGTCCAGCCGAAGCCGTCCTGTAGCGGATATTCGCCGCCGCTGCCGCCACGCTGGCGCTCGATGTCGTATTTCTCGACGAGCTTGCCCGTCGCCAGATAGCGCGCCGATACGGTCGCGAGCCAGCGTCGCGCGATCGTGCGCGCGAGCGGCTGTTCGCCATTGTCGCGCAGCGCGACGACGCCGATCCATTGCAGCGGCGCCCAGCCGTTGGGCGCATCCCATTGCTGGCCGGTTCGCGTCGTGGTGGTGCGCATCCCGCCCGGTGCAAGCAGGCGCAGCCGCACGGTCCGCGCGACCGCCCTGGCCTGATCGGGCTGCGCGACACCGACGAACAGGGGAAACAGCGTCGCTGCCGAGAGTGCGGGGGTCGGGCGGCCCGTATGCCAGTCGAGGTCCGCGAAGCGATCCTCGCGCGGCACCCAGAAGGCGGTGCGCAACGCCGCGGCACGGGCGTTGGCGCGGGCGACATACGCCTCGACGCAGGCGGCGTCGCCGGTGCGCGTGCAGGCGAGCGCGATCATGCGCTCCATGCCGTAGAGCAGGCTGTTAAGATCGACGGGCGCGATGTCGGTGGTGCGGATCGTGCCGAGCGTCCGCCCGTTGCCCAGCCAGCGCGACGAAAAGCCCCAGCCGCTCTCGGCCGCGGCGCGGATGTCGTGGAACAGGCCGTCGGCCTGCCTGCCCGATGCCGAGGCGGTGGCGACGTCCTCGGCATAGCTTTCTTCGCGCGGGGTGGCGCGCGGGTCCCAATAGCGGTTGAGCAGCGTCCCGTCGGGCAGGCGGACGACGTGGAAGCGCGCCTGGCCCGGCGCCAGCCCGTCCTCGCCGCGCATCCACCAGGCATGTTCGCGGCGCAGTGCGGCGAGCCGGCGGCGGAAGGTCGGCACGTCATGTGCGGGCGAGAGGCCGAGCATCAGATAATAGACCGGCGGCTGCGAACGGCTGAGATAATAAGTGCGCGTGCCGTTGGGGATGTGGCCGTAGCGTTCGATCAGCGTGGTGAAGTCGTCGATCATGCTCTCGACCAGATCGCCGCGCCGATCGCGCGCGAGACCGAGCATCGTGAAATAGCTGTCCCAATAATAGATTTCGCGGAAGCGCCCGCCGGGTACGACATAGGCGCTGGGCAGCGTCAGCGCGGAGCCTCCGGACGCCATCGCGGCGGGTTCGCGCGTCAGCACGGGCCAGAGCGACGCGATATGCGCCAGCAGCGGCGTGCGTGCGGCACCGGCGGCGGGCGGCGGCGTTGCGGGAGAGGCGGGAAGGGCGAAATTGGCGAGCACGAAGCGTCGCAGTGCCTCGGGCCCGTGCGGACGCTGTGTGCGGTAATCGGTCAGGATCGCGCCCGTGTCGCGGCGTGGGACGGCATCGGCGAAGGTCTTGCCGTCGGGAAAGACGTGCGCAAGTTGCACCGCGCGGAACAGCGCGCCGAAAAGATCGGCTGGCGTCGCGACCACCGGGCCCGAGATGCCCGCGAAGCCCAAAAGGTCGACCTGCCGTAGCGGTGCGGGCGCGGCAAGCGCCGCCGCGGACAGGCCTGTCGCCGCCAGCGCGCGAAGCGACCAGCGTCTTGCTCCGGCCGGGCTGGGAAGCTGCATATGTCGATCCTGACGCCTCGCGCGACGAATGGCCAGTCCCGTCGCTTCCGTTGCGCCGCGATCTCGGCCTATGAAGGCGCGCCGGGGGCAAATAGGAGGCTTTTTATGCGTCGCGTGACCGTATCGATCGCAGCGGGAGCGGTGCTGCTCGCGGGAACCGCTTATGCTGCACCGGCCGCGTCCGCCGATCCCTATCTGGCGCTCGAGCAGGTCGATGGCGCGCAGGCGCTGGCGACGGTCAAGGGCTGGAACGCGTGGACGCTCGACAAGCTGGAGGCGTTGCCCGGCTTCTCCGGCTATCGCAGCCGTGCCGAGACGCTATTGTCGGACGACCGCAAGATCGCCGAGCCCGAGCGTATCCTGGGTAATCGCGTGCTCAACTTCTGGCAGGATGCCGCACATCCGCGCGGGCTGTGGCGGGTGTCGCCGCTCGCCGCCTTCGCGGCGGGCAAGCCCGAGTGGCGCACGCTGATCGACGTCGGTGCGCTGGGCAAGGCCGAGGGCAGGCGCTGGGTGTTCAAGGGCGCGACCTGCCTGTCGCCCGCTTATGTCCGCTGCATGGTGTCGCTGTCCGATGGCGGCGGCGATGCCGCGGTCGAGCGCGAGTTCGATCTCGACACCGGCACGTTCATCGACGGTGGTTTTGCGCTTCCCGCCGCCAAGAGCGAGGTGGCGTGGGCTGGCCCCGACGCGCTCTATGTCGGCACCGATTTCGGCGCGGGCAGCATGACCGATTCGGGCTACGCGCGGGTCGTCAAACTGTGGAAGCGCGGTACGCCGCTGAGCAGCGCGACGACGGTCAGCGAGGGGGTGCAGAGCGACGTCTCGGTGAGCGCGCGCGTGCTCGTCGATGGCGACCGGACATGGCCGATCCTGGTCCGCGGCATTGATTTCTACCACCACAAGCTCAGCCATATCGCCCCTGACGGCCGGCTGATCGCCTCGCCGCTGCCCGACGATGCCGACGTCTCCGACGTGATCGACGGCCGGCTCATCGCGACGCTCAAGAGCGCGTGGAAGGGGCGTCCGGCAGGCGCGCTGGTCGCCTATTCGATCCCCGATCTCCTCGCCGGCAAGACGCCGGCGATCGAGACGGTGTTCGTGCCGACCGCGCATCAGGCGGTCGAGGAGGCGTCGGCAAGCAAGTCGGTGCTGTGGGTCAAGCTGCTTGACGATGTCTCAGGTCGGCTCCTGGCGCTCAAGCGCGACCCCGGCGGCAAATGGCGCGGCGACGCGATCGCGCTGCCCGACACATCCACCATCCACCTTGCCGCGACGGCATCCGACAGCGATCTCGCCTTCGCGACGGTCGAGGGCATGCTAACCCCGCCGACGCTGTTCCGCGCCACGCCGGGCGTTGCCCCGCGCGCGGTACAGGCACTTCCGGCGCGCTTCGACGCCGCGACGATGACCGTCGAGCAGCGCTTCGCGACCTCGAAGGACGGCACCAAGGTTCCGTACTTCCTCGTCCGCAAGAAGGGCACGACCGGTCCGGTGCCCGCGCTGATCCATGCCTATGGCGGGTTCGAGCTGGCGCAGACGCCGAGCTATCTCGTCTCCGAACCCTATCGGTCGGGACCGGCTGCGCTGTTCTGGGTCGAGGAGGGCAATGCCTACGTGCTCGCCAATATCCGCGGTGGCGGCGAATACGGTCCCGCCTGGCACGACGCCGCGCTGCGCGAGAAGCGGCAGAACGCCTATGACGATCTCTACGCGGTCGCGCAGGATCTGGTCACGACGGGCGTGTCGCAGGTCAAGCGTATCGCGGTGTCGGGGCGCTCGAACGGCGGGCTGATGGCGTCGGTGGCGATCACCCAGCGACCCGATCTGTTCGGCGCCGCGATCATCGGATCGCCGCTGACCGACATGAAACGCTATTCGCATTTGCTCGCGGGCGCGTCGTGGATGGGCGAATATGGCGATCCCGACAAACCGGCGGACTGGGCGTTCATCGCGAAATACTCGCCCTATCAGGCGCTCAAGCCGGGCGTGAAATATCCCGTGCCGTTCATCTACACCTCGACGCGCGACGACCGCGTCCATCCCGGCCATGCGCGCAAGTTCGCCGCCAGGCTGGAAGCCTATCACGACCTCTTCTATTATGACGAGGCGATCGAGGGCGGCCATAGCGCGGGCGTCGAGCCCAAGGAGGATGCGGAGCGCGTCGCGCTGGAGACGGTGTATCTCAACCAGCAGCTGCCGCGCTGAGGCCGGCGCCCCTCCCGTCGGGGGAGGGGCCATCGGGAGCCATATCGCGGATCGACGGTTTATCGTCCGAACCAAGCTCCATGGAGGTGTCGATGCGGTCGATCTTGTTGTTTTTCGTCGGTGTCCCGGTTCCGATCATCCTGTTGCTGGCGCTGTGCACGCACCATTTCTGATGGCGGATCAGGCGGCCGATTGCAGGCGCGTCGGCTGACTGATCGATCGGAAATCGAAGACATGGTCGAGCGCGATCCCCGCGCGACCCGAGCGGCTCCACCGTACGACGCCGCCGAGCTGTTCGCCTTCGACGAGTTCGATCGCGATCCGCGTGTCGGCGGCAAGCTGCAGCGGATCGAAATCGTCGATCATCGCGCCGGCTGACGAGACGTCGCGTAGCCGGGCGACCACGCGCCGTCCCTGGCTGACGATCCAGATCGAGCGCAGCATCCGGGTGCGTGCGGGGCGGCTGACCTTGACGCCGATCGGGGTTGCCTGCTCGCTCCCCGAAAGCTGCGCGACCACCTGCTGTTCGGCGACCGGCCGGCCGTAGACGAAGCCTTGGATATGCGTGCAGCCGAGCGCGCGCACGAGCGCGATCTCGTCCTGCGCCTCGACGCCCTCGGCCGTCGTCTCGAGATGCAGCGCATCGGCCAGCGTCACGATCGCCTTGATGATCGCGCTGTTGCGCGATCCCGGCTGGCCCAGCCCGCGCACGAAGGACTGATCGATCTTGATCTTGTCGAACGGCGCGGTCTTGAGATAGCCCAGCGACGAATAGCCGGTGCCGAAATCGTCGAGCGCGAGCCGGACGCCGAGCGTCTTGAGCGCGCGGAAGGTCGCTTCGTTCGCGGTCGATCCACCCAGGAAGACGCTTTCGGTGATCTCGAGCTCGAGCCGGGCGGGATCGAGCCCCGATTTCGCCAGCGCGCTGGTCACCAGCAGCGGCAGCGTCGGGCGTGCGAACTGGATCGGCGAGACGTTGACCGCGATCCGCACCGGCACGGGCCATTTCGCCGCCGCCAGCGTCGCGGTGCGCAGCACCCACTCGCCGATCGGCTCGATCAGCCCCGAATCCTCGGCGACGGGGATGAAGTCGGCGGGCGAGATCGCACCCAGCGTCGGGTGGTTCCAGCGCACCAGCGCCTCATATCCGGTGATCGCACCCGAGGCCATGCCGACGACGGGCTGGTAGACGAGGTGGAGCTGCCCCGCCGGCAGCGCCTTGCGCAGATCGTCCTCCATCCGGCGGCGCATCTGCGCGAGCGCGAGCAGTTCGGGGACGTAGAAGCGGTGCGTGCCGCGGCCCTCGCCCTTGGCGGCGTAGAGCGCCAGATCGGCGTTGCGGACCAGCGTTTCGGAGGTGTCGCCATCGTCGGGCGCGATCGCGATGCCGATCGAACAGCCGATCGAGATCGACGAGCCCGCGATATGATAGGGTTGCGACAGCGCGGCGACGATGCCGTGCGCGATCTCGCCGAGCGCGATCTGGCGATATTCGCCGACGATCACCACCTCGAACTCGTCGCCGCCGCGCCGCCCGATCAGCGCGCCCTCGCCGACGACGCGTTGCAGACGCTGCGCGACGAGCTTGAGCAGCATGTCGCCGGTCTGGTGACCGAGCGTGTCGTTGACCGCCTTGAAGCGGTCGAGATCGAGTAGCAGCAGCGCCAGTGGCTGCCATTGCCCCTGTCGCCGCGCGAGCAGTTGGTCGAGCGACAATTGCATCTTGGCGCGATTGGCGAGCCCGGTGAGCGAATCGAACAGCGCGAGCCGCGTAACCTCGGCCTCGGTGCGGCGCTTGGCGGTGAGATCGGAGCCGGTGCCGACGAAGCCACGGAACTGGCCGACCTCGTCGAACAGCGGCCGGCCCGAGATCGACCAGCTGCGATCGTCCGAATCCGCGGTGCTGACATGATAGTCCGAGAACGACGTCCGCCCGAGGATGTGGAAGCGCAGCGTCCGCTCGGCCGCGACATCGTCGCCGCCGATCGTGAACACGTCGCACAGCGGCTCGCCGATCAGCTTGCGTTCGTCAGCGCTCAATTGATCGATGACGCCGGCCGACAGATAGCTGAGCCGCCCCTCGCGGTCGGTTTCCCAGAACCAGCCGCTGCCCTGTTCCTCGAAACAGTCGAGGAAGCGCAGCGCGCGTTCGGCCGCCTCGCCTGCGCCAGTGTCGTCCTTGGGCCTTCGCCAGCCGCGCTTCAGCCGGCTGAGCGACGCAAGCGCGCCGCCCTCGCCCGGACGGGCGACTCCCGATGCTGAACGTCCACCCGTCATGATGCTCATGATCGGGTCAAATCCCGAAGGTCAGGTTAATTGTGCGACCCACGAACGCCGTTGCGCGACGGACACCGTGGAGGCTTGCGTCGCGCGCGCCAACACCCGACATGGCGACGGTGAGCGATGAAGCGGATCTCGACAAGCTGGTGACCCGCATCCATGCGGATCTGCGTTCGGGTCGGCGGCCCGGACGACCGCGCCCGCTGCGCCGGCTCGGCCGGCTCGGATCGCTGTTTGGCGCGATGCGCCGCAGACGCGCGATTCGCGCGCTGCGCGGCGGATCGACCGGCGCCTGGCTCACGCCGGTGCTGATCGTCGCGGTGGTCGCGACGCTGGTCCTGCTGTTCGACGCGCATTAGCCGCGGTCGGCGCGGCGACGCGCCGTTCCCGAAGCGCAAGCGGCCGTGCTACCGTCGGTCGCACCGTTGCCGAATCTTCGGGCGGTGGTGAGGTTGAACAGGCGTGGAGCTGCCCCGGCACGAGATCGACGAGGCGACGGCCGAGGAGGCCGATCCCACCGCCGTGGCGCTGGTCGCCGGCGGCTATCATCGTGATCGCCTGCTCGCCTCGATCGCGCTGACGCTCGGGCTGGGGCTGCTGATCGCGCTGCCGTTCGCGTTGCGCGCGGGCGCCGACTTCTTCCTGCCCGTCACCGCCGCGCTGGTCGTCGCGATCGCGCTGGTGCCGCTGCTCGAGTGGCTCGAACGGCGCGGCGTGCCCTCCGGGTTGGCGGCGCTGTTCTGCCTCGTCTTCTTCATCGGCATCGCCAATGTCGCGGTCGCCGCGATCGTCGTGCCGGCGAGCAACTGGGTATCGTTGCTGCCGCAGCGCATCGGCATGATCCGCACGACGGTGCGCCCGCTGGTCAATGTCTACGCCAGCCTCAACAAGTCGGTCGGCGAACTCGCCAACACGATCGCGCTGTCCAAGGCGCATGCGCATACCGTGTCGATCGAGACGCCCAATTCTCTGCTCTCGCTGCTGACCACCTCGGCGCCGTTCGCGATCGTGCAGATCTTCTTCGCGATGCTGGTGATCTACTTCTTCCTCGCCGGCTGGACGCGTGCCCGGCGCTACAGCATCACCAGCCGTGCCACCTTCACCAGCGCGATGACGCTGGCGCGCGTGATCCAGGACGTCGTCGATGCGACCTCCTCCTACATCGCGACGATCACGGTCATCAACGTCGTGCTCGGCTGCATCGTCGCGGGGGCGGTGTATGTCGTCGGGTTGCCGACGCCGCTGATGTGGGGCGGGCTCGTCGCGCTGCTCAACTACGTGCCCTATCTGGGGCCGATCGGTGCCGCGGTGCTGCTCGCGCTGGGCGGGCTGATGACCTTCGCCGATCCATGGACCGCGGCGCTGCCGCCGCTGATCTTCATCGGCCTGCATCTGGTCGAGGCCAATGTGGTCACGCCTACGATCATCGGCCGCCGGCTGACGATCAATCCGCTGCTCATCCTCGTCGCGCTGAGCTTCTGGGGCTGGGTGTGGGGGACGGCGGGCGCGGTGCTCGCGGTGCCGCTGCTGATCATCGTCCACACTGTGCTGGATACCGCGGGACGGCCCGATATCGCGGGTTTCCTGTTCGAGCGCGGGACGTTGTCGGCGGGGCGGCGCAAAGATCGGGACGCGGTCTCGCCGCTCGCTTGACAGGGTGGGGAGCCTCCCCTAGAGGCCCCTCCACCCCGCAAGCGGGGCACCCACGCGGGTGTAGCTCAGTTGGTTAGAGCGCCGGCCTGTCACGCCGGAGGTCGCGGGTTCAAGTCCCGTCACTCGCGCCATTATCTCAGTCACTTAGGACGTGATAATGGCGCCGCCTTGGTCGCGAAGCTACCGTACGACATCGAGCAAGCGTGCGAAGAAATCGGGTCTCGTCAGACGGCACCCCCGCCCATTCCTCTAAAATGAGATTGGCGGCTAAGAGCATCATACGAGGTTCCTGCGCGTCCGTCGGTCGGCCAAAAGCGGCCGGCATCCGTCCCCTGCATCGCCCTATGGAATGCTTTGGCGGCCCCGTAGGAAGGCCGCGTCTTCGCTGCGAGCGTCGGTGGTATCCCATGGGCTTTCCGATCCTCCGAACTGAACCGCTCCGGGGCTTAGTTACGAGTGTAATCGAATGCCGACAGTCTGAAACGACGTTGGCACCTCGCAACGCCAATAGCGGGCGGATACGTCCGACAGCGCCGATTGGGTGGCCGCTTCAAGAGCCACGTAACCTCCATGAGTGCGACCTGGGCAGACTTTGCAGAGAGGAAGCACATGCCCCACACAGAGACGACGCAATTTGCGACCGAGGCGCTCGAAAACGGCTTGGCAGGCGCTGACGACGTCCATGAGCGGGTCTTTCGCATGATCTACGGCGCTAGCGTCACCCAAATGCTCCGGTGCCTGGCTCTCTATTCCTTCGCCGATCATCTGGCCGGCGGTCCGGCGACGCCCGAGACGATCGCCATGGCGGAAGGGTTGAATATCGACGCAACGCGGCGACTGATGCGCGCTTGCGTGCCATTCGGATTGATGACCGAATCCGCCGGCGGTTACGAGTCGACGGCCTTGCTAGCCAAGCTGGAAAAGGACAATCCGTGGTCATTGCGCCACCTCGCGATCTGTCAGGGCGGCCACAGCTCTTGGGCGCCATGGGGTCTGATGGATCGGGCGCTCGAGACCGGCGACCCGCAAGCCGAAGCGGCGCTCGGCATGTCGGTGTGGTCTTATCTGGCTACGCCCCAGGGAGCGGTCGAAGGTGAAGCCGTCGCAGCGCTTATGGGCGGCGTCTTCAGCGCCGTCGACCGGGCGGCCGCCGAGCGGCTGAACACGCGTGGGCTTGGCATAGCTGCCGATATTGGCGGTGCGCAGGGATCGCTGCTGCGCGCCTTGATGCAGGCCAATCCGGAGCTTCGCGGCGCGCTTCTGGATCTGCCGCATGTGGCCGAGAGCGCGACGCAATTGGCGGACAACATCGCGCTGGGCGATCGGCTCACGATCGAGGGAGGCAATTTCTTCGAAAGCGTCCCGCAGGCGGACCTCTATCTGATGCGCACCATTCTCCATGATTGGTCCGACAAGGAGTGTCTGGCGATCCTGCGCCGATGCCGTCGATCGGCGCGCGCCGGAGCGCGCCTCGTCGTGATCGAGAACGTGCTTGGTGATGGTCCGACCCAGTCCTTCACCGCCCAACTCGATCTCACCATGCTGGTGCAGCTCGGTGGCCGCGAGCGAACCCTGGCGCAATATGGCGACTTGCTGAGCGAGGCGGGATTCCAGATCGAGTCCTGCGCCGTCCTCTGCCCGCCTTTCTCGATGATCGAAGCCGTCGCGGTCTGAGAAAGCGCAGATCACAAGACAGTCGGTCGATGGCATTCGACGCCGGGATGTCTGGGAACACCAGACAAAGAGGTTGATTGTGCATCGATCGGCGCGCTGCGCGATCAGCGTCGCCAGTGGCCGGTTTCGCTCCAGCTCAGGATACGGCGGAGCGGAAGGATCCAGATCCACGCGAGCCCCGCGATCAGATAGAACAGCCCCTGCACCAGCGACGGCAGCCGCCCGACCGGGCCGGCCAGCTGGACGACCAATCCTGCCCACAGCACGATGCACGCCATGATCAGGAAGGCGCCCGCGGGTCGCCGCCAGCTCGGCTGATAGGGTTCGGGTGGGGGGCCGGAGGTCATGAGGGCGTGATCCATTCCTTTTCGGTGACGATGGCGTGCAGCGGGATGTCCCAAGGCGCACAGACAAGCGTCGGCACCTCCTGCACGCTCCACGCGATGCCGATGCGCATAGCGGCGGGGTGCGCCGCGAACCAGCGGTCATAGAAGCCACCGCCCTGGCCGAGGCGGTTGCCGGTGCGGTCGAAGCCGAGCAGCGGGGTGAGCAGGATCGCGGGCTCCAGCGGATCGCGCGCGTCTGGTTGCGGGATGCCCGAAAAGCCCGGGTTCAGCGCGGCGCCGGGCTGCCACTGCCCGAACCGCATCTCGGTGCGTGTGATCGCGGGCAGCGCGATCTCCCGGCCGGCATGATGTGCGGCGCGCAGGAAGGGGAGGACGTCGAGTTCGTCGCCTTGCGCGACATAGCCCGCCACCGGGCCATCCCGGGTGAGCAGCGGTGCAAGACGTTGCTCGACCGCCGCTGTCATAGCGGCCCGCGCGGCGTCATCCAGCGCGGCGATGAACGCCCGCCGCGCGGCGCGCAATGTCCGCCGTAGCGCTGATTTCTCGCCGGGAAGAGGTGGTGGGACCGCCATGACCGTTTGCCGGAATATCCTCTGACGCCGTAAACGTCAGGTGGGGGCCATGTAGCACGGACCAGGGTCCGACCAGGGACGACCCCCTAGGATGTTGAATCGCCTCAGGGATAATCGCAAAAGCTCGTATCGGGCAGTACCCACCGTCGCATAATCTAGGCGTTCTGCTCGCCATTCTCAAGCTTTGCCGCGAGTGCGTCGATCCGCTCGGCGCAGCGCGCGATCGCGGCGGTGCGACCCACCTCCTGCGCGTGGAGTTCGGTGACGATGCCGCGCGCCTCGTCGAGCTCGTCGGCGAGCAGCAGCGCGACCATCAGCAGCTCGCGGCCCTGCTCGCCCTTGCCGATCGCGCGGATCACATCGGTCGCGCGCGCATCGACGAGCCGCCCGAGCGTTTCGAGCCGCGCCTCCTCGCCGTCGCGGCAGGCCACTTGATAACGGCGTCCGCCGATCGAGATGTCCACCTGCGCCACGCTCAGTCGTCTTCTGCGCGCGGCGTCGCGCCGCCGATCAACCGGTCGAGCCGCGCCAGCGCCGCGGTGGCGCCACCACGCAAGCGATCGTGTCGCGCCTGGAGCGCCGCCAGGCGAGCGTCGGGTGCGGAGGGCCGTGCCACGCCTTCGAGCCGATCGATCGCCTCTTCGAGATGGCCCAAGGCCTGTTGAAACGGATCATTCTGCATGTCGATATCCCGGCATAGCATGGCCGTGATCCCCCGCAACCCGTCGTTCGGGCCGTCGCGCAGGTTGACGATGTGCCGCATGCGCGACAAAGGAACCGGCAAACGGGCGGTCCTGCCCTCTATGCCCTACGCGGTGAGGAGATTCTGACATGGCGGTGAAAGTTGCGATCAACGGCTTCGGTCGTATCGGCCGGCTGGTCGCGCGCGCGATCCTCGAGCGGCCCGATTGCGGGCTCGAACTCGTCGCGATCAACGATCTCGGCAGCGCCACCGACAACGCCCGCCTGTTCAAGCGCGACTCGGTCCACGGCACCTGGAAGGGCACCGTCGAGGTCGACGGCAAGGACATCGTCGTCGACGGCAAGCGCATCCACGTCACCGCCGAGCGCGACCCCGCCAATCTGCCGCATGCGGCAGACGGGGTCGATATCGCGCTCGAGTGCACCGGCTTCTTCACCGACCGCGACTCCGCTGGCAAGCATCTGACCGCGGGCGCCAAGAAGGTCCTGATCTCGGCGCCGGCCAAGGGCGTCGACCTGACCGTCGTGTTCGGTGTCAACCATGACAAGATCACCAGCGAGATGACGATCATCTCCAACGCGTCGTGCACGACCAACTGCCTGGCCCCCGTCGCCAAGGTGCTCAACGATGCGATCGGCATCGAGCGCGGGCTGATGACGACGATCCACGCCTATACGAACGACCAGAAGATCCTCGACCAGATCCACAGCGATCCGCGCCGCGCGCGCGCCGCGGGCATGTCGATGATCCCGACGACGACGGGGGCCGCGCGCGCCGTCGGCGAGGTGCTGCCCGAACTCAAGGGCAAGCTCGACGGCTCGGCGATCCGCGTGCCGACGCCCAACGTCAGCATCATCGACCTGACCTTCACCCCCAAGCGCGACACCACCAAGGAAGAGGTCAACGCGCTGCTCAAGGCGGCGGCCGAAGGCCCGATGAAGGGCGTGCTCGACTA
>Ga0302311_10000408_pt1 | contig 54831 bp, 42 predicted proteins | sample III_Palsa_N1_3_FD_200449 | JGI IMG/M metagenome (GOLD analysis project Ga0302311, IMG submission 200449) | Peat permafrost microbial communities from Stordalen Mire near Abisko, Sweden - III_Palsa_N1_3 | ecosystem: Environmental > Terrestrial > Soil > Palsa > Peat permafrost | place: Sweden... | reverse complement strand
GACCGCCTCGAGCGCCTCGCGGGTGGTCCGATAGGTCACGATCAGGAATTCGCGATTGACGAAGCGATAGGGACCCGGCGGATAGCTCGGGTTCTCCAGCGGCATCGAGAAAGCGTTTTTGAGAACTTCACTCTCCAGCATGGCGGGACTCCTTAACCGAGATAATCGTGGACGACGGTGCCGAGCGCGAGCGTGTAGTCGGCGATGACGTGAACGCCGCCGACGATCTCGAGGATCGGCAGATCCGACAGTGGCGCCAGTGCGTGGGGATGGAGCGACAGCGAGACCGGCCCGCTCCAGGCACCCTTGATCACGAGATCTTCCTTGGTATGGCGCACCAGCTCGCAGACCCGCGGCTTGCCATCGGTATGGGGCAGAATCTTCAGGTTGAAACCCGGCGCACCGAGAGTCTTGTGGGTCGCCTTGTCGTCGAGGCGGCTGTGCTTGTAGCCCATGGTGCCGCTTGCCACGCGAACCGGACCGAAGTCGAGCTTGCCGACCAGCGTGTCCATGTCGGTGTGCAGCGACGGGCTGGCGAGCTTCTGGGGAAAGCCCCAGAGTTCGCGACCGCCGGAAATCGGCGGGTGGGTATCGAGGAACATCAGCCGGATATAGCCGCCGACCTCGCCCTTGAACTTCACGGGGATGACCTGGGCCGCCCCGTTATACGCGCCGAAGCCGGTCGAATCCGGCATCTTGACGAACTCGATCTTGACCAGCGGCTCGTCGAGGACCTCCAGCGGCGCCGGCACGATCCGGCGCAGCGCTTCGGGATTGGTCCGATAGGTGATCGTGAGATACTCACGACCGACATAGCGATAGGGGCCCGGCGGGTAAGAGGGAGAGTGCCGCGGGATGGCGAAAGCTGTCCGTTTGATGTCTTCCGCTTTCATCGTTTTGCCTCCTGCTCTGTGGGATCAGCGATGGCGCAGCACTCAAAACAAGGTGCGAGCCCCGAACTTGCGGCGGCATTGACGTGAAGATACCAGCGTCGTCCGGACGACAATCGCTGGGCCCAACCCGCCGCCAGGGTCGAGCGACAAATCGATATTCTTGGGTAAGCCCCTGCCTCGGTATTCAGCAGATCAATTCAAGTGTCGGTACGGATTGTTACTGTCTTCAAGTCACGGCGAAGAAACTTGTGCCGCCGGCGGCGTCTTGACGACGCTCGTGCGGGCTCGGGCAATCCTTAAGGATGCCCAAGCCCGATTTCTTCGACCCGCGGTGCGCCGCGGGCTTAGAGATATTGATCGTGGATATCGACGCTGGACCGGACGTTGAGATGGTCCCAATTCTGCTCCAGCCACTTGTCGGCATAGGCGCGGCCGGCCTGGAACAGATGGCTGAGGAATTCCCAGTCGGCGTTGAGCTTGGAGGTGGCGCCGACCTTGATCAGCTCCGGCTCGCCCGAGATCGAATGGACATAAAGCCGCTTCATGCCGGCGCCGTCGAGCTTGCCGCTCTCGATCAGCGAGGTGACGAAGCTGATCGCCCGCATCTCGCGCATCAGCGAGGAGTTGAAGCTGATCTCGTTGATGCGGTTCAGGATGTCGCGCGCCGTCTTCGGCAGTTCGGGGCGTTCCAGGGGATTGATATGGACGATCGCGACGTCGGAGCTCTCGCAATGATAGATCAGCGGGAACAGCGCGGGATTGCCCATATAGCCGCCGTCCCAATAGGCCTCGCCGTCGATCTCGACCGCCTGGAACATGAAGGGCAGGCAGGCCGAGGCCAGCACGGCATCGACCGACATTTCCTTCTTGTCGAACACCTTGACCTTGCCGGTGCGCACGTTGGTCGCCGACAGATACAGCTTCAGCGGCGAATCGGTGTTGCGCAGCACCTCGAAATCGACGCTTTCCAGCAGCACGTCGCGCAGCGGATTGGCGTTGGTCGGGTTGAATTCATAGGGCGACATCAGGCGCGAGACGATGTCCATCATCAGGAACGCCGGCGAGTTCTCCAGCGCCCAGTTCTTGGTCTTCTTGTCCCACCAGCTCGGCTGCAGCGGGCCCTTGGCGGCGGCGTCGCTGACGCGCTTCCAGAACTCGGCGAGCTTCGTGCGGGCGCCCTCGCGGCCGCCGAGCGCGAAGCCATAGGCATAGACCGAGGCGTTCATGGCGCCGGCGGACGTCGCCGTGATGCCCTCGACCTCCAGCCGCTCTTCTTCCAGCAGCCGGTCCAGCACACCCCAGGTGAACGACCCGTGGGAGCCGCCACCCTGCAACGCGAGATTGATCGTCTTCGTGCCGGTGGCCTTCTTGGCCGGCTTGGCCTTGGACGTATCGGCGATAGTTCCTTGCATGTCGTTTACCCCCTAGGACCCTGGGCGGCGTGGCGGCGCACCCGATCGGTCAATGTTCAGTACAGCCGCCATCCATTGTCAGCTTGGCTCCGCTCGCTGGCGCACCCCGTGAAACCGCAAATCGTCGATCCCAAACCCGGCGCCCGGAACGACCCCAGTGGGTCCTTTGAGCGAGCAGGAACTCCGGCCGATATCTTCATGCATCCCTTGCCATCGATCTTAACTCCTTAGTAGGCCCCAGAGCAGAGCGGGCCTAATTAATTAGGAAGATTTAGGAGCTGGTTTAGGAAGATTTAGGCTCTGCCATAGATGGAATCGGTATAGACCACTTTTACGAGTTTCGCTTGGGGGAACCGCCCCAAGACGCCCGAAAACAGTTGTCGATTTTCCATGAGGCCGCAGCCGGCGACCGATGGGTAATATTGGCTTGATCCGACGTCCGGGCGTCAAGGCCGAATGTATTGTTTTGCGATTATAACGGGATAAAACGATCGACGCCCCGCCGATCCGAACCGCGGGACGATCATCGACAGCCGGGGCACGAACCCCGCCCCGCTTTCAAGATGCCCGAACCGCAGACGATCCTGGTCCGGAAGGCATCGCTAGAGTCGAGCGCCCGGCTAATTTCGCGACACTCTAGATAATATGCTCGCCTATGCCGACGATCCCTCTAAGGCCATTCCAAGGGAGGGCCGATTGCTCGAATCCACTGAAATAACTGCGCATTTCAACGCAATAGATAGTGATCAACCCGAATCATTGTGGTATTGGAATCTAGCGGCAAATCAGCGCGCGACGCCCCGACAGGGAACCTTTCGCGCTGAGTCTGATCGCCGGTCATTTCGCGGGGGAATGATCGGAAATTGGCGTGGCGCAGTTTGGTGGAACTCCCTTGAGCGCCGCTTCATAGGTAGGGGCAGATGAAGAGACCAAGCACGTTCCTGGGGATGCTGGTCGCCGCTCTCTTGCTAGCGGCACTGCCGGCCATCGCTCAGACGCCCCCCTCCACCGACGTGCATCTGGGCGTGGCCTCCTGCGCCGGCGGCCCGTGCCACGGCAACACGGCCGGCGTGAAGAACACCGGCGTTCTCCAAAATGAATATTTGACCTGGCAGCGGCTGGACAAGCACGCCAAGGCCTTCACCGTTCTGCAAGGCGAACTCGGCAAGCGCATCGCGCGCAATCTGGGCATTCCGGCGGCCGAAAAGGCCGAGGTCTGCCTGAATTGCCATGCCGACAACGTGCCGGCCGAACAGCGTGGCGTGCAATTCCAGATCGCCGACGGCGTCGGCTGCGAATCCTGCCATGGCTCGAGCCAGAAGTGGCTGGGCGCGCATGCCACCGGCAAGGTGCCGCATGCGCAGCTGGTCAGCGACTACGGGTTGTATCCGACCGACGACCCGATGGCGCGCGCCAAGCTGTGCGTCAGCTGCCATGTGGGATCCGGCAACCGCTTCGTCACGCACCGCATCATGGGTGCCGGACATCCGCGCATGCCGTTCGAACTGGAGACCTTCACCCAGATCGAGCCGGCGCATTACCAGATCGACGCGATCTATAAGAAGCGCAAGACCGTCGCCGCCGGCGTGCAGTTCTGGGCCGTCGGCCAGGCCGTGGCGCTCGAGACGCTGATGACCTCGCTCCAGGACCCGGGCCACAAGGGCGACGGCGTATTCCCGGAACTGGTCTTCTTCGATTGCGACGCCTGCCATCACCCGACCAGCTCGCTGCGCTGGGAGAAGCGCGCGAGCTCCGGGCTCGGGCCAGGCCTGCCGCATCTCAACGACGCCAATGCGGTGATGCTGCGGGCGATCGCCGCCCGCATCGACCCCGCGGCCGGCGCCGAGCTTGAGAAGACCATCCTGGCGCTGCATGGCGCGCTGTCCGAAGGCAAGGGCGTTCCCGGCACCGATGCCAAGGCGGTCGGCGACATCGCCCATCGTCTGGCGGTCTCCTTCGCCGGGCACAGCTTCACCCGGGACGACATGAAGGCGATGGTCGGCGCGCTCGTCACCCGCGGCACCGCCGGCGACTATGCCGACTATGCCGCCGCCGAGCAGGCGACCATGGCGTTCGCCTCGATCATCTACACGCTCAAGACCGACAATCTGGTCGATGCCGGGCAGGCCGCCAAGCTCAAGACCGCGCTCGATCAATGCTACGCCGCGACCCAGAAGGAGGAGGCTTACGAGCCGGCCAAATTCATCACGGCGGCCGAGGCGGTCGGGCGGGGCCTGCCATGACCGAAACCTACGACATCGCCATTCTGGGTTCGGGGCCCGGCGGACTTTCCGCCGCGGTGACCTGCGCCAAGAATGGCCTGTCGCATATCCTGCTGGAACGCGCGTCCCACCTGTCCGATACGATCTTCAAGTATCAAAAGGGCAAGGTCGTGATGGCGCATCCGCTGCGCCTGCCGCTGCAGAGCGAGCTCGCCTTCGACGCCGGCGTGCGCGAAGGCATCCTCGGCATCTGGAACGACCGGGCGACAGAGACCGGCATCAATGTCCGCTATAGCGCCGAAGTCACCGGCGTGGGCGGCCAGGACGGCGAATTCAAGATCGAGGTCAAAGGCGGCGAGATCGTCACCGCCAAGAAGATCATCCTGGCGATCGGCATGCAGGGCAACCTGCGCCAGCTCGGCGTTCCCGGCCAGGACCGGCCGTGGGTGCAATATCAGCTCGACGATCCCGACGAGTATCATAACGAACGGATCATGGTCGTCGGCGCCGGCGACGCCGGTATCGAAAACGCCCTGGCGCTGGCCGACCACAACGAAGTCACCATCATCAACCGCGCGCCGGAATTCATGCGCGCGAAGCCGGGCAACCTGGCCGATATCGAGCGCGCCTGCCGCTCGGGCCTGACCCAGGTGTTCCACGATTCCATGCCGATCAAGGTCGAGGATGACGGGGTCATCCTGCAGACGCCGAGCGGCGACGTGAAAGTGCTGGTCGACCGGGTCATCGCCCGCGTCGGCGCCATCCCGCCGCGCAAATTCATCGAAAGCTGCGGCATCGTGTTTCCGAGCACCGATCCGGCCGCCGTGCCGGAGCTGTCGGAAACCTACGAATCCAACGTCAAGGGCCTCTATATCATCGGGGCCCTCGCCGGCTACACGCTGATCAAGCAGGCGATCAACCAGGGCCATGAAGTGGCGCTGCGCCTGGGCGGCATCGACGTCGCCCCGGCCGACGAGCCGCTGCTGACCCAGCGCTTCTCCCAGGCCTTCCCGGGTTGGCAGGTCGGCCGCGTGCTGGAGACGCTGCGGACCGCCGTGCCGATGCTGAGCGGCCTCACCACGCTGCAATTGCGCGAAATGATGCTCGACAGCACGGTGCAACGCGTCGCCGCCGGCTCGACCATCTTCCGCCGCGGCGACTATACCAGTTCGCTGTTCAACGTGGTCGAGGGCGAGGTCGGCGTCGTGCTCGACGACAAGAACCCGTCCAACCTGATCCGGATCGGGGCCGGCGAATTCTTCGGCGAACAGGGACTGGTCTCGGGCCGCCGGCGCAGTGCCACGGTCGTCGCCATCGCCGAGACGCTGCTGGTCGAATCGCCGCGCCGCTCGATCCTGCGCCTGCGCAGTTCGGTCGAGGCGGTCAAGGAAGTCATCGACACGATCAACGTGCGCCGCCTGATCCATACGGCGCTGGGCCGCGGCCTGCCGGTCGAGGAAGTCGCCGACCTGATCGCTGCCGCGGAACTGAAGCGCTTCAAGGCGAACGAAGCGATCATCACCGAGGGCGAGGAGTGCGACGCGCTCTACATCATCCGCTCCGGCTCGGCCACGGTCGGCCGCGATGTCGACGGCAAGCATCAGGCCCTGAACTATATTCCGGCCGGCCAGCTGGTCGGCGAGCGCGGGTTGCTCGATCCCGACGCGCGCCGCGCCGCGACCGTGCGCGCCGCCATCTCGAGCGAAGTGGTCCGCATCAGCGCCGACGCCATGAAGGTGTTCATGACGCGGCATCCGGAACTGCGCGAGACGTTCCGCGCCCAGATGCAGCAGCAGTTCGACACCAAGATCAAGATCGACTTGGCCAGCGCCGAGAAGACGTCGGACTTGGCCGCGGCCAGCACCGCGATCTCGTTCCTGGTGTCGCAGGGCATCGGCGAGTCGACCAACGCGCTGGTGATCGACGAATCGCTGTGCACCCGCTGCAACAATTGCGAGACCGCCTGCGCCAGCACCCATGGCGGCGTGGCACGGCTCAACCGCGAGGCCGGCGCCACCTTCGCCTCGATCCATATCCCGACCGCCTGCCGCCATTGCGAGCAACCGCATTGCATGAGCGATTGCCCGGTCGATGCCATCACCCGCTCACCCAATGGCGAGGTGTTCATCAACGACACCTGCATCGGCTGCTCCAACTGCGCCAACAACTGCCCGTATGGCGTGATCAAGATGGACTATCTGGAAGGTCACGGCGGCCATGGCGGCGGCCTGGTCGGCTGGCTGATGTCGACGTTGGGTCTGGGCAAGCACGAAGAGCATGCACCCCATCGCAAGCTCGCGCTGAAATGCGACCTGTGCAAGGACGTCGGCGGCGGACCGGCCTGCGTGCGCGCATGCCCGACCGGTGCCGCGACCCGCACGGCCCCGGACACTTACATGGCGTTGATCCGTGAGGGTCAATTGCCGAACAAGCTCGGGGCGTGATGGCCGCAGTCCCCCAGCCCCCAGAGATCCACAAGTCCGTTCTGACCTATCGTCACGGGCTGTATGGCAAGATCGCCCTGTTGCTGGTGGCGGTCTCGATCCTGATCTACGCGCTCCATGCGCCGTCGGGCGGCATCGCCAACGGCGGCACCTGGCTGGGCTATACGCTGGGCACCATCGGCTTGGCCCTGATCGTCTGGCTCGGCTGGTTCGGCATCCGCCGCCGGCACTATGGGCCCGCCAAGTTCCTGCTGGAGGAATGGCTGTCGGCCCATGTCTATCTGGGGCTGGCGCTGGTGGTGGTGGCGACGCTGCACACCGCCTTCCGCTTCGGCTGGAACGTCCATACGCTCGCCTATGCCCTGATGATCATCGTCATCGTCAGCGGTGCGTTCGGGCTCTACGCCTTCCGCCGCTACCCGGCGGCCATGACCAAGAACCGCAACGGCACCGCTTACAAGACCCTGATCGAAGCCATCGTGGCGCTCGATTTCGAATGCCGCGAGCTGGCGCTGAGCTTCGACGACGACACTGCGGCGCTGGTCTACAAGGCGACCGGCACCCTGCCGGAGTTTCGCTTGGCCGACCTCACCAGCCGCGGGCGGGTGAGCGCTGCCCTGGATGCGCCGGCCCAAGCGGCGGTCGCCCGGTTGCGCTCGCTGGTCGGACAAGCCTATTCCGAGGACCAGGCCAACGTGATGCCCCTGGTCCAGGCCCTGACGAACCGGGCGCTTGCCGTGGCGCGCCTGCGCCGGGATCAGCGCTATCGGATCCTGATGCAGATCTGGCGAGTGATACATCTGCCCCTGACCATTGGATTGCTGGCCGCTCTCGGCATCCATGTCCTCGCCGTCTTCTATTTCTGGTAGCCCGATGGCGACGTTGATCCGGTTCAGCCCGCGCAAGGGCGCCCCCGCCGACCCCACTCTCGATCTTCCGATCGATGGCGAGTTTTCGATCGGCCGCGCGCCATCCTCGGTGGTTCGCCTGGTCGACCGCCGGGTGCGCTATCGCCACGCGATCGTCTGGCCGATGGAGCATGGCTTCACGGTCGAAGCGATCGAAGGCGGGACCATTGTCCAGAACGAGCGCGTGGTTCAGACCGCCACGCTGATCCATACCGGCGACCAGGTCACGATCGGCGCCCACACGCTGACGCTGCAGCCCTCGACCGAGGCCGGACCGGTGCTGCTGGTCGAGGCGGGTGCCGCCGAAGGCCCCGGCGAAGCCGAGATCTACGCGCTCTACGACAAGGCGCTCAGCTACAAGCTGCCGCGGCTCAAGGGCTGGTCCTGGGCGATCGCGCTGGTGATCCTGGCCCTGATGCTGGTGGCGCCGCTCGCCTCGTCGCTGATGCCCCGGTCCCATGAGCCGGTCCCGGCCAAGACCGCGTCGGCGGCGCCGACCCAGGCGACTCCGTCGAATTTCCGGCCGGATCGTCTGTGGATCGTCGGCCATATGTCGAACGCCCATGCCGCCTTCGGCCAGGATTGCACGACCTGCCACGAGAAACCGTTCGTCTCGGTCCGGAATGAGGCTTGCCTCAACTGCCATCAGACGACCGGCCAGCATGCCGACGCCCATGCTTTCCCGGCGGTCGATCTGACCAAGGAATCCTGCGAGAACTGCCACCGCGAGCACAAGGGCGCCACCCAGGCGACCAGCAGCGCCGAGGCCGATTGCGCCGGCTGCCATGCCAACATCAAAGGCACGGCGGAGAATGCGACGGTACTGAACGTGCGCGATTTCGGCGGGGCGCATCCCGAGTTCGCGCCGACCGTGATCACCGACGCCTCGACCGGCGCCACCAAGCGCGTGCGCATGGACAGCGGCACCCCGATCCTGAGCCAGACCAACCTGCGCTTCACCCACGGCAAGCATCTGGTGCCGGGCGGCATCAAGAATGCGGCCGGGCAGACCGAAGTGCTGGGCTGCGCCGAATGCCACAAGCCGGACCCGGCCGGCGGCGGCCGCATGTCGATCCCGACCTTCGCCGAAAATTGCGCCAGCTGCCATGAGCTGAAATTCGAGCAGAAGCATCCGGAATGGCGCCTGCCGCATGGCGCGCCGAACGATCTCGCCAGCCGCATCCTGGGCTTCTACTCCCAGGCGGTGCTGTCGGGCGAAAGTTTCGGCACCCAGGTCGATCCGCTGTTCGCCAAGCCCGGCCAGGAGCCGCTGCCGGCCGAGCTGCCCGCCGCCATGGCGCGCAGCCAGGCCGCGGCCGCGATGGCCTCGTCGGTCGCGAAGGCGGCCTGCGGCACCTGTCACGTGTTCGAGGTCCCGGGTCCGGGGCTGGACGCGCTCAACCTGAAAATCAAGCCGGTCGTGGTCAACGCGACCTTCCTGCCCAATGCCCGTTTCTCCCATCCGAAGCACGAGACGATGGATTGCGCGGGCTGCCATGCCGACATCCGTACGGCCCAACTGGATCAGGTCGTGCTGCCGGGCATCGAGAGTTGCCGGAACTGTCACGTCGGCGAAACGCCGGTGACAGGCAAGGTCGCGTCTACTTGCGTCTCTTGCCACGATTTCCACCAACACGAGATGCCGATGCTGCCTCAAAAGAAGCAGGCCAATGCGAACCTCTGGAGGGAAGCCAATGCCGAAGCGCATTGATCCGTCGGCCCGGTCAAAGTCCCGGGCGAAATGGGTCTGCGGTCTGCTGGGGCTTGGTGCCTGTCTGATCGGATCCGCGGCCCGCGCGGAGCATCTCTTGGCAAGCGACGTGCAGCAGATCATCGCCCAGGCGGCCCTGGAGGCGACGGCGCGCAAGGCGCCGGCGACCGTCGCCGTGGTCGATCGCGACGGCAATGTGCTGGCGGTCTATCGGATGACGAACGCCAATCTGCCGTTCTTCTTCGGCCTGCGCGTGGTCGACGTGGCGTCCAACGATCATGGTCCGAACACGGGCCTGAACGGCGTGCCGATCCTCGATACCGGTGCCGTCATCACCAAGGCGATCACCGGTGCCTATCTGTCGTCCGGCGGCAACGCGTTTTCGACGCGCACCGCCAGCCAGATCGTCCAGGATCACTTCAATCCGGGCGTCGCGAACACCCCGTCCGGCCCGCTCTATGGCGTGCAGTTCAGCCAGCTGCCCTGTTCCGACGTGATGCGGCGCAGCGTGACCGTCGACCCCACTGCCCTCACGCTCGGGCCGAAACGCTCGCCGTTCGGCCTCTCGGCCGATCCCGGTGGCTTCCCGCTCTATAAGAACGGCCAGAACGTCGGCGGCGTCGGCGTCATCGCCGACGGCGTCTATGGCGACGACGAGAACATCTTCAACGTCGACAAGAGCACCGACGAGATCATTGCGCTGGCCGCGACCACCGGCTTCAGCGCGCCGACATCGATCACGGCCGACAAGATCTCGGCCGGCGGCGTGACGTTGCGCTATTCCGATGCGGTCGCGACCGACATCATCAGCAAGCCCGCCCAGGCGACCCTGGCCGCGGCGCTGAGCGAAGGGTCGCTGGTCGACGTCAACGGCTATTACGCCGCCGCTCAAGGCTTCCAGGCCGGGCAGGAGCACGGCACCGCCCTGTCGGGTCTGGCGCCCGACACCTCCGGCGTCTACGACACGGTCACGCCGCCTTTGCTGATGCGCAACACTGACGGCTCGGTCCGCTTCCCCGCCCATGCGGGGCGCGTCCCCAGCGGACTGTCCGCGACCGAAGTAGCGACGATCCTGCGCGACGGGTACCAACTCTCGCTCTCGGCCCGCGCCGCGATCCGCAATCCGCTGGGTAGCCAAGTCGCCATCACCGTCTCGGTCGTCGACGGCAACGGCGAGATCCTGGGCTCGGTCACCAATCCGGATGCCCCCGTGTTCGGCATCGACGTCTCGGTGCAAAAGGCGCGAACCGCCCTGCTGCTGTCGGGCCCCTATGCCCACGGCGTGCTGCAGGAACCCAACTTCCAATCCTATCTGGCCGTGGCGCAGAGCTTTTTCGGCGCCAATATCTTGAACGGCACACTGGCGTTCAGCGCGCGCGCCACCGGCAACCTCGCCCGCGACAGCTACCCGGACGGTATCGCCAACACGCCGTACGGCCCGTTCGGCGCGCCGGCCTCGACCAACACGCCGTTCGCCGACGGCCTGCAGGAGAAGCTGATCGAGGGCGATATCGTCAATCACGCCCAGTTCCTGTCGAGCGGCGTGCCCGACGTCGGCGGCGCCTGCAGCCGCTTCATCGTACCGGCCGGACCGAATTCCCTATCTGGCGCGCCGATCCTGGCCGATGGCCTGCAGATCTTCCCGGGCGGCTTCCCGATCTATCGCGGCACCACGCTCATCGGCGGTGTCGGCGTCTCCGGCGACGGTGTCGACCAGGACGACATGACCGCCTATCTCAGCGTCTATAACGCCGCACTCGACACCAAGACCGGCTTCGGACACGCGGCTCAGGCCTCGCGCATCAGCAATTTCGCCGCCCACGGCGCGCGGCCGATCTATGTCAATTGCCCGACGAACCCGTTGCTGAACAACAGCATCCAGAATCTATGTGCCGGGAAATGACCTTGCGGCTGCCCTCGGCCCTGCTGACGCTCGGCGTTCTGCTGGCGCCGACGATCGCGATGGCTCAGGAAGAATTCCAGCGTCCCGGCACCACCGTGGCGGCACCGGAACCGGCGCCGCCCGACAATGGCGCGATCCCGGCGCCGTCGCCGAACCTGGATTACCAGTCCCTGCCGCTGCCTGACCGCAATCGCATCATCGAAGCGCTGGGCGTGAAGGACAATCCGCTCAACCCCTATACCCAGAGCACGCTCAAGGGCGATCGCCCGGTGTTCGACGACTGGTTCATCACGATGGACCTATTGTCGGATTCGCTGGTCGAACCGCGGTCGTTTCCGGTGCCGTCCGGCGCCGTGACGACGGCCCGGAACGGCGAGCAGGACAAGTTCGGCGACCCGAACCAGCTGGTGATCAACCAGACGCTGCTGCCCAGCCTGACGATCACCAAGGGCGATACGACCTTCATGCCGCCGGAGTATGAATTCGTTTTCACGCCGGCGATCAACTACAACTACGCCCATGTCGAAGAGCTGGGCCTGCTGCGCGCCGACCCGTCGAAGGGCACCAACCGCGACGACACCTTCATCGGCATCCAGGAAGCCTTCTTCGACTATCATTTGCGCAACGTCTCGGACCGCTTCGATTTCGACTCGTTCCGCATCGGCATCCAGCCGATCAATCTGGATTTCCGCGGCTTCCTGTTCCAGGACGACCAATTGGCGGCGCGCCTGTTCGGCAACCGCGCCAACAACCGCTTCCAGTACAATCTCGACGGCATCTGGCGGATCGAGAAGGACACCAACAGCGGGCTGAACGACCTCAGCCAGCCGCTGCGCCGGGACTATACGATCGCGGCCAACCTGTTCGTGCAGGATCTGCCGGTCGAAGGCATGACGACCGAATTCAGCGCGGTGCATAACTGGAACCGCGAAGAGGCGTTCTATTACGACAAGAACGGCTTCATCGTGCGCCCGGCCGCGATCGGCGACCAGCGGCCGCACAAGTACAACGTCACCTATTTCGGCCTGAACAACGACGGCCATCTGGGCCGGATCAACCTGTCGTCCTCGGCCTATTACGTGATGGGCAACGACGATCACAACGTGTTCAGCCAGCAGAAGGCCAATATCCGCGCCTATTTCGCCGCTGCCGAGCCCTCGATCGATTTCGACTGGATCCGCCTGCGCGCGACCGCGCTCTATGCCTCCGGCGATGACAAGCCCTACGGCAAGACCGAGAGCGGCTTCGACGCGATCCAGGAAAATCCGCAGATCGCCGGCGCCGATACCAGCTATTGGATCCGGCAGTCGATCCCGCTGATCGGCGGCGGCGGCGTCAACCTGTCGAGCCGCGACGGCGTGCTGCCGTCCCTGCGCTCGTCAGGCGACGAGGGCCAGTCGAATTTCGTCAACCCGGGCCTGACCCTGTTCGGCGTCGGCACCGACCTCGACCTGCTGCCGGAGCTGCGCCTCAGCTTCAATTTCAACCATCTCTGGTTCAACAATCCGGAAGTCCTGGAAGTGCTGCGCCAGCAGCCGACCGTGCATAAGGACATCGGTTGGGATCTGTCGAGCGCGCTGACCTACCGGCCGTTCGACACCCAGAACGTGGTGCTGCGCCTGTCCGGCGCGATGCTGTTGCCGGGCCAGGGCTTCAAGGATCTCTACACGAGCGAACCGAACAATCAGGTATATTACTCCGTCCTGACCAACATCATTTTAAAGTACTGATCCCGCCATGCGCGCTTGGCTCATGCTCTCGCTCCTGCTGCTCGCGGCCCCGGCATTCGCCGAGGAGGCGCCGCCGGCGCCGCGCACCCAATCGGCCGAGGCTGTTCAGGACAAGAGCGCCGGCTGCGAGAGCTGCCACACCAAATCCGACGCGCCGTCGATGCACAGCAATCCGGCGGTGATGCTGGGCTGCGCCGACTGCCACGGCGGCAATGCCGCGATCTTCAAGCCCGAAGGCGCGCTCGCCAACGTCGGGCAGATCGGCCCGGTCGAGGCCACCAGCGAAGGCCACGCGCCGGCGATCGCGCGTAATCCGGACCCGGCCTATCGCCACGCGATGGAACAGGCCCATGTCGTGCCGGAGAACAAGGAAGCCTGGCATTGGCCGTCGAGCCAGAAGCCGGAGCGCAGCTACACGCTGCTCAACAAGGAACGGCCGGAATTCGTCCGCTTCCTCAATCCCAGCGACTATCGCGTCGACCGCGAGGCCTGCGGCGCCTGCCATCTGCCGATCATCCAGGCGGCCGAACGCTCGCTGATGGCGACCGGCGCCATGCTGTGGGGCGGTGCCTCGTACAACAACGGCATCGTACCGCTGAAGAATTACGTGCTGGGCGAGTCCTACACGCACGAAGGCGTGGCGGCGAGCATCCATAGCCCGGTCGAGCCGGACGCGGCGATGATCAAGCGCGGCGTGCTGCCGTCGCTGCTGCCGCTGCCGCGCTGGGAAGTGATCCCGCCCGGCGACATTTTCCGCGTGTTCGAGCGCGGCGGCCGCAACATCAGCACCGAATTCCCCGAGATCGGCAATCCGAACAGCACCGGCAGCAGCCAGCGCGTCGAAGAGGACGGCCGGCCGGACATCCATCAGTCGAACCGCGGTCCGGGCACCGGCCTGCGCATCGCGGTGCCGGTCATCAACATCACCAAGACCCGCCTGAACGACCCGATGATGTGGTTCCTGGGCACGAACGACCAGCCGGGCGACTATCGCAGCTCCGGTTGCGCCGGCTGCCATGTCATCTATGCCAATGACCGCGATCCGGCCCATTCCGGCCCCTATGCCAAGTTCGGCAATACCGGCCAGACGATCACGATCGACCCGACCATTCCCAAGGGCGAGTCCGGCCATCCGCTGAAGCACGTGTTCACCCGCTCGATGCCGACCAGCCAGTGCATGGTCTGCCACATGCATCAGCCGAACATCTTCGTGAACAGCTTCATGGGCTACACGATGTGGGACTATGAGTCCGACGCGCCCAGCATGTGGCCGGAGAAGCAGCAGTACCCGAATGCAGCGACGACCCGGGAAATCAACGACCGCAATCCCGAGGGTGCGGCGCCGCGCGGCAAGTGGGCCAATGTCGATTTCCTGCAGCATGTCTCGGAATTGAACCCGACGCTGAAGAACACCCAGTTCGCCGATTACCACGGCCATGGCTGGAACTTCCGCGCGATCTTCAAGCAAGACCGCAAGGGCAACCTGCTCGATGCCGCCGGCAAGATCGTGCCGCAGGACGATCCGAAGAAATTCGACAAGGCCGTGCATCTGTCCTCGATCCATATGGACAAGGGCATGCATTGCGTCGATTGCCATTTCTCCCAGGACGGCCACGGCAACGGCCTGATCTATGGCGAGGCCTCGGCCGCGATCGAGATCCAGTGCGTCGACTGCCACGGCACGTCGCGCAACTATCCCAACCTCAAGACCAGCGGCCCGGCCGCGCCGCCAGGTGGCCGCGACCTCTCGACCCTGCGCAACCAGGACGGCTCGCTCCGCTTCGAGTGGCGCGGCAACCAGCTCTACCAGCGCTCCGCGGTCAATCCGGGCCTGGAATGGGCGGTCAGCCTGGTCAAGGACACGGTCGATCCGGCCAACCCGCGCTATAACGCCAAGGCGGCGCGCGCCAAGCTGATGAGCATGGGCACCTCGATGAAATGGGGTCCGGGCGTGGCCTCGGCCGAGCTCGCGCACAAAGACACCGAGATGATGTGCATCACCTGCCACACCTCTTGGACCACCAGCTGTTCCGGCTGCCATCTGCCGATCGAAGCCAATTGGAAGACCGACCGTCAGCATTACGAGGGCGGCGAGACGCGCAATTACGCGACCTACAATCCCCAGGTCGCCCGCGACGACATGTTCTTCCTGGGCCGCAACTCGACGGTCAAGGGCAACATCATCGCCCCGGTGCGCTCGTCCTCGGCGCTGATCCTGTCGTCGACCAACATCAATCGCGAACATATCTACGTGCAGCAGCCGCCGATCGCGGCGAGCGGCTTCTCGTCCCAGGCGTTCGCGCCGCACTATCCGCACACCGAGCGCACGGTCGAGACCAAGACCTGCACCGACTGCCATGTCTCGGAGAAGGACGACAACAACGCCATCATGGCGCAGCTGCTGATGTACGGGACGAACTTCCCGAACTTCGTCGGCTATAACGCCTGGCTCGGCACCGAGAGCGGCGTCGAGGGCGTCAAGGTCACCGAGTGGGAAGAGCCGCAGGCGGTCATCGGCAGCTACCTGCAGCGCTACGCCTATCCGGATTATTTCAAGGCGCACCAGGATCGCGGCAAGGAGCTGCCGGAATCCCACGCGCATTCCGGCGGCGAGACGCGCTGCATCCAGATGCGCGGCGAATATCTCTATACCGCCGCCGGCTCCGATGGCTTCCGCGTCTTTGACATCGAGGGCATCGCCAACAAGGGCATGTCGGAGCGGATCATCACCGGCCCGTCCTCGCCGCTCGGCCACGACACCCATGTCTCGACCACCAACGCCACCTGCATGGCGCTGCCGACCAACCAGTCGATCGCGCCGACCCGCAACGTCGGCAAGCTGATGCGCGAAGACAACCAGGAACAGGCCTTCGCCGAGATCTATCACTACGCCTTCATCACCGATGCGGTCGAAGGCCTGATCGCGGTCAATGTCGATACCTTGGCCGATGGCGAGCCGCGCAACAACTTCCTGAAGCGCGCGGTGACCTGGAATGAGAACGGCATCCTGAACGGCGCGCGGCACATCACCATCGCCGGCAACATCTTCTACATCGTCGCCGACAAGGGCATCGTCGTGCTCGACATGGTCGATCCGCTGCAGCCGAAGCTGCTGAACGTGATCGACCTGCCGACCGCCCAGGCGACGGCGCTGCAGTTCCGCTATCTGTTCGTGGCCGATGCCAGCGGGCTGCGCATCGTCGACGTGACCGACCCGGCCCATCCGAAGCTGACCCCGGCCCTGGTGCCGCTGGCCCATGCCCGCCGCGTCTATGTCGCCCGCACCTTCGCCTATGTCGCCGACGGCGCCGATGGCCTGGCGATCATCGATGTCGAGCAGCCGGCCCGGCCGAAGCTCTACCAGATGTTCAACGCCGACGGTCAGATCAAGGACGCCCACGACGTGGTGGTCGGCACCACCAACGCCTCGCTGTTCGCCTATGTCGCCGATGGCGAGGCCGGCCTGAAGGTGATCCAGCTGACCTCGCCCGAGAGCCAGCCGAACTTCTACGGCTTCAGCCCGGACCCGAAGCCGCAGCTGATCGCCTGGCACAAGACCGACGAGCCGGCATTGGCACTGTCGAAGGGCCTGGATCGCGATCGCGGCGTGGATGAGACCGGCGGCCAGATCGCCGTGTTCGGCCGCTTGGGCTCGCGCCCGTTCACCCTGCCGGAAATGCAGAAGATGTACCTGACGCCGTCGGGGTCGCTCTGGACGGTCACCGACGAGGTCCGCAAGCAGGACTTCAAGCCGGCGGCGCCGGGCAAGACCAGCAACGCCGCGGACACGCTGATGCGCAAACCCGGCGGCGGCTGATCAAGCCGATCGCGGATAAACAAAAAGGCCTGGAGCGGCGACGCTCCAGGCCTTTTGCTTTCTGACCGGCGATGCCGCTACCGATATTTGTTTTCCAGGGCGTCGTATTTCGGTTTGTCGACCGCGCGCTGGCGGACGTCGAAGCCGGCGAGCCGGTCGGCGACCGCGGCCAGCGAGCCGTGGCTCTTCAGGGCCTCTAGCACGTCGTGCGACGCCTTCAGCGCCGCCTGCAGCGAGGCGTTGGCGTAGAGCACGCAGCCGAAGCCCAGCGCGGCGAACTGGGCCTGGCCCAGCTCGGGCGTCAGGCCGCCGAACACGATATTGGCGACCTGTGGCACCGGCAGGGCGCGCGCGATCTGGGCCAGTTCCTCGGCCGAGGTCGGCGCCTCGACGAAGGTGACGTCGGCACCGGCCTCGATCATGGCGCCGGCCCGGTCGATCGCGGCCTGCAGCCCCAGGCTGGCACGCGCGTCGGTGCGGGCGACGATCTGCAGGTCGCCGTCGCGGCGCGTGTCGACCGCAGCCTTGACCTTGGCCAGCATCTCCTCCAGCGGCACGATGCCCTTGCCGGCGAAATGGCCGCATTTCTTCGGGAAGATCTGATCCTCGATCTGCAGGCCGGCGGCACCTGCCCGCTCCAGCACCTTGACCGTGCGCACCATATTGACCGGGTTGCCGAAGCCGGTATCGGCATCGACCAGCAGCGGCAGCGCCACCGCATCCGCGATCGCCGCCACATGGTTGGCGATCTCGGTGAGCGTGGTCAGGCCGATGTCGGGCGCGCCCAGGAACATGTTGGCGACGCCGGCGCCGGTGACATAGACCGCCTCATAGCCCAGATCCTCGATCACTCGGGCGAACAGGCCGTTCGCCGCCCCCGGCAGGGTCATGCCCTGGCGCTTGGCCAGCAGGGATTTGAGCGCGGTCGTCGATTTGGTCATCGGTCGGGGTCCTTATTCGGCCGCCTCGGCGGCGTCGCGGAAGCGCGTCCGCAGCAGATCCCATTCGTCGGCGCCGAAGCGGCGGAAGGCATCATGCACGGTCGCGTCGAACAGCGGCGTCGGGTGGCGGTGGGTTTCCTTCAACGACGCCAGCGCCGCATCGACCGCGCCATAGATCGTCTTGGTCAGCATGCCCGGCAGGATGGCCAGCCGATAGCCCATTTTCTGCGCGTCGCGCATGTCGACCTGCGGCGTCTTGCCTCGCCAGACCACGTTCAAGAGGCACGGGCCTTTGACCCTCTGCGGCACCATCTGCACCTCTTCCAGCGACTCCGGGCTTTCGACGAAGCCCAGGTCGGCGCCGGCCTCCAGCGCCGCATTGACCCGCTTCACCGCCTCGTCGAAACCCGCGACCGAGCGGGCGTCGGAGCGCGCGATGATGACGAAATCCGGATCCTTGCGGGTCGCGACCGCGGCCCGGATCTTGGCGACATATTCCTCGATCGACACCAGCTCCTTGCCGTCCAGATGGCCGCAGCGCTTGGGCGAGACCTGGTCCTCGATATGGATGCCGGCGGTGCCCGCGCGCTCATGCTCCTGGATCGTGCGGACCACGTTCAGCTCGGTGCCGTAGGCAGTGTCGCCGTCGGAAATCAGTGGCAGGCTGATCGCGGCCGTCATCCGGGCCGCGTTCGCCACCATCTCGGTCATGGTCAGCAGGCCGAAATCCGGCAGGCCGAACGAGGCTGCCGTGCCGGCGCCGGTCATATAGACGGCTTGGAAACCCGCCTGCTCGGTCAGGCGCGCGGTGATGCCGTCATAGGCGCCGGGCGCGACCAGCATGTCGGGCGCATTCAGCAGCTGGCGCAGGCGCGTCGTGGTTTTCATGGGAGCTCTCCTTCGATCAGGACTTGCGATGCGTGATCCGGCGGCCGAGGCGCAGCATCAGGGTATTGGCGGTGATGGCGACGATGACGATCAGCAGCACCACCGCGGTCGAGAGCGGCACATTATGCTGGGCCATGCCGCTGACCAGCAGGAAGCCCAAGCCGCGCTGGGACGAAAACATCTCGCCGATCAGCACGCCCAGCAGGCTGAGCGAAAAGGCGATGCGCAGCCCGGCAATGATGTCCGGCAGGCAGGCAGGCACCAGCACCCAGAGGATGGTCTTGGACGGCGGCAGGCGCAGCACGCGCGCGGTCCGGATCAGCGTCGGCGACAGGTTGCGCACGGCGCCCAAGGTCAAGAGCGTCACCGGCACCAGCCCATGCATGACGCCGAACGCGACCTTGGCCGACATGCCCAGGCCGAAGATCAGCAGCACGACCGGATAGAGCGTCACCTTCGGGATCGTATAGAAGCCGGCCAGCACCGGTTCGGCGACCTCGCCGGCGAAGCGCCGAAGCCCCAGGATCAGGCCCAGCGCCAGGCCGAACACGGCCGACAGCGCGAAGGCCAACAGGAACGCCCACAGGGTCGCCGCCACATGACCCCAAAACCGCGCCTGCAGGCAGAGGTCGGCCAGATAAACGACCGTCGGCCAGGGCGGCGAGACCGCGATGCCCTGGGTCCAGCTGCCGACCGCCTGCCACAGCGCCAGGAAGAACAGCAGCAGCAGGAACGCATCGAGCGTGCGGGTGCCGCGGCGCGGCTTCGGCTGCTGCGGCGGCAGGCCCAGGGCCAGGTCGCTCATTGGCCGGTCCGGCGGCGCGCCATCCGTCCCTCCCAGGAATAGAGGAACCCGTTGGCGATGACCGCGATCAACAGCACGAACAGCATCAGCCCGTACATGGCGCGGTTGTCGAAGCTCTGATAGGCGAAGGAAATCGCGAAGCCAAGCCCCGTGCCCGACAGCAGGAACTCGCCGGCGATGACGCCGATCAGCGCGTAGCTGAGCGCCAGCTTGAAGCCGCTGAACAGACGCGGCAGCGCCGACGGCAGCACGATCCACCACAGCGTGCGCACCGGTCCCAGCCGCTGGGCACGCGCTAGCTTCAGCAGCACGCGCGGCACGCTGTCGAGCCCGGACAAGGTGCTGATCATCATGGCCGGCGTCGCCGACATCACGCCCAACACGACCAGCGGCGTCTTGCCAAGCGCGAACAGCGCCACCAGCAGCGGATAGAAGATGAAGGTCGGCACCGAATAATACGAGGCCAGCAGCGGATCGACGACATCGCGCAGGCGCGGCACCCGATGGATCAGCGCGCCGCCGAGCGTGCCCAATCCGACCGAGATGACGAAGGCGATGGCGATGGTCGAGAAGGTCTGGACCATGCCGGCATCGAGATCGCCGGACGTGACGCGCTCGACCATGGACACGACCATGTCGCTGGGCGGAATCACGGTCAGCGGATCGATCACGCCGGTGCGGCACAGCAGCTCCAGCAGCAGCACGGCCGCCGCCAGCACGGCGATCCGGACCAGGAGAGCCGCCCGGCGCCGCGTCACGCGACGCGCCCCAGCGTCTTCAGCGATTCTTCGCGCAGCGACGACCAGAGCCGGGCGGTCAGCGCGCCGAAATTCGGATCCGACACGATGCGGCTGTCGCGTTCGCGCGGCCAGCCGGTCTCGACCATGTCGATGAAGCGGCCGGGCCGGGCGCTGATCACGCCGACCCGGTCCGACAGCATCGCCGCCTCGTCGAGCGCGTGGGTGATCAGCAGCACGGTCGCCCCCGTCTCGCGCCACAGCCGCAGCAGCTCGTCGCCCATCAGCAGCCGCGTCTGCTGGTCGAGCGCGCCGAACGGCTCGTCGAGCAGGATCAGGCGCGGCCGCAACACCAGGGTCCGGGCGATGCAGACGCGCTGACGCATGCCGCCCGACAGCTGCGCCGGATAATGGTCGGCGAACTGCGTCAGCCCCATGAAGGCGATGGCATGGTCGATGCGGGCGTCGACCTCGCGCTGCGGCAGGCCCGACAGGCGCAGGCCGAAGGCGATGTTCTGACGGACGCTGAGCCAGGCGAGGCTCGAATCCTCCTGGAACACCACGCCGACGCCATCGGGCACCTCGCCGCGCAGCTCCTTGCCTTCGAAGCTGATCGTGCCGCTGGTCGGGCTCGCCAACCCGCACAGCACGTCGAGCAGGGTCGACTTGCCGCAGCCGGACGGGCCGACGACGGAGAAGAATTCCCCGCGCGCCAGCTCCAGGTCGATGGGACCCAGCGCATGGACCGGCGGCGGCCCTTCATACCGCCGCACCACGCCCCGCATCACGACATGCGCATCGCTCATTTGGCGGCCCGAAGATCGGCCGGCAGGAACGAGGTATCGACATATTTCGCCCAGTCGATCGCCCCCGCCGGCAGCTGCCCGGTGATCTGCAGGCCCTCGACCATATGGTTCATGGCCTCGTAATCGAGCTTGCCGTCGCTCCAGTAATCTTCCTTGGCGAGCCTGGCCAGATGCGCGCGGAACAGGTCGTTGTGCGGGTTATTGTAGGCCTTGGCCAGAATGTCGGCGGCCTCGTCCGTGTGGGCACGGGCATAGACCAGGCCTTCGCGCCGAGCGGCGATCAGTCCCTTGACCGCGTCCGCATGCTCCTTGCCATAGTCCTTCGTGGTCACCAGCACGGTCTGCATCATCTTCGGCGACATCACGTCCCGCACCAGGAACAGCGGCCGGACCAACTCCATGTTCTGGGCATAGATCAGCTCGTCGGAGAAGCCGGCATCGACCGCTCCGGTGCTGACGGCCGACAGGTTGGCGCCGAGGTCGCCCGCCGGCATCAGCGTCACCTGCTGCGCGGTCATGCCGTTGGCCTTGAGCGCCATCAGGATGACCATGTTGCTGACCGAGGCCGGCGCGGTATAGCCGATCTTCTTGCCCGCCAGATCCTTGATGGACTTCAGCGGCGAGTCCTTCTTCACCACCCACATCTGGTCGGCGACGCTCTGGGTCCCGGCGCCGACGATGATCAGCGGCTGTCCGGCATTGACCGCCTGGACCGCGGCGGCGAGCGAGACCTCGCCGAACGGAATGTCGCCGGCCAGCGTGTTGCGGATGGCGGTGCCGCCGCCGGCGGCGGTCAGGATGCCGGTGACGTCGATCGGGCCGTCCTTCTTGAAGTAGCCCTTGTCCATGCCGACGGCATAGGGCACGCCGTAGAACTGGCCGCCCCAATGGGTGACGGTGATGGTGTCGGCCCGGGCCGGCAAGACTGCCGCCAGGCCCGCGGCGAGCCCGATCGCAAGACCGAGCCTTGTCATCATGCTGCTCTTGAACATTCTCGTCCTCCCCGTTTGGCGTTGATGCGGCCGGTTGATCCCAGCTCGCCTATCTTCAGGTCGTTCGTTCGATTGGGGCGCCACCGCCGCCATCGGCAACCGTGATCGCCTCTAGGCTGCGGCCGTTGGTTTCGGTCTTGTAGCTCCAGGCGAGCAGGGCCTGCACGACCAGCGCGCCCGAGATGCCGAGCACGACGGAAGCGACGCCGCCCTCGTTGAAGAGCGCCACCACGCCGAACGGCACGAAGATGGTGGTGAGCCGCCCGACCGTGCCGCAGATGCCGTTGCCGCGCATGCGCACCGCAGTCGGGAACAGCTCCGGCACATATCCCGCGACGATGACCGCGACCATGAAATAGATCAGCGTGAACATCAGGAAGCCCAACAGGATCGCCAGCTCTTGGGATGGCGCCGCCGCGAAGGCGGGCCCACAGGCGGCGGCCAGCAGCGAGGCGATGATGATCGACTTGCGCCGCCCGAGCCGGTCGCTGAGCAGCCAGCCGATCGTCGCCCCCGCCGGGCCGCCGAGCGACATCAGCACCGACTGGCCGAGCGAGCGGTTGATCGCCATGCCGTGCTGGACCAGGAAGGTCGGGACCCAGGCGACGAAGCCGTAGATGGCGATGCCGAGCACGATCTGCATGATCGAACCGACGATCGCCGGCTTGACGAAGGCCGGGCTCGAAAGCCGGATCGGTTCCGGCTCCGCCCGATGCAGGCGGATGGGCAGGGTCGTGAGTGCTGCACCGGCCTGCGCCTCCGCCCCGCGCACGATCGCGTCGGCTTCCTCGATCCGGCCCTGGGTTTCGAGCCAGCGCGGTGATTCCGGCATCGACTTGCGCAGCCACAGCACGAAGAAGGCGCCGACACCGGCGATGATGAACATCGGCCGCCAGCCCAGCTCGGGGATGACGAGCCAGCTGATCAGCGTGGAGGCGAACAGGCCGAAATTGGTGACCAGCGACAACAGCGCCGCCCAGCGTCCGCGATGGGCCGGCGGCATGAATTCCAGCATGGTCGCATAGCCGATCACAATCTCGGCGCCGAGGCCGATGCCCGAGACGAAGCGGGCCACGATCAGCCAATCCATGTCGGGTGCCGCGGCGCACGCAAGCGAGCCGATGCCGAAGATGCCGAGGTTGAACTGATAGGTGAAGCGCCGGCCGAACCGGTCGCCGAGCCAGCCGGCGCCGGCCGCCCCCAGCAGCATGCCGACGAAGGTGGCCGAGATGAAGCGCGCGTTGAGCGGCACGCTCGACATGCCGTTATGCACCAGCTCCCCCAGCACCGAGCCGGCCAGATAGATGTCGAAACTGTCGAAGAACATGCCGGCACCGATCAGCCACAGCAGCCGGCGGTGGAACGGCAGGATCGGCAGACGGTCGAGCCGTTCCGCCATGGAGCTGCGCATGGCCGTCACTCCTTATGCCGGTCGGCCAGGCCGTAGCGCTGCTCGAACGCATGCACGGCCGGGAAGCCCATGAGCTGGTTCATTTCCGAGAACGGCAGCATCGGCGCCTCGCCGCCGGTGGCGATGCCGGCCGACTTCAGCCGGCCGTAGCACAGCTGCAGCGCCCGGGCGGCGGCGAGGAAGCCGCTGCCCGGATAGAGCGCGATCTTGAAGCCCATGGTCGCGAGCTCGTCGGTCGAGAGATAGGGCGTGCGCCCGCCTTCGACCATGTTAGCGAGCAGGGCGGCGCCCTTGAACGTCTCGGCGACGCGGCGCAATTCCTCGAGGCTTTCCGGGCTCTCGACGAACAGCACGTCGGCGCCGGCTTCGAGGAACCGTTCGGCCCGGCGCAGCGCCGCATCCAGCCCCTCGGCATAGCGGGCGTCGGTACGCGCCACGATCAGGAAATCGCGGCTAGGGCGGGCATCGACCGCGACGCGGATCTTGGCGACCGCATCGTCGGCCGGAATCACCCGGCGAAACTCGGTATGGCCGCATTTCTTCGGGAATTCCTGGTCTTCGAGCTGGATGCCCGAAGCGCCGGCCGCCGCATAGCCGCGCACGGTGCGATCGACGTTCAAGAGCCCGCCATAGCCGGTATCGCCGTCGGCGATGAACGGCAGGCCGGTGGCGCCGGCGACGCAGCGCACCCGGTCCAGCATCTCGGTGAAGGTTGCGGTGCCGGCATCGGCCACGCCCAGCGCGGACGCGACGACGCCATAGCCGGTCATATAGAGCGCGTCGAAACCGCTGGCGGCCGCCATCCGGGCCGAGATCCCGTCATAGACGCCGGGCAAAGTCCGGCAACCGTCTTGGCGCAGCAGGTCGCGCATGGTCATCGATCCCACCAGAAATCCTCCCGTCGTTTTCTAAGATGTCGCCGGTGCCGCCCAGGGGCGTGCCTGCCGGTCGTGTGCACTGAACCGCTCGATCAGCGGCGCCTGCTCCAGCGTCAGATCGATATCGTCGAGGCCGTTCAGCAGCTGCTTCTTCCAGACCGGATCGATCGCGAAGGACAGCACCAAGTTGCCGGCGGTGATCGTCTGGTTCTCCAGATCGACCGAGACCGGCCGGGCGCCGGCCATCTCGCCCGCAGCCAGCAGCCGCTCGGCATCCTCTTCGCTGACCCGGGCCGGCAGCAGGCCGTTCTTGATGGCGTTGGAGGAGAAGATGTCGCCGAAGCTGGGCGCGATCACGACCCTGATGCCATGATCGGCCAGCGCATAGACCGCGGCCTCGCGCGACGAGCCGCAGCCGAAATTGCGCCGCGCAATCAGCACTTCTGAGCCGGTATAGGCCGGATCGTTCAGCGGGAAATCGCGCTTCGCCCCGTCGGCATCGTGGCGCAGGTCATGGAACAGGAAATTGCCGTAACCCTCCGAGCGCGGCCGGCGCATGAAGCGGGCGGGAATGATCTGGTCGGTGTCGACATTCGCCATCGGCAGCGGACAGGCGGGTGCGGTCAGGTTGGTAAAGGGTTGCATCTGGCCTCACTCCGCCCGGAAGCTGCGAACGTCGGTCAGATGACCGGTCACCGCCGCCGCCGCCGCCATCGCCGGCGACATCAGATGGGTGCGGCTGCCCCGGCCCTGGCGGCCCTTGAAGTTGCGGTTGGTGGTGGACGCGCAGCGCTCGCCCGCGGGCACGGTATCGCCGTTCATGCCGACGCACATGGAACAGCCGGACTCGGCCCATTCCAGGCCGGCGTCGCGGAAGATCCGGTCGAGCCCCTCCGCCTCGGCCTGGCGCTTGATCGCGGCCGAGCCGGCGGAGACCAAGCCCGGCACGCGCGAGCGCTGGCCCGACAGGATGGCGGCAGCCGAGCGCAGATCCTCGATCCGGCTGTTGGTGCAGGAGCCGATGAACACCCGGTCGATGCGGATGTCGTTCAGGCGCTGGCCCGCGTAGAGGCCCATATAGAAGATCGCCTCGCGCGCCGCCTCGGCCTTGTTCTCGTCGGCGATCCGGTCGGGATCCGGGATCATGCCGGTGATCGGCCCCGCCTGCTCCGGCGTCGTGCCCCAGGTCACGGTCGGCGCGATGCTGGCGGCATCGAGCACGACTTCCCGGTCGAACGTAGCATCGGCGTCGGTGGTCAGATGGCGCCAATCCTCGACCGCACGCTCGAACATCTCGCCCTTGGGCGCGAACGGCCGGCCCTTGAGGAATTCATAGACCGTCTCGTCCGGCGCGATCAGGCCCAGGCGCCCGCCGGCCTCGATCGACAGGTTGCAGAGCGTCATGCGGCCTTCCATCGACAGCGCACGAATGGCGCTGCCGGCATATTCGATCGCATGGCCCTGGGCACCGTCGGCGCCGATGGTGGCGATGATGGTGAGTGCCACATCCTTGGCGCCGATACCGGCACCGAGCGTGCCCTCGACCGAGACGCGCATGCGCTTCGGCCGCTTCTGCCACAGGGTCTGGGTCATCAGCACATGGGCGACCTCGGACGCGCCGATGCCGAAGGCGTAGGCGCCGAACGCGCCATGGGTGGAGGTGTGGCTGTCGCCGCAGACCAGCGACAGGCCGGGCAAGGTCAGCCCCTGCTCCGGCAATGCCACATGGACGATGCCCTGGCGCGGATCGAACTGGCCGAACGACAGGAAGCCATAGTCGCGGGCATTGCGCGCCAATTGCTCGATCATGCCGGCGGCTTCGGGATTGGCGGCCGTGCTGGCGGGCCGGGTCGGCACGTAGTGATCGGCGATACCGAAGGTCAGGTCCGGCCGGGCGATCTTGGCGCCGCGCTCGCGCAGTTGGTTGAACGCGTGGAACGAGCCCTCGTGCAGGATATGCCGGTCGATGAACAGCAGCGTCTGGCCATCCTCCCGCGTGGTGATGGCGTGCGCGTTCCACAGCTTGTCGATGAGGGTCGCTGGCAAGCGTTCCGTCATGGCAGTCTCTCTCCCCGGGGCTCGCCGCGGACGCCTTGAGGCGCCATTGTTGTCTGGCTGGCGAGCCGGATTTGTATTATGGACTATACATCTCGAAGGTCGAGGCGCAAGGGGGTTGTATGGCGGGGTTCGAGCCATCGAAGACGCAACTGGTCTATCTGGCGCTGCGCGACCGGATCACGAATGGCCATACCGAGAGCCAAGGTCTGCTGCCGGGCGAACAGGCTTTGGCAGTTCAGCACGGCGTCAGCCGTGTGACGGTTCGCCGCGCGCTGGCCGAGCTGGAGAAGGAAGGGCTGATCACCCGGCGCCAGGGGGCCGGCACCTTCGCCGTCTATGGCGAGCCGAAGCCGATCGTGGCGGACCTGTCGAACGTGCTGGCCAATATCGTCGCCATGGGCCGGGAGACCGCGGTGCGGCTGTTGGAATTCAGCTATCGCGAGCCACCGACCGCGATCGGCGAGGCGCTGAAGCTGTCGCCGGGCCAGAAGACGCAATTCTCCGTGCGTGTTCGTCTGATCGACGGGCAGCCGTTCGCGCACCTGACCACGGACGTGCCGGAATCGATCGGCGTCACCTATACCGAGGCCGATCTGGCGACCCGTCCCCTGCTGGCACTGCTGGAACGGTCGGGCGTCGAGATCGAACGCGCGACCCAGGACGTGACGGCCGTGCTGGCCTCACCGGAGGTGGCGGCCGCCCTCGACGTCGATGTCGGCTCCGCGCTGGTCGCCTTGCGCCGCACGGTATTCGCCGCCGACGGCAGCGGCGTCGAGCATCTGAACGCGCTCTATCGTCCGGATCGCTACGCGCTGCGCATGGACATGGTCCGGACCGGCGACACGCCGGAGCGCAGCTGGTCGACCGTGGTGCCGCCGGAGCCGCGCCGGGGCGGACGCCGGCCGACGGGACGGCCCCGGGGCTAGGGAGCTTCAGGGTCGCCGTTCGTCACATAGTCCCACATCCGCTCCCAGACCCGCCCCTCCCAGGTCGCCCGCTGCCGGGCCGCCTCGGTCTCGAGCATGACCGGGCCGTCGAAGCCGGCGCATCGCAGATCGAATTCGACCCGCGCGGCTTCTTCGAGGAAGAAGGTCAGGGTCACGGCCTTCTGCAAGCCATCCGCCACCACGATGGCCCCATTGCCGCGCAGCACGATGGCACCGGCATCGCCCAGGGCCCGTGCGAGGCCCTCGGCCCGCTCCTCGGTACGCAGCAGCTGCGGATCCTCCCAAAGCGGCGGCTGCGGGGCGAAATAGCAGCCGAAGCCATGGCGAACCTTCGGCGTCATGCCCATCGCCGCCAGGGAAACGACCTTGGGCGGAAAGACGCGGCAGATGCCGTTCACATCCGGCCGGGCCGCATAGATCCGCTGATGGGCCCGCACCTCGCCCAGCACGCCCGCCGGCAAGGGCCCCACCACCGGGACCGTCGCACCCGGGTCGGAGGGCCCGATCAGCCCCATGGGCTTTGCCGAGCAGACGAGGAACGAGGTTTCGTCGAGACGCAGGCTGCAATGCCCATAAGCGCCGACCAGACCGAACCGGGCCAGGCCGCGCGCAGCCTGCCTGACCAGGATTTGCCGGGGATCATCGACCGGTAGTTCGGACGCCATATCGGCCTTTCCCGGGCAGGATCGGGCTAGAGAGAGTCCCGTTGCAGCCCGCTGATCTTGCTGTGAATCTCGGTTTCGTCCAGCCCGGAAAATCCGACGAGCACAATCCTGGCCGTTTCTAGAAAATGCTCGGCCATCAGCCGGGATGCCGTATCGGCGTCGCGCGCCAGCACGGCTTCGGCAATGGCCTTATGTTCCGCCGCCGGGTTTCGCCCCGGGACATTCGCCGCGACGGACAGATGACGGTAGCGGTCGCTCATATCGCCCAGCAATTCGCGATGGCTCATCAGGCGCACCGAATCGCAGGCCTTGACCAGGGCGGTATGGAAGGCCCGATGTCGTTTTTCCCAACTCATGTCGAGCGACGGCAACTCATCGGGTTCGGCCTTCGGCAGGTCGACACCGAGCCGATGGGTCGCAGCCAGGATTTCGGCCTCCCAATCGCGCGTTCCTTTCCGAATGGCGGATCTGAGCGCGGTATTCTCGACCCAGATCCGAACCCGGGTCAGATCGAGCAGATCATCGACCGAAACCTCCATGACGGTGAAGCCGCGCTGGCCTTCGGCGCGCACCAGCCCGATCGAACTCAGCCGCGACAGCGCCTCGCGCACCGGGCTGCCGCCGGCGCCATAGGCCAAGCGCAATTCCTCGACGCGAAGCTTGTCGCCCGGCTTCAGCCGGCAACGCAGGATGTCGGCGCGCACCCGGTTGAAGATCAGCTCGGTCAGGGTTTTCGACGGACCCTCTGCGGTGGCTTCGGCCGGATTTGTCACGAACGATGCCTCATGTCTTGCGTCGATGATTTTAGATAACATCGATATTATGGCTTGACTATCGATATTCCTGCCGACCTATCGTAGCGCACCAGGGAGGCCGCTCATGTCGTTATCCGGCAAACGCATCGTCGATATCAGCTTTCCGCTCGATCCCCGCACCTACAAGAACAACCTGCCGGACGCGCTGCTGCGCAATTTCGCCGGCAAGGCAATCGGCTTCGAGATCGAGCCTCTGATCGAGCGGGATTCGCCGTTCAGCGTCGGCCAGGTCGCGCGCGGCGTGAAGATGCGGCTGCACAGCGGCAGCCACATCGATGCGCCGGAACATTGGATCGAGGGCGGCAAGCAGATCCACGAGCTGCCGCTCGGTCTGTTCATCGGCGCCGCGGTCATCGCCGATTGCTCCCATGCCGACAAGGCGATCACCGAGGACGACCTCGAGGCCGCGGTCGGCCCGGATCTGCGGCCCGGCGAGCGGCTGATCATCCGGACCGGCTGGAACGACGGCTTTTTCGCCATGGACGTCGAGGCCTGGAAGCACGATTCGCCCTATATGACATCGGCGGCGCTCGATTGGTGCATCGCCCGGCAGCCGGCCATCGTCGGCATCGATTTCTACCATGGCTCCAAGGCCCCGGGGGCCGGCCATGACGAGATGTTCGAAGCGAAGCTCGTCCGCGGCGGTGTCCTGACGCTGACCAACCTGTTCAATCTGGGCGCGGTCAAGGCGAAGCGGGTCACGCTACTCGCACTGCCGCTTGCCCTGCACGGCGCCGAGGCGTCGCCGGTCCGGGCCGTCGTTCTGGAAGACTGAGCGCTCAGCGGGCGAGCGAGGCCTCGATCGTCGCCGGATCGGGCCGCGCTGCCGCGTCGCGATCCCGCTCCGGGTTGAGGTTGATGAGGCCGCTGATGCCGGCCGCGACGGTCATCAAGCCGGTCACCATGAAGCCGGCACCGTAGCCGCCGCCATATTCGACGGCCAATCCCATGACGCTCGGCGCGATGATCCCGCCGCAGCACATGAGCCCGGTAAACATGCCGAAGGCGCCACCCCGCTGATCGAGCGGGCAAATCTCGGCGATCATGGCGTAGCAGGGCGTATAGACCGTGCTCGTGACCGAAAAGGCCGCCACGAACAGGGCAACCTGAATTCCCGGCGCATTGATCTGCGTCATGAGGATAATGCAGAGGCCGGAAATGAGCGTGACCGTGCCCACGATGAGCCCACGCGACGTGCGGCTGGATAGTCCGCTCGTGCTCATGATCTGCGAAACCCAGCCGCCGCCGAAGCCGATGACCGCCCCCGACATGGCCACCAGCGAGACGTACCAGCCGGCGTCGCTCGGCGCGTAGTTCAAGGATTTCACGAAGAAATTGACGCCCCAGGTCGTCAACAGGGTAATGCCCCAGTAGGAGGCGAAGCCGCAGCTGAGCGCGCCCAGGAAGGTGCGCTTGCGCAGGATCAGCAGGTACGAGGCCAGCGTCCGCCGTGTCGCCGGCTGGTTCGTCTGCGCCTCGGCCGCATCGATCGGCCCGTCCTTGCCGACGATCATCCACACGACGCACCAGACCGCGCCGAGTACGGCCAGCGTGCCGAAGGCGGCGTGCCAGCTGTAGCGCTGCGTGATCCAGGTCAGCACCGGTGCCGCGACGAAGATCCCGGCCGACGAGCCCAGCTGGTTCATGACGCTGGCCGGCAGCGTCCGCTCCTTGTTCGGGAACCACTTATAGACTGCCGCCTGCGCCGACATGGTCGTCGGCCCTTCCGCAGCGCCCAGCACCATCCGGCTGGCCAGCAGCACGCCGAACGTCGTGGGCACGATCATCGGCAGCTGGGTCGCAGCCCAGATCGCGGCCATGACGCAGAGCAGCGTCTTATTGCTGATCCGGTCTGAAATGAGGCCGACCGGGATCGTCGAGGCGACGAAGAGTATGAAAAACGCCGAGGCCAGATAGCCATACTCGCTGGGCGAAATGCCCAAGTCCTTCATCAAGGCCGGCGCGGTCACGCCGAGCACGATCTTGTCGGCGAAATTCACGAACATGAAAAAGAACAGCATGGCGACGATGAGCCATGCCCGCTTCTTGTCGATCGGCGCCTGCATACCGTCCCTCCCGGCTTGGTCGGCACTTGGCGTGCCTTGTCCGTCGGAACGAGTTTGAGCCGACCCGGCTCATAGTCAATTGGATTATCGATGCTTACAGATAAAATCGATATTTTTAGAGTTCAGATATCCAGCACCAGCAGTGGCGATTTCGAGCGGGAACAGCAGACGAGCATCTGCTTGTTGGCGCGCTTTTCGGCGTCGTCCAGATACATGTCGCGGTGATCGGGCACGCCCTCGACCACGTTGGTGAGGCAGGTGCCGCATACGCCCTGCTCGCACGAGACTTCGAGCGGAACCCCGGCCTTGATCAGCATTTCGGCGATGGTCTTGTCGTCCGGCACATCGATGTCGATGCCGCTCAGGGCCGCGCGCACTTTGAACAAATCCCGATCCTTCCCGTATCCGTCACGGGAATACCCTAGCAAGAAGCCGGGCCGCCTATCGAGCGTGCTTATCGCGCCAGCGGTAATAGGCGACCGAGGGCGCCAGGAACCAGGGATTGCCGCGATAGAGCGGGCGGGTCTGGAAACCGATGCCGTCGAGACCGGTGGCGCCGTCGTCCTGGCCCAGCACCTGCCGGCCGAGCCGCATGCCCAGATAGCCGGCCATGCCGACGCCGGAGCCGCAATAGCCCATGGCGTAGTGCAGCCCGTCGCGCTGGCCGATATGCATCAGCTCGTCGAATGTATAGGCGACATAGCCGAACCAGGAATGGCTGATCCGGGTCGCCCGCAGCTCCGGGAAGATCCCCGCCATCGCGTCTTGCAGCAGCGGGCCGCTGACCCGCGGGTCGGTCTCGCCGATCGAGACCCGGCCGCCGAACAGGATGCGCGTATTGTCCGGCGACGGCCGGTAGTAATAGACCACCTTGCGCGTGTCGCTGGCGATCCGGCCCTTGGGCATCAGGCGCGCCATCAGGTCGGGTGCCAGCGGCTCGGTCGCAATGATGTAGCTGCCGATCGGGATCACCCGGCGCTGCAGCCAGGGCGTGAGCCGCCCGGTATAGCCGTTGGTCGCGACCACGACTTGGGTGGCGGAGATGATACCCTTCGCGGTCTGAACCCGGAACCCGTCCGGCTCGCGCCGGATATCCCTCGCCGGGCAATGGGCAGCAAACTGCACGCCGGCAGACTGCGTGCGCTCCAGCATGCCGCGATGATATTTGGCCGGATGGATCGAGGCGTGCTTCGTGTAGACCACGCCGCCGAAATAGGCGTCGGTGCCAAGCTCGCTGCGCTGCTCCGATCGGGGGACCAGATGCGCCTCGACCGCCAGCCCCTTCGGCTGCGCGTCCAATTGCCGGGCCAGCGCCTCGTACTTGCCCGGGCTATGGGCGGCATGGAAGCGACCGACGATTTTGAAATCGCAATCGATCTGCTCGGCCGCGACGAAGTCGGCCACCCAGGCAAGCGAGTTCTTGCCTTCCTGGAGGATGGCCGCCGCCTGCACCGGCCCATGCCGGCGGGCGAGTTCGTCGAAGCCGGGCTTGATGCTGGTCGAGATCTGGCCGCCGTTGCGCGTGCTGCAGCCCCAGCCGATGTCGCCGGCATCGATCACCAGCGTGTCGCGCCCACCGCGCGCCGTCTGCAGCGCCGCACTCAGCCCGGTATAGCCGGAACCGATCACCAGCACGTCGACACGAGGCGGCAGCGGTGCCGCCGGCATCTCCGGTCGCGGCACCTGGTCCCACCAGTAGGGCGTCAGCTTCACATCCATTCCGCGGCCTCCTAAACGTCGCGCAGCACGAGATCCGCGCCCTTTTCCGCGACCATGATCGTCGGTGCGTTGGTATTGCCGGAGGTCACGGCCGGAAAGATCGACGCGTCGATCACGCGCAAACCCTCGACGCCATAGACCCGCAAATCCGCATCGACCACATCCGCCCCCGGATCGGGCCCCATCCGGCAGGAACTGACCGGGTGAAAGACGCTGGAGGCGCGCTGGCGGATATCCTCGAGCAGGTCCGCGTCCGATTGCACGCCGGGCCCCGGCGCCATTTCCTCGGCGATGATCGCCGCCAGCGACGGCGCCGCCGCCAGCTGGCGCAAGAAGCGGGTGCCGTCCAGCATCGCGTGGATGTCGTCCTCGGTCGAGAGCGCGTTCGGATGGATCAGCGGCGGTGCCAGCGGATCGCTCGAGCGGATTTCCAGATGCCCGCGGCTGGTCGGCCGGCACGGCTGTGCGCTCAACAGGAAGCCCGGGAACGGGTCCGGCCGCATCAGGGCCCGCTTGCCCGGCACGCCCCGGGTATAGCTCAAGGGCGAGAAATACAGCTGCATGTCGGGCCGCGGCAGATCCGGACGGGTCCGGACGAAGCCACCGCCCTGGTTGACGCTGATCGCCAGCGGCCCGCGGCGGAGTAGGGCATAGCGCAACGCCACGCGCACGCGCCCCGGCCAGGTGCCCAGTTCCTGATTGAGCGTCGGCAGCCGCGATCGGTAGAGATGATCGATGCAGAGATGGTCTTGCAGATTGCGCCCGACGCCGGGCCGGTCCACCAGCACGTCGATGCCGTTCCGGCGCAGCAGGTCGGCCGGACCCACGCCGGACAGCTGCAGCAATTGCGGCGAGTTGATCGCGCCGGCGGCGAGGATGATCTCGCGCCCGGCCATCGCCGTCTTGCGTTCGCCGTTCTGCAGATACTCGACGCCGATCGCGCGCTGGTCGCGGAACAGCAGGCGGGTCGCCTGGGCCTGGGTTTCGACGGCAAGATTGGGGCGCCGCATCGCCGGCCGGAGATAGGCGCGCGCCGCCGACATGCGCAAGCCATCGCGCGTGGTGATCTGATAGAGCCCGACGCCCTCCGGACTGCCGCCGTTGAAGTCGGGGCTGTGCGGCAAGCCGATCTCGGCGCCCGCCCGCAGATAGGCCTGGCACAGCGGATGGCAATCGTCCGACACGTCGGAGACATGCAGCGGGCCGCCCACCCCGCGCCAATTGTCGGCGCCGCCCGAGAAATCCTCGGACTTGCGGAAATAGGGCAGCACGTCCTGCCAGCCCCAGCCGGGATTGCCGAGCTGGCGCCAATCGTCGAAATCCGTCGCCTGGCCGCGGATATGCACCATGGCATTGATCGAGCTGGAGCCGCCCAGCACCTTGCCGCGCGGCCAATAGCCCTGGCGGTTGGCCAGCGCCGGCTGCGGCTCGGTCCGATACATCCAATTGACGCGCGGATTGTAGAACGACATGCCATAGCCGATCGGCATCTGGATCCAGAGCTTCCGGTCGCTGCCGCCGGCCTCGAGCAGCAGCACTTTCAGCCGGCCGCTCTCGGTCAGCCGCCGCGCCAGCACGCAGCCGGCCGATCCGGCCCCCACGACGATATAGTCGAACTGCGTCATGAATGTTCAGGCGCCAGGCGGTTGAACAGGAAGCACGCCGCCGACAATGGCGGCATAACGGTTTGGTCGGCAGGTCCAGTTTCCGGAATCGGCCATACCACTATGCCAGGTGCCGGGCTTGGTCGCGCAGCACCTCGCCCAGCACGGCCACGCCGCGCCGGATCGCGGCCGGCGGGATGCCGCCGAAGCCCAACACCAGGCCCTTGACCACGATCGGCTCGATCGAGAAGCGGGCGATCGGCGAGACGGTGATGCCGCGTTCGGCCGCCGCCCGCGCGACCGCGATCTCCGACAGGTCATGGCGCAGCAACCCGATCGTGTGCAGCCCGCTGTCGCTGCGCACGATCTGCAGCAGATCGCCCAGATCGCGTGCCGCCGCGTCGCACAGCGTGTCGTGGCGTTCCTCGTAGATCCGCCGCATGCGCCGGATATGGGTGGCGAAATGGCCCTCCTCGATGAAGTCGGCGACGATGGCCTGGTTACTGGTCGGCACGCCTTGGACGAAGGCGGCGGAAACGCGCTCAAACGTCTCGACCAGCGAAGGCGGCACCAGCATGAAACCCAGGCGCAGGGCTGGGAACAGCGATTTGCTGAAGGTGCCGACATAGATCACCAGCCCGGTGCGATCGACGCTTTTCAGGGTCGGCGGCGGCCGGCGGCCGAAGAAGAATTCGCCGTCATAATCATCCTCGATGATCCAGGCGCCGGCCTGCTCGGCCGAGCGCAGCAGGGCGAAGCGCCGTTCCAGGCTCATGACATGGCCGAGCGGCTGATGGTGCGACGGTGTGACGAACGCCAGCCGGAAATCCCGGCTGCGCCGCAGCCCTTCGTCCACCTGCAAGCCCTCGCTGTCGACCGGGACCGGCACCAGATCGGCGCCGCTGGCGAGCAGGCTGTTGCGCGCGCCGATGGCGCCCGGATTCTCGAACCAGACCTTGTCGCCCGGATCGAGCAGCACGCTGCCGATCAGGTGGAACGCCTGCTGGGCGCCGCCGACGATGAAGATCTGCGCACCCTCGCAGGCGATGCCGCGGTTGGCGCGCAGATGGGCGGCGACCGCCTCGCGCAGCGGGGCATAGCCGAACGGCGCGCCATAGCCCATCACGCTCTCGCGGTCGCCGCGCCAATGCTTGGCCGCGAGCCGCGCCCATTGCGCCATCGGGAACACGTCGAAGGCCGGCAGTGCCGTGACGAAGGCGCGCGGCGCGTGCGGCAGCCGGGGCCGGTCGCTGAACCGGTCGACCGCCCAGCGCATCGTTTTCGACAAATGCGGGACGTGCGGCGCGGGCGGCGCCGCCTCGACCGGCGGCTGGCGCGGTCGTTCCGCATTCAAAACATTGCTGACGAAGGCGCCGGAACCGACCCGGGCCTCGACCAGTCCCTCGGCGATCAGCCGGTCGAACGCATCGATCACCGTGGTGCGCGACAGGCCCAGGTCACGTGCGAGCGTGCGGCTGGCCGGCAGGCGCGCGCCGGGGGCGATGGCGCCCGCCAGCATCAGATCGCGCACCGCCATATAGAGCTGGGTGCTGATCGGGCGGGCCGAGGCTCGGTCGATCACGATCGACAGCAGCAGCGCCCCGCCCTCGCGTTTGACCATGCCGCCGCCCTCGCCCGAATTGGTCTTATTCACTGTCGAGAATGGACCTTAGATCGCAAACCAATCTGTGTCGATCATACCCGGGCTATAGCGTCCCCTCACCCGGTCGTGCCCGCATGAAAATCCGCAGCATCGAGACTTTCTGCAATCAGTTCGTGGGCTTCGTGCGCGTCACGGCCGACGATGGGTCGCAGGGCTGGGGCCAGGTCTCGGCCTATAACGCGGACATCACCTCGCTGATCGTGCACCGCCAGATCGCGCCGTGGGTGCTCGGCCGCGACGCGCTCGATATCCGCGCACTGATCGAGGACATTCCCCGGCGCGAGCATAAATTCCCCGGCTCCTACCTGTGCCGCGCCATGTGCGGGCTCGATACCGCGCTGTGGGATTTGCGCGGCAAGATCGAGGGCAAGAGCGTGTGCGAGCTGCTGGGCGGCACGCCCCGGCCGCTGCGGGCCTATGCCTCGTCGATGAAGCGGGACATCACGCCCGCCCAGGAGGCCCTGCGCTTCACCCGCCTGCGCGATGCCCACGGCTACGACGCCTTCAAATTCCGGATCGGCGCCGAGTATGGCCAGGACATCGACGAATGGCCGGGCCGAACCGAAGAGATCGTGCCGACCGTGCGCAAGGCGCTGGGCGACGATGCCACCCTGCTGGTCGACGCCAACAGCGGCTTTTCGCCCAAACGCGCGATCGCGGTCGGGCACATGCTGCAGGATCACGGCATCCGGCATTTCGAGGAGCCATGCCCTTATTGGGAGATCGAGCAGACCAAGCAGGTCGCCGATGCACTCGATCTCGATGTCACCGGCGGCGAGCAGGATTGCCAGTTCCAGATCTGGCGCCAGATCGTCGGCACCCGCGCGGTCGACATCATCCAACCCGACGTCTGCTATATGGGCGGCATCCTCCGCACCCTCGACGTCGCCCGGATGGGGGCCGAGGCCGGCCTGCCCTGTACGCCGCACAGCGCCAACCTCAGCATGGTCACGTTGTTCACCATGCATCTGCTGGGCGCCATTCCGAACGCCGGCAAATACCTCGAATTCTCTATCGAGGGCCCGGACTATTACCCCTGGCAGGACGGGCTGTTCCGCAATTGGCCCTACGCCATTACCGACGGCAAGGTGATGATTCCGAGCGAACCCGGCTGGGGGGTCGAGATCGACCCGTCCTGGCTGGAGCGCTCGACCTATCAAGTGAGCGAAATAACATAAGTCCGCATATTACAAACCGATAGGGAGACGATCGATGCGCGCGAAGACGCTTATGGGATCCGCCTTGTCCATTCTGATCGCCGTCGGTTGCGGCGCCGCCCAGGCCGAGGAACTGACCGTCGTATCGTTCGGCGGCGCCTATCAGGATGGGCAGAGCAAGGCCCTGTTCCAGCCGGCCGCCAAGGCGCTGGGCATCACGCTCAAGGAAGAGACCTACACCGGCATCGCCGACCTGCGGCTGAAGGAGAAAGCCGGCGCCGTCACCTGGGACATCGTCGCCAGCGGTTCCGGCAGTGCCGCCCACGCCGGCGCCGAAGGCATCCTGGAAAAGCTCGATTACAAGACCATCGACGTCTCGCATTTCGTGCCCGGGACCTACCAGGATTATTGCGTCGGCGGCGACGTGTTCTCGACCGTGCTCGCCTGGAACACCAAGACCTATGGCGACAAGGGTCCGCAGAGCTGGGCGGATTTCTGGGACGTGAAGAAATTCCCGGGCAAGCGCTCGTACCGGAACGCCGTCGCCGGCTCGCTCGAACCCGCCCTGATGGCGGACGGCGTGCCGGCCGACAAGGTCTATGAGGTGCTGTCGCAGCCGGGCGGCATCGAGCGGGCGATCAAGAAGATCAAGGAGCTGAAGCCCTATATCTCGGTCTGGTGGTCGTCGGGCGCGCAGCATGCCCAGCTGATGAAGGACGGCGAGGTCGACATGATCAACGGCTGGAACGGCCGGTTCGACGTCGTCGCCAAGGATGGCGCCAAGGTCGCCTATACCTTCAACCAGGCTTTGCTCGACAATGATTGTTACGCCATCGCCAAGGGCGCCCCGCACAAGGATCTGGCCATGAAGTTCCTGGCCGAGATCTCCAAGCCGCAATACCAGGCCGAATTCACCAAATACATCACCTATGGCCCGACCAACACCGACGCCTACAAGATCGGCGCGATCGATCCGGCCTATGCCAAGCTGTTGCCCTCCTATCCCGAAAACGCGTCGAAGCAGCTCGTGATCAACCTGGATTGGTATATAAAATTCGAGCAGCAGGCGGCCGCCGCCTATCAGAACATGCTGACCGAATAGTCGATCGAACCCTCGAGCAAAGGCGGTTGGTGAATGGTGCGCGCAGCGTCGCTTCCGATCTTCGCGCACCAGATTGCCAAGTCCTACGGCATGGTCCGGGCGCTGGACCATGTCGACCTGGAGATCCGCAGCGGCGAATTCCTGACGCTGCTCGGACCGTCCGGCTCGGGCAAGACCACGCTGCTGATGGTGCTGGCAGGCTTCATCCGGCCGGACAGCGGCAGCCTGAAGTTCGGCGAAACCGAGATGATCCGCGTCGCCCCGCACAAGCGCGACGTCGGCATGGTGTTCCAGAACTACGCCCTGTTTCCGCACATGAATGTCGCGGCCAACGTCGCGTTTCCGCTGCGGCTCAGGGGCGTGTCCAAACCCGACTGCGCCGTCCGGGTCGAGCACGCGCTGGAGACGGTGCAGCTGGGCGGCTATGGCGCGCGCGGCATCGAGCAATTGTCGGGCGGGCAGAAGCAGCGCGTGGCGCTGGCCCGCGCCATCGTGTTCGAGCCGCGCATCCTGCTGATGGACGAGCCCTTGTCGGCGCTCGACAAGCAATTGCGCGAGCATATGCAGATCGAGCTCCGCCGCCTGCACGACAAGCTGGGCATGACCACGGTCTATGTGACCCACGACCAGCGCGAGGCGCTGACCATGTCCGACCGGGTCGCGGTCATCAGCCGTGGCCGGATCCTGCAGCTGGACGCGCCCCGGCAGCTTTATGAGCAGCCGGTCAATCGCTTCGTCGCCGAATTCATCGGCGAGTCGACGTTTCTGCCGGTCGAACGCGCCGGCGACGGCTTCTTCCTGGGCGGGCAGCGGCTGAAACTGGGCCAATGCCCGAGCTTCCCCGGCAACGGCCTGTTGATGCTGCGGCCGGAACGGCTGCAGCTGCTCGGCGCGACCCTGCCGGAACATCTCAACATCCTGCGCGGGACGGTCGAGCAAGTGGTCTACCAAGGCGACAGCTTCCAGCTGCAGGCACGCCTGGCCGACGGCAGCGGCGTGGCGCTGCGCGGGGTGTCGACCCAGGACGCCATGGCCGCCATCCCGCGGCCGGGCCAGCCGGTGACCCTGGGCCTGGCACCCGAAGACACGGTCCTGCTGGCCGACGAGGGCCGGCCGTGAGTGCGCTCAATGCCCGGGCCTTGCGCCGGGACGCGCTCCGCGAGCGGCTGGCATTGTTCGGTCTGACCCTGCCGGCGCTGGTGCTGGTCACGATCACCATGATCCTGCCGATCGCCTGGCTGTTCTGGCTGTCGCTGCTCGACGACAGCGGCGCCATCAGCCTCGCCAACTATCAGCGGCTGGTCGAGCAGCCATCCTATGCGCGCATCTTCGCCACGACCTTCGAGATCAGCGCCGCCGCCACGGCGATCTCGGTGCTGCTGGGCTATCCGCTCGCCTACCTGCTGTCGCAGCTGTCGCCGCGCGTCGCCAACCTGCTGATGATCGGCGTGCTGCTGCCATTCTGGACCTCGATCCTGGTACGCACCTATGCCTGGCTGGTGCTGCTGCAGCGCCATGGGCTGGTCAATAACTGGGGCATCGAGCTGGGGTTGTGGGACGAGCCGCTGGCGCTGGTCTACAACCCGGGCGGCACATTGATCGGCATGGTCCATATCATGCTGCCGTTCCTGGTGCTGCCGCTCTACGGCTCGATGCGGGCGATCGATCGCAATTATCTGAAGGCCGCGGCCAACCTGGGCGCCAGTCCGATCCGCGCGTTCTGGCAGGTGTTCTTTCCGCTGTCGCTGCCCGGCCTGTTCGCCGGGTCCACCATCGTCTTCATCCTGTGCCTGGGCTTCTACATCACGCCGGCGATGCTGGGTGGCGGCAAGGTGATCATGGTGGCGAACCGGGTCGCGAGCGACGTCGAGATGTTCTTCAACTGGGGTGCGGCCAGCGCGCTGGGCGTGGTGCTGCTGGTTGCGACCATGCTTGTTCTGGCCGTGGCCTCGCGCCTGGCGCCGCTCGGCCGGATCTTCGGCGGGCACCAATGAGCTGGCTCGACGCTCCCGCGACCGAGACCCAGATCCCGCACCGCGCGCGGCTGTGGCTCTATCTGGTGACCGCCCTGGTCATGGCGTTCCTGGTGCTGCCGACGCTGATCGTCATCCCGATGTCGTTCTCCGCCTCGCAATATCTGGAATTCCCGCCGCGCGAATGGTCGTTCCGCTGGTATGCGAGCTATTTCCAATCCGACAAATGGATGCAGGCGACGGCAACCTCGCTCAAGGCCGCCTCGCTGACCGCCCTAGTCGCGACGCCGCTCGGCACGCTGGCCGCCTATGGGCTGTTCCTGTCGCGGCTGCGCTTCACGGCCTGGGTCATGCCGTTGCTGCTGACCCCGATCATCACCCCGGTGATCCTGGTCGGCATCGGCGTGTTCTATGCCTATGTCCGCCTGAAGCTGGTCAATACGCTCGCTGGCATCGTGCTGGCGCACAGCATGCTGGCCCTGCCGCTGGTCGTGCTGGTCGTGACCTCGGCGCTGAAAAGCTACGACATGAACCAGGAGATCGCGGCGCGCAGCCTGGGCGCCTCGCGGCTGAAGGCGTTCCTGCTGGTGACCCTGCCGCAGATCCGCTTCGCCATCGTCACCGGCGCCGTGCTGTCGTTCCTGACCTCGTTCGACGAGGTCGTGATCGCACTGTTCGTGTCGGGCGGGGACAATTCGACGCTGACCCGCGCCATGTTCAATGCGCTGCGCGATCAGATCGACCCGACCATCGCCGCGATCTCGACCGTGATGATCCTGATCTCGTCGCTGCTGCTGGCGCTGTCACAGATCCTGGGCCGCAAGCGCTAGGCGCAGATCCTTGACCACCCGGGCCATGACGCTCGCCCAATCGCCCGGACGCGGCTGGCGATAGAGCCGCATGGTCGGATACCAGGGCGTCGTTTCCGCCTCGACCGACCAGCGCCAGTCGCCCTCGAAATCCAAGAGGATCCAGACCGGCTTGCCCAATGCGCCTGCCAAATGGGCGACCGCGGTATCGACCGCGATCACCAGGTCCAGCTGTTCGATGATCGCCGCCGTATCGGCGAAATCGCCGATCGCGCCGGGCGCATGCAGGGTCAGCAGACCCTCGACCTCTGCCACGGCCAGCTCGCGGTCGAGCAGGACGAAGCTGACGCCGTCGACCGTCGCCAAGCCCGCCAGGTCGGACGGCTTCATCGACCGCTGCGCATCGCGCTTGTGCGAGGGATTGCCGTTCCAGATCAGGCCGACCTTGAAGCCGGCGTGCCCATCGAGGCAGCCACGCCAGGCGGCCCGCGCCGCCTCGGGCACGGTCAGATAGGGCACCGTCGCCGGCAATGTCGCCCGGGTGATGGCGAGCCGATCGCCAAGGCTCATCAACGGGCAGCGCACCGTGCCCCGGTCCGGGGTGAACTGGTCGGTTACGACCTGGGCCACGCCGGCCAGGTCGCCGCACAGCCGGGCCAGCGGTGGGAAGATGCCGAGCACGACCGGACCGCCGGCCCGCTCGGCCACCAGTGGCACGAAGCGCAGGAACTGGATCATGTCGCCGAAGCCCTGTTCGGGATAGAGCCACAGCATGCGCCCGTCCAGACGCTCGCCCTGCCACATCGGGTACCAGCCGATGCCGGCCGGCTCTTCGATCATGCCGGTGCGCAGGCGCTGCTCATGTTCGGCAAAGCCGCGCCGGAACTCGCCCAGCCGCAGCAGATTGGTGCCGAAGCTGGCCCGTTCCTCCCAAGCGGTGGGAAAGGCCTCGATGGTCGCCGCCTGCACCACGACCGCATCGGCGACGCGGCCCTGTTCGGCCAGCAGGCGCGAGAGCGCCAGCCGCGGCGGCAGGAAGCCCGGATGGTCGGCGATCAGCCGGTTGTGCGCCGCCTCGGCCCGATCGAGCGCGCCGGCCTCGCGCAGGATCAGGCCCAGCTCGTAGCGTAGCTGCGTGTTGCCGGGCGCCGCTTCGGCCAGGGCCTGCATCGCCGCGATCGCCTCGTCCAGGCGTCCCAGCCGATGGAGCGCGCGCGGACGGCCGAAACGGAGCGCGGCATCGCCCGGATGCCGAGACAAGGCCGCGTCGATGAGAGCAAGCGCACGGGCGGGATCGAATCCCAGCAGCCGGTCGCCCAACGCCCGCGCCAGCTCGACCGCGTCCGGTTGCTGTTCCCACGCCGCCTGCAGGAATTCGGCGGCCTCCGCCGGATCAAGGAGATCGGCACGCAGCAGCAGCGCCTCGATGCAGCGACTATCCAGCGCCAGGGCGCGTTCGCAGGCGGCGAGCGCGTCGGCCGGCCGCGCCTGGTCGAGCAGCAGCAACCGGCCGAGCCGGGCATAGAGCTCGGCCGATTTCGGGTTCGCCAGCAGGGCCTGGCCCAGCTGTTTGAAGGCGGCGTCATGCCGCCCGGCGGCGCGCAGAATATCGACCAGCCGCAGCTGGGGTGCTGCCTGGTCCGGCGCCAGCGCGCGCACGCGCACCAGGGCGACCGCGGCCTCGTCGAGCCGCCCGGCCGCGACCAGTGCTTCTGCCAGGGCGAGCCGCGGCTCGACCGCGGCCGGCTGCAGCTCGACCGCGCGGGCGATCTGGCCCAGCCCGTCGCGCACCCGTCCGGCACCGATCAGGATTTGCCCGAGCAACAGCCGGGCGGCGACGCTTTCGCCTTGCGCCAGCGCCGCGCGGGCGGCGGCCTCGGCGGCGGACCAGTCGGACCGTGCCAGCGCCTGGGCGGCGTGATCGAGCACCGTCGCCGCCTCCCGCCCCGCTGTTGCCGACATCGATGCCCCTTTCCCGTTCGGGGCCGATCATTCCGTGCCGCGCCCGGTAAGGCAAGACTGGTCGCCGCCGCCCCGTCTCGGCTAGGATGGGAGCGGTTTTCTCCCGAGGAACAGGCTGCAGCCGACCCGTGTCCCGTAGCACCATCGATCAAGCCTGCGACCTGGGCTTTCTCTGCCTCGACCGCCAGCGGCTTGGCGAGGCGGAAGACGCGTTCCGCGGCGCGCTGCGCCAGGACCCGACCTGTTCGCGGGCGTGGCATGGCTTGGGCAATCTATGGCTGGGCCGCGGCCGGGCCGACGACAGTGCCGAGGCGTTTCGCCGGGCCCTGGTGCAGCGGCCGGGCCTTCCGGTGCTGGTCAGCAATCTGGCGCTCGCCCTGCACCGCGCTGGACAGACCGCCGAGGCCGAGCGCCTGTTGCGCGGGCTGCTGGCGACCCATCCGGAAAACTACGAGGCGATCATCAACCTGGCCGTGGTGCTGCGCGACCTCGGCCAATGGCACGAGGCGACCCGGCATTTCGAGCATGGGCTGGCGCTCAAGCCGGGCGTGGCGAAGCTGCGCTTCGACCTCAGCCTGCTCCGCCTGGCGGCCGGCGATTTCACCCGCGGCTGGCAGGATTATGAGCTGCGTTGGGAGGCCAACGGCACGCCGATGCCGGGCGAGGAGGGGATTCCGCCCTGGCAGGGCGAACCGCTTGCCAACAAGCGCCTGCTGCTGCTGGCCGAACAGGGCTTCGGCGACACGCTGCAATTCATCCGCTACGTACCGATGCTGGCCCGGCAAGGCTGCGAGGTCATGCTGGCCTGCCCGCCGGGACTGGAGCGCCTGATGCGCACGGTCGAGGGGCTGAGTGCTGCCAGCGCCCATCCGTCCAGCCTGCCGCGCGCCGATTTCCAGGTGCCGCTGATGAGCCTGCCCTATCGCTGCGGCACGCAGCCGGACACGATTCCAGCCAACCTGCCCTATCTTCACACGGCACCCGCCGATCGAGCGCGCTGGGCCGGCCGGCTCGGCGATCGGCCGGGCAAGCGCATCGGCCTGGTCTGGGCCGGTGCGCCGCGTCCCGAACTGCCGTGGGCCCATGAGACCGACCGGCGGCGCAGCCTGCCGCTCGCCGTGCTGGCGCCCTTGGGCCAGGTCGCGGGCATCCGGCTGATCAGCCTGCAGAAGGGCCCGCCGGCAGCACAATTGGCGAGCGCCCCGGTGGGGCTCGCGGTCGAAGACTACATGGACGCGGTCGAGGATTTCGCCGACACCGCGGCGCTGGTCGCCAACCTGGACCTGGTCATCGCCGCCGATACCGCGGTCGCCCATCTGGCCGGCGCCCTGGGCGTTCCCGTCTGGTTGCTGTCGCGGTTCGACGGCTGCTGGCGCTGGATGCTCGACCGGGACGACAGCCCCTGGTATCCGGGGCTGCGCCTGTACCGTCAGCCTCGTCCCGGCGATTGGACGAGCGTCGTCGCCGAGGTCGCGGCGGACCTAGTTTCCTAGAACTGCCCCGGCGCGATCTTCAACGCGTCCGGCGCGTCGGTGTTCTCGACATAGAGCAGGATCAGCGTCTCCGGCGTCAGCGTCTGGCCGCCGTTCTGGCCGGCCGCGGTCTTGCCTTCCAGGATCAGAATGGTCGAGTGCTTCTTCTCGTCCTCGCCCCGGAACACCAGCAACCCGCCGGTCGACAGCGTGCCGTTGGTCGTGATCGTGCCGGCCTTGTAGCCCTGGGACAGGAACAGGTTCTGCAGCGTATTGGCGTTGTTGACCAGGATGTCGGGCGTGATCTTCGGATCGGTCGCGATGCGCCAGGTCGCCCCGACCTGGATCAGCTTGTGGGTCTTGTAGCCGAAGACATAGGCAACCTCGGCCTTGCCGTCCAAGGGCTGCAGCACCGGCAGGCCGACGACCAGCACTTTGGTATGCTCGACCGGGTTTTCGGTCTCGTGGATGTCGGCCGGCGCCACCTTGAAATCCTTGGCGATCGCGGCGCGGACGTCCTGCTCGTTCATGCCGAACTTGGCGGAGCGGAAGCCCGTGACCTCGACATTGGCCGGGTTCGTGCCTTGGGGCGCCGGCGCTTGGGCCGCCCGTGCGGCCCCGCCCGCCACCAGCATCGAGAGGGCAAACGCGAGGACGAGCCCGCGACGATCAAACCTGCGCATTCGTTTTCTCCGACGCAACATCCATAAGGGAGACCCAACGGTCCTGGGACAGCAAGTGGGCGTAGATGGCCTCGAGCCAGCCTTTATGCCGCCATTCCAGGAACGTCACATCGCGGAGTGCGGCGAAGGCCGCTGCCGAGATGCCGTGAAATCCATCGATCTGGGCCGCCCCGCCGCGGACGAAATCCAGCTTGGCCGAGCGTTCTTCCAGCAGCCGCGCCCGGGACAGCGCCCGGCAGAACTCGCGCGTCTTGATCAGATCGTCGCGATAGGCGGTGCAGACCTCGATCGTCGTCTTCAACAGCTTCGACGGCTTGCCGCGCGTGAACAGCAGTTCGCCCGCCCGCGCGCTCAACAGCGGCGCCTCCGGTTCGATCCCCAGGTAGAGCGCGCCCATCGGCCCGTCCTGCAGGAAGATGAACGGGTATGTGCGGACATAGGCCGGGACATAGTGCCCCGGGCGCCAGCGGCCGCGCTCGTCGACGAACAGGTTTTGCCCGTCGCGCAAGCCCACGACGGCCAACGGCAAGGCCTCGGGTCCGGCGAACACGATCGGGTAGTGGGCGGCGGCCTGGGAGAATTCCACCATCGAGATCGGCACGGCATTGGTCTGGGCCGCAAACCGATACGGCGTGCTGCGATCGAGCTTCAAATCGGCGTGCAGCCGCAGATCGAGCGGCACCACCCGGTTGTAGAACAGCGGCATAGGCGCGGCCGCAACGGCTTCGGTGGTCATGGTCAGAGCGTTGCGTTGAACAGAAGGGCGGTCTGGCGCAACTCGCGCGCGAGATCGGCCAGGACCGCGCGCCAGTCGCCCGGCACCGGCTGGCGGAACAGCCGGGTCAGCGGATACCAGGGGCAATCCTCGCGCTCGAGCAACCAGCGCCAGTCGGGCACGGCCGGCAGCAGCACCCAGTTCGGTCGACCGAGCGCGCCGGTCAGGTGCGAGACCGAAGTATCGACCGAAATCACCAGGTCCAGCGCGGTAATCGCCGCCGCCGTATCGGCGAAATCCTCGAACCCGCCCAAAGATTCGACCTGGAAATCCGCCCGAGGCGACAGGATGTCGTCGGCGCGGGATCCGACCTGCAGCGAGAAGAACCGCACGCCCGGCACCCGGCCCAGCGGCGCCAGCAGATCGAGCGACAGCGAGCGCTCGTGATCGCGGCGATGCTCCGGCCGGCCGGCCCAGACCAATCCGATCTTGAGGCCGGTGACATCGGCGAACCGGGCCACCCATTTTTCCCGGAGCGCCGCCGGCGGGACCAGATAGGGCACCTCGGCCGGGACCGTCGCCACGACCGTGTCGAAGGCGTGGGGCAGGCTCAAGAGCGGGATATGGAAATCGAACGGCGGCAGCATCGTGCCCTTGGCCAGCACCTGCGCCGCCCAGTCGGCGCCGGCGAACAGCCGCACCAGCTCCGGCTCGGTCTCGACCACGACGCGCGCGCCCAGGCGCTGCAGCTCGCGTCCGTAGCGCACGAACTGAATCATGTCGCCGAAGCCCTGCTCGCCATAGATCAGGACCGTGCGGCCCTCGATCGGCTGCCCGGTCCAGCGCGGCTGCCAGAAATTGCGGCGCTGGGCGTCGAAGGCGGTGCTGCGCCAGCGCCATTCATAAGCGCGCCATCCTTCGGCATAATTCCCGGCGGTCAAGAGCGCCATGCCGCGATGCATGTGCGGCTCCGCCAGCTTCGGCTTGATCGCGATGGCACGGTCATAGGCCGCGAGCGCCTCGTCGAAGCGGCCTTCGCTCTGCAGGCTGACGCCGATATTGCTCCAGGGCTCGACCATGTCGGGCGCCACGCTCTGGGCCATGTCGTAGCAGCGGATCGCGTCCTCGTTCCGGTCCATCTCGTGATAGAGCGTACCGAGGCAGATCAGCGCCTCCGGCGAGCGGGGATCGACCGCGACCGCCTGTTCGAGCGTGGTCAGCGCGTCGGCCGACCGCCCCATGCGCTTGTAGAGATCGCCCAGATTGGTCAGCGGCGCCGGCGCCTTCGGGTCGAGCCGGACCGCCTGCATGTAGGAAGTCACGGCCAGGTCGTGGCGGCCCTGGTCGCGCAGCACATTGCCGAGATTGAAATAGCCGTCGGCGACATGGGGTTTCAGCCGGACCGCCTCGGCCAGATGGCCGGCGGCATCGGCGAGGCGCCCGGCCAGATGCAGCGCGCCGCCGACGTTCAAATGCAGTTCGGCGAAGTCCGGGGCCAGACGCAGCCCGTCCAGATAGGCCGAGATCGCTTCGCCCAGCCGCCCGGCCGCCTGCAGGGTGACGCCCAGGCTGTTGCGCAGCTCCGGCCGGGTCGGCGCCAGGGCGATCGCCCGGCGCAGATGTTCGGCCGCGGCACCGTAGCGCCGCTCCTCGAAATCGATCAGTCCCAGCGCGTGCAGATCGTCGATCGATTCCCGCTTGGACAAGGCCGCCTCATGCCGGGCGCGAGCCTCGGCCAGATTGGTCTGCCGGGGCGGAAGGACCGGGGCGGAGGCGGTATTCGTCATGGAGCGAAACTAGGGCTTCGTGTAAAGAATTACTACGCTGACTTTAGGATTCTAGCGGCCGACCTGAATGAAATCCAGCATCGAGACATCTCTCCCGGCTTTGTTCAATCAGGGCTTCGAGGCCCATACCGCCGGCCGTCTTCAAGAGGCCGAGGCGATCTATCAGCGCGTGCTGCAGCAGGCGCCGCTGCATGCCGACGCGCACAACCTGCTGGGCTGCATCTTCGGCCAGACCGGCAAGCTGGAGAGCGCGGCGCGGCACCTGCGCCGTTCGATCGAAATCAACGGATCGATCGCCGAATTCCACTGCAATCTGGGGGAAACCTATCGGGCTCTCGGCCGGTCCCACGACGCGGTCGCCTGCTTCCAGCATGCGCTGCGCATGAAGCCGGACATGACCGAATCCCACAACAACCTGGGCATCGCGTTCCAGGACCTGTGCCGGATCGACGAGGCGCTGCATCACTATCGGCGCGCGGTCGAACTGAAGCCCGACTATGTCGAGGCGCGCTGGAACCAGGCGCTGTGCCTGCTGCTGGCCGGCCGCTATCGCGAAGGCTTCAAGGAATATGAATGGCGCTGGCAGGCCAAGAGCCTGCCGCCGATCCGCGAGCTGTATCGCGACCCATCCTGGAACGGCGAGCCGCTGAAGCCCGGCGGGCTGTTGATGCTGCATTCCGAACAGGGCATGGGCGATTCCCTGCAATTCGCCCGCTTCATCCCCCTCGCCGCCAAGTTCGGCCGCGTCATGGTCGAGGTCGAGAAGCCGCTGGTGCCGCTGTTCCGGACGATCCCCGGCATCGAGCAGATCATCGTCAAGGGCGGGCCGATTCCGCGCTTCACCCGCCATTGCCCGTTCATGAGCCTGCCCCGCGCCATGGGGATAGAGCTGGAAAACCTGCCGAACGCGACGCCCTATCTGCAGGCGCCGCCCGACCAGGTCGAGCGCTGGCGCGCTTACTTCTCAAGCCGGCCCGGCCTCAGGGTCGGGTTGACCTGGCGTGGCCGGCCGGAGCATCGCAACGACCGCCATCGCTCGATGAAGGCGGAGCATATGGCGGGCCTGGGCCGGATCGAGGGCGTGTCGTTCTTCGGCATCCAGAAGGATGCGACGGCCGACGAGGTCAAGACGATGCGCCAGGGCGGACCCATCGAAATGCTGAGCGGGCTCGACGATTACGGCGTGACGGCCGGCGCGGTCATGGCGCTCGACCTCGTCATCACGGTCGACACGTCGGTCGCCCATCTGGCAGCCGCACTCGGCAAACCGGTCTGGCTGCTGATACCCTATTCGCCCGACTGGCGCTGGCTGCTCGATCGCACCGACAGCCCCTGGTATCCGACCATGCGCATCTTCCGCCAGCGCACCGGCGGCGATTGGGCCTCGGTCGTGGCCGCGGTGCGCGACCGGCTCCAGGCAGTCGCGGCCGATCCCGGCCGCGTCCTGCCCTGAGCTGGCAACCCGTCAGGTGTTGTAGAGCACCTTGTTCAGGAACGCGTCGCGGCTGAAGCGTTCGTCGGTTTCGCTCTTGAGTTCACCGCGCTGGGCCGTCATGTCGACCAGGCTCTGCCAGGTGCCGAGCGACAGGAAGTGGGCATAGACCAGCGTCAGCCAGCCTTTGTCGCGCCATTCCGCCAATGTCTCGGCCGGCAGCTGGTTGAACCGGTCCTGATTGACGGTGGAGAAGCCCGACAGCGTGAACCGCTCGCCGCTGGGCAGCAGCACTTCGGCGGTCTGGATATCGAGCAGCCCCAGACGGTGCAGGTCGGCGGCGAATTCTTCCGTGGATTTGATCTGCGCCTCGAACGATTGGCACAGGTTCATGATCTCCTGGCCGTAGGGCGCCAATTGCCCATCCGGTCCGAAGATATATTCGCCGTCACGCGGCCCCAGCACGGCCTCGTCATCGATGCAGACGGCCATGCTGTCCTGGCCCTCGATCGCGACGAGCGCGAACGGGTAGCGCCGGATATAGGCCGGGACATAGGCATTGTCGCGCCACTTGTAGCCCTGGATCGCGTCGATCTCATCCAGGAACAGATTCTCGCGGTCGCGCAGGCCGACCAGAACGATCGGCAGCGGCCGGTCGCCGTTCGCGAACACGATCGGATAGCAGCGCTGGGCCGCCGGAAACTCCTCGCGCATGATCGGCAGGCTGTTGGTCGTGGCGGCGAAGCTGACGTCCGCGCGCGCCGGCATGCGCAGTCCGGCGTGGCGCGCCGGATCGAGCGGCGCCAGCCGACGATAGAACATCGGCAGGGGCACGGTGGGATCGACGCCGGCATCGGCGGGAAGCGTATCAGCCATCAAAAGCGCCCTCTAGCAGTCCTGGTAGATCAAAGTCCCACGGCATGGCGGCGGTTCCCGGAACGCGGAGGCCACCGCCATGCCGATCTTAGCGCATCGGCGGCGAGAACATCAGGCCGCCCACGGTCCAACCGTCGTTCAACCCGCGCTCCAGCTTGACCACGCTCAGCGCGCCGACGTTGCGCAGGAAGATCTCGTTATAATTTCCGACCGTCTTGATGATGTTATAGGCGAATTTCTCGTCGAGGCCGAGGGCGGCGCCGTTGCCCGGAATCACGCCCAGCAGCCGTTTGATCTTGGGATCGTCGTTCGACAGCATGTCATCGACATTCTTCGACGACACATGCAACTGATCGGCCTCCATCGTCGCATAGACCGACCAGCGCATGACCTCGTAGAACTGGATGTCGTTGTTGCGCACGACCGGCGCCAGCGGCTCGCGCGACATCCGTTCCGGCAGAATGGTGTAGTCGCCCGGCGTCGGCAGACCAGCGCGGATCACCGCCAGACCGGACGCGTCGGTGCTGATGCCGTCGCACTGGCCACTCATCATCGCCCCGCCCAGATCCTGAGGGATGATATGGAGCTTGATGCGCAGGCTGTTCGCCTTGATGTAGTCGGTGATGTTGTCGAGGCTGGTCGAGCCGGCCTGCACGCAGAGCGTGACGTCGGCCAGCTGCTTGACACCCTTGACGTTCATCTTGCGCGGCACGAGTACGCCCTGGCCGTCATAGAACACGATCGGGCCAAAGAGCAGACCCAGGCCCGCCTCGTTCTGCAGCGTGACGGTCGAATTGCGCGACAGCATGTCGATCTGGCCCTGCTGCAGCGCCGGATAGCGCTGCGTTCCCGTCAGCGGGAGGTATTTCACCTTAGTGGGCGTGCCGAAGATGGCGGCGGACACCGCCCGGCACATGTCGACGTCCAAGCCGGTATAATTCCCGGCCGCATCGGCCTGGGAAAAGCCCAACAACCCGGTCGACACGCCGCAGATCAGCGTGCCACGAGCCTTGATCGCGTCGAGCGTCGGGCCGGCGATGCCGGCAGTCGACCAAAGACCGCCCAGCAGCAGACCGCAGAGGGCTAGCGCCAGGCGGCGGGACGGCCGCGCGGATACGGCGGCGCGATCGGAATGAATGTTCTTCATGACCCCATCCTCAAAAAACGGACTCTGGGAACTTGACTGCCGATCGCGCATAGCGTGATTTCGGCCAGCCCAGTCTCGTCCTCCGCGAGACCGACCTCAATAGGCAATCGTCAGTGCGAAATGACCGACCTGCGCCCGGTTCAGCGCATTCGAAGCGGTGAGCGGGAAGCCGTAGTCGAACGTGAAGGAGAGATAGGGACCGATCGAATAGCGAACCCCCAATCCCGCCGAGGCCAATTGGGTGTAGGCCGGCGCGCCGGCCGGGGTCATCCGGCTGCCGACCCGGCCGTAATCGACGAAGGCCAAGGCATAGAACTTGTCGTCGGTCAGGCCGAAGTCGCCCAGCTTGTTGAACGAGATCGGCGGGAAATGCAGCTCGTTCTGGAACAGGAAGCCCTGGGAACCGGCGGCGGCACCCTCGGTATAGCCGCGCAGCACCGGGCCGCCGAGGTTGATCTGCTCGCTCGACAAGAGGTTGCTGTTGGCGATCTCGCCCAGGAAATGGGTGTGATATTCCATCTCCCACGGCAGGTTGACCGATTGATGCGCGTCGAAGCGGGCGTACATGTAGTTGGCCTTGGCACCCGCCACGCCTGACTCGTTGAAGGCCGCAACATTATTGTCGCCCGTGAGATCGCCGGGCGATGCCACCCACGACCAGGTCATGTCGGTATCGCCCCATTTCGCCCGATGGGTCAGCGAATAATCCAGCCGGAACTGCAGAATTTCGGTCGCCTGCTTCTGCAGGGTAAAGCCGCCGAACGCAAAATTATTGTTGGTCTTCTTATAGTCGAAACCCCATTGCAGCTCCTGGTCCCAATCGCCCCAGCGCTGCAGCGGCTGGGCATAGCGCAGCAGCAGATTGAGCGTCACGCCGTCGAAATTGAACGGCTGCACGAAGGACGGGTGCGACATGGAATATTCGCCCTGGAAGATGATGCGGTCGTTCCAGGGCAGCGGAATGACATAGGTCACGTCATTGGTCATGACCCGGCCGTGCTCCGGATCATGGTAATAGGACGGATCGGCCGACAGCTGGTACGAGGCCTGCTGATCCATGCCGAAGACATTGCCCAGGTTGAAGCCCAGGTTGAAACGATCGTAGCCCTCGGTGCGATCGCCGTTGTTCTGATAGCCGGTAAAGACGCGATAGGGCCATTGATCCTCGGTCCTGAGCACGACATTGGTCGTGCGTTCGCCCTCGCCGCGCTCGTAGACCAGATCGACCTGCCGGAACGGGTTGTTGTTGAGCGCGGTCAGATCGACCAGCAGCCGCTCGGAATCGAATTCGTCGCCCTCATCGAGGCGCAAGTAGCTCAGCAGCAGGTCGCTGTCGAAATATTTGTTGCCCTCGGCCCGCATCGAGCCGACGCGACCTTCCAGCACCAGCAGCTGCACGGTGCCCTGGCTGATGTCCTGTTCCGGCGCCAGCACGTCGACGACCGGACGGGAATGTTCGCGGTAAAAGCGCACCACCCGGTTGGACAGCGCGTTCAGCTCGTCGAACGTCAGCGGGCGATTGAGCCAGCCGCAGATCGCCTGCTTGAATTCGCGGCTGTCGCCCAGAAATTCGACGCGGCGCGCATCGACGCCATTGAAGGTATGCGCCTCGCGAAACAGCTTTTCCTTGCTGTCCATCAGGGCGATGCCCTTGAGTTCCGGGATCAGCACCGCGCCCTTGGCCTCGGCCGGCGGCGGCTCCTCGCAGATGAGCGGCAACGCGTCGGGATTTACCTGCATGTCCGGCACATCGGGTACGTCCGGCACATCGGTCGCGGCATGGCTGTGCGTCGGAAGAAAAGCGGTCGCGAGCATCAACAGCATCAGAGTGCAGGCGAGGAAATTCCGGCCGCCGAGCCGTCGGGCAAGAGCCCCGCGAGTAAAAACCATCGCCTAACCGCCACTTCCAAAGATGCTATTGCCCAGAGGATCCCGCCGCCCTGGCATTTCCGTTGTCGTTTTGCGTTCGAGTGTCCGCATCGGTCTTCGAAAGCTCGATGCGGTTGGTGGCGCCCGGCGCCGTATTGGCTTCGGTGTAGCTGGAGGTGATCATCGGCGTCGATGCCCCGTCCGGATCGTCCGCGGCGGGCGGCGCGCTGATCACGGCCACGACGGCCTCTTCGTGGGTCTTCGACAGTTCCGCCGCCTGACGATAGACGATGTCGAACTTGCCGAAGCTCTGGGCGACTTCCAGGGCGGCACCGGCCGGCGCGCCGGCCACCGCGTCGCTCGCGTCGCCGCTGCCGGAGATCGCGCCCGATTGCGTCTCCGACTGCACGAAGTTGACGAAGGTCGGGGTGACGATCGTCGTCGGCAGGCCGGCGCTCGGCACGCCCGTATTGTTTAGGGTCGGCGGCATGACCGTGGTGGTGATCTGTGGCGTGACCGTCAGGACGCCCGGCACATAGACCAGGTCGTAATTGACCGCGACGCCGCCGGCCGCAAGGATCGGATATGTGGTCGGACCCGAGGTGGCGTTGGCGATGCTGGACGCGCTGATGCCGGTAATGACTGCGGCCGCATCGCCATTGACCAGGCCGCTGATGTCCCAGACGAAGTTCGGGTTGGGCGTGCCGAAGATGCGCGTCGCGTTCTCGGCGGTGACCGTAGCCGTGGCCGGCGTCACCGTCAGCGCCGTCGCGTTGGGCGGTGCCTGGATGAAGATGTAGTTGCCGGCATTGGCGGAGAGGCCGCTGCCCGCGACCGAATAGGTCCCGACGCCCGACGACGCCGTCGCCACCGACGAGAAGTCGACCGCGCCGGTCGTGGCGGTCGCCAGGGTCTGATTCAGCACGAAGCCGGTGACATCGCCGCCGAGCGTGCCGTTGCCGATGCCATAGGTCCGGCTGGTCTGGGCCGCGACATAGGTCAGGGTCGCGGGCGTGATGCCGAGCGTACCCGACTGGACATTGACCGTGTAGTTCGCCAGCGCACCGGTGACGGTGCTGCCGGCCGCGATCGCGTAACTGCCGACATTCGAGGCCGAGGTCGCCGCGGTCGCGATCTGCAGATCGCTGAGCAAGCTCGCGAAATCGTCGGCACCGGTGATGCCTTGAATGAGCGCGGTCAGGGCCGGATTGTCCGTGCCATAGACCCGGCTGGCCGACGGGATCGCGACGTTGAGCTGCGCCGGGGTGACGGTCAGCAGGCCCGGGACATAGCTGGCCAGCACATAGTTCGAGCCGGCCGAACCGCTGGCGATGCTGATCGTATAGCCGCCGACGTTGCTGGTGGCGAGACGGTCGGTCGAGAGCGTCGGCGCGGTAACGATCTGGTCGCCGTTGACCAGGCCCGCGACCGCGTAGGTGAAGGATGGATTGGCCGAACCATAGACGACGCTGCCGTTCGACGCGGTCAGCACCAGCGGCCGCGGCACCACGTCGAGTTCGCCGGTATTCAGCACCAGCGTATAGTTGGAGAACAGGCTGGCGTTGCTGCCGGGCGTGCCGGAGATCGTGTAGCTGCCGACGTTGCTGGTGGTGGTCGCCGGCGTCGAGAGCGTGATCGCCGCCAGCAATGCCGCGGCAGAATCGCCGCCGGTGGCACCGATCAACGTGGCGCTCAGCGCCGGATTGGCATCGCCGTAGAAGCGGCTGGCCGAGCCCGGATCGAGCGTCAGCGGCGCCGGCACGATGCTCAGCTGGCCCGGGGCCAGCGAGACGATGTAGTTCGACAGCTGGC
>Ga0302311_10000406_pt1 | contig 55059 bp, 39 predicted proteins | sample III_Palsa_N1_3_FD_200449 | JGI IMG/M metagenome (GOLD analysis project Ga0302311, IMG submission 200449) | Peat permafrost microbial communities from Stordalen Mire near Abisko, Sweden - III_Palsa_N1_3 | ecosystem: Environmental > Terrestrial > Soil > Palsa > Peat permafrost | place: Sweden... | reverse complement strand
CCGATCTCGGGAAACGCCGAGCTCAACCGCTAGGTTGACGTAGCCTCCCCCGTGCGCATCGATGAAGGCATCGATTCTCGCCTTGCGCAGTCGGTTAACGAGGTCCGCGCCGTACGACTCGGGCTTCGCTCCATGCGCGGCGAGCCACTCGTGGTTGGTGGGACTGGCGATGCCGATCACGGCCGCGCTCGCTCGCGTGGCGAGCTGCACAGCGATTGACCCCACTCCGCCTGCGGCGGCCGCAATCGCCACGGTGTCACCCGCTTTTAAGGATACTGCACGCACTGCCGCATAAGCCGTGCTACCGGCAATGGCCAATGACCCCGCGACCTCCCAGGGCACCTTTGCCGGCTTGATAGTCAGATTCCTCGCCTCTACGACGACGTACTCGGCGTGGCTGGCGCGCCGGTCGGTGAAGCCGATCACCTCGTCGCCGACCGTGAAGTGCTCGACCCCAGGGCCGACCTTCGTCACGACACCGGCCAAATCGCTGCCTTCACCCGATGGAAACGTGGCCGGCCACATGGCGTGCAACAGCCCCTCGCGGATCTTCGCCTCACCCGGGTTGATCGACGCGGCTTTCACTTGCACCAGCGCCTCGCCATGAGTCGGTTCAGGCATCGGCACATCCGTGACCTGCAGCACCTCGATGCCACCGTACCTGTCGAATCGCACTGCTTTCATGACCTGCCTCCTTAAAGAACCCGGTCCGCCCCGTTCCGCTTCGTCTGCTCCGCGTCCGCGTCTCCTTCAACAGTGCTGCGGCGGACATCAGGTGGGCTTTTGGGGACCACTCGCTTGAATCCAGCCTGTCTTGCAAAGAGTTCCTTAAATTGATTCTCCAGCTCGCCGAGTCGGTCTCGGGAATCCGGTGCGGGTTTCTTGGGCCTTTCGAGCTTCATTTTGGACTCCCGACGCAATGACTAACAGATCATGATGACGATGAGCGTGGACTCCACACCTCCACGCGTCGCTATTACTACGCCGGCCCGGTGTACTGACGCAAGGTGCAATACCGCGTAGCAGCATTACGCCTGTAACAGCCTGGTGGGCCGCAGTTCGGTGGCAGTCCTGCGCGCCGTGTGTACCGCCGATCTCGTCATTACAACTGCAATACGAGCGTGGCGGATTGAAGTCGAGTCGTCACAGGCACGTTCGAGCAGCCAGCCTCCATGCGGAGCTCTACGGCGTCGGATCGGGCACTCTCTGATCTCCGCCGGGTTCCCGATGCTCATCGATTGGCACGATAGGGACCGCATAATCGGCAAGAATTGCATCAATGGCGGGTCGTTCCTGATCGAGAGTCCTCTGGACCTCGGCGAGCAATTGGAGGTTACGACGATTTACGCCGACTGAAATGCCGTAGGTCATCGGCCAAGTCGCATCATCGAGCACGGGAGTCACGCGCTCGAGCCGCAACGGAACAGGCGAGTGCGCCGCAAAGTACCCCGCCAGCGGCCCCCATACGAGTGCAACATCCACGTCACCCTTTGCGACCGAATCTATAATGGCGGCTGGCGGATTGGGGGTTTCATAGTTGCCGTACAACATATAGCCGCGCACATTGTCCACAATGCCGCGGCGCGATAACGCATGCGCCGGCGGTGTGTTCGTGGCATCGTTGCCGATCATCTGCACGGCGATCTTCAGGGATCGCAGGCGCAGGTCATCCAGTGTCAGACCTTTCAGAGACGCATTCTTACGGGTGACGAAGACGTAGGTAGACCGGTAATAGGGTCGTGAGGTGGCAATGCGATCAACGCCCACGGCAACTCCGGGCCACATATCGCACTTGGCTTCGTCCAAGGTGTTGCGCGCGTACCCGCGACGCTGCGCCCACCACACGTAGGTGAGTTTGGCCCCCATGTCGCGGGCGATCAGGCTTGCGATCCTGTTCTCGAAGCCTTCTTCCGCCTGGTTCGAAAATGGCAGATTGTTCGGGTCCGCGCACACGGTTAATTCGGGCGTCGCAGGCGCCGGTGCGCGTATGGCCGCAGGCTCAACTGCGGCCCCTGCGCCTGATACCACCAGAACGCTCAGCAGCAAGGAGCGTCGGATCACTTTGCGCCCTCGAGCGTCGTCGTGTAGTCGGTGGTCGTTCCAGCAGGCGCTGACCAGCCCGGGTCTTCATCCACCGTGCGTGGCACGGGCGCCGGTGATTGCGAGGGATTCCCGCTGCCTTGTGCGGCCAGGGTGGCGGGCAAGGACATGGAGCGCACATAGGCCGCCAAATCCCACATGTCAGCGTCCGAGAGGCGCGAGGCCCAGGAGGGCATCCCATTCGGCCTGCCATCGGCAATCGTCTGGCGTATCTGTTCGAGTCGACCACCGTATCGCCAGTGGCCACCCATAAGCGAAGGCCCCATCCCGCCGCCACCGTTCGAGTGGCAACCCGCACAATTCATGGAATAGAAGAGCGCCTTGCCGATCTGTACCGCCTGCGGATTGTCGTAGTACTGCGCCGCGCGCGGATCAATCGTATACGCGGTGTGGCCCACTCCGGGCGTCAACGCAGTGTCGACAACGAACTGTGGTACCACGGGTTGCGCGTGCGATTCAGGCGCCGGCTTCGCAGGCGGCTCCGCCGCTGCGACCCACGGGATCACGTCCATAGCACCGCTGGCGAGGCACAGAAGCGCAAAGCCAATATATTTCGCGGCGGATCCAGGTGACTTACCGAGACAGTGAGAAAACATAGAGTGTTCCTCCAGCAGTTGTATGCTTGGGAAGGTCGGACATCGCGCTGATCATTCCCAGGGCGGCGCCACCGTCACGCGTATCCACGGGTCCGGAAACCACGGCTCCCGCCCAACCGCCGACGCCGGAGAGGACCGCAATGTATTGGTGTCCGTCCGGCCCGCGATAGCTCACGGGTTGACTGATGATGCCGCTGTCGACCTTGAAGCGCCACAATGGCGCGCCGGTGCGCGCATCAACCGCTTTGAACCAACCGTCCATGGTGCCGTAGAACACGAGGTCGCCCGCCGTTGCGACGGTGCCCGACCAGATCGGGAAGTCTTCCTTCACAGCCCACGCGGGGCTGCGACGCACCGGATCCCACGCGGTCAATTCTCCACGGTGGCCACCCGGGCCCGGTCGCATATGCACATCCGCACCGACGTAGGGGGTGCCTTCGACGTAACCGACCTCGACATTGGCCCAATCCATGCACAGATTCTCGTGCGGGATGTACATAAGGCCGGTGCGCGCACTGAAGCTACTCGGGTTCCAGTCCTTGGCACCGGATGCAGTCGGGCAGATATCCTTGACGGTCACGCCAACGTGGGTCTCCTTCTCGGGATTGGGAATCGGTCGCCCGGTCTTGAGGTCAACGCCTTTGGTGGAATTGACCGGACCATATGGATCGGCTGATAACACCTGGCCCGTCTTGCGGTTGATGACGTAAATCAAGCCATTGCGATCCGGATGCACCAGTACCGGTTGCATTTTCCCGGCGAACGGCATGTCAAGTAGGATTTGCTCGTTCACGCCGTCATAGTCATGCTCATCGTGCGGAGAGTATTGATAATACCAGCGGGCCTCGCCGGTCGCCGGATCACGCGAAAACACGCCCGCGGTCCATTTGTTGTCCCCGGGCCGCTGCTCCTGGTTCCAGGGTCCAGGGTTGCCAACGCCGTAGTAGATCGAGTCGAACTCCGCGTCGTAGTTGACCCATCCCCAGTCTGTCCCGCCACCGATCTTCCAGGCATCCTTGGGCCACGAGGTCGCGCCCAGGTCGGTACCCTTGTCGCCGGCGTAGAAGGGCTTGAATTCCCGGCCGATCAGCACCTCTTTGTCCGGACCGGTGTTGTAGGCGCGCCAGATCAGCTTGCCGGTGTTCTCGTCGAGCGCAGTGAGCCAGCCGCGCACTCCCATCTCGCCACCCGAGTCGCCGACATACACTCGTCCCTTCGCCACCAACGGCGCACCGGTGATGGTCTCCCCGGCGTTGATATTGCCAAGCTGCGTGCGCCAAGCGGCCGTACCGGTGGTGACGTCAAGCGCAATGACCTGGCCATCGAGCGTTGCAAAGATGTACTTGCCATTGCTGACCGTCCCGCCGCGGTTCACCACGTCGCAACAGGCAACACCCTGACTTGCAGGCACCGGCTCGGGTGAGAATCTCCACTTCAGAGGCGCCCCCGGCTTGGTCAAGTCAAGTGCGTACACGTAGTTGGGATAGGCCGTCACGATGTACATCGTGTTGTCGACAACAATCGGGGCGGCTTCCTGGCCCTTGTTCACGGCCAGGGAGAAAGTAATCACCGGCTCGAGCGCTTTCACGTTTTCCGGGGTGATCTCCGTCAACGAGGAAAAGCGCGTGGCCGCGTAATTCTTCGATGGCATACTCCACTGGCCATCATCCGGCGGCGCATTGGCGGCACTGGGCACTGCTTTACCGGCGTTCGGAGTGGGAGGCGCCAGCGCGCGGCCAATCTCTTCGCGCGTAAATACCTCGTTCTCGGGAACCGGCGCGGGGATGACCTGCGAGAATGCCACCCAGGGCGTGAGCGAGAGACTCAATAGAACGAAGGCGCTGGCTTTCATGATGGTGCTCCGGCTGGGGGATGGGCTCATGAGCCGAGCAACCCGTGCGGATCGATGACGAACTTCTGTGCGACGCCGCGGTCAAACTCTGCGTAGCCGCGCGGTGCCTGATCCAAAGGGATGACCGAGACATTGACGGCTTTCGCGATGGGTATGCGGTCGTGAAGGACCGCCATCATCAAGGCGCGGTTGTACTTCATGACCGGTGTCTGGCCGGTGAGGAGCGTATGGGACTTGGCCCAGCCCAGACCGAACCGCAGACCGAGGTTGCCGGTACGCGCGGCTTCATCCTTCGCACCCGGATCGTCGGTGACATACAGACCCGGAATTCCAATCGACCCCGCGGCGCGTGTCACCTCCATGAGCTGGTTGAGCACGACCGCCGGCTGGTCCGCGCCGCCATGACCCTTGGCTTCGAAACCTACACAGTCGACCGCACAGTCAACTTCCCGCACACCCAGGATCTGCTCGATGTGGTCCGCCACCGTGCCACCTTCGGCGAGGTCGATCGTCTCGCATCCAAATGAGCGCGCATGCGCGAGGCGCTCCTTGTTGAAGTCCATGACCACGACGACCGCTGCGCCCAGCAGCAGCGCAGAAGCGGCCGCTGCCAGTCCCACGGGTCCGGCCCCGGCAACGAGCACCGTCGAGCCGGTGGTAACGCCGGCAGAGACGCAACCGTGGTATCCGGTCGGTAGAATATCGGTGAGGCAGGTGAGGTCGCGAATCTTCTCCATTGCCTGAGCCTTGTCCGGGAAGCGCAGCAGATTGAAGTCCGCGTAGGGCACCATGACGTATTCAGCCTGTCCGCCGATCCAACCGCCCATGTCCACGTAGCCATACGCACCGCCGGCGCGCTCGGGATTCACATTCAGACACACTCCAGTGGCCCGCTCCTTGCACGTGCGGCAACGGCCGCAGGCGACATTGAAGGGGACGGAGACCAGGTCACCGACGCCGATGTACTCAACGTCGCGTCCGGCCTCGATGACCTCGCCGGTGATCTCGTGCCCGAGCACCAGCCCGGGCTGTGCGGTGGTCCGCCCCCGGACCATGTGCTGGTCGCTGCCGCAGATGTTGGTACTCACGACCTTGAGAATGACTCCGTGCTCACACCGTTTGCCCCGTGGATCGACGAGCTTCGGAAAATCGATGTTGCGCACTTCCACCTTGCCCGGACCGACGTAAACGACTCCGCGATTGCTCGCCATGGTTGCTGCTCCTGAACGTATTTAGACGAATCCCTTGGCGCCCGCTTCCGCGACCGCGTGGTCCTGCTCGCCTGAGCCGCCGCTGACGCCGATGGCGCCCACGACCTTCCCCTCTCGCTTGAGGGGGATCCCGCCTGCAAAGATCATGATCCGCCCCTCGTTCGAGGCATGGATGCCGAAGAACTGACCGCCGGACTGCGAATACTTCGCAAGATCCTGGGTGCTGATGTCGAAGGCACGCGACGTGAATGCCTTCTTGATCGAAATATCGATGCTGCCGATCCACGCCTGATCCATGCGCACATGGGCAACGAGATTGCCCCCGCCATCGGCAACAGCGATGTTCATCGGCTGCCCGAGTTCCTTCGCCTTACGCTCCGCCGCGGCAATGACTCGGCGGGCATCTTCCAGTGTGACCATAAAACCTCCTACCGGTGAGGCGGCGCCGTGCGCCGCGAATCTGCGTTTGCGAATTGCATTGCTCAACATATCCTCTGCTGCCGTTACCGAGAAGTTTCGGCAGCTCTTGTGCTGATTACAGTTGTAGCATTCGACGCAGGCATGACGGTGCACTACGGCCGCGATCGACGAGAGCCGAAAGCCTTGGCGCAGCGGAGGAAGAGAACGCATGTGGAGAGCAACGCGCGGGTATTGCCGGCGAGCAGGCAAGCGGATTGCCGCATGATCGCAAGAAGAGTGCTTAGACCTTCTTCGTGTATGAAGCGCACCAGCCTGTCGAAGACACGGACTTTCCTGCATAAATGGTGCATGGGCCCGCGGAAGAACCTGTGGCACCCTGATACAGAGCACAGTTGGCACAGGATTGACCGACGGTGTATTGGGGGAATTTCGTCCGATCGACAGCCGCGGCGTTCGGTTTGTATCCGAGTGCGGCTGCGGTTGGATCCGATGCCGACAACATCGGGGCGGGATCTGCCAGCGCAACCGAAGCGACGCGGAGGGTGGCGATGACTACGACACTGTTCTCGATAAAGGCACGACGGGAAAGGCTCATGAAGGTCTCCTTCGGGTGGATGCTAGGTCATTGACTTCGGCACAAAAGCATCCGGGGCACCGGGCTTGAGCACCACATACGCGCGCCGCCATGGCTGGTCATCCAGGAGTCGCCACCTGTGGCCGGCGCCGACATGGTTCTCTCCGATTAGGACGTCGCCGGGTCGCACAATGAACGTTTCGCCGTTACGGATTGTGAATTCAAGTGTCCCTGACAGCGTGATGACGTAGTGCGCCTCCGGGTCGTTGTGCCAATCCGACGAGGAGTGTGCCGGTGATTCCTCGAAATGGATGGCGATCACATCAGTGCGAATCCTCTGATCCACCGTACCCTCCTTAACGTGGGACGCATGGTCCGATCCGGTGTACAGCTTGAACGCCCGTATCCCGTCAGCTACCGAAGTACTGGTGCCCTCGGTCGACGTGGCGGCCCGAGGATCCATCGAGGTGTACACACCGGCGGTCACGGCCACAGCACCGACGGTCACTACCCGCAGCAGAACGCGCCTATTACGGATCAAGTTCGCTGCGCTGTCCTGGGTTTTGCGCATGCTCTGACTGCTGACTATCTGAATTTAGATTCCGGGCTGGCGGCCACTGACACGCCATACGGTGTTGCCAACATCGTCTGCGATGAGCAGCGCGCCGCTTTGGTCCAGCGCGAGGCCCACGGGTCGTCCGTGGACTGTCTCGTTACCCTTGCCGAGGAAGCCGGTAACGACCGGGATCGGATTGCCGACTGGTCGGCCATTGACGAAAGGTACGAAAACGACCTGGTAGCCGTTCAATGGACTGCGGTCCCAACTACCGTGCTCACTGATGAAGGCACCGCTGGCGAACGCCGAAGACAGATGTTGACCTTCGCTGAACAGCAGGCCGAGCGGGGCGACGTGGGAGCTCAAGCCATAGTCGGGCTTGATCGCCTGCGCGACGAGGTCCGGGCGCTGAGGATGGACGCGCACATCGACATGTGATCCCCAATAGCTGTAGGGCCAGCCGTAGAAGCCGCCTTGCTTGATCGAGGTTAGATAGTCAGGGACGAGGTCGGGGCCGATCTCGTCGCGCTCGTTCACGACGGCAAACAACTGATGCGTCTGGGGCTCGAGCGCCACGCTTGTCGGGTTGCGCGTGCCGGAGGCGAAGATGCGCTTGGCGCCGGTTAGGCGGTCGACCTCGTAAATGGCGGCACGGCCCTCCTCGACGGCCATCCCGTTTTCCGTGACGTTGCTATTCGAGCCCACACCGACATAAAGCTTTGAACCATCCGCGCTGACGGTCATCGACTTCGTCCAGTGATGGTCGATCGGCCCCGCCGGGAGCTCGGTGAGCTTCACGCCGGGTGCGGGGATCTGGGTCATCCCCGGCGTATAGTGGAAGGCGAGGATCGCATCGGTGTTGGCGACATACAGCGTGTCACCCACCAGCACAATTCCATAGGGCGAATGGAGATGGTCGATGAAGACCGTCCTGAGCGCGGGCGTGCCGTCGCCGGCCGCATTGCGCAGCAAAGTGATCCGATTTCCGCCCTTTGCGGCGGCTCCCGCCCGCGCCTTCACCCCGCCGGAGATGAAGTCCTTGGGACGGTAAGCCTCGGTGCCCGGGCTGTTGCTCTCGACGATCAGGATATCCCCATTGGGCAGCGTGTAGAGGGTGCGCGGATGCTCGAGCCCGGTCGCGAGCGCCTCGACCGTGAGACCTGCGGAGACGGTTGGCGCCTCTCCGGGGTCCCAGCCGATCGCCTTCGGAACACTCATCGGCGGCAGCAGGTATTCGCGGGGTTCGGGCAAATATGGGTCAGGGCCATATTGCCGCGCCGGGTCGCCGGCCCTCGAGCTGCACCCGGCAGTGATGGCCAATGAGAGCAGCGCGACGAGCTGGAAGGGAGGTGCCGTTTTCACGGGGGGTCTCCGGTCGCGGGACCGGCCGTGAGGCCCCATCCTCGAGCGCCGGCGATGACCAGCAAGAGGGTGGACGCCGCGGACAGCAGGAGCCCTTGCGGAACCACGGAGGTCCATGCGTCACGGCTATGCACGAACGCGTTGACCAATGACAGCAGGGCGGCTGCGCTAACCAGGGTGAATGATGCCGGGTTGAGCCGGCCGGCGCGCCCGACCACAAAGTCGACCAGCAGTGAGAGGACCGCGACCAGCATGACGATCAGGCCGGTCGCGATCAGCCAGGCGGAGAAGTTGGCCCACTGCCAAAGCGCCGTCGCGTAATAGGCCCAATCGGTGATGAAGGCGGCTATCAACAGCACCGCGCCGGCGCCGACGAACCCGCGGTGTAGCAGAAACGGCACCTGACGGTGGCCGACCGTTCTGCGCGCCAGTCGGTCCGGCAGCTCACCAGATGAAACAAGACTGTTGGATGGCTTGCGCGCTAACATTGAACAACTCCGAAATGGGCATTGCGTGAAGGAAGAGCCATCAGAAGTCACCAGACTCTCGTACCCACCGGTGAGCAGGCTCCATAAGCTGCGCATAGTCACGTACCGCCGCGCTGTGGGCATGCGTGCGCTCGACGAGAATGGGCCGGTCGCCGTCATCACATCCTGCGGTTACTGCGCGCAGATGGTGGCGCTCGGCGGCGGCGACCATCTTGCGCGCGGCCTCCAGGGTGAGCACCTTCCTCTCCGCCAACTGCGCCATCGCAGCTTCGGTAGCGAGCAGCGTGGTGCCAATCGCGATAAGGAAGACGAAGAGATTACGCATGATCGGACCCTCACTGGTGGTGGACATGCACGCAGTAACCGCGCAACCCCACCCTATCCCGGACATCACGCAACGCCGATGTCACTACAGATTCCAGATGTAACGGGAATGTGCCGAGCAGGGGAGAAGCGGCGCAGATCTACGAACGAATGGGAGGTGGGGCGCGCGCCGTTGAAACGCTCATCATCGAATCAGGACGATTGAGCTGTCAGCCGGCGGCCGCGGCCACCGGCAGGTGTAAACGGCGGTGGCCGGGCGGGAGAGGGCGAAATGCGTAGGGGCGGATGTCTACCTGGGGTTTGCCGACCGGAATTGTCCCGATCCGAAGTCAGCGGTCGGCCGCGCTCGTCCGCAGCCGAGAATCCACCATCGAGACTATTTGAGGTACCGACCGAAGAAGCTGAAAGTGCGATCCCACGCTTGCTGCGACCAGACCGGGTCGTATTGAGTTTGCGGGATGCGTCCCGGCCCGACGGCGGTCTCGTTGGCAAAGGCATGGCGTGCGAGGTAGCGGTGGAAGTCGAATGTCACGCCGGCCTCGCGTAGTTTGTCCTGCAACCGATCGATGCCATCGATCGGGAAGAACTCGTCCTGCGTGGCCCAATGCCCTTGCAGCGGGGCTCGGATCTTGGTTGCGTCAATGTACTCCAGCGGTGGGCAACCATACCAGACCACGCCGGCGTCGACCTCGGAGGACGTGCTCAAGGCCAGCAGTGTCAGCGCACCGCCCATACAAAAGCCGGTTACCCCGACCTTGCAGCCGCCCCGGGTCTTGAGGAATTGCGCGGCGCCACGCACGTCCTGCGAGGCGGCATCGCCGAAATTCAGGCCCCCCATCAGGTGATGCGCTTCTTCGGCCTCCACCGTCGACTTGCCGCGGTAAAGATCGGGGACGAGCGCAACATAACCGGCACTCGCCAGACGATCGGCGACGCCGCGAATTTGTGCGTTGACGCCCCACCACTCCTGGATGACGACAATTGCGGCTGCAGTGCCGGCGTGTTCCGGCTCAGACAGGTAGCCCTGAATGCTCTGTCCGTCGGGGCGCTTGAAGGTGACTGTTGTAGCCATGAATGATCTCCAATCAGTGCAGTTCAGCGATTACGATTGCAGAGCGTATCCAGAACCGGTCGTTCCGACAACATTGTAAGTGAGTCACTTGGGTCTCGCCCGGCCGGTGCAGTCGAGGCGTGTTTCAACTGCAACGGGTGTGCAGGAACTTTGAAATCGGAGGGCAAACACCGGAAGCTTACCGTGCAGCGCAATCCGAGTAGACCGGACGAGGTAACTCCAATGTCAGTCGTCGATGCGCTACGCATGCGAATGGTGAAATCGGCCGTAACCGTGATTCTCGGACTGTGTTGGGCGATGAGTGCCGCATCGTCCCTGGATTCCGGGTGGGCGAGCTCCGGCCAGAACAATCACAACACCCGTCATGCCGCAGCGGAGCATGTTCTGAATTCGGCCAACGTCGCCAGGCTCAAGCTCCGATGGACGTTCAAGACGGTGGGGAACATTTCCGCCGTTGCGACCGTGGTGGGCGGGGTCGTCTACGTGCCGGATTGGGGCGGCAAGCTGTGGGCCATCGACACCCGGACGGGCAAGGCCCGCTGGTCGCACGACATCAGTGACTACACCGGGACGGCCGGGGCGGTGTCTCGCACCAGCCCGGCATATTGGAATGGCGAGTTGGTGATTGGCACCGGCAACGTCATGAGTGCCCAGCTTGCCGGGGCCTACGAGGTCGGCATTAACGCCCGCACCGGCGCACTGCTATGGCGCACGCGGACCGATGACAGCAATGCAGCCATCATGACGGGCTCCGCCACGGTGGACAACGGGATCATCTACACCGGAGTCTCTTCCAAGACGGAGCATGTCAAGATACCGCCGGTATTCCGCGGCTCGGTCGAATCGCTCGACGCTCGCACGGGAACGATACTGTGGAGGACCTACATGGTGCCCGAAGGCTTCACTGGGGGCGCCGTGTGGAGCAGTCAGCCAGTCGTGGACCACACGACCAACATGCTGTACGTGACAACGGGCAACAGCTATTCGGTTCCGCCCGGCTACTGCGTGGATCCCGGACAGAGCCATTGCACGCCGCTGCCGACCGATGCCCACATTGACAGTATTGTCGCCCTGAACTTGAAGACAGGCCAGGTGAAGTGGGCCCACCACACCCTGACCGCGGACACCTGGACGCTGTCGGCGCCAAACGCTTCACCGGACTTTGACTTTGGCGCCGGCCCAAATCTGTACACCACGACGATTCTGGGCAGGCGTACCGCGGTCCTCGGTGCCGGTCAGAAGAACGGCATGTACTATGCGCTGGAGCCGGCGACCGGCAAAGCGATCTGGGCGACGCAGGCGGGGCCGGGCGGAGTGCTCGGCGGGATCGAGTGGGGGACTTCCACCGACGGGCACCGGATCTACGCCGCCATCACCAATGGCAGTCACAAGGCATACACCTACACCAGCTTCGACGGCACCAAGGCAACCACGAGTGGAGGCCTTTGGAGTGCGCTCGACGCCGCAAGTGGCAGGATACTCTGGCAGACCGCCGATCCCCAGGGTCCCACGTACATTACTGACGGATTTGTATCGAGTGCGAACGGGGTCGTGTTCGCGGGCTCCTCCGGTGGCAATTTCTATGCGCTGGACGCAAGGCGCGGTGAGATCAAGTGGACCTTCCCAAGTGGCGGAGCGGTCTGGTCGGGCGCAGCGATCGTCGATGGCACGGTGTACTGGGGCAGCGGCTATGACACCCGTGCTCGTGGAATGCCCTATGACGGCAACAGCGACAAGTTCTACGCATTCTCCCTGGACGGGCGCTGAGCACTGACCCGGCCCCCTTGTCCGAAATCAAAGCCAGTAGCTCGCTGACGAAGCGCGATGCAGCAAGCATGACAAGAAAGGCAAACACCACTGCGACGATGGAAAGCAGTAAATGCATGATGCTCTGGGACGAGCATGTCTGGCTGCCTCCCGTATCCGGCGCTGCCGCCGGGATACGAATGAAACGCAATGCAGTAGTTACAGATGATTCGCCGCGAAGCATCACACCCGCTAGTTCATGTCTGCCCCGGACGGCAAGTGCTGCGGCGCTGCAGCACCGACACGCCCCCGACCCGGCACTCCTCGCGTAACATATGGCCGAAGGACGTTTTCGGCCTGGGGGACCAGATCGTCTTTCCTCGGCGCCGGGCAAAGGTAGCTTTCGTGCCATCGATCTGATGAGCAGCGCTCGCTAGCGCACGGTTCGATCCAGCGGACACGATTCCAGCGTCTCGTCCTCTGAACGAGACGCCTGTTTATCTGTGTCGCAGCGGCTTGCGGTTACGACAATAATTCCATGAGATGGTGGGGAGGGTTCGGTGAACTCATGCGCGACCGTTGCGCCCGCATGCCTGCTAGGCATTGCACTCGAGCTATTCGCTATTCCGATTTCTGCGCAGACGGCGGCGCCAACCGCCGCGGACGCGCCGACAGCGGCGATCGGCAATTCGCTCGCGGAGGTCGTGGTGACCGCCCAGCGTCGCGCCGAGAACGAGCAGACCGTGCCGATCGCAATCTCCGCCATTGCCGGCGACACACTTGCCCAGGTGTTTGGTGCGAACAATATCGAATCGCTGCAGGAAGCGGTGCCTGGGCTGAGTGTCTCGATGGACACTGGCAACACCAAGATCTTCCTGCGAGGCGTTGGCACCACTGCAGTCGACACCGACAACTCGGTGGGCGTCTACGTGGATGGTGTTTACATAGCAGCGCAGGCGTCTTCGTTCATGAATCTCGCGGACATCGAGAACATCGAGGTTGACAAGGGCCCACAGGGAACCCTGTTTGGCCGCAATACCACCGGTGGCGTCGTGCAGATCATCACCAAGACCCCCGCACCCGCGCCGTCCGGGGACCTGACTCTTGGTTACGGCAACTACAATACCTTCACCATGAACCTTTACGGAACGGGCGGCGTCGGCCCGAATCTGGCCGCGAATCTGGCCTACTACTACAACAACCAGCCGGACAGCCCGGGCCTGAATGTGACCACCGGTACGCACAACATATTCAGACAAGACACCGAAGTCATTCGCAGCAAGTGGTTGTGGGCGCCAACTGAGGCCACGACGGCGACCCTCGCACTGGACTACTCTCAGGATCGTCAGGGTACGGGCATCGTGTGGAGCTTCCTGCCGGGAGCGGTAGGCGTCGATGACAAGACGACCTACCTTGGTTTCTACAACACCGCCGCCGATCTTGACAACCGGTGGACCGATCGCAGCTACGGCGCATCGCTTCGCGTGGAACAGGATCTGGGCTGGTCACGTCTGGTGAGCATCTCCGGTGCCCGCCATTCCTTCAATAATCACACTCTGGATCAGGACGCGACTCCGCTCCACCTCATCGACGCGGGCCCGCTTCCCGAACTCGATGAGACCCTCACTCAGGAGCTGCAGCTGCAATCGCCCGTGGGTAACAGAAAGATCAAATGGATCGCAGGCCTCTACTATATGGATGATCGCTTTGCCTCGCTCCCCCTGGTAATCAACGAAGGTGACTACCGCCCTGGCGGCCTGACCTACACCACGGTCGATGTCTACGTGCGCGAACCCACTCGTTCGTATGCCGAATTCGGGCAAGCCACCTGGGAATTCCTGCCGGGCAAGCACCTGACGTTGGGCGTCCGCAATACGCAGGACAGCAAAAGCATCGGCGGCACCACGCTCGTCGATGGAGTCGATGCTGTAAGCGGCAGGCAGAGGGCCGATTTCTCGAGGGTGACGTATCGGGCGGTCGTCGACCGGGAGTTCAATGCGGATATCCTGGGATACGTATCCTTGGACACGGGCTTCAAGAGCGGCCAATACAGCCTGGTGAATTTCACGGAGCCCCCCGTTAAGCCCGAGCTGTTGACCAGCTACGAGATGGAAATCAAATCGGAATTCATCGACCGGCACCTGCGCGTCAACGTCTCCGCCTTCGACTACAAATACCGGGACATCCAGGTGCAGGAAGTGGTCGTAGGCGGAACCGAGCTGGTCAATGCGGCCCAGGCAACCATTTACGGTCTCGATCTGGATATCAACGCCAAACTCACGCGCTCCTGGTCGCTGCAGGCCTCGCTCGAGTGGCTGCACGCGCGCTATACCGAATTTCCAAACGATCCCTCGTACGTTCCGGCAACAGGGGGCGGCAACGAACTGATAACCATCAACGGTGCCGGATTTCACATGACCAACGCGCCCGAGGTTTCGGCCTATGCTGCAGCCGACTACTCCATGGCAGTCGCCGGTGGGACACTGGATCTCAACGTGAACGAGTCATACAACGCCGGCTACTACTGGAATCCGGATAATCGTCTGCGCCAACCCGCCTTCGCGGTGCTCGGCGGCTACGTGCGCTGGACCGACGGCGCCGGCCACTGGAGCTGTCGCCTGTGGGGTAACAATGTGACCGGCCGGCACTACTACACCTACGAGGACGGGTTCGCATTCGGGGATATTTACTCACCCGCCATGCCCGCCACTTATGGCGTCGCGGTCACACGAAAATTCTGACGGGAGCCGGCGAGCGTTGATGGAGGATCTAGGTGCGTGGCAGCACGAACCACCGCAGTGCCGCACCGCGGCATCATTGTTTCGCGGATGCACCGTAGTCGGCCGACGTGAATTGCAGGGTTTGCTGTTCGTCGGGCAACTCCCCGACCGTCCATCCTCCGCCCAGCGCGCGAATCAGTGACACGGCGGCCTGAATCCGGCGGGTCCGTGTCTGGACGTCGCTGAGTTGCGCTGTAAGTGCCTGCACTTGGGCGACCGCGACGCTTAGATAATTGTCGAGCCCGTCTTTGTACAGCATGGTGGAGATGGACAACGCCTGTGCGGCCTGATCGCTGGCCTCGTGTTCCTGGCCGTCCTCAGTCGCCAGACGTTGCGTCAGACTCAGCCCGTCTTCCACTTCCTGGAAGGCCGCCAACACGGTCGCCCGATAGCTGTCGCGAGTCTGCGCGTACTGCGCCCATGAGTGCCGCAGCTGCGCCCGTCGCAGGCCGGCATCGAACAGCGGCTGCGCGGCTGCGGCCCCCACCGACCAGAGGCTATTGGGCAGGCTCAACAGATTGAATCCGGTATCCTCAAAGCCCCCCGTTGCAGTGAAGGTCACATTGGGATAAAACGCCGCGCGCGACACGCCGATCGAGGCATTCGCGGCGGCCATCTGACGTTCGGCGCTGGCGATGTCGGGTCGCCGCTGCAGCAGCTGCGATGGCACGCCCGCAGGTATCGTTGGTGGGCTCAAGGGAAACCCGCTGGTGGGGGCGATGGTGAAGGTGCTCGGCATCGCGCCGATCAGCGCGGCAACGGCATGCTGCATCAGATCGCGTTGCAGCTGAGTCTCGGTCTCCTGGGCCTGCGCGGAGTCGAGTTGGCTCAATGCGCGCGCCAGGTCAAGTCCCGAAGCGATCCTGCCGCGCGTGCGCAACTGCGCCACCTCGACCGCGGCCTGATACGATACGATCGACTGCCGCAGCACCTGAAGCTGTGCGTCCAGGCCACGCACGGTGACATAGTCGATCGCCAACTCCGCCTCGAGACTCAGCCGCGCGCTCGCCAGGTCCGCGGCGCTGGCTTGGGCGAGCCGTTTCTGCGCATGGGCACTGTTGCGTAGCGCATGCCAGAAATCCGGCTCCCATGAGGCTGCTACCCCGATTTGATTCGAGGCCTCCTGAAGCGGCGCGCCGCTGGTGGTGCTGCGAAAAAGATGCTGCACGGATTCCTTGTTCTCCGACACCAGGGCATTCGCATCGACCTGCGGAGACAGCGCTGACTGCGCCTCGGCTGCCAGACTGCGTGCCTGAGCGTAGGCGTCCGCCGCCGCCTGCAGGGTCGGATTCGCACGCCCCAGCCGGTCCTCGAGCTGATCCAGCTGTGGGTCGCCCAGCAGCCTCCACCACTCCCCGCGGGGTGCGAGTGCCTCGTCCGGATCGGCTACCCGGAAGGGGCTGCTGCCTTGATAGGACTGCGGCAGCATGAACTGCGGTGGATCATAGACTGGGATCAGGTCGCAGCCCGAGAGCAGCCCCAAACCGAGCGATGCGAGCAGCGTTGCGCCACGACCTTTCATGGCGCGCTCGCCTGGCCCCGCACCTTCTGCGTTGCCATGGCGTAGCCCGATACCGGCGTCACGGGCTGGACCGACTGCCCTTCAAGCAATCCGGCGGGCGGATTGTTGATGAGCTTGTCGCCGGGCGACAGGCCGCCGGTGACCTGAACTGTCTGGCCCAGATTCTCGCCGAGGGTGACGCTGCGCAGATGGGCACGGTTCTGCGCATCGACGACCGCCGCCTGTGCGCCGTCGGCACGAAAGATCAGAGCCCCTTCGGGTATCGTGAGCACGGTCGGGTCGGTCGGCACGTGGAACTCCACCTCCACGAACGTACCGGGCCACAATGCGTGGTCCGAATTATCTACGGTTAGCTCCGTGACGGCCGTGCGAGTGCTGGGGTCAAAGGCTCGAGCGGTCGTCACAAACTTGGCGGTGATTGATTTTTCCGGTTGCGAGGGCAGACGGAGCGTGGCCGTGATCCCGGAGCCTAACAGGGCTGCATAGTCCTGCGGCACCGCCACGAATACGCGCATTTCGTGCACGTCGGCGACGGTAAAAAGCTGCATCGAATTACCGCGCGGCGAGACGTCGCCCCCTGCTGCATTGACGTAGCTGCCGACATCGGTAAGACGCGCCGTGACCACACCGTCGAAGGGAGCGACCACGCGCTTGAATGCCTCGAGTGCCGCATAGCGCGCGACATCCTGTGCCGAAACTTCCATCTCGGCCTTGCGTGCCGCCGCACCTGCCGCCTGCACGTCCACTTCCTGCTTGGAGACGGCCGGTGTGCCCGCCAGAGCCTGCCAGCGCTCTGCGGTGGAAGCGGCCAGCTGATAGTTTGCTTGAGCGACCTTGAGGTTCGCCTTGGCCGCTGCGGCCTGGGCATCCAGGCTCGGCGCATCAATGGTAGCCAGCAGCTGCCCGGCCTTCACCTTCGCGCCAAAGTCCTCGTTCCAGCTGCTCACGTAGCCGGCGACCTGGGCAAAGATGGGCGCCTCATACCAGGCACGCACGGTTCCCGGCAGCACCAGCGATCGTGTCGCGGGACCCCGCTTGGGACTGATGATCTGGACCGGAATGACCGCCTGTTCGCCGGCTACGTGCGTCAGCGCCGCGAGTGCTCGTTCGCGGGTTACGAGGCCGTACGCGAGGAGTGCTCCCGCGAGCACCACCGGCAAACCAAGCCTCAGCAACATACGGCGCTTCATCGCACTTCTCCTACAGTTGAACGTTTCTGATGCAGCAGGGCGAAGACGCACGGCACGAACAACAAGGTTGCGAACGTGGCCACGAGCAGTCCGCCGATCACCGCCCGCCCGAGGGGCGCATTCTGGGTATTCGACATCGACATCGGCAGCATGCCGATCACCATGGCCAGCGCCGTCATCAGCACGGGCCGCAAGCGTGTGTAACCGGCGCTCACGGCCGCCCGGACTGGATCACCGTGTTGGGCCAGCTCATCGCGGGCGAAAGACACTACCAGGATCGAGTTCGCGGTCGCAGTGCCCATGCACATGATCGCACCGGTCAGCGCGGGCACGGAGAGCGTAGTGTCGGTCAGGAACAGTGACCAGATGATTCCGGTCAATGCGCCCGGCAGGGCGGTGATGATGATGAAGGGATCGAGCCAGGACTGGAAGTTGACGACGATCACGAGGTAGACAAGCAGGATCGAGAACCCGAGCCCGACCAGCAGTTGCACGTACGCGGCTTTCATCGTCACGCCTTGGCCCTGCACCTGCACGATCGCGCCGTGAGGAAGATCGGTTTTCATGCGCCGCAGCACTTCATCGACCGCATCACTCACGGCGCCCAAGTCCCGTCCTGCGTTGCTCGCGTAAATATCGATCACCGGCAGGATGTCGCGATGTGACACCTCGAGCGGTCGTCCGACCTGGCTGATCCGGCTCAAGCTGCCGAGGATTTGCGCACCCTGGCCGCTCGGATCACCGTCTCCCTGGTCGATGGGGATCGTTTCCAGATCATTCATCGAGGTCATCTGGGTCTGGGGCGTCTGCAGGTTGACGAGGTGTGAAACGCCGGTCTTGTAATCGAGCCAGTAGGTGGGGGCGACCTGTCCGGAGCCGGAAAGCGTCGCCAGCGTGTTGTCGGCGATGTCCGATTCCGTCAGCCCTGCGCCGAGCGCCAGGGCACGGTGCGAGGAGACCAGCAACGTCGGCTGCGCCAGAGTCTGTTCGATCGAGGCGTCCGCCAGGCCCGGGATGCGGCGCATCGCGGCGACCAGTCGCTGCGCGTAGGCCATGTTCGCGGCGGTGTTTCGTCCAATGATCTGCACGTCGAGCGGCGCCGGCAGGCCAAAGTCCAGGATCTTTGCCGTGATATCGCCCGCCGGGAAGGTGAATTCCGTTCCGGGGAAGAGCTTCGGCAGCCGGTCGCGCAGAATCCTCCGGTACGCGTCAACAGGCGAGGCCTGGTTGTTCAGACTGATGGTGACGTCGCAGTCCTGAGGTCCGATTGTGGCGCTTGCGCTGTAGGCCTGGTTGATGCCGCTGGTCGGCAGGCCGCAATTGTCGATGACATTGGTGACCTGCCCCGGCAGCAGCGTGCTTACGGCGGTGTCCACCAGCGCCGCGACCTTGCTCGCCTCCTCGAGACGAAGCCCGATCGGCGCACGCAAATGCATGTCGATTTCACCGGATTTGATACCCGGGAAGAAATCGCGACCCAGCCAGGGCAACAGCAGGCTTACCGAGGCGATGGCCGCCGCCAGGAACCCGGCGACAAATAGGCCGCGCCGTGCAACCACATTGGCGAGGAGCTGCTGGTAGTCATCGCGAAACTGATCGAAGCGTCGCTCAAATGCGCGCTGGAACCGGCCGAACAAGCCCTTAGGCGCGCCCCCAGCCTGGCGCGCCGCAACCTGCGCCGGCAGCAGATAGGCCGCCAGCGTCGGCACCAGCGTGCGCGACAGGATGAAGGAGGCGAGCATTGCAAAGACAATGGCTTCGGCCATCGGCAGAAACAGGTAGCCGGCGACCCCGGATAATTGGAACAGCGGCAACCAGACGATGCAGATGCACAGTGTGGATACGAAAGTGGGAATCACGATCTGGTTTGCCGCATCGATGATCGCCTGCCTCAGTTCCAAGCCGGTCGCCAGATGCGCATCGATGTTCTCGATCATCACGGTTGCATCATCGACCAGAATACCGACCGCGAGTGCCAGCCCCCCCAGCGTCATGACGTTGATGGTCTGACCACACCAGGAGAGGGCCAGGATCGAACACAGAATCGAGAGCGGGATGGAAGTCGCGACGATCAGGGTCGAACGTGCGGAGCCCAGGAACAGCAGGACGATGAGGCCGGTCAACGCGGCCGCCATTACCATCTCTCTTACAACGTCCTCCACCGAGTCGCGCACGAACGTCGAGGCGTCGTTCAAGGGCGTGATCTTCACGCCCGTCGGCAAGGTCTGCAGAATCTGGGGGATTCTAGCCTTCACTCCGGCGACCACGGCGAGTGTCGAGGCATTTCCGGCCTTGAGCACCTCCAGCAGGACCGCCTGGTGCCCGTGTACCAGGACGGAATTGGTCTGTGGTGGCCCGCCAAGGTATATATGCGCGACGTCGCCCACGGTCACGATCGCACCGCCGGACTTCTTGATCGGCAGCGCGTTGAAGCTTGCCACGTCCAAGGGGGAGGCGTTCGTCATGACCAGGAAATCGAGAGCCCCGATCTTTTGATCGCCTGCGGGCAGCACGATATTCTGCTGTGCCAAAGCGCGGGAAACGTCCTGCGCCGACAGGCCGTGCGCCAGGAGCTTGAACTGGTCGAGATCCACCTGGACGTAATTGAACGTCCCTCCATAGGGCGCGGGCACCGCCACGCCGGGCACCGAGACCAGCATCGGGCGGATGAGGTTCGAGGCCATGTCATACAGCTGCGCTCCCGTCAATTGATCCGAGGAGATCTGCAGCGCGAGCACCGGGACGGACGAGGCGTTGTAGGACAGAACCAGCGGCGGTGTGATCCCCGCCGGCATCTGCTTCAGCACGGTTTGTGAAACGGCCGTGACCTGCGCCTGGGCCTCCGCGACATCGGTTCCCGGCTGGAAATAGATCTTGACGATTCCGCGGCCGTAGAGCGACTGGCTCTCGATGTGCTCGATGTTGCCGACCGTCGTTGTCAGCGAGCGCTCATAGTAGTAGATGACGCGCCCCGACATGTCCTCGGGCGTGAGACCGTTATAGGTCCAGACGACCGCGACCACCGGGATTCCTATGTTCGGGAAGATATCCGTCGGGGTATTGAGCGCGGCGCGCCCGCCGAAAATGAGGATCAGGATCGCCAGAACGATGAACGTGTATGGCCGCTTCAGGGCGATGAGCACGATCGCGTTCATTGGCGCACGGGTCCTGATCGGCGACTCGGCGAGGCCAGTTTCCTGTATCGACGCATCAACCTCATCTCCCCGACAAGCTGAACGAGCCGCGCGGTACCGCTTTGCACTATGATTGCGTTCCTGATCCTTTTTTGGACTCCCAAGACTCTGGAACGATTACGCGTCGGAGCCTGCAAATTACGGATGCAATCCTGCCGGTTGCGGACGGAATACTCGGTGGGTGACACGCAATCAACCCGCTACCTGCAGCCGGCACAGTGCTCATGGCAACGGCGGCACTCTTGCCCGCCGAGCGCGACTGGGGAACCGTCATGGCACATCTGCCTGGGAAATCTGGTTTTCTGTTGCTGGCCGTTCTGGCGGCCGGCTGCACGACAACTGGAAAAGTACCGACGGAGTCTCGGGAACGATCAACGCGACAGCGCCCGACGGCGCGACATTTGCGGGCCAGTTCTTGCAGATTACGAGCGACACGAGGGTCGATACCCTGGGACCGTCGTGGGACGGCTGGGGGCCAGACTGGCGCAGAGGTGGCTGGGCATACTGGGACCCCGGCCCGGACTTCGCGACGCGCTACACGGGGAAGGTTCTCGCAGACCTATCGGCCGCGGACGGAAGGCACATGCGCTGCAAGTTTCAACTGGTGTATCTGTCGGACGGCATGGCCGGTGGGGGTGCCGGTGAGTGTCGGTTGCCAGGCGGCAAGACCATCGAAGCGACTTTCCCGAAAGCCTCATGAAAAGTAGCGCCTCGGCGCGATCTGGAGATTCAGACATGAAAATCGGATTCATTGGCCTGGGCCACATGGGCTCGGCGATGGTGAGCAACCTGCTCAAAGCAGGACAGGACATCAGCATCTTCAACCGCAGCCCCGGCAAGGCCGCCTTGCTCATTGCGCTGGGCGCGCATGAGGCGGCCGATGTTGCCGGCGTCTGCCACGGAGATGCGGTTATCACGATGCTGACGGACGACGCCGCGGTCGCCGCGGTCTCGCTGGCACCGGACGGCCTGATCGCGACGCTGCCAAAGGGCGCCATCCATATTTCGATGAGCACAATCAGCGTCGCGCTCTCCAGGCGACTGGCGCAGGCGCATCTTGAGGCCGGGCAGCGCTATGTCGCGGCGCCGGTGTTCGGCCGCCCGGATATGGCTGCGGCGGCCAAGCTCTTCATTATTGCCGGCGGCGAGCCGGCGACAATCGATGTCTGCCAGCCGCTGTTCGACGTGCTGGGGCAGCAGACGTCAAGGATCGGGTCAGAGCCTTCAGCGGCGAATCTGGTCAAGCTTACCGCCAACTTCCTGCAAGCCGCCGTCATCGAGGCGCTGGGCGAGGCCATTGCACTAATCGGTAGGGCCGGCATTGACCGCCGTGCCTACGTCGAGTTACTCACATCGACGATCTTCACCGCACCGGCTTTCAAGATCTTTGGTCCTTTGATTGCCGAAGGCAGATTCGAGCCGGCGCTGTTTGGCGCGCCGCTCGGCTACAAAGACATTCGGCTCGCACTGACGGAGGCCGAGAATCTGCGTGTGCCGATGCCCTTGGCAAGCTTGGTGCACGATCGATTCCTGCGACTCTTTGCTCAAGGCGGCGACAAGCTCGATTGGTCCGCGATCGGCAGTTTGGCGACCCAGGATGCTGAGGCGGCGTATCCCCACTCTTCCCCTGTCTCCGGACTGTTACGGATGTAACCGAGGCGTCGGCGGTAGGCCGCGATACGCCGTGAGATAGGGGACCCAGGCCTTACGCCAAATCGGCCGCCGACATGTAACTTAACATCCTCGTTAATTTCGATTGAAATGAACGGCGTGCGCCTCGAAATGCCGCCGAAGACTAGGGGCAGTAAATATTTCACCAGTTGCCCATGCCATGAGGCGTCCAGGGCGTTTTGCGAATTGTAACCGTGTCAAGCGTCGTCATATACGAGGAGGATGACCTCATGCGGGCTCTGCTCAAGGAATGGCTGAGTCAGGCCGGTTATCACGTGCATGAGAGCGGACCGCGCGGAACGACAGGCGAGCAGGTTGAGGACCTGGTGATCGTCAGTGTCTACATGCCCAAGCAGGCAGGTTTGGCGATGCGCGAAATACGGGCCGCACATCCGGGCACGCCGCTGATTGCGATATCGGGGCAGTTTCGTTCCGGACTGCCGACCGCTGGAATGGCCGCACGCACGCTCGGTGTCCAGCGGGTACTCGCAAAACCCCTGGACCGCTGCAATCTGCTTGACGCGGTGCGTAATGTGATCGGCGAACCGGTTTGAGAGTGCAATCGCCCGCGTCAATCAGGTTCAGGCGTCTAAGGGTAGGGACGGTCGCGCTCGGTGTGGTCGTGATTCTGGCATTCGCCGGCTCCTCCGCCTACGATGCCTGGCGCGCCTATAACAACTCGCTCGTCGCCAACGAACGTGAGCTCGGGGAGTTAGCCGGCGCGCTCGCGGAGCAAACCGCGCTGGCCTGGGACGGTATCGATCTCCTGCTGCGCGATACTGCTAGCTGGTACCAACGCGAGGGCCGCAACTTAGCGCCTGAACATCTGGACGCGGACCTTGCGACCCGCGCTGCCGGGCTGCGGCAGGTGCGCCTGCTCACGATCGTGGATGCACAGGGTATCCAGCGTTACCGCTCGCGCGGCACTTCGCCGCCCAATCTGGACCTCTCCGATCGCTCCTATTTCATCGCTCACCGCGATCGCGCCGCCGTCGGTCTGTTTATGAGTGAACCGCTCGTGACTCGTTCCGAGAACCGTGCGGGGATCGTGCTTTCGCGGCGCATCGAGAATGACGCGGGCGGCTTTGCCGGCGTCGTCACGGCGAGCGTTGACTTCGAAGATCTCGAACGGTTCTACGCAGCGCTCAACCCGGGCGAGGGCAGTGCGATCCAGCTCCTGACCAAGGACGGAACCCTGCTCGTGCGCAACCCGCCGCTGGCGGATGCGGCCGGTCGGCGATTCCAACAGCTGGCGGCCGGGCCGACCGTGCAGTCGACGAGACTGCTGAACGTCGTCGACGGTAAGCGCGACTTCATCGCCGTCGCACGTGTGAGAGACACCCCCTTGGGTGTCTCCGTCTCCCGCGAGGAGGCAGTCGCGTTACGGCCGTGGCGTGATGAGGCCACGCGCCTGGGGCTGCGCACCCTCATCGTCGCACTTCTGGGCTCACTGGCCATCGGCGTTTTTTCGCGTCAGTTACGGCGGGTCGAGTCCGGCGAGCGCGCGTTACATGAAAGCGAGGAGCGCTATGCGCTGGCGATGGAGGCGGCCAATGAGGGGCATTGGGATTGGGATGCCGCGACGGATCGCATATTCATCTCGCCGAAGATGAGAACATGGGCCGGCCTGAAGCCGGGTGATGAACTCAAGACACGTGCCGAGTGGCTGTCGCAGATCGTCATTCACCCTGATGACCTGCAGCGCTTCCGGGATACCGCCAGGGCGCATCTCGAGGGACGTACGCCGCGCTACGAATGTGAATACCGCATCCGTCAACCCGATGGACACTGGCGCTGGGTGCTTTCGCGCGGTCATTGCCTGCGGGACGCCACGGGCAACCCACTGCGTTTCACCGGCTCAGCGACCGACACCACGGCCGATAAGCAGGCCGCCATCGACAAGGAACACCTGGAGGCGCAACTGCGGCAGTCGCAGAAGATGGAGGCGATGGGAACGCTCGCCGGTGGCATCGCCCATGACTTCAACAACATTCTCGGTGCGATCGTTGGCTACGGCGAGCTCGCGTACGAGCAGTCCACGCCTGGCACCGCATTACGACGCTACCTCGAGAATGTCCTGCATGCGGCGGGTCGTGCCAAGGCGCTAGTGGATCGCATTCTGGGATTCAGCCGAAGCGGCCTCGGTGAGCGCGTTCCAGTCAACGTTCAGGCTGTGATCGGAGAGACTCTCGAACTCCTGACGGCCTCGCTGCCGACGGGAATCCGGCTCCGGCAAAAACTTGACGCCAGCGACGTGGCAGTGATCGGGGACGCCACGTACCTGCATCAAGTGGCAATGAATCTGTGTACCAATGCGATACATTCGATGGAGCACGGCGGCGAGCTTGGCGTATATCTGGATCGCGTCCAGGTGTCCACGGACCGCCGACTTTCGCGCGGTGTTGTCTCTCCCGGAACGTACGTGCGACTTACGGTCAGCGACACGGGCACCGGCATTGCACCTGCAGTGATGGAGCGAATGTTCGACCCGTTCTTCACGACCAAGGGTGTCGGGGAGGGGACTGGGCTTGGTTTGTCGCTCGTACACGGTATCGTTGCGGAACTCGGCGGCGCCATCGGCGTCGTGACAACCGCGGGAAAAGGTTCCGAATTCGAAATCTGGCTGCCCGCCCTAAGCGGCGTGGCAGGACCCGCGGCCGAAGCGTCCCGAGAGCCGCCTGGCGGACACGGTCAAACGGTAATGATTGTGGATGACGAGCCTGCGCTGGTGGAGCTGACCATGGAGATGCTGGCGAAGTTTGGCTATGAGCCGGTCGGCTTTGAATCGAGCACTGCTGCGCTGCAGGCGCTTCGGGCCGAACCACAGCGCTTTGATCTGCTGCTTACCGATGAGGCAATGCCGAATCTAACCGGTGGCGAGCTGGCCGAGGAAGTACGCCGGATCCGAGCCGACCTGCCAATACTGATCATGACCGGCCACGGTGGCGCGCAGCTCGCCCAGAGGGCGGCTGCCGTCGGTGTTAAGGAGGTGTTGGGCAAGCCACTTCGTGGCAACGAGCTTGCCGAGGCAATTGCGCGGGTCCTGCCATTGGTCCACTGAGACTGCGCCGCCCCATTACCGCTGAAACGAGCGCCGACGCCGGGAAAACAACCCGAAACGATGCTCTGTCACCGTTCTCCAATCAAACGACGGCATGGTGTCGTCGGACGGAGAAGGAAGATGACACATCCGAACATGAAAGCCCGATTGCCGCTCCTGATAACGCTGATGAGCGATCGCGCCCATTTCGGGTCATCACCGAGTGCTGATATGCAGATGCGCCGGCCGCCGGAAGCGGTGCGCGCGCCTGCTGGAGAGGCCGCGAATGATGATGAGCCCCGAAAGTGGTATCGGATTCAAAATCCACTCTGGGTGATCGTGATTGGGATGGCAACCTTGTTCGCCGCCATGGCGCTCATCGTGGCATTGGGCTGAATGTCAGCCGTAACGAAGGCGGTGCGCCCGGAAATGCCGGCGACACGGAGCGGAGCCAATCTGCGAGACACCCAAGCACAGATACGGAGATCAAGATCATGGATGCTCGAGTTTCGGAACGCGCAACGCGCGGATCGGTGGTGATGCCGTCAGGATTCGATTCAGACGCTGTCGTGGCACTTTCGACCGCCCTGACTTCGGTAGTGGCGGATTTATTCGCACTTTACATCAAGACCAAGAACTTCCACTGGCATGTGTCCGGGCCGCATTTCCGGGATTATCACCTGCTGCTGGACGAGCAGGGTGACCAGATACTCGCTACGACCGACGCAATGGCCGAACGGGTGCGGAAGATCGGTGGAGAAACTCTGCATTCAATCGGGCAGATCGCCAGATTGCAGCGCATTGCGGACAGCGACGAGGTGGGCGTAAGCGCCCAGCGCATGCTCAGCGAGCTGCGCAAGGACAATAGCCAGTTGGTGATCCGTCTGCGCGTGGTCCATTCCCTTTGCGACGATTATGGCGACGTGGCTACTGCCAGCCTGATCGAGAATTGGATTGACGAGGCAGAGCATCGGATCTGGTTCCTCTTCGAGGCGACCGGTCCGGACCAGGCTTCGTCCCCCGAGTGAGGATGCCGACATGCTGATGGCACGATCAATCGAAGCGCCGGACGCCTCATCGGTCGCAGGGCGGCTACGCGCCGGCAGGCAGTGGTTGCGGCGTCATTTCCTCCTGGTATCCGCAGTGCCGATCGGTCTGGCGTTGATTGGGGCGTCGGCGGTGTACTACCTTACGACAGCGCGTTTCATCGTTTCCACGGATGACTCGTATGTGCAGGCCGATTCGACCATCGTTGCGTCCCGGGTGTCGGGCTACATTTCGGCGGTCCTGGTGCAGGACGACCAGGCGGTTCGCGCTGGGGAGGTTCTGGCGCGCATCGATGACCGGGACTTCCGTGCCGCCCTGGATCAGGCGCGGGCCGATGCCGTGGCAGCGCAAGCCGAAGTCGATGATCTGCGCGCGCAGCTCGTGCAGCAGGACTCCCTGATCACCAGAGCCCGGGCCAGTGTCGCCGCCAGTGAATCGGCGGTGGATGTGGCGCGCCTCAATCAGGTGCGCTACCAAAAGATGGCGCAAATCGGGTTCGGTTCGCAGCAGCAGTCGCAGGAGGCCGATGCCGAGGAGCGCGAGCGCAGCGCCGATGTCGATCGCGATCGCGCGGCGCTGGCCAACGCGCAACAGCAGGTAGGTGTATTGAAGGCGAAGCTCAATCAGGCCCAGGCCCTGGAAGAGCGCTCGCAAGCGATCGCGCGGCGCTCGGCTCTCGAGCTGAGTTATACGACCGTTATCGCGCCGATCGACGGTGTGGTGGCGGCACGTAGTGTTCGTTTGGGCCAGTACGTGCAGGCAGGTACCCAGCTGACTGCCCTGGTGCCGCTTGCCAAAGTCTATGTCACGGCAAATTTCAAGGAGACGCAGCTGACCCGCGTGCGCGCCGGCGATCCGGTGCGGTTGCGCGTGGATACCTTTCCCGGGGTTCGTCTCGCGGGCTGCGTGGACAGTCTTGCTCCGGCGAGCGGACTGGAGTTCAGTCTGCTGCCGCCGGACAACGCCACAGGAAATTTCACCAAGATTGTACAGCGTATTCCGGTGAAAATCGTGTTGGATCCGCATCAGCCGCTGAACGGAAGCCTTCGCGCCGGAATGTCGGTCGAGACTTCGATCGATACGAAACGAGTGGCGGATTCGACTTCGACGCAGACCTGCGCGGCCATGGATAGCGCATCGCTTGCGCTGGCCCGTTCAACCCGGTCTCGTTGAGGAACCGCGTGCATCATGGTCACTACCTCAATCGCGCTGAAGGCGTCCGGGACCCTCGACCGGGAGGAGCGGTCGCCTCCCAGGTTCGAGAACCCCGACGATGTGTCGTTCAAGACCTGGGTGGCCGTCATCGGCTCGACGGTCGGAGCGTTTCTCGCCATCCTGAACATTCAGGTGGTAGGCGCCTCACTGGCGGACATCCAGGGCGGGATCGGCGCCGGCATTGACGACGGCGGCTGGATTACGACGTCGTATCTGGTCGCCGAAATCATCGTGATACCGCTGAGCGCCTGGCTGGCAAACATCTTCTCGCTACGCAGCTATCTTCTGAGCAGTACCATCGTTTTCCTGGCGTTGACGGCGGCATGCGCCTCGGCCCATACGCTGGGCCAGATGATCGTCATAAGAGCCGCCCAGGGGTTTGCGGGGGGCGCGCTCATACCACTGTCCTTTACGATCATCATGACCCGGTTGCCGCGCTCCAAGTACCCGATTGGCCTTGCCATTTATTCCATCGCGGCGATCTTTGCGCCGTCAATCGGCCCGGCACTGGGCGGCTACTTCAGTGACAATTTCGGCTGGCAGTCCATCTTCTTTATCAGTTTGCCCGCCGGGCTGGTCATGGTTGGGATGCTCTGGTATGCCCTCGAGCCCGCGCCCCGCCAATTCCACCTGCTGCGGCAAGGTGACTGGCTGGGGATGTTTATGATGGCCGTCGGACTCGGCTGTTTTGAAACCGTGCTGGAGGAGGGTGAAAAGAACGACTGGTTCGGTTCCGCCTTCATCGTGCGGCTCGCCATCATTGCGGCGGTGAGTCTGTGCGCCTTCGTCTGGATTGAACTGAAGCGACGCGCACCACTGTTGAATCTGCGGCTGCTGGCAAGGCGCAATTTCGGTTTGGGCAGCGCAGCGAATTTCGTCTTTGGCTTCTCGATGTTCGGATGGATCTACCTCGTTCCGGACTACCTCTCGCGCATGCAGGGTTACAGTTCCCAGCAGATCGGTGGAGTGATGATCTGGATCGGATTGCCACAATTGGTGCTCATTCCATTCATTCCGAGGATCATGCGTTACCTCGACAGTAAGCGACTGATCATCACCGGCTACATTCTGTTCGTCGTCGGCAGCATGCTCGCTGCCTGGTTGTCGGATGACTTTTCGGGCCCACAGTTCCTGGGCGCAAGCCTGGTCCGTGCGGTGGCGCAGGGTATGGTGATGTCGCCCCTCGCGGGGATCGCAATTGCCGGAATCGAGCATGAGTTCGCGGGCTCTGCCTCGGCGCTCTTCAATGCGCTGCGGAACCTGGGCGGCGCCGTCGGGATCGCGGTGATCCAGACCTTTCTGACCAAGCGCGAACAGTTCCACTCCGCCATTCTCAACGCCGAGGCAAGCCTGCTCACGGAGAGCACACGCCAGCGGCTGGCTATGTTGACCGCGCATTTTCTGGGTAGTGGGGTCAGTGACAGGGCGGTTGCGTACCGGGAGGCGGTGGTGGCAGTTGGACGGGACATCCGGCATCAGGCCTTCATGCTCGGTTTCGGCGACACCGTCATCATGCAAAGTGCGGTGCTGGCACTCGGGCTCGCGGCGGTGGTGTTCGTGCGTAAGGTGTCCCAGGTCCCGGCACAGGGGCAAGGACATTGAGTCATCGGAATTCAACTGGGCTGCGCAAGGCGGCCGCCGTGACGGGGCTGCTCGCGAGCATCCTCGGCGCCGGCTGCGCGTCACCCGTTGCATATGTGCACCCGGCCGAGCCGACGCAAACCCGGTACTTTCAGTCGACTGCGGGCGCGCCGGTCAGCGGGGCCGCACAGGTTGTACCGCGTGTGTCGTTCGGCGAGCGCCCGCCTGAGGCCTGGTGGACACTGCTGGGATCGCAACAGATCAATCGATTGGTGTCGCTGGCCCTTGCGAACAATCAATCCCTGGCCAGTGCCCAGGCACACCTGGCCGCCGCCCGGGAGCGGATTCGCGCGGCGCAAGGCGCCTGGTATCCGCAGCTGGACGTGACCGCCGCAGCGCAGCGAACCCGCTACGGAGCGCCCGTGCTGGGTTCCCTGGCCAAGGATTTCCCACCGTATTCTGCCTATGCGGTCGGCCCAGCGGTCAGCTATGACATCGATATCTTCGGCAGCACGAGGTCCCGGGTCGAACAGGCGACGGCGGGCGCACAATACGAGTCCGCGCGGCTGCAGGCGGCCGGCCTCAGTGTCAGTGGCAATGTGGTGATCGAGGCCCTACAGATTGCCACCTTGCGGGCGCAGATCCGGGTCGCCCTAGGCATCCTCGCCGATGATGAGCGCACGCTGGCGCTGATCCGCGGTGCCCGCGAGGCCGGTGCGGTGTCCGACATGGATGTGCTCAGTGCGCAGAGCCAAACGGACCACGATCGTACCCTCCTGCCCCCACTGCATCAGGAATTGAGCGTCGCCCAGGATGTGCTGAGCAGTCTGGTCGGGGAGGCGCCGTCGGACTGGACCGCCCCCGATGTGGAACTCGACAGTCTGCAACTTGCGAGGGATCTGCCGGTCGTTCTGCCGTCCGAACTGGTCCATCGTCGCCCTGACATCGGCGAGGCTGAAGCGCAACTGCGCGCGGCAAGCGCGACCCTCGGGGTCGCCACGGCCAACCTGTATCCGCACCTGATGTTGAGCGCCGCGGTCGGGGAACAAGGCATAGTGGGCGGGCCGTCGGAAACAGCCTTGAACCTCCTGGCAGGCCTGACAGCGCCGGTATTCCATGGCGGTACTCTCACGGCGGAGCGCCGCGCCGCCCAGGACGAATACCAGGCAGCCTGCGCCGCCTATCGACAAACTGTTCTGGATGCGTTCAGTCAGGTCGCGGGTAGCCTGCAGGCTCTCGATAACGATGCGGATCAGCTAAGCGCGCAACAGCACGCGCTTCAGTCCGCAAGCGCATCGCTCTCGCTCACCCGACAGGCTTACGCGGCAGGAAAAGCCGGATATGTGCAGGTCCTGGATGCGCAGCGGCTGGATCAGCAGGCCCAGCTTGGGGTAGTGCAGGCGAACGGGCAACGCTTTGTCGATGTGGTGAAACTACTTCTGGCGGCCGGCGGGCGCGTGGACCTGTCATCTGCCGATCGGCCATGATCGTAACCTCCAGTTCAGCACAAGGAGTATGAAAGATGAAGTATCGAAAACTCGGGAATACCGGACTCATCGTGAGCGAAGTGGCGCTTGGGACGATGCAGTTCGGCGGCAAGATGAACATGGGTAATCTCGGCCAGGAGGACACGACGCGAATGGTGAGACTCGCCCTGGACCGGGGCATCAATTTCATCGATACCGCGGACGTATACAGCCTAGGCGAGAGCGAAACATTGGTCGGAAACGCCTTGAAGGGCGTGAGGTCGGAGGTCGTCCTTGCGACCAAGGCCCGGCTGCCCATGGGCGAGAACCTCAATCGAAGCGGCGCGACCCGAGTCAACATCATGCGTGAAGTGGAGGATAGTCTGCAGCGACTGCAGACCGACTACATTGATCTTTACCAGATGCATGGATGGGACAGCAATACGCCGCTGGAGGAGACTCTGCGAACGCTTGACGACCTTGTGCGCCAGGGGAAGGTTCGCTATATCGGACTGTCCAACTTCATGTCCTGGCAGGCAGCCACTGCAGTCATGCTGCAGGAGCGCCTGGGATTGGAAAGGTACGTCACGGCCCAGATGTACTACAGTCTCGTCGGTCGGAGTCTCGAACACGAGTTCCAGTCGTTTGCCGAGTACCACAATATGGGCATCCTGGTTTGGAGCCCGCTTGCCGGCGGCTTCCTCTCAGGCAAGTACAGCCGCGCAAATCCAGCTCCTGCCGGCACACGATTCGCGGAGGCGGGCTCGTTCGTGCCCTTTGACAAGGAGCTGGGCTACCGCGTCGTGGAAGCCCTCAGCGAGGTGGCCCGTCGGCACGACGCAAGCCCGGCCCGCACGGCAATCTCATGGGTTCTGGGACGGCGGGCCGTCAGCAGTGTGATCGTCGCCGCCCGAAAGCCCGAGCAACTGGAAGATAACATCCGTGCCATAGACCTTCGTCTCTCGGAGGAGGACGTCAAGGTTTTAGACACAGCGTCGGATCCGGGCGTTCCCTATCCGAAATGGATGGTACTGCAGCTCGACACTGCCGAAGACCCGCGTTCGAGAGCCCTCTATCCTGAGCGCTACGTCGATGGCGGTCCGTGGAAAGATCTGCGCGGGACGCGGTGGTCGGCCTGAGCGGGCGAGGTCAGCAATCCAGACCTAGCTGCGCGCTTGCAGCGCCCGCGCAACCGGTTCGGCAATGTCGCGGCGGACGAACGGCTTGCGCAGCACTTCGAGCACCCCGGCGGCCTGCGCGCGCACGCGCAGCTGCGGACCCCCGTAACCGCTCATGAGTATGATGGAGCTGTCTGGCCGCAACTGCAGGATCTCGCGCGCCAGCTCGGTGCCCGTGAGGTCGGGCATCATCTCATCGGTCAGAATGAGATCAAAGCGCGCCGGTTGCGCCCGGAAGGCCTGCAACGCCGCAAGGCTTGAGCAAAAGCCAAGCGGCTCGTAGCCCAGAGCGGCGAGCGTCTCCTCGGCGAGCGCCACCAACGCCGGCTCGTCATCCACGATCATGACGGTCTCCCCGTTGCCTCGTGGCAGCGCGCCAGTTTGTTCCGTCAGAAACCTTGGCGCCTGGCTGGCGGCCGGGAACCAGATCGTGACCGTGGTGCCGACGTTCAACTGCGTTGCGACATCAATGGTACCGCCGAAGTCGGCAACGATGCCCTGCACCAAGGCGAGGCCGAGGCCGGTACCGTCGCCGATGCGTTTGGTGGTGAAAAACGGATCGAACATGCGCTTGAGCACAGCAGGGGGGATGCCGCCACCGGTATCACTCACCATCAGCCGGACGTGGTTACCCGTGCCCAGCGTTCCGTGCGACAGCATCCGCCGTTCGGTACTGGTGATTTGCTCAAGTGCAACCGTGAGCACACCGCTTCCCCCCATCGCCTGCGCCGCATTGGTGCACAGATTCATGACGACCTGGTGCAGCTGTGTCGCATCACCGCTAACGGCCCATTCCTGGGCGTGGAGCCGTCGTTCGAGGCGTATGCCAGCGGGCATCGATGCGCCCATCAGTTCGAGCGTCTCCTCCACGATTGACTTTACCGGCAGAGGCACGCGCGCGCCCTTATCGCTGCGGCTGAAAGCGAGGATGCGGTCGACGAGTTCTTTTCCACGCGCGCCCGCATGCATCACCTGATCGATCTGGCGGCGCGCGGTGTCACTTTCGGCCAGGTTGCCCTGCGCAAGCTCGCCATAGCCGAGTATGGCCCCAAGGATGTTGTTGAAGTCGTGCGCAATGCCGCCGGCCAGGCGCCCGACGGCCTCCATTTTTGCGGCCTGCTGCAGCTGCCGCTGCATTTCCTCGCGCTCCCGCTCATGGTCACGCTGCGCTTGCTCGGCGTTCCTGCGGCGGGTGATGTCCATCACGAGCCCGACAAACTCGACGTGACCCGACGGATCCGTCGAAGCATGGGCCAGCACATGCAGATACTTGATTGAACCATCCGGCATCAGCAACCGATGCTCCAGGTCGAAACCCCGCTTGTCGTGTTGGGCGCCATCGAGCGCCTGTTCAACCAGGAGTCTATCGTCCGGATGCGCCCGTTGAGCGATTTGCGCAAGAGTAGGCGGAATCGGCGGTTCGAACTCGAAGATTCGAAAGGTCTCCGCCGACCAATAGACCGCATTGGTGAAGGTATTCCAGCCGAAACTGCCGGTGTGGCTCATGGTTTGCGCTTCAGCCAGGTAGGCCTCGCTGCGCCTCAAGGCGTCCTCGGCCCTGCGGCGCTCGGCGTTCTCTTGCTTCAGCTCGGTATAAAGGCGGGCATTTTCCAGCGAAATTGCCGCCTGGGATGCGATCAGCTTCAGCACGGCGCCTCTGGCCGGCGTGAACGCCCGGGGGGTCAGGTTGTTTTCAAGGTAGAGCACACCAACCAGCGTGGCCTGTTTGATCAGTGGCAGACATAGCATGGATCGCACACGATGCTGCCGGACGTACTCGTCTGCCGAAAAGGCGCCCTGCGCCGAGGCATCATCGAGAATCACACTTTCATGTGTCCGTACAACGTAGCGCAGGACCGAGTCGGGCAGGTCAGTCGGGGCAACGCCCGTCCGGTGGAGGTCCACGGTGATGGTGTCGCCGTAAGTCGTGGCTTCCGCTTCAAGCCGCTGAGCATCACCGTACGGAACAATCAAGAGCCCGCGCTGGGCGCCTGCGTGCTCGAGGGAAGTTCGCATAAGCTGGTCAATCAATCGCTCCAGGATAATCTCACCTGAGACCGCCTGGGAGACGTTGATGACGGTCGTGAGGTCCAGGTGTTGCATCTGGGACCCGAGCGCGACGGTCGAATAGATGCGCGACGATTCCGTCTGCAGGTCCGGGTAGCGCCCATCCAGTTGCCGCACCTTGCCATCGGCGCCCCAGCGCAGATAGCAGTCTCGGGCAGCACGCAGGTAGGCGCGGGCGCTCGTCTCGAATCCGCCCGCGGCGTAATGTTGCGCGGCTAATTCGTTGGACAGCCCCTCGTTCTGAACGAAACCGTTATCCCTGGCCAACCGAATCGCCTGATCGTACAAGCGCATCGCATCGAGATCTCGCCCTTCGATGCGGGCGATCTCCGCCGATACCAGCGCGAACTTGTCGGCGAACGTCGGTGGAAAGTTCTCGGCCCATTCACGCAATTGTTCCCGATGCGTCGCGAGCATTTCGCGCCAACCGGACTGCTCATCAGCAGCAGCGTCTGCATACAGCGCCGCCACCGTCAGCGCAGCATAGTAATAGTAGTCAAGAAGCTGCAACTGTACGGCCGAGGTCCGAAGCAGCGCATCTGCCTTGCCGGCCGCCGCACCTGCCCCGGCGTAGTCTCCCGAGAGGTATTGCGCTTTGAGTTTGCGAATCCAATACAAGCAACTTACCGTCGGTGTCTGTGCCGACGCCAGGTGTCCTTCGAACGCCGCTTCATCGAATCGCCCGGCGCTGAAGGTCGATAGAGTCGCATCGCGACCCTGCATGATGGAGACAAAGCGGAGCTGGCTCACAATGAGGTCCGCGACGTCGCGGAACTGGGCTGTCCGAGCGAAGTCCAGCGCCATCTCCGCCTCGTGCCATACCGCATCGAGCGGATCATTGCGCATGAGTAAATAAGTAATGGATTGGTGCATACCGTAGCAAGCAAAGGTCAGGTCGCCTCTCTCCGCGGCGGTGCGAGTGGTCGCGCGACGAAGTTCGATGACGCTCGTAAGGGGCTCCGTCCAAAAGGCTGCGAGCCCCGTCGCATGGTTGACCTTTGTGTCGTAGGCGGTGAAAGCGTGCTTCGCGACCAGGTCGCGGGCAAGCCGGGCAAGACGGTAGCCATCGCGATAACGATGAAAGGCAGGTCCGAGGACTGACCCTAGGCAGACATAGCCGTACGCCGCGGCGCCGCTGACACCGTGTCGTATGCTCAGGTTCACCATCCGGCATGCAAGCAGACAAAATAATTGAAAGTCGGTAAATGTGGCGGGGCCAGCAAGTACCGAAAGCACCTGCATTGCCGCCCGTATGTCCGGATCGGTCATCAGCGGCAGGTCAATCAGACTCTCGATCCGGCGCTCGCCGAGGCTCCGCCACGCTGACTCGTATTCGGCCCGGACCTGCTCTGGAGATGGATGTGCCGGCAGGTCGATGCCGAACAGACGCAGGCACTCGAGGGCGCTGTCGATGGCCTGCGGGTGTTCACCCGTCAAGACGTGCAAATTGATCTTCAGACATGAGGCTTCCGCGCTCTCGATGTTTGAACTCGTGCGTTGCAGCAGTTCCCGAAGCAGCTGCCCGGCTTTTTCGAGGTTACCGCTCAGGAGTTCGCACTCCGCACGTCCGAGGTGCAGGTTGAATGTCAACTCGTGCTCGTCGCTCCACGCCTGCAAGTCCAACAGCGCCGCGCCGGCTGCGAAATACGCGCGCGCCGACGCATAGGCTGCCGACGCCTTGGCCTTTCGCCCAGCACGTAGGTTGATCGCCGCGACCTGCGCCTTCTCCTGCCGATCCACCAGCGACGTGCCGCCTCGATTGAGCTGGTTGGCGGCATCGAACAGCAGTTCGGGCAGCTCTTCGGCCGCCACGCTCGCCAGCAGCTTACGACCAATGGAAAGATGGACGGCGGCGCGCTTCTCATCAGGAAATAGTGAGTACGCCGCCTGCTGGATTCGGTCGTGCAGGAATTTGTAGTCATTGCCCTGGCGGGAGATGAGGCCGGCAAGAACGGCCTCCCAGAGCGCCGCATGTATCGCTTCCTCCGGCTGCTGGTAAACCATGCCAAGCGTGCCGATCTCGGCCCTGTTGCCCAGGCAGGCGAGGTGCTTCAAGGCATCCTGCGCGCTGATCGGCAGCCGCTTCAGTTTCCGGACCATGAGGTCCACCACGTTGTCGGTGTAGTTGCGGGCGCGGATACAAGAAATATCCCAGTCCCATATGGCCGCGACGGAATCGAACCCAAGCAGGCCCTCGTCGGCCAGTGCCGTGATGAATTGAATCGTGAAGAACGGGTTGCCACCGGTCTTCTCGTGCACGAGGTGCGCCAAGGGTCTGACACGCTCGGGCCCGCAGTGCAGGGCGTCGGCGATGAGCTGGCTTAGGTCATCGAGCCGGAGCGGCGTCAGCATGATCTCGTGCACCGGCGCATTGGCGTCCCGAATTGTCTTGAGCGTACGCCTGAGCGGGTGTGACGGACCCACCTCATTGTCACGGTACGCTCCTACCAGCAGGAGGTGTCGGACCTCCGGGTGCATGATCACGTGTTCGAGAAGTTCGAGCGTCCCGCTATCCAGCCAATGCAAATCATCCAGGAACAGTGCGAGTGGGTGCTCCTGGCGCGCGAAAACGCCAAGAAAACGCCGAAACACGATCTGGCAGCGACTCTTAGCGTCCTGCGGCGGCAAGTCTGGAACCGGTGATTGCTTGCCGATGACGATTTCCAGCTCCGGAACGAGGTCCACGATGAGCTGGCCGTTCGCGCCCAATGCTTCGCGGAAGGACTCGCGCCACCGGCCAAGTTCGAATTCGTTATGACTAAGCAGCGAGCGCACCAGACTCTGAAAGGCCTGCGCCAATGGGGCATACGGTATGTCGCGTTTGTATTGATCGCATTTCCCGGACGCATAAAGCCCGCGCGGTTGCACAAGCACCTTGTGCAATTCGTGCACCACCGAGGACTTGCCGATCCCGGAGAAGCCGGACACGAGCACCAGTTCCGTCCTACCGTCGACCACGACGTGGTGGAAGCGGTCGAGCAGCGTTTCGATCTCAAGCTCGCGCCCATACAGTCGTTCCGGGATCAGCAGCCGATCCGAGACGTCCTGCGCGCCCAGTGCAAAGGGGTCTATGCTTCCATCCAATTCCCACGCCCCCAGACAGCGGCGCAGATCCGCCTCGACACCAGCGGCGGTCTGGTAGCGCTCCTCGGCGGTCTTCGCCAGCAGCTTCATGAGGATCATCGACAGCTGTGGCGACAGACCCGCCACCCGTTCGCTTGGCGCGAGCGGCAGCCTTGCGACGTGGCAGTGGACCCACTCCATCGGAGTCGAGGCAATGAAGGGCAGTCGACCCGTCAGCATCCGGTAGAACGTGACACCGAGAGCATACAGATCGCTGCGGGCATCGACCGAGCGGTTCATCCGTCCAGTTTGCTCCGGCGCCATGTACGCGAGCGTGCCGTCGATCATTTCGGGGGCATCAGGGTTAAGATGTTCGCGCGGCAGGCGGGAGGCGGTGCCGAAGCCGGTGAGCCAGACGTCGCCGTTGGCGGGATCCACCAGAATATTCTCCGGCCTGATGTCCTTATGAATGATTCCCCGCGCATGCACTTGGCGTAGTGCCGTCGCTAGGGAGATTGCGACACGCAGAAACGCCGATATTCCCAATGGTTGCCCGAGAAGCCCATCGAGAACCGCACCTCCGGGATCCTCCAACACCAGCGCCAAGCGGTTGCGGTGACGAGCAAGTTCGATTGGGCGCGCTGCCCAGGCGGGATCCAGATCGCCGCGGAGCGCATACTCGTTCTCGAGTCGCTTGAGACCAGGGAGCGAGGTGGCCTCTGCCGTAGCCAGCAGGATCGGCGGCAGTCCATTGCCGCTACCTCGGTACAGGGTCAAGTCGCCGTCCCGCAACGGCGAAAATACATAGCTCGAAAAATCCTTCACGAGCCGTTCTCCCGGCGAGGCTTCACCGTTATCGCGTATGTCCCAATAGTTGAAACACTGAACGATAATATCGTACCCGCAAGGGAAGGTCTTCAGTTCCCCTCGCTGTGGCTCGCCGGCGCAGGGCCGCGATCCGGCGCCCGCGGATCCGCCACGATACCGTAGCGGCCGCGTTGCTTAGTTGCGCGCCACCGTAGCCGCTCATCGGAATTAGCGGGATTTCCGGTCGCAACCTTCGAACCTCGCGTGTGAGTTCGGTCGCCGTGAGATCACGCATAGTCTCATCCGTCAGCGCAAGATCGAAGCGCTTGGGTTCGGCGCGAAACGCCTGCGACGCGGCGACGATTGAATCAAAGCCCGGAGGTGCAAGCACCCGCTGCGCCGGCATCGGCAAGTTGCAATAAATGGGCACCTGAACTTTAAGTATCTTGCCAATCCGGTAAGTAGGTTGCCGAGGCGGCGCTACGCATCGACTGCAAAAGCGGAAGCCACCGTTACAATTGTAACATTCAGGTGTGTTCGCTCGACATGAGCTCACAGGGCGAGCGGCATCTACCGGCTTAGGCGGCAACGGCGGAACCCAGTCCGCGGATAGCCTCGATCATGCTCGTCAGTACGGCCTGCGCGTCGCCGTATACCATGTTGCAGTTATCCGCGTAGAACAGCTCGTTTTCGATGCCGGCGTACCCTGTGCCGGCCCCACGCTTGATCACGTAGATCGTTCGGGCTTGGTCGGCATTGAGGATTGGCATCCCGAAGATGGGCGAGGCTCTGTCAGAGCGGGCCGCGGGATTCACGACGTCGTTGGCGCCGATCACCAGTACCACATCTGTCGTGGCGAATTCTTCGTTGATGTCCTCGAGCTGGAAAATGAGATCGTAGGTGACACCTGCCTCGGCCAGCAGAACGTCCATGTGTCCGGGCATGCGCCCTGCCACCGGATGGATTGCGAACTTGACGGTGACGCCAAACGACTTCAGCAGCTTCGCAAACTCATAGAGCTTCTGTTGAGCTTGGGCGACAGCGAGACCGTAGCCAGGGACGACGATCACACTATTCGCATAGCGCATGTAGATGGCGGCGTCGGCCGCCGCGACCGTCTTAAGGCTGCCGTGAATTTCGTGTTCCTGGCGCTGGACGGGGGTGCCAAAGTTTCCGAACAGCACGTTGCCAACAGAGCGATTCATCGCTTTGGCCATCAGCAAGGTCAGAAGTATGCCGGAGGCGCCGACCACCATTCCGGCAATCATGAGCACTGGAAGTTGCAGCACAAATCCTTCGAGACCGACCGCCAGGCCCGTAAAGGCGTTGTAGATGGAGATCACGACGGGCATGTCGGCGCCCCCGATCGGCAGCGTCGTCAGTACTCCCAGAACCACCGCGCAGGCGAAGAACAGCCCGATCAGCACTTCTCTTGATATCGACGGATCCACCCCGGCCGGGGTGATGAATACCAGGTAGCCGCCCAGCGCAATCGTGCCCACAAAGAGGGCGGCGTTGAAAAGGTACTGACCGCGTACCCGCAGCGGCCTGGTGATGACGCCTTGGAGTTTGGCCCATGCGATCAGTGAGCCGGAGAGCGACACCGAGCCGATGAGGGCACCGGTGAGGGCGACCACGAGCGGGGATATGCCCTGAGCGTGACTACCGAACAGCTCGATCGCGGCAATCGCGCCGGCCGCACCGCCGCCCATGCCGTTGTAGAGTGCCACCAACTGGGGCATTGCCGTTAGCGGAACCTTCCGGCCACTCCACCACGCAGCTGCACTACCGATGATCAGTGCTGCCACGGCGAGCCCGGCATTGACCCACAGATGCGGCCTCGCGTCGCTGCCGACCGGAAGAATACAGAGAAAGCTGGCCAATACTGCGGCCAACATTCCCCAGCCCGCCAGCGACATCCCCGATGCCGCAGTCACCGGGGAGGACATCCGCCACAGGGCGAACATGAAAAGGAAAGCCACCGCAAGGTCGACGGTGCCAGTCAGGAGCGCAACGAGTGTCGTCAGCATGGCGGCTCCTCAACGTTGGTGAAGCGGTGTGACCTGGGCCGGAGGCTTCTCGTGGACTTTGAACATTCCCAGCATCCGGTCGGTCACCGCATAACCGCCGGCCGCGTTACTTGCGCCCAGTAGCACAGCGAAGAACCCGATCACCTGCTCCGGCACCGTATTGGCATTGAGCAGCGCGAACAGCGCGCCGACCACCACGATCCCATGCACGAAATTGGAGCCCGACATCAATGGTGTGTGCAGGATCGCCGGCACCCCCCGAATGATGACCCACCCGGTGAACGCGGCGAGCATGAAGATATACAGGGCAACGAAGCCACTTAGCTGTATGTGTAAGTCCATCGCAGTCTCCAGTTCCAGGTTACATTTCGTGCGCTGCCGCATTGGCGGGATCGACGCCCATCTTCCCCGCATGGGTAAGTACCGTCTTGGCGAGGACCTCATCGCTCCAGTCAAGGGCGATGCTTTTCTCCCTTAGCATCAGCGCCAGCAGGTTGTACTGATTCTTCGCGTACAACTCGCTGGCGTCTTCACCGATCAGGGATGGAACGTTAACCGGTGCCATGATGGTGACCGGCCCGACCTCCACTGTTTCGCCCGGCCGTGTGTCTGCACAGTTGCCGCCACCGTCTGCCGCCAGGTCCACTATGACGGCGCCGGCCTTCATCGTGTGGATCTGAGCGTGACTGATGAGCTTCGGCGATGGCCGTCCGGGTATGGCCGCCGTGGTGATGACCAGATCCGCCCGCTGCAGGTGATCGGCGAGAACCGTGGATACTCTCTGCTGCTCCTCCGCACTGAGCTCGCGCGCATAGCCGCCCGCCCCGCGCGCATCCACGCCTGTGTCGACGAAGGTGGCGCCCAAGGACCGAGCCTGTTCTGCGGTCTCCGGGCGTACGTCATATCCTTCGACCACCGCCCCAAGTCGGTGAGCGGTCGCGATCGCCTCCAGTCCCGCAACCCCGAGTCCCATCACGAACACGTGTGCCGGGCCGATGGCTCCGGCCGCGGTGGTAAGCCTGGGTAGAATTCGCCCGAGGCGGGTGGTACCGAGCTGGACCGCGTAATATCCGGCCAACGCAGCTTGACTGGATAACGCGTCCATGGCCTGCGCCCGCGGGATCCGCGGCACGCGCTCCATGGCGAAGGAGGTGACCTTCTTCTCCAGCAGCCGTTGCACCAATGCCGGTTGCTGATTGGCGTAGATAAAAGAGATCAATATTCCCCCTTCCTTCATCGCATCGATGTCTTCCAAGGCGGGCGCCTGCACGGCCAACACCACATCGGCCTCACGGATCAACGCCTTACGATCCGCCGTGAAATGGACGCCGTTGAAAGCAGCATCAGGAAGCCGGATCGATTCGGCTGCGCCCGTCTGCATACTCAGCTGGGCGCCCAGCCTGGTCAGCCTTGCGACGACGGACGGTACCAACGCCGCCCGCCGCTCGTGCGGCTGTATTTCCTTCAAGACTGAAACTTTGATACTCATTTCAAGGCGTACTCGACAGAGGGCAGGGTAGCCAGATCGACGGACCGAGAGCGATGTTCCGGACCGCGGATTGCCGCAGCGTTGCACCGTTGCTCCCATTCACTACATTTGAAACCGCCAAAACGTAGATCGGGAGATCGGCAGCGCTACGGAGGCGGCCGCTGCAAGGCGGTGTACCGCATTCCACTTGAAATCCTCAAAACGGTCGGTGAAATGCTCGTGCAATTGTCGCGCAAGAATGTCCTAACAGTTGAGGACGCGAATCATCGCGACAAACGCTGGAGGAGCGCATATGAAAAAGGCAGCGGCACATTGGCGAACGGAAGGTGTGCGCATCATCCGTCCCACGGAATTTGATTCGAATATCGCGCAGACACCGGGACTGCATCGTCTGGCTGCGGTAACGACGCAGAATGCCGGTGCCAGTAAGATCTGGGCCGGCACCTTTACTGTCGAGGCGCAGGCAAAGACAGGCGCCCATCACCATGGCGACCTGGAGACGGTGATCTATGTCCTAAACGGCGTCGCGCGGCTGCGCTGGGGTGAGCGACTGGAATTCGAGGCCGAAGCAGCGGCCGGTGATTTCATCTACGTGCCACCCTACGTGCCACATCAGGAGATTAATCCGAGCGCGGATCTTCAGCTGCAGTGCGTGTTGGCGCGCAGCGGCCAGACGGGGCTGGTATACAACCTGGACATCGAGGGTGTCGAGACGCCCGAGCTCATCCGGTGGATCGATGACCTGCACAGTTAGTGCGCCTCGTGCGCACGCGGCGGACAAGCCCCCGGCGTGCGCGTTCGCCAATACCTGTCCACTGCCGTTTGCAGGGGCCGACGATGGCCTAGGTAACCAGCCGGGCGACCGCCTTCGCGACGCCGGCTCCATAAGCCGGATCCGCCTTGGTGCAATTGTCGATGTGACGCTCGCGGATATGCGAGGCAGCCGCGGCAAGCTGGCGAGCCGTGTTATCGAATAAAGTCTGACGCTGAACTGCATTCATCTTGCGGAACAGGTCACCGGGCTGCTGATAGTAGTCCTCATCGACGCGGTGGTCCCAGTGCGCCGCGGCGCCATCGAGCGTCAATGGGGGCTCGTTGAGCCGCTGCCGATCGGACCACTCCCCGTGGCTGTTGGGAAAGTATGTGGGCGTTCTGCCGAGATTGCCATCCGTGCGCATGGCGCCGTCGCGATGATAGCTGTGAAACGGACACTTCGGCGCATTCACCGGAATGTGATTGAAGTTGACGCCGAGGCGATACCGCTGGGCGTCCCCGTAGGAGAAAAGCCGTGCCTGCAGCATCTTGTCCGGCGAGAAGCCAATGCCGGGGACAATATTGGCCGGGGAGAACGCCGCCTGTTCAATTTCGGCAAAGAAGTTCTCGGGGTTGCGGTTGAGCTCGAAGAATCCGACCTCGATCAGGGGAAACGCCGCTTTCGGCCACACCTTGGTCAGATCGAAAGGATTGAATGGGAACGCTTTGGCCTGCGCATCACTCATCACCTGGATGAACAGGGTCCATCGCGGGAAACGACCTCCCTCTATACTTTCGAACAGGTCCCGCTGATGAGTCTCGCGGTCCTTGGCGATTGCCGCCTCCGCCGCCGCGTCCGTCAGGTTTTCGATCCCCTGTTGGGTGCGAAAATGAAATTTCACCCACGTCCGCTCGTCGCTCGAGTTCAGAAAGCTGTAGGTGTGGCTGCCGAAGCCGTGCATATGGCGAAAGGTGCGGGGGATGCCGCGCTCGCTCATGACGATGGTGACCTGGTGCAAGGCCTCAGGCAACAACGTCCAGAAGTCCCAATTGTTGTCGGCGCTGCGCATGCCGGTGCGCGGGTCGCGCTTGATCGCGTGATTGAGATCCGGAAAGCGCAACGGATCGCGGAAAAAAAACACCGGCGTATTGTTTCCGACCACGTCCCAGTTGCCCTCTTCGGTGTAGAACTTCAGGGCGAAACCACGGATGTCGCGTTCCGCATCGGCGGCGCCGCGCTCGCCGGCGACCGTCGAGAAACGGGCAAGCAAGGGGGTCTGCTTGCCGACTTCGGCGAAGAGCTTCGCCTTGGTATAGCGGCGTATGTCATGCGTGACGGTAAAGGTCCCATGGGCACCGGCGCCCTTAGCGTGCATGCGCCGCTCCGGGATCACTTCGCGATCGAAATGGGCAAGCTTCTCGATCAGCCAGATGTCCTGTAAGAGAGCAGGTCCACGCGGACCGGCGGTCTGGATATTGAGATTGTCCGAGACCGGCGCACCGGTCGCATGAGTCAGATGGGCATGGGCGGGATTTTCTTTCATCGTTGCCTCCGGAACAAGTACGTCGCCAATCAAGGACTTAGGATTACCTGGAATGATCTGGACCGATGCTAGTTCGACCAGGCCGATTCACGAATGACAGTGCAGAAGTTTCCGCGCCGGAACGTAGGGTCCTGGTCGGCAAGCACGTCGGCCTTGACGTTCCCGAACGTCGTTTCCGGTTTGTGCTTGATGCCTGCGTAGAAGGCCTGGATGATGGCCTCCTTGAAGTTATTGCTGCGCGGGTGCGCATGGGTCACGGCCTTTCGCTCGACATCGCTGTATTCACGATACGTCAGGCCGAGGACATCCATCTCCACGCCAGCCGTGACTAAGGCAACGACGGGGTGCATGTGTCGGGGGATGCCCGGTGTTGTGTGCAGTGCGATGGCGGTCCATACGGTGTCGATATCCGCTTGAGCGACACCCCGGCTACGCAGGAAATTGCCCGCCGCATTCGCGCCGTCAACTTCGAATCGCTCATGGGCGCTGCTGTGCTGCGGAATCAGACCCAGGTCATGAAACATGGCCCCCGCATACAGGAGCTCCGGGTCGAAGCGCAAGTCCTGGTGTTTCCCGGCTAGCGCCCCGAAATAATAGACGCGGCTGGAATGGTGGAAGAGCAGCGGGGGGGCGGTATCGCGGACGAATTCGGTTATTTCCCGTGCCAGCTGGCTATCGGGGATGCGCACGCCGTGTACTGCCAATGTCATTTGTATCTCCTCCCACCGATCCGCCCAATGTCTGGGACGCGCTATCGGAGTAGGAATGACGTTGGCGCACGCGAATTCCGCAACGGTTTCACGGGCCGCGGTGTGGGTTACGATTGTAATTGACGGTCGGCGGTTTGATATTGGACCGCTGAGTGCGCAAGCGGCGGCCGCCATCAATTACCAGGGGACTGCCGAACCGCCCTGTCCGGAAGTCCGCGAAAGCCTGCCGGATCTCCTCCTTGGTATTCATGACGAAGGGTCCGTGGGAGACCACGGGTTCGTCGATCGGATCGGCATGTCCGAAAAGGACATATGCATCGCTCAATCCTTCGATGACAAGCAGGTCACCCGCGTTCAGCTCGACCAGCCGGAATGCGGTGGCCCTCTGCCCCGCAACACGAACCTCACCGCGCACGATGTAAAGAAACACATCGCGGCCACGCAGGCCGTTGAACTGTGCGCGACCACCGGCCCTCAGCTGCAGCGTACTCATGAAGACACCCGTCAGGGAGCGGATCGGCCCCTCCTTGCCGTTCCGAAGCCCGGAAATGAGGTTGACCACAACCTTTCCAGCGTCTTCGAGAATGACGGGAATACTGTCGTGCTGCAGCCCGATATAGCGAGGCGATGACATCTTGAGCCGGGCCGGCAGGTTGACCCATAGCTGGATTATCTCCAGCGGGCCACCGAGTCGTTTGAAGATGTCGGGGGAGATCTCCGAGTGAACCAGGCCGCTGCCAGCCGTCATCCACTGTACTCCCCCTGCGCCAATGACGCTTTCGTGACCGGCGGAATCGAGATGAGACAGCGCCCCCTCCAGAATAAAGGTCACGGTCTCAAAGCCGCGGTGCGGGTGCGGCCCGAATGGCAGACCGTTATTGCCGGGCGAATAGGTCTGGGGTCCATGATGATTGAGAAACAGGAACGCCCCCAGGCGTTCGAGTGTCGGACCGGGAAGAGGTCGGCGCGTGGTGAGATCGGCTATGTCGTCGCGGACGGCGGTATGAATCTGGCGGACCGTTTTCAACGTCAGCATGTGGAGCGCTCCGGATCCCGAGGGAGGAGGGCGGCGGTGGGGCTTCCCGTCCGCCGCATGTAGGGCGTTTTTCAGCGTGTGCCTTCCTTCAATGCCAGAAGCCGCCACTCCCAGCGTAATCCCTGGCCGAATCCGACACTTCCTTGATGAGATCCTGACGCTGAGCAAAGGCCGTCGTCAGCAGAGCCGGAATCTTGAAAATCTTCGATGCCTTGGCAACCGCCTGGACATTACCGATGACCTGGGAGGCATCGTGTGACCGAAGCGTCAGGAGTTGCAGATACTGATGATCGATGAGCAGCAGCGCGTGGTTGTCCGGGGTCAGCAGATTGTTGGCGGACATCAGCTACCTCCTTCGAATGAATACTGGGTTTCAGGACCGGTCGACGAAGCGGAGCTTATTCGCCGAAATTCCAGGATCAATTGCAACGGCGTGCCGAGGCAGTTACAAACGTAATGCAGTCCCGGGAGTTAGGACATCGGTGCCCAATGCGGCGGACAAAGACTGTAGTCGTAGGCAAGGGGCGCCCATAAAGTGGACTCGAGCCGTCACTACAGTGAAATCGCATGTCAAAGCCATTCCCGCCACGTTGGGCGCCACCCCGTAGTTCCGTACCTGCATTGAGAGGGTCTCGGCCTGCCATAGTGCACCTGGCGCTGGCCCTGGGAGGATTTGCGATCGGAACGACCGAGTTCGCAACGATGAGCCTGCTGCCCTTCATTGCACGCGATCTTCACGTCAGCGTTCCGGTTGCGGGTCACATCATAAGCGCCTACGCGCTCGGGGTTGTGGTCGGCGCACCATTGATCGCGGTCCTGGCCGCCCGGTGGCCGCGAAGGACAACCCTCATAGTACTGATGGGCCTGTATGGATTCGCAAACGGCCTGTCGGCGGTCGCCCCGAGCTACGGGTCAATGTTGGCCATGCGAGTTCTGAGCGGGCTGCCGCACGGTGCCTATTTCGGCATCGCAATGCTGGTCGCGACCTCCGTGGTTCGCCCTGATCAGCGGGCTCAGGCGGTTGGTCACGTTCTGCTCGGTCTCACCGTCGCGACCATCGTGGGTGTGCCACTGGCCGATTGGCTGGGCCAGATCGTCGACTGGCGATGGTGCTTCGGTATCGTCGCAGTATTGTCGCTGGTCACCGCCATCCTGGTGGCCCTTGTCGCTCCCGAAGAGCCCCGGGATGAGGCGGCCAGCGCATTGCGGGAGCTCGGCGCGCTGAAGCGCGGCCAGGTCTGGATGACCCTCGCGATCGGCGCGATTGGTTTTGGCGGTATATTTGCGGTGTATACCTATCTTGCTTCCACTCTCGCATCCGTGACAGGGGTCCCGGCGCGCATCATCCCGATGGTGTTCGGCGCCTTTGGTGTCGGAATGACGGCGGGGAACATCATCGTCCCACGCTTTGCCGACCGCGCCGTGATGCGAACAGCCGGGTTGCTGCTGTTGGGTTCTGCCGCGACGCTGGCGCTCTATCCAGCCGCGGCGCTGCACCTGTGGACCATCACGCTGGACACGGCAGCCATCGGTTTTTGTGGAGCATTGGCGACGGTTCTGCAAACCCGTCTCATGGATGTCGCCGGTGAGGCCCAAAACCTGGCCGCAGCGCTCAATCATTCCGCATTCAATCTTGCGAACGCACTCGGACCGTGGCTTGGGGGTCTGGCGATTGCGGCGGGGTTTGGCTGGACCTCAACCGGATGGGTGGGATGCGGACTGGCGCTCGCCGGCTTCGCGGCCTGGGTGGTTGCGTTGCTCGCCGATGGCGGCCGGGTCGCGGTCGTCATGAGACCCGGTTTCGATTGAAACACGGGCGCCGAGCCTTGCAATCGTGCCGCAATCCCGTGCCATCAACCTAGCAACAGTTCCCGGATTGCTGACAGTCTCGTAGACAATTAGTTGAACAGCCCCTGCTCGACGAATCGCGCACCCCCAAGCCAATCTCCCCCCGATGGCCACCCCGCGCGGAGCAGGGGCTTTTTTTCCAGCGGCCCCCTCTGACGATGCGACCAGTGTGACGGAGAGCTCAGCGTTCGGGCGCCGCTCGCAACGCCCGCGCGACCGCTTCAGCAATATCTCTGCGGATGAGGGGCTTACGCAACACGTCGACCACGCCTGTAGACTGTGCACGCTCGCTCAATTGCGCATCGCTGTAGCCGCTCATGAGTATGATTGGGATATCCGCACGCATCCGCCGGATCTCACAAGCCAGTTCCGTTCCGGTCAGGTCGGGCATGGTCTCATCCGTCAGCACCACATCGAAGCGCCTGGAGTCCGCGCGAAAAGCCTGCAACGCGGCGGGACTCGATTCGAACCCCACCGGCTCGTAGCCGAGTCCGGCGAGTATCTCTTCCGCGAGTGCCACGAGTGCCGGCTCGTCATCCACGATCAGTATGGTTTCGCCATTCCCCCGCGGTATATTCCTCGCGGGCATGAGCGCAGGCGCCGCGCCCTGCAATTGGTCGGCCGCAGGCATCCAGATTGAGAAGGTTGAGCCGCGTCCAAGTTCAGTCGTTACGTCGATGACGCCACCGAAGTCAGCGACAATGCCGTGTACCAGCGCAAGGCCGAGTCCCGTGCCATCGCCAACGCGTTTAGTCGTGAAAAATGGATCGAACATGCGTTCGAGCACGGCTGGCGGGATACCGCTGCCCGTATCGCTGACTGCGAGGCGCACATGAATACCGGGAGATAGGGCTCCATGGGAGAGCAAACAGCTCTCTTTCAGCGTCAACCGCTCGAGCGCCACGCCGAGTACGCCCCCGTGGGCCATGGCCTGCGCCGCATTCGTGCATAGATTCATCACCACCTGGTGGAACTGCGTCGGATCGCCCTGAACCGTCGTGCCGAGCGCCTCAAGACGCTTCTCCATTCTCACGCCGGGAGGTAGCGAGCCGGAGAGCAGCTCCAGGGTCTCATCGATGACCAATTGCACCGGCACGGGGACGCGTACGCCGATCCCGCTACGGCTGAAAGCCAGGATTCGCTCGACCAGGTCCTTGCCCCGCGCGCCGGCCTGCATTACCTGATCGATGTGGCGGCGGCCGCCGCTGTCTTCGATCAGACTGTTCTGAACCAGCTCACCATAACCGAGTATTGCGCCGAGGATATTATTGAAGTCGTGGGCGATGCCCCCGGCCAGCCGCCCGATAGCCTCCAGCTTGGCTGCCTGCTGCAGCTGTCGCTGCATCTGCTCGCGCTCGAGAGCCTGCTCCCGCTGCGCGGCCTCCGCGAGTTTGCGCGGCGTGATGTCCATGACGGCCCCGACAAACAAGGGCCGGCCGGATTCGTCGCTAACGGCCCTTGCCAGAACCTGGGCGTGCTTGATTGCCCCATTGGGCATCAAGAGCCGAAACTCCATGTCGTAGTCGGCTTGTTCGTGTCGGGCGCGATCGAGGGTCTGCCGGACGAAGTTTCTATCCTCCGGGTGGGTCCGATCGATGATCTGCGCGACGTCAGGAGCTCGCGCGGGATCCAATTCATAGATCCGGAAGGTTTCGGCCGTCCAGTAAATCTCGTCGGTAACCGGACTCCAACCGAAACTGCCGGTATGGCTGACGGCCTGCGCCTGTGCGAGGTAGGTTTCGCTGCGTCGCCATGCCTCCTCGGCGCGCTCGCGCTCGCTGTTCTCCTTCCTCAAGTCCGAATAGAGGTGTGAGTTTTCCAGCGAGATGGCCGCCTGGGAGGCAATCAGCTCCAGTATTGCGCTCCGGGCGGGTGTGAAGACACGGGGCGCGAGATTGTTTTCAAGGTAGAGGACACCGATCAGCGAGGTATGATTGACCAGCGGCAGGCACAGAACGGAACGGATACGGTTACGGCAGATATATTCGTCGGCGGAAAATGGCCCCTGCGCGGAGGCATCATCCAGGATCACCCTCTCCTGGGTCCGAATGACAAAGTGGAGCACCGACTCGGGGACTTCCGCGGCCGAAACGCTCAGCTGTCGAAAGCTGACGCTGATGGTATCGCCGCTGGTTCTCGCTTCCGCCTCCAGCTGTTGCACCCCTGCCTGCTGGACGAACAGGAGCCCGCGCTGCGCTCCCGCATGCTCGAGCGTGGTTCGCAATAGCGTATCGATCAATCGTTCGAGAATAATCTCTCCGGAGACCGCCTGTGAGAGTCTGACAACGGTCGCGAGATCCATTTGTTCGAGGGAGGCGCCGCTCAACGATGTCGGCTGGGATGTCGCGAGTTCTTCGCGTAGGAAAGGGTAGGACTCATCCAGTTGTCCCACCTTGCCGTCGGCTCCCCACAGCAGGTAGCAGTGCCGGGCGTCGCGCAGGTACGCCTGGCTTATGGTCCGCAAGCGACGTGCAGCATAAAATCGGCCCGCGAGTTCTCCGGCGATACCCTCGATGTGGATGAAGCTGTGTTCCCGCGCCTGCCGGATGGATTCCTCAAAGAGAAGTTCGGCGTCGAGGTAACGGCCCTCTACGCGAGCGACCTCGGCGCTGGCCAGCGCAGTACGGGCTCCGAAATTATCCGGACAGTGATGGGCCCAGGTCTCAAGTTGTCGATGGTGGGCGGCCAGCGCCGCCAAATGCAGAGGACGCTCTTCGGCACGAACCGTGTCGCAGTGCGCCGCGCGTGACAGCGCCGCGAAAAAGTGATACTCGGCCACCTCGAAAAAGGACGGCGAGGTCCACAGCAGCTCTTTTGCCTTCAGTTCCGCGTCGATCGCGGAGGCGTATTCGCCCGCATGAAACCGTGCCTGTAGCTTGCGGATCCAATACCAGCACGAGGGCAGCGCGAGGCGAGGATCGATCTCGAAGTGCCGTTCGAAGTGCGACTCATTGAAGTGTTCATCATTGAAGGAGGTGAAGGTCGGAGTCAGACCTCGCAGCGTAAGTATCAGCCGCAACTGGCTCGAGATGATGTCGACGACGAGTCCAAAGGGGATCTTGCGCGCGAATTCCAGCCCGCTTTCTGCTTCGCGCTGGATGTCCGGCAGTGGTTCGCCAGAGGCGAGAAGATTGGTGATCAGATTGTTGCAGCTGTAGGCGGCAAACGTGAGATCGCCGATCTCGTTCGCCGCATTGAACGCGCGCCGTACCAGTGGGCGGCCGATGCGTAAGTGCTTGGTCCACGGACTGACGAGATTGCCGAAGGACATGTAAACGCGGGCCTTGAAGCGATCCAGACCGCGCTTTTCCACGAGTTCGAAACCGAGCTGGCCAAAGCGGAAGGCCGTCGGATAATCGTTGAAGCGTGGGCCCACGATCATGCCGAGCCAGACATACGCGAAGCATGAGGCGCCGCTGTTGCCATGCTGGAGGCTGATGTTCGCCATGCGGCACAGGACCAGGCAAAGGAGATTATGGTCGGTAAACAGGGCTGGTGTGACCACCTGCGCGAGCACATCCAGGGCGCCGCGCCACATCGGGTCGTTCATCAGCGGCAGGTCGACCAGTGCCTCGACGCGGCTGCTGCCAATTCGGCTCCAGATCTCATCGTATTCGGCGCGCACCTGCTCCTCGGACGGATGCGCCGACCAGTGCACACCTATCCTGCGCAGAAACTCCAGGCACAACTCGACACAGCGATCGCTGCGATCGAGGGCCGTATACAGCTCCAGTCGCACGCAGGTCACGGCGGCGCTGTCAACCAAGGTCTCAGCACGCGTTGCGAGCAGGGCGAGCCGTGTTTCTGCCTCCGCTAGGTGACCGCATAGGACTTCGCACTCAGCCCGGTGGAATCCCAGCGCAAACATCAGCGAATAGTGCCGCTCCCAGGCGTCCTCCGGCAGCAGCGCCTGTCCAGTTACGAAGTGTGTGAGTGCCGCGGTATACGCTGTCGAGGTCTTGGCGCGTTCGCCCGCGATCAGATTCAACTCGGCGACTCGTGCGCGCTCCTCCGGGTCGCTGATCAGGCGGGCGCCCCGATTGAGCTGGTTCACGATCTCGAAGATACTCTCCTTGATTTTCTCCGGGTCCGTGCGGGCTGCGAACAGCCTGCCGATGCGCAAATGGATCGCGGGTCGCTCCTCCTCGGGAATCAGGCCGTACGCCGCCTCCTGCACGCGGTCGTGGAGGAATGCGTAGCCGCCATCCTGACGGACGATCAGACCCGCCAGGACAGCATTCCAAAGTGCCGTGTGGATCGCCTCTTCGGAAAGTCCGTGAACCAGGGCCAAGGTGGCTATCTCGGCCACATTTCCGAGACAGGCGAGTTGCTTCAATCGCTCTTGAGTGGCATCGGGCAGCCGGCGAAGTTTTCCGATCATCAGTTCCACGACATTGTCGGTGTAGCCTTTCGCGCGGATGCGCTGCAGGTCCCAGATCCAGGCGCCGGCCCCGGTTTCCGTGGCGGCATCCGTCGCAAACCTCAGCAGTTGCTCGTCGGAGAGCACGGTGAGGAATTGGATTGCGAAGAACGGGTTTCCCTGTGTCTTCTCGAACACGAGCTGGGCGAGAGGACTGGCCCGCGCGGGCTCACAATGCAGCGTGTCCGCGACGAATTGCGTCACATCATCGCAGGACAGGGGCGCGAGAACGATCTCGCGCACCACGGCACCTGTTCCGCGGATGGCGCCCAGGGTCTGCAACAGGGGTTGCGAGGCGCCGACCTCACTATCACGGTATGCCCCGATCAAGAGCAGGTACCGGACATCCGGGTGCGTGACCAGATGCTCGAGAAGTTTCAGTGTGGCCGCATCCAACCACTGCAGATCATCGAGAAAAATCACGAGCGGGTGCTGCTGGTCGGCGAATACGCTCAGAAATGATCGCAGCACCAGGTGAAAGCGGCTCTCGGCCTCCATGGCCTGCAGTTCCGCGACCGGTGGCTGCTTGCCGATTACAAACTCCAGTTCCGGGACCAGGCTTACGATGAGCTGGCCATTGAGGCCAACGGCCTTGCGTACCGCTTCCCGCCAGGCCTCAAGCTCCGCTTCCCCCGCGCTGAGGATCTGTCGCACCAGGGTCTTGAACGCCTGCGCGAGCGGTGCGTAGGGAATGTCCCGCTTGTACTGGTCGAACTTTCCCGAGATGAAGATCCCGCGCGGCAGGACGATCGCTTTGTGCAGTTCGTTCACGACTGAGGATTTGCCGATGCCGGAGTAGCCGGAGACCAGAACCAGAACCGGCAAACCGGAGCTGACCACCTCTTCAAAGGCGGTGAGCAGGGCCTGGCATTCCCGCTCACGGCCGTAGAGTCTTTCCGGCATCAGCAGCCGATCGGACTGGTCGTACGCGCCGAGACTGAACGCCCGAATGGCTCCGGTAGCCTCCCATTCGGCCAGACACCGGTTGAGGTCCGCTTCCACACCGGCCGCAGTCTGATAGCGCTCTTCGGCCGTCTTGGCCAGAAGGCGCATGATGATCTCAGAAACGGGTCCCGGCACCGCCTGCAGACGCTGGCTGGGCGGCACCGGATGTCTGGCGATATGGCAGTGGATCCACTCAATGCGGTTGGAGGCGGTGAAGGGCAGCTCGCCCGTGAGCATCTGATACAGCGTGATGCCAAGGGAATACAGATCGCTGCGGGAATCAATTGATCGATTCATTCGTCCGGTCTGCTCGGGTGCCATATAGGCAAGCGTTCCAGTCAGATCCGCCGGAGGTTCGGGCGCCTGGCGTTCCCGTGGCAGGCGCGAGGCGATTCCGAAGCCCGTGAGCCATACCCTGCAGGTGGCAATGTCTACCAAGGCGCTGGCGGGCTTGACATCCTTGTGAATGAGACCGTGCTTGTGCACGCCGCCAAGGGCGGCTGCGAGGCTGACGCCGAGGCGCAGAAATTGGCGCATCTCCATCGGCGCACCGACCAGGCGGTCCAGCGGCGCGCCTCCCGGATCATCACGCACCAGAACGAGCCGGCCCTGGTGCCGCGCCAGGGCAACGGGCCGAGCCGCCCATCCGGGCTCCAGTTCGTCGCGCAAGGAATATTCTTGCTCCAGCTGGCGAAGGCTCCGCGGAGGGGCGTGTTCCCGCAGCGGGGCCAGCACGAGCGCTTGCCGGAATCTGCCGGTTATCGCGTCGCGGTAGCGGCCGCGGTAAAGGGTGAACTCGCCATCCTGGCGCAGCGTTTGGAAGGTTCCGTCCGCCAGTTCCAGCGCCGTGGCCTGCCATGCCGAATCCATCCGGCCTCCCCAGAGTGACCGTAACTATGAGTACGATACTCGACAATCGCCCACCCCGGAATCCCGAAGAGGTCTATCGGACGCGGCAAGTCTGGCCGCGGCTACCTATTGGCCACCGGATCGCGACAAATACGCGGCAGAAGCCTGCACCAGATCCTCACTCATCATTGCGGCAACCGCACGGGGAAACGGCGCCTGTAGCTGCGAGAAATAGGCGGCCAGCTCATGCATCTGCTGTTCGCTGAGGCCCGCTGCAATGGGCAGCATGATCGCACTCTTGCGTGTGCCGGCCTTGAACATCGACAACGCGTGGGCCATGTAGTCGGGATTGGCCCGCGAGGCGCGGCGCTGCGGTCGGTGCGCCTTCGCCGCGCAGCCCATGACATGCACTGCAGAGGACGGCATCAGTTCGTACCGCCGTGGCGGCCTTGGCGTAAGCCATGTTCGATGCAAGGAACAGATCCGTTCCTGCGATCGAGACTGCCCCAAGGCAAGCGAACACCGGCAAACCCGCCCTCATCATTTCCTCCGGCCTCTAACCCTGCCGACCCATCACCGTGGTATTGGCGTTGTGCACTGCGCCTGAATCCTCCCAGCCACCCCCGAGCGCCCGTATCAGATCGACGCTGGCCTGCAACTGCAGGGTTTCGAGATTCAGCGCCTCCAACTGGGACTGCAAGGCGGCGGTCTGGGACGTAACGACAGTCAGGTAGTCAGTAGCGCCCTTGACGTACAGCTGCATGGACAGGTCGAGAGTTCGCTGCGCAGCGTCGACGGCAGCCTTCTCTTCCAGAGTGGCGTCATGGTAGTGGTTGAGCGTTGCGAGGCTGTCTTCCACCTGCTGAAACGCGCTGACGACGACACTGCGGTAATTTGCGGCCGACGCGTCAAACTCCGCACGCGCCTGGGCTACCTGGGCGCGGCGCAGGCCGCCGTCGAACACGCTGAGCAGGGCGTTGGGTCCGATAGCCCAGAACGAGCTTGGCGCGGTGAGCCAGGTTGAAACCGCCGTGCTTTGGAAACCGCCCTGCGCCCCGAGTGTGAGGGTCGGGAAATAGGCTGCACGCGCAACCCCGATGTTCGCATTCGCCGCGATCATCCGTCGTTGTGCGGCGGCTATGTCCGGGCGTCGCTGCAGCAAGCTGGCGGGGACGCCGGTGGGGATCGGCGGCAGCCCGATTGGAATGATCTGCGGCTTGATCGAGAACGTAGAGGCGGACACGCCCAGCAGCGCCGCGATCGCGTGCTCCATGAGCGCGCGCTGTGCGAGAGTTTGCGCAGCCTGGGAGCGG